>ENA-UOOK01000590-UOOK01000590.1-fermentation-metagenome-genome-assembly--contig:-NODE-590-length-48268-cov-6.809346_pt1 | contig 48268 bp, 43 predicted proteins | sample MGYA00245777_ERZ724023 | MGnify/ENA primary metagenome ERZ724023 (study PRJEB28704, sample SAMN03018312) | fermentation metagenome | biome: anthropogenic terrestrial biome; feature: soil; material...
CAATCCCCATAGCATAATCTCCAATGTGCGGTTGTAGTTCTTTGGGAGGAATCATCATTTTAGATTGTGCTGTTAGTTTACAACAGAACAAATCTTAAATTGGCACCATTGACGGTGTCTTTTTTTATGGCTTATGATGATTCCTCGCTATTCAAAGTATAACTATCTACCGGACCCTGACCTGTTGTGGTTCTCTCTAAATTCAAATCATGAATCACCACTGGTACCTCATCTTGAGAAAGCCTTACATCAAGCTCCACCATCTGGGCCCCGGCATTGATCGCCTCCTGAAAAGCTAAGAGCGTATTTTCCGGATACTTGCCGCTATAACCCCGATGACCAATTATTTTCGTCATTCCAATCTCTCCCTCTTCTCTAACAGTTCCGCTGCGAAAGTCCCAGAAAGCCCCAGTTGCGCTAAGAGGGTGAGGATTGTATAGCGCTCCCACACCTCTCTCCCATATAATAATCCCTGCTTAACCCAAGCTTTGGGCAGATCTAAATCCTTGTAACTTACAGGTGCACCTATAATGCCTAAAATTTCTTCTAGGGAAGATCTTGTTGGCACCTTTGCCTTCTGTAAGGCCAAAGAGAGCTTGGGGAAAAAATCGCAAGGTTCTTTTTCGGTTTCGGGCCTTTGGTCCAAAACTGAAAGTTCCGCTGCCAAAGGTCCATAGGCCTTCTCTAGTTCTCTTTGGTATTCCTCAAAAGACAGACCTCCTGTGCGCCAGGCAGGATCAAATTTGAGGCTTTTGGGATCTTGCCTGTTGAGAAATTCATAGGCGGCCAAAGAGAGGACTGTACCCACTGCCACTTTTTCACCATGAAGTAGTTCTTCACTGCCTGTAAGCTGCCCTTTCAGCTCCCAAAAATGGGAGAGGTGATGTTCAGATCCTGATGCAGGCCGAGAATTACCTACCATTAAAATCCCGATCCCACTAATAATTAAACCCCACATTAGCTTTTCAATGGCCCCGGGATCAGTTGTACCTCGGGCTATTAAATCCTCTTGGCAAGAGACTACAGCCTCCGCTACCATCTTAGAGACCATTGGGCAATAATATTCTCCTGTCATTTCCCGGGCTAAGATCCAATCAGCAAGGGCTGTATATTTACCCAAAAGATCAGCCGCACCTGCTAAAATCATCCTTTTCGGGGCAGAGGTCAGAATTTCTAAATCCCCAAAAATAGCTAAAGGAGGTTTTGCCGGCTTTGTCACTTTAAAGCCCTTCAGGGTCATGGCTGCGACTGTAGAAGCATAACCATCCATGGAAGGGGCTGTAGGGATGGAGATGAAAGGAGTATTTTTTGATGCTGCAAGGTAGCGAACTAGATCTGTTAAGGTACCGGATCCTACTGCCAGGAAAAGATCTGGGGCTGTGGTAATGGCTGAGAGCACTTTTTCTATGCTTTCTTCATCTGCCCGAAAGCCCTTCTTGAGGATTACTTCATCCACCTGAAAGTCCCAACTGAGGCTTTCCTTAAGCTTTGCCCCGGCTAGTGGCCAGGTGTTTTCATCGGCTACAAGCAAGATCCGCTGAAAATCCCCCAGGCTCACTATTTTAGAGTTTAACGTTTCCAAAAGGCCGGCGCCTATTTCAATCTGGGCGATTGGAATTTGGTGAGCACGACCGCAAATACAGTTGTCAGTTGCCAAAGATTGAATCTCCACATTAAGCACTCCCCTCTTGTTGCAAAAGAGCCGGTAGCTCCCAAATTCCCTCTATAATAAAATCAGGCTGCTGCGGACTTGTGGCCAAGTCTTCTCTTTTTGCGATCCCGCTCAGAACGAGGGCTGTTTTAAACCCATGTTTTCCTAGGGCAATATCTGTTTGCAGCCTATCGCCTACCATCAGGATCTCATGAGGCTTAAGATTTAAATGTTCTAACATCGTAGCTGCCATTACCTCTGAGGGCTTTCCTGCTACCCATTCTACCTTTTTATCTGTCATTGCCTCTATCGCGCCAATGACAGCTGCCGCATCAGGCAAAGCTCCATCTTCAAAAGGGCATGTTTGATCCGGGTTAGTAGCGATGAAATGAGCTCCTCGTTCTAGGGCCCTGAGGGCGATGATTAGTTTCTCATATTCAAAAGTGCGATCAAAAGAGGCAATCAGATATTGGATCTTTTCTGGGTCTGTGCTGATTACAAAACCGTTCTCTTGTAGCTCCCTTGCAAGTGCCTCCTCACCAATGGGATAAACTGTAGCTTTGGGAGCAATCTTTTTCAAATGCTTGCATAACACATACGAAGAGTTAATAATCTCAGGTAAAGTAGCGTCAATCCCCATCTTTTGCAACTTGCTTACATACTGCTCCCGATCGCGCAGAGGATTATTAGAGACGAACAGCAGCTTTTTCCCGTCTTTTTTAAGGGCTGCTAAGATCTCCCGGGCCCCTGGCAAGAGGGTTTCGCCTAAATAGATTGTGCCGTCAAGGTCAAAACAAAGTGCCTTAATTGCCATCAATCCCCCTCCTCTCCTGCCAAAACTGAACAAGCTGCAAAAAGTCTTTAGGATAATCGATAGCAAACCACCTAATCCCCAAATCTAGCATCCTCCAGAGGGGTTCTTGATGCAGGGTAAAAGGAAGAACCTCAAGATCGATACCCCTTTCTTTGGTTACCAGGTAAGCTTCCTCAATAAAAGCAAAATCGATTTTATAAGGCCAGGCTCCAGCTGCATCATAGAGATGAAGCTGCACTTGATTTAAACCTTGGAATTGTGTTTTTAGTGCTTGTGTAAAAGCTTCCTCAATTCCCTCGCCGCCGATCCACAGCATGGTGCGAATTTCGGAATTTAGCTCTTTGATGGTTTGGCAGTTACTTTGAATGTTGTGGGCAAAGATTAGCTGCTTCGCCACTTTATGCTTTTCAATAAGGGCTACTAACTCCTCAAGTTCCACATCCTTCAGATCTAAGTATAGCAGCCGCTGGGAATCCGCCCTCAGTTCTAGGAAAACATCCTCTAAAAGTGGTACAGTGGCACCCCTTTGCCCACCGACAGTAAAGTCTTCGATTAGATCAAAGGCAAGGTAAGAGACTGGAAGATCTGCTATTTCCCCTTTGGCGTCAGTGGTTCTTTTTAAGGTAGAATCATGAAGGCAAATGATCTTTCCATCTCCTGTAGTACGGATATCAGCTTCAGGAATGCCGCCTAATCTCCAGGCGTAGTTGAAAGCCGGAAGTGTGTTTTCCGGCATGACAGGACTTGTACTTTGATGTGCTTGCCAATAAATTTTCTCCATCTTTATGCACCTGCCTTTGGCATCTTGCGAGTAGTGATAAAGTCTGCGCCTTGCCAATCCTTCAAAACTACGCTCCCTGTAGCCACAGGGGCTTTAAGGGTAATCTTGGCAAGTTCCCTTACTGCGTGCATTAGCTTTTCTTTGGGGATTGGTTTTGTACTTCTCACTGGAACTAGGGCATGAAGTCCCCCTTTCACTCTCACGCTAGTTGTAAGGGTACGGGTGGGATTGGTGAGTTCAGCTAGTCCATATTTTTCGCCCCGGGGGCATTTGTTTCCTGAGATTGAAAGCTCCCCATCTTCCCTTTGCCAAGTGAGCTCGCAGCCAATGGGGCAAATCGTGCAGATTATTTTTTCGGTCATTTTTTCTCCTCCAGTCGCAGTGTAGCGCCATCTGCAGCTAAAAGCCCCTCTACTTGCTCTTTTGCCAGTTTGAGAGACAGCATTTGAGCAGGTTTGAGGTTTTTAAGCTTGAAAGTGCAAACATCGCCGCAGTGTAATTCTGCCTGCTCCATGGGCCTAGCTACACGAATTGCAAGTTTTGTGGCCTCGGCTTTAGTTAATACCTGGGGCACAACAGAGTGGATGCCAGGCCCTCTTTTCAGCTCCACACCACTTTTGGCATCTTGCGAGCTCAAAGATCGTGCTGCTCGCTCCCCTGCCCGCTCTCCTTGTGCTGTGACATCATCTGCTAAATCTGAAATGGCAACTACATTACCGCAGGCGAAAATACCAGGCACAGAAGTTTCAAAATCCTGATCCACCACAGGGCCTCCAGTGACGGGATCCAGCTTGATCCCGGCTTTCTGCGAGAGCTCGTTTTCTGGAATTAAGCCAACGGATAATAATAAACAGTCGCAAGAAAGATCTCGTTCTGTTCCCTCTACAATCTTTCCGTCGCTATCTAATTTCCCGATGGTTACCCCCTCTACCCTTTTCTTGCCATGAACCGCTATCACTTTATGGGACAGAAGCAGAGGAATTTTAAAATCATCTAAACACTGAACCCGATTACGCAGTAACCCTCCGGGATAGGGCATAATCTCCACTACTGCTTCTACCTTTACTCCCTCTAAAGAAAGGCGGCGGGCCATAATCAAGCCAATATCACCAGAGCCCACAATCACAGCCCGTCTCCCTGGAAGACATCCTTCCATATTAACTAGCCTTTGGGCAGCTCCAGCTGTGAAAATTCCAGCAGGCCGCGCACTTCCCAAGCCAATGGCAGGAGCTGTTCGTTCACGAGATCCCATGGCAAGTACTACAGCACGAGTTTCAAACTTCTCTTTACCTCTAGGGCTAATTGCCTCTACCTCAGAAGAAGAGAGAGAAACTACTGTGGTATTGAGGAAAATATCCACTTTTTCTTTTCGAAGTAGCTCCTCTTCCCTGGTTGCATATTCCGGACCTGTCAGTTCCTTTTTAAAACGCGTAAGGCCAAAACCATGGTGAATGCACTGGGGCAAAATTCCACCAAGCTCCTCATCCCGCTCGAGCAAAGCAACCCGGGCCCCTTTTTGGGCGGCACTACGGGCTGCGGCAATACCGCCAGGCCCCCCACCAATCACTACAATGTCGTAGCTCATTGCCCCTCCACCTCCTCAAGCAACTGTTCCCGGGTGAGGGGAGCAATTTGGGTGTCTTGACCCTTTTTACTGATCGCTCTTTTATCTACTGCCAGCTCCCGGGCCAGAATGGATAAAACCCTCGGCCCACAGAATCCTCCCTGGCAGCGTCCCATCCCCAGTCTTGTTCTGAACTTAATCCCATCTAAAGTGGTGGCACCACGTCTAATTGCTTCAATAATTTCCGCCTCTGTTACCTCTTCGCAGCGGCAAACGATCTTACCCCAGCTAGGGTTTTCTGAAATAAGCTCTGCAAGTTCCCCCTCACCTAAATCGTGGAGCCTCAAAGGCGGAATGCGTTTTTTCATTTCCTTTTTTCTTGTAGCTGACAAACCGTCTTCCTGCATCTTGGCCACTAAGTATTTGGCAACGGCAGGTGCTGCAGTGAGCCCTGGCGATTCCATGCCGGCAGCAAGGTAAAAGCCGCCTACATCGGTGCTGCCGATGATAAAGTCTCCTTCTGGAGGCGCTGGTCGCACACCTGTAAAAGATGCGATTGTACCCTGTGAATTGATCTGAGGGAGGAGTTTTCCAATGGAGCGGAAAACCTCCTCCCTTCCTTCGTCTGTTGTTGCGTGGCTCCCTAGTCCCTCAACTGCAGTGGGTCCTACCATTAGGTTATGATCCACAGTGGGAATTGCTAAAATTCCTTTTGAGTTTAGGGTGGGAAGGGGAAAGATCAAGTGAGAGACTAAATCCCCATAGCTTTTGTCCAGTAAATATTCCTCACCTGCCCGGGGTTTAATCGTCAGGGGACAGCCTGCAAGTCCTGCAATCTCCCCTGCCTTCACTCCTGCTGCATTGATCACAAATTTTGTGGAGATGTTGAAATTAGTGGTCTCAACTTGATCAATGCTTTTATTCTTTATCTTTAATTTGCGGACAGGCTCTTCAAAATAAAATTTGACACCATTTGTTTGTGCCCCTTCAAAAAAAGCAATGGCAAGTTGGTAGGGAGCGGTAGTGGCGGCACTTGGGGCGTAGAGTCCAGCCAGTACATGGGGAGAGAGTGCAGGCTCTTTGGCTAAAAGTTCTTCTTTTGTAAGTATTTCTAAGTCCTTCTCGCCACAGGCAAGGCCAGTTTTTTTGATTTTTTCAAGCTGTCCTAGCTGTTCCTCTTTTTCTGCCACCATCAGCATCCCGGTTTTACGGAGCTTAATCCCCAGTTCCGATTCTAATTGACGATAAAGTTTGTTCCCCTCAGAGCAAAACTTTCCTTTGAAGGTGGAAGGAAGATCATGGACAGCGGCATGGATAATGCCGCTATTGGCTTTGGTGGCCCCCCAGCCCACATCAGCTTCTTTTTCCACTACGATCACAGATAGTTCATAGTGGGATAATTCATAGGCGAGGGCGGTGCCTACAATGCCGGCACCGATAATCACCACATCACTTTGTAACTCTTTCATCTTCATCTTCCCTCCCGGCGATGACAACTTTAATTTCCCGTTCCTGGTATAATTCAACAAGTTCCGGTTCAATGCCACTGTCTGTGATCAAAAGATCGATTTTTTCTAAGGGGGCAACTGATGCAAAGGCTACCCGCTCAAGTTTGCTATGGTGGGAAACCACGATTACCTCCCGGGCCCGATCCAGCATGGCGCGTTTTACCACTGCATCTTCATTGGAGTATTCAGTGATTCCCTCCTCAAGGCTCAGTCCAGCAGCCGAGGTGATCAGTTTGTCTGCGTTGATTTCACCAAGGCAATACTCGGCGATATGGCCAGTGGTGGAGAGGCCCTCGCGCCTGAGGAGGCCGCCTGCTAACATTAGTTTCACTTTCGGTTTAGCCACAAGCTCCATGGCTACAGGTAAAGAGCTCGTAACGACGGTTAAGTTCAAGTCTGGATCGATTGCCCTTGCTACTTCTACAACGGTAGTGCCTGTGGCAAGAAGGAGGGCGTCTCCTTCTTGAATCAAGGAAGCGGCAACATGGGCGATAAGCCTTTTTTCCTCTACATCTTCTCCCTCTCGGGTGAGGTAGGGAGGCTCATAACCCACAGGGATCTTACTGACAGCCCCACCGTAGACTCGCTCCAGCTTTCCTTCTTCGGTCAGTTTAGCAAGGTCTCGGCGGATGGTCATAGGTGAGACCCCGAGCTCCTTTGCTAATCTACTGATGGAGGCGCTTTTATGTTTGGAAACTAATTCCAGGATCTTGCGTTGTCTTTCTTGGGCTAACATTTTCTCCCACCCTTTGTTAATCTCTGTTATTTTATGTTGTTCTTTGTTCATTGTTGTTATTCTCCGTAGATAAAAAAAATCCTGCCTAAAGGCAGAATTTCTTTTAAATATTTCGATCTACGGAGCTTATGGGGTGAGTTTTAGTAGTTTGATGGCATTTTGGTAAAGGATCTGTTCAAGTTCTGCATCGGTGGCTCCTTCTGTAAGCCAGGCAAGTTCTCTCGCATAGGAGGAGACGGGGTAATCTGTACCAAAGAGAATTTTTTCTGTACCGTGCCTGCGCATTAATCTCCAAGCATCTTCAGGTTCAAGGCGCCAGGAACAGCTGGAGGTGTCAAAGTAGACGTCTTTGCCTACGAGATACTCCTCTACTTGCTCCCATGCTGCGTAGCCTCCTAAATGGGCCAGGATTATTTTATTACCCGAAAATGCATCTACTACCTTAGCCAGGCGCTTTGGCTCCGAGAAGGGGAGGGTTTCATCGCCGGCGTGAAAAAGTATAGGCAAATTCTCTTTGAAGATAGCCTCGTAGAAGGGCCAATATTTTTCCTTGTCCGGGTAAAAGGCTTGAAAGTCCGGGTGGAGTTTGATCCCGTAGACTTTGTCTTTAATTTCGGATAGTCGCTCTTGCCAAGAAGGATCATCAGGATGGAGAGTGCCGAAGGGGATTAGCTCTTCTGTTGTATGCTGTAAGATCCAGTCGTTTGCTTGTTTTACTTGGGAGGGTTTGGTGGCGACGTTGAAGAAGACTGCATATTTTACTTTTGCTTTTTGCATTGCTTGAAGGAGATCTTCTTGGAGGCCACTTGCTTCTATTTCAATTCCGTAATGGTTTTCTAGATGGCCCACAGCGCCGGCTTCGATTTTTTCGGGGAAGGCGTGGGCATGAAAGTCTATTAACATTTTGCATCACCAGGATAAATATACCATATTTTGCCTTATCACCGCAAACATGCAATTCTTGTTTTGAACAATGTTTGAACAATCTAAAGTCAATATAAACGCTCCTTTTTCCTGCACACCAAGAAGCGGTAATGGTTTTTAACCTTAACTCCCAATAAACTTAAAAATGGCCCAAACCCTAGAAACAAAGGATTTTCCTCGTTCTTTAGAGAATATCTCAAGCAGGATAAAGCCATTATTATGAGGTGCTAAATTAATACACCTTACTATAGGTGTATTAATTTAGCCCTTTTATCTGGAAATGTGTAATTTTAAGCTGTGCGAATAGTAAGGAACCGCAAAACAGATAGCTGAAGGAGAGTATGTTCTAAATGAATAAACAGCAACTAGCAACAAAAATCTGGGAGTCTGCTAATAGAATGCGCTCCAAAATCGAAGCAAATGAATATAAGGACTATATTCTTGGTTTCATCTTTTATAAATTCCTTTCGGATCAAGAAGTTCGCTTTATGGAAAGTCAAGGCGCTACAGCTGATGATATTATGAATCTCAGCGAAGACGATACCGACGTTGTCAAGCATACTCAAGACAATATAGGGTATTTCATTTCCAATAATAACTTATTTTCTACTTGGCTAAAGATGGGGAGAGATTTCGATGTTTCCCATGTGCGTGATGCACTTTCTGCTTTCAGCCGTTTAATTTGCAGCAATTATAAAAAAGTCTTTGATGGAATTTTTGATACTCTTCAAACTGGTTTATCTAAACTCGGTGAAAACTCTGCTTCCCAAACGAAAGCGATTAGCGATCTGATTCAATTAATTAAAGATATACCGATGGACGGCAAGCAAGACTATGATGTGTTAGGATTCATCTATGAATACCTTATTTCTAACTTTGCCGCTAATGCTGGCAAAAAAGCTGGTGAATTCTATACCCCCCATGAGGTGTCACTTTTAATGAGCGAAATTGTTGCTGATTATTTAAAAGATCGAAAGGAAATCCAAATTTACGATCCAACTAGCGGTTCAGGTAGCTTGTTAATTAATATTGGCCAAAGCGTTGCTAAACATATTAATGATGAAAACAATATCAAATACTACGCCCAAGAACTTAAACAAAATACATACAACCTTACCCGGATGAATCTAATTATGCGTGGCATTTTACCATCTAACATTACTACCCGCAACGGTGATACCCTAGAGGAGGATTGGCCCTATTTTGAGGATAACGATCCTGTTGGCACTTATAATCCGCTCTATGTAGATGCAGTTGTTTCGAACCCACCATACTCGCAAAATTGGGATCCAGAAAACAAAGAGACCGACCCCCGTTATGCTAGGTTCGGCCTAGCACCAAGAGCCAAAGCAGACTACGCCTTTTTACTTCACGACCTTTACCATATTAAGCCAGATGGAATCATAACTATCGTTTTGCCACATGGCGTTTTATTCCGTGGAGGTGAAGAAGGTACAATCCGCCAAAAATTAATTGAGAATAACCATATAGATACTATTATCGGACTACCGGCTAATATTTTCTTTGGAACTGGTATACCAACGGTCATTATGGTACTGAAGCAAAAACGCAAGAATACAGATATTTTATTTATTGATGCTTCTAAGGGTTTTACCAAAGTTGGTAAAAATAACAAACTTCAAACCTCAGATATTAAGCGAATTTCCGATGCTGTAGCAGCTAGGAAATATATACCAAAATTTGCCCGTGTGGTTAGCCGTGAAGAGGTTAGAAGTAACGAATACAATCTTAACATCCCTCGTTATTTAGACTCTTCAGAGACCCCGGAAAGCTGGGACATTTACGCCTCTATGTTCGGTGGCATACCGAAGAAGGATATTGAAGAACTCTCGATCTATTGGCAGGCATTCCCAGAGCTAAAAACCGCTTTGTTTATCAAAGACTCTAGCCAAAACGCACAGATCGCCGAGGGTAATCTTCAGAAGATAATTAACAACCACCCCAATGTTATCTCATATAAAGAGAACTATACTAAAGCTTTTGCAGGTTTTGACAGCCTGCTATACAGTCGCCTCATAGATAACATAAGTAATTTAACTCTTTCCAGGGAAGAAACACTGCTCAGTGATGAAATTTTCAATCGCCTAACATCTATACCACTAATCGATAAATATAAAGCTTACCAGTTGCTCGCTGACGAATGGATTAAAATATCAACCGATCTAGAAATGATTAAAACAGAGGGTTTTGAAGCTACGAAAAAAGTAGATCCCTACATGGTTATAAAGAAACAAAGAGGTAGAGATGTAGAAATTCAAGAAGGTTGGACAGGTAGAGTTATCCCTTTTGATCTAGTGCAAGAAACACTGCTTTCTAAGGAAGCAAAAGCGCTTGAAGAACTTGAAGAACGTCTTGCCCAAGTTTCTACCAAAAGACAAGAGATTCTTGACTCACTGACAGAAGAAGAAAAAGAAGATTTAAGTCACGTTTTAAATGATGATAATAATGCATTTCTAACAGGTCCGCTTAATAGAGCGGCCAAGGAGCTTCTTGAAGAACAAACGGTCTCAGATTACGAAGAGGATAGTTCCGAGGGCAAACTTCTTGCTACTAAGACTTTGTTGGATGAAGAAAGAGAACTTCGAAGAGTAGTTAAAAATAAATCAACCAAACTACATTCCTTGACTAAAGAAACTATCGAAAAGCTAACAGATGAGCAAGTTAACCTTTTATTAGAGAAGAAATGGATCTCTCCGCTTATAACAAAATTACAGCTGTTGCCTTTAGATATTTTGGATCAGCTTGCAAAAAAGGTACAGGCCTTAGCCGATAAATATGCTACTACTTTCTTCGATGTAGAAAATGAAATTGCTGAAACAGAAGCAGAGCTCTCATCTATGATTGATCAACTTACAGGTAACGAAAAAGATATGATGGGATTAGCCGAACTAAAAGCCCTCTTGGGAGGTAAGTAATATGGGTAAAGAATCAAAAACACCTGCTATTAGGTTTAAAGGTTTCACCAATGCTTGGGAACAGCGTAAGTTGGGGGATGTAGGAAAAGCTCGCTCTGGCTTTGGCTTCCCTGATGTAGAGCAAGACGGCGCGGAAGGCATCCCATTTTTCAAAGTATCTGATATGAACTCCTTTGGAAATGAAAACGAGATGACCACTTCAAACAATTATGTTACAGAAACGCAGATTGCTAAACGTAGATGGAAACCCATTGATGAAGTGCCTGCTATGTTTTTTGCTAAAGTAGGCGCGGCTGTCATGCTAAATCGGAAGCGTTTAGTGCGTTTTCCTTTCCTTTTGGATAACAACACTATGGCTTACTCGTTTAACGAGGAATGTTGGTCAGCAGCGTTTGGCAAAGCGCTGTTTGAGAAAATTGATCTGACTTCTCTTATTCAGGTTGGCGCTCTTCCTTCTTATAATGCTCGCGATGTCGAGAACATTGAAATCTTTTTGCCAACCATCCAAGAGCAAAAGCAAATAGGTGACTTCTTCCGGCACCTCGACAACCTTATCACCCTTCATCAGCGTAAGCTTTTGAAACTCAAAAATGTTAAAAAAGCTATGTTGGAAAAAATGTTTCCGAAAAACGGTAGTAATGTTCCGGAGATTCGATTCGCTGGATTTACTGACGCTTGGGAACAGCGTAAGTTACGTGAGATTGCTGAAACACGTCGTGGTCTTACTTATAATCCCACAAATATTAGAGAAGCCGGCATCAGGGTTTTGCGATCTTCAAACATTGATGAAGATCGATTTGCGATGGGCGTGGACGATGTCTTTGTTGAAGAAGATGCTATCAATATCCCGTTTGCAAAAAACGGAGACATTCTAATAACTTCCGCAAACGGCTCATCGAGGTTAGTCGGGAAACATGCTATAATTCAAGGAATTCAAGAAAAATCAACCGTTCATGGTGGGTTTATGCTTGCCGCTTCAACTAGATTTCCCGAGTTTCTAAATGCTTCAATGAGTTCCCCTTGGTATTCAAAGTTTATCAATCTTTTTGTAGCTGGCGGAAATGGAGCGATTGGAAACCTGAATAAAAACGATTTAGACGAACAGCTTGTAAGTATACCGACGGAAGAGGAACAACAACAAATCGGTGCATATTTTCAGCAACTCGACAACCTTATCGCCCTTCATCAGCGTAAGTTAGAAAAGCTCAAGAATGTTAAAAAAGCTTGTTTAGAAAAGATGTTTGTATAGGAGGAGCGTGATTTTATGATATTTAAAACTGAGGCGGAATTTGAAGCAGCTTTGATTTCCATTTTGCAAAATAAAGGATGGGAAAGCAATGTTCTTAAATACCCCACAGAAGAAGATTTGCTCAAGAATTGGGCTGACATATTATTTGAAAACAATCGTTCTATAGATCGCTTAAATGATGCTCCCCTAACCGATACAGAAATGCAGCAGATTCTTGAGCAGGTTATTACTTTACGAACCCCGATGAAACTCAATGGCTTGATCAATGGCAAAACAATCTCAATTACACGCGATAACCCAGATGACCCTTCGCATTTAGGTAAAGAAATAAGCCTCAAAATCTACGATCGCCATGAAATAGCTGCTGGCCAAAGTCGGTATCAAATAGTCCAGCAACCAATTTTTAAATCTAAATCAAAAATCCTCAACGACCGGCGTGGTGATTTGATGCTTCTGATCAATGGTATGCCCGTGATTCATATTGAACTAAAAAAGAGCGGTATTCCTGTAAGCCAAGCCTACCATCAGATCGAAAAGTATGCAGCGGAAGGGCTCTTTACAGGGATATTCTCCTTGGTCCAAATCTTTGTAGCAATGCAGCCAGAAGAAACAGTGTATTTAGCTAACCCCGGTCCAGATGGGATTTTCAACCCCGATTTTTACTTCCACTGGGCAGATTTCAATAACGAACCGATCAACAACTGGAAAGACATCGCCACCTATCTCCTATCAATTCCCATGGCACACCAAATGATCGGTTTCTACACTATCGCTGATGCATCTGACGGTATCCTCAAAGTTATGCGTAGCTATCAATATTATGCGGCAAATGCTATTTCCGCAAGTGTTTCCAAGACTAATTGGAAAGATAAGGACCAACTCGGTGGTTATATTTGGCATACAACAGGTTCCGGGAAAACCATGACCAGTTTTAAATCTGCCCAACTTATCGCTAATTCAAATGATGCTGATAAAGTTGTTTTCCTAATGGATCGAATAGAGCTTGGCACACAATCACTTCTTGCTTATCGTGCATTTGCAGAAGATAATGAGGAAGTACAAGAGACAGAAGATACCTACACCCTAATAAACAAGCTGAAAAGTACAGAACCTACAGATACATTAATCGTCACGTCGATCCAAAAAATGAGTAATATCAAAAACGAAGAAGGCGGCTTAAATGCCGCTGACATTGAAGCAATGAGTTCAAAACGCATCGTTTTCATTGTAGACGAAGCACACCGTTCTACTTTCGGTGATATGCTGATCACCGTGAAACAAACTTTCCCTAATGCCCTATTCTTCGGTTTTACTGGTACCCCTATCCAAGAAGAAAATCAAAAAAAGAAAAATACTACCTCAACTGTATTTGGCAATGAACTCCACCGCTATAGCATTGCCGATGGCATTCGTGATGCCAACGTGCTCGGCTTTGATCCGTATAAGGTTATGACCTATAGAGATATTGATCTACGAAAAGAAGTAGCTCTTTCGATGTCCAACGCAACCACCGAAGAAGAAGCGATTAGAGATCCCGAAAAAGCAAGTAAATATTACCATTACATGGATACCGTCAAAGTTAAAATGGCGGGAGCATTTGAAAAAGGCGGCAAATATACCAAAGGGATCGAAGACTACCTGCCAAGAGGGCAATATGAACGTTCAGAACACCAAAAAATGGTGGTTCAGGATATTTTAGATAATTGGCTACGGCTGAGCCACGGTTCAAAGTTTCATGCAATTTTTGCTACTAGCAGTATTCCGGAGGCCATTGAATATCACAAACTAATCAAAGAGTTAAAACCTGAGCTGAAAATTACTGCACTCTTTGATCCAAACATAGATAATAATGGTAGCATAACGGTTCAAGCATCCTCGAACCTAACTAAAGAAAATAATGAAAGTGTAAACAAACAAGATGGACTTGTAGAAATTCTTGAGGATTATAATTTAAGATACGAGCAAGACTTTTCTCTAGCTACCTACCAAAAGTTTAAAAAAGACATTGCAGCACGCTTAGCGCATAAAAAACCATATGAACGTATAGAGCGGACACCAGAAAAGCAAATAGATCTTTTAATTGTTGTTGATCAAATGCTTACAGGTTTTGACTCGAAGTGGGTAAATACCCTCTACTTAGATAAGGTTCTTAGATACGAAAACATCATTCAAGCATTTTCTAGAACAAACCGATTGTTTGGTCCCGATAAACCTTTCGGAACAATTCGCTACTATCGGTACCCTAATACCATGGAACAAAACATTGCTAAAGCTGTAAACCTTTATTCTGGTAATAAACCATTTGGCTTGTTCGTAGAGCGGTTGCCCCATAACCTAAGAAAGATGAATCAACTTTACCTAGAAATTTCGGAACTATTCACTTCCGCTGGTATACCAGATTTCTCACATCTGCCAGAGGACGTAAACGAATGTGGCAAATTCGCTAAACTATTTAGCACCCTAAATGAACACCTTGAAGCAGCAAGAATTCAAGGATTCACTTGGGAGAAACAGGTTTACCGATTCAACAAGCCAAAGAAAAACGCGAAAATGGTTTTCGATGAAAATTCTTATTTAGTTCTCGCTTTACGTTACAAAGAACTGTTTACAGCAAAAGATAGCAATGGGGAAGATGCCATCCCGTTTGATATAGACAGCCATTTAATAGCTATTGATACCGGAAGAATTGATATCAACTACATGAATTCACGTTTTGAAAAATATCTTAAAGTCTTGCACCACGATAATGTTGACCAAAAACAACTTCAAGAAACTTTAGATGAGCTCCATAAATCTTTTGCCACCCTAACCCATGAAGAGCAAAAATATGCAAATCTCTTTCTTCATGACGTGCAAAGTGGCAATGCAATCATCGAGGATGGGAAACCCTTCCGGGATTACATTACCGATTACCAGCTAAATGCCAAAAATAAACAGGTCTATCAGATTTCTGAAGTTTTAGGGCTAGATGCTCCAAAGCTAGAAACCCTTATGAATATCTATGCTAACGAATCAAATATTAATGAATATGGTAGGTTTGATGACTTAAAAGCTAGCGTAGCTAGAGAAAAAGCAGCAACCTACTTTGAAGCAGCTGAAGGCGAAAGTATTTCAGAATTTCAGCTAACAATAAAAATCGAAAAACTAATTAAAGATTTTATCTTCGCTGGAGGTTTTGACATCAATTATAAAAACTAACTATCGTCATTAAAAGAGTTAAGCACGTCTTGACTCTTTTACTTTTAAACTTACGCTGATGAAGGGCGATAAGGTTGTCAAGGTGCTGAAAATATGCACCGATTTGTTGTTGTTCTTTTAGCGAGGGTACAAAGATTTCTGTTTCTTGGATGTTTTTATTATATAGCCGTTTAATTGTACTCCCCTCTAAACCCTTCCATTTCACCACTGTATAAAATTGTTTTAAAAATGGGTTATTTAGTCTGGCATCATGCCTTAACCATACGATGTTAGAGTCCTGAAAGTATTCATCTTCCCCCGTATATTCTATTGTTCTGCCTATGCTTCCGGAAGCAGAGATTAAAATATCGCCAACTTCGGGATAAGGATATTTAGCTTTATATTCCCTAAACAAATCCTTGGGAATAAAAGCATCCGGTTCACCCCCGAATGTCCCAATTTTATAAAACGGTACATCACCAACTTCGGATGTTTGGTCTTTAAAAATCCTCTTGTTCATAACAACTGAACCTAATTCCCCCAACTTACGCTGTTCCCAAGCGTCATTTATCAACAGAGGGTAATCGGGACTTTTGTATCTCCAATTTTGCTACCATCGTTATCATACTGATAGCGATTATATTAGTTAAAATTATGTTCTAAGGGACCGTTAGAGCACTACCTGTATAAGATCTTTTTTAAATAAGCCGTGGGTTGATCGGTAGTTTTTTAAGACCGTCTTTATTAGCGTAAGCCATTTTGCAGAAATATCTTTAAAGGGGGTAATCGCTATTTCATCGGTAACTAAGGAACTAGAACTATTCTGCGACTATTATGCAAGATGGATTAAGATCTATAAAAATGGAGCCGTCAGGAAAGTCACTCTGGATAAATATATGATGACCCACAAATGGTTAGTCAGATTGATACCGGATTTGAATACAGCTGAGTTAGATCGGATCCAATATCAACAACTGCTCAATATGTATGCCGAATATCATGAAAAACAAACCGTAATGGACTTTCACCATCAACTTAAGGGGGCGATCCTTGATGCAGTTGATGAAGGCTGGATTAATCGGGATCCTACACGGAAAGCTATTATCAAAGGTAAAACACCGAGGCCAAAGAAACACAAATATCTAAACCAATTTCAGCTTCAGACCTTAATTTCAACACTAACGCTAGAGGATAAAGTTAGTTGGGATTACTTTATATTACTGGTGGCTAAAACTGGGATCCGATTTTCGGAAGCTCTCGCCTTAACACCTGAGGACTTCGACTTTAGGCGGCAAACTATATCTATCAACAAAACATGGGATTATAAGGGAAATGAAGGCTTTTCCCCGACAAAGAATTTTACTTCAAATCGAAAGGTACAAATCGATTGGCAAACCGTTATTCAATTTTCCCAGTTAGTAAAAGAGCTACCACAGGACAAACCTATATTCGTGAATGGAAAAGTTTACAACTCAACAGCCAATAGCAAACTCGAACGACTTTGCAAGCAATGCGAGATTCCAGTTATTTCGATTCATGGATTACGGCACACGCATGCTTCTCTGTTATTGTTTACCGGCGTCTCGATTGCAAGTGTTGCAAGAAGACTCGGCCATTCTAGCATAAATACTACACAAAAAACATATTTGCATATCATTCAAGAGCCTGAAAACAAAGATGTTGAATTAGTAATGCAATTACTTGCGGGGCTTTCTTAAGCTGTAAGGAGATTCTATAGCGGAAGATCCGCTCACCGTTAAAATATATTTTTTAACTACATGCTTTAGCTTTAGGCTTAACAAAAATCTGCAAAATAGCTTACGCTAATCAGATTACTATGCAGTTAGTTATTGCCAACATCCAAATCTCTACCAACAATTATTTGCCTTCGAATATTTCGATCGTTCCCCCTTCTCGCTGGTCCCCGTTCTCATAAAGCTATAACTACTCTCCCAAAGCTCCTTTCCTTGTAGACAACCTTGAAAGGGTTACTGTTTGAAGTTTGCTAACCAAATATTCTGCTCATACTGTGTGCTTCCTAATTGCATAGGAGGGGTAATTTGATTAACTCTCTTTTATTGCTACCCAACTTGCCCATTCTTGCTCTTGTTGGGCTTTTTCCCTTAGTGTTTTTTCAAACCATGGCCCTTTAAAATAAAAAAGCCTCCTTTCAAATACCCGAAAGAAGGCCTAATAAGCAACAAAAAAGGGGCCACCTAAGCGGCACCTAAGTTGCAGCTTTCATTTCTTTTCCTGAAAACAACCCTGCCTCCTGCAGCATCCACTCAGCTAAAACCCCATAACCCCGAGTCGGATCCTTCACAAACACATGAGTCACTGCCCCTACAAACTTTCCATCTTGCAAAATCGGACTCCCACTCATCCCCTGCACAATCCTCCCGGCGCAGCGTAGTAATTTTGGATCCGTCACCTCAATCACCAGCCCCTTCACCTGAGGCTTCTTCTGCCGCTCCACCTTCACAATCCTAATCTCAAACTTTTCCACTCTTTCATTATCTAAAACCGTCAGGATCTCAGCGGGACCTACCTTCACCTGATGAGCCATGGCAACAGGAAACAACTTTTGAAAATAAGCATTAGGCGGCGACCGATGTAATTTCCCATAAATCCCAAACTGACTATTATTATCGATGGTACCCAAATTAGTCCCAGTTCCGGTAGTGAAGGTGCCGATCTTCTCCCCAGGTCTCCCTCTGGTTCCTGCCTCCACTTTAGCGATAGACGCCGGCACTAGCCTCCCGGCATAAATCTGATAAACCCCGGATGTCGTACTTGTTACAACGTGCCCCAAAGCCCCATAACGGCCGAAGACAGGATCGTAAAAACTTAGCGTTCCACACCTGCTGCCGGATCCTCCACCTCAAGACCTAATAAATACCCTTCTTTCGTGCTAGTCGGCTTAACCCGGCGATAGATCTTTTTCCCCTCCCGCATAATCTCAAGCTTTGCCATCCGCCCGGCTCTCCCTGCCTCCTCAGCTAGCCTCCCCAGCTGCTCCAGCTGATAAATAGGCACATCATCAATGGCAAAGATTACATCCCCAGGCGAAATCCCCGCATCTCTCGCAGGATAGCTCCTTCCCTCTCTTCCTTCAACTGGAAGAATGCGTGCCACCAAGACCCCATGGGAACTAACAAGAATCCCCACAGCCTGCCCTCCCACTTGCACCTCCAGCTGCGGGATCAGCTCAACTTTGATCCTCCGAACAAGAATCAGACCGAACAGCCTTACCTCAAGCTCACTTTTCCCAACCCGCAAGGGGCGAACCAAAGAAACCTTATGTAAGCCCTCTCGCCTACTGGTACCGGCGAAACTACCACTACCAAGATGGAGCCCTAAAGGCTGCCGCATGGTAAGCTGCTGTTCCTCTCCGAACACCAAACGAATCTTACCCGGTAACCCCATAATCTATAGCAGCAAAGAAGACGATAACAGCAATAAAAGCAGAAAAAAAGGCGGGATCTCTCCCGCAAAATGTGCCTCCTCACAAATTCCCCCCCCAGACTTCTCTCCTAGCTAGGTTAGCCTTCTAGGGACTCTTTTTCTTTGGCCATCGCGGATCACTTCCACATCAGGGGCACTCAGCTCCCAGAGCTGTGCAATAGTGCGCTGGGTTTTCAATTCTTGCGAAACTGAGATCCCCGAGACAAAAGCCACAAAAACCAGCATCACGAGAGCATCGCCTGCTTGCCCTAAGAAGAAGTATAAAGTGGCAGTGCCTGCAAGTAGCAGAAGCATCGGTTCTTGCAAAGCTGCAAGAATTTGTCTGAAAGTACTAGTTTCCTTGGGGGCCTTGCTCTAAAAATCTTTTTTTCGCTTCTTTACTACTGAGACCTTGGTATTAATCCATTCTTTCGCCTCCTTTATAGATAAAAATACCTGTGGAACAATTCAAGTCCCACAGGTATTCCCTGCTGCCTCGCAGCCTGCTTTAACTCTAACTAGCCTTAGATAATTCCTCTCGGGAAAATAAACCTGCCTCCTGCAGCATCCATTCTGCCAAAACCCCATACCCCCGGGTGGGATCGTTTACGAACACATGGGTCACCGCCCCAACAAACCTGCCATCTTGAATCAGAGGACTTCCGCTCATCCCCTGGACAATGCCACCTGTTCGTTTCAAAAGCCTAGGATCTGTAACCCGAATCACCAGCCCTTTCACTGCAGGCCGTCTTTGTCGCTCTGCTTTGACGATCTCTACTTTGAACTTCTCAACTTTCTCATCATCTAACACTGTGAGCAATTCTGCAGGCCCCTCTTTCACCTGATGGGCCATAGCTACAGGAAATAACTGCTTAAAAAAAGCGTGGTCTGGCGCCCGAAACAATCTACCATAGATCCCGAACTGACTATTATTATCAATAGTACCAAGGCCCGTGCCACTGCCTGTGGTAAAGGTACCGATTTTTTCTCCAGGCCTCCCACGCTTGCCTGCTTCCACAGCTGCAATTGAGGCTGGCACAATTCGCCCTGAGCGGATCTGGTAGATCCCAGAGGAAGTACTTGTAATCACATGGCCTAATGCTCCATAGCGCCGAGATTCAGGCTCGTAGAAGGTTAGAGTACCTACCCCCGCTGCAGGGTCTTCCACTTCAAGCCCCATCAGGTATTGGCCCTGCTCTGTGGCAACAGGTTCCAAAGATTTCTTCATGAGCTTGCCATCCCGTTGAATCTCAAGGTGGGTTTTTCTGCCTGCCCTGCCTGCAGCCTCAACCATCCTCCCCACCTGCTCCACCTGATAGATAGGCACATCGTCTATGGATAAAATCACATCTCCAGGTAGGAGCCCTGCATCTTTAGCAGGATACCTTCTGCCAATCTCACCCTCAACAGGCAGGAGCCTGGCCACCAGCACCCCATGGGAGCTGATGAGAACCCCTACAGCCTGCCCACCTACCTGGACCCGAATTTGGGGGATAACCTCAACCTTAATCTGCCGAATCGGAATCAGGCCAAATAGTCGCACCTCAAGCTTGCTTTTGCCAAGGCGCAGTGGCCGCACCTGGGATACCTCAAGCCAGCCTGTCCGCTGGCTTGTGCTGGCCAGAGGGCCATGGGGAGAAATGTGGAGAGCCAACGGTTGGCGAAGGGCCAGTTGTTGTTCCTCACCTATTACCAGACGCATGTTACCAGGAAGGCCGATTATCTGAAGGATCAGGGGGGTCATAAGCACTAAACAAAGCAGAAAAAAAAGGCGGGACTTCGCCCGCAAAGTACGCCATCTCAAAGGGTTGGCCAACCTCCCACCACAAGAACTTCTTCTTCTTTAGCTAGGTTGGCCCCCTCTAGCCTCTTTTATTCCTGCCTTTTGCTCCTGGGCCAGGCGCAACATCTCTTTAGCATGGCCTAAAGTAATGTCTGTAACCTGGGCCCCACCCAGCATTCGAGCCAGTTCCCCAGCCCGATCCGGAGGAGCTAACTTCCCAATATTGGTTTTGGTGCGACCAGCTTCGCTCTCTTTGCTGATGGCAAAGTGGCTATCAGCCATAGAAGCAATTTGTGGTGCATGGGTGACGCAGATCACCTGGCGATTCTGGCCTAGCAAGGCCAGGCGCTCTGCCACAGCCTGAAGTGTCCTCCCACCGATACCTGTGTCGATTTCATCGAAAATCAGGGTATCAATTTTATCCACCTCAGCGAGCACACATTTGAGGGCCAGCATAATGCGGCTGACCTCACCACCTGAAGCGATTTTGGCCAATGGCGCTAAACCCTCACCTGGGTTTGGTGCCATCAACATTTCAACCCTGTCCCCACCTGTATGGTCCCAGGGCTTTTCTGTCACCTCTACCTGAAATTGAGCCTGCCCCATGCGCAAAGCAGAGAGTTGTCCCATGACAAGCCCTGCCAGCTTTTGGGCGGCGAGGGTGCGCATCTTGTGGAGCGCTTTGGCAAGCTGGGCCAGTTCCTTCTCCAGCTGCTGGAGTTTTAGCTTGAGCTGGGCGCTATCCTCATCTGCACCCTCAAGCTCTGCCAGGCGCCCCTCCACTTCCTCGCCGTGTGCTAAGATTGCCTCTGTGCCCTTGCCGTATTTCCGCTCGAGTCGGCCAATTAGGCTCAAGCGCTCCTCTACAAACGCGAGCCGTGCAGGATCGTAGATCATCTCCTCTGCCAGGCTGCGCAGGGTGCTGCTGAGCTCCTGAGCCCCGAGGAGCAAGCCCTCTGCCTGCTGGGAAACCTCAAGCAGCTCATTGTCTGTGGCAACCTGCTGGAGGCTCCGGCTAAGCTCCCCTAAAACCGCGATCACACCAGGATCCTCAGCTAGGGCTAAATGTCCCTGTTCCAAAATGACTTCCAGCTCTTGTGCATTGGAAAGGCGCTTGTACTCCTTTGCTAGCTCCTGCTCCTCACCTGCTTTTAAATCTGCCTCACTGATCTCTCGGAGCTCATAGCGAAGCAGATCCAACTCCCGGGCTCGGGAGCGCATGGACTCCTGGAGCGTAGCCAGTTTCCTGTGGCCCTCCTGGTGCTGATGGTACAGATCAGCAAACTGCCGAGCTAGGGCCAAAGTTTCCTTTCCTGCAAAGTCATCCAGCCAAAAAAGATGAGTCTTGGGGTCCAAAAGGGACTGGTGCGCATGCTGACCGTGAATATCCACAAGCAGCTGGCCAATTGTAGCCAGGGTACCCACTGTAACTAAGGTGCTGCCAATCCGGCATTTATTTCTGCCATCGACGCTGATCTCCCGGGAGAGAATCAACTCCTCCTCTTCTAATCCCAGCTGAGCCAGCTGCCCTTGGAGCTGAACAGGGATGGGCTGAGGAAGTTGAAAGCATGCCTGAATTGAGGCCCGATCCGCTCCCCTGCGCACAACCTCACCCTGAGCCCTGCCACCTAAAACAAGGGAGAGGGCACCCATCAGCAGAGATTTCCCAGCTCCTGTCTCACCTGTTAGCACATTGAGACCTGGAGAAAACTCCACCTCTACCTGATCTAATAATGCGAAATTTTGAACCACAAGCTCTAACAGCATCGCCTGTCACCTCTAATTTGCCAAACGCTTAAGTTCTGCTGCAACCTGAGGCGCTTGGGAACTTTTGCGCACAACAACCAATACAGTATCATCCCCGGCGAGGGAAGCCAAAATATTTGGATTGGTTAAGGAATCGATAACCAAAGCTACACTCTGGGCCCCAGCTGGCACAGTTTTAACTACCACAAGGTTCTCGCTATATTCGATGGCTGTGACCAGATCGCCGAAGATATGTTTTCCTGGCCCCTGTTCTCGATCAGGTGCCCGATAGCGATGCCCACCGCCTGGGAGGGGTTCTTTAACTAGGCCCATCTCCCTGATATCCCGAGAGATAGTGGCCTGGGTAACCTTAGCCCCAGCCTTTTCCAGTTCCCCTGCTAGTTCCTCCTGGGTTTGCATAGAGCGAGTGGAGATGATCTCTAAAATTAACTGCCGTCTTTGCTCTTTATTGATCATAATCTTCCCTCACTTAACCGCGTCCGTAGCCTGTGGTAGAAGCTGCGGCGGTCCAAATCAACGAGGAGGAAGGCATCCTGTGCCTTTTCTACCCGCACAATGTCGTTGTTGGTTAGGGCAAAGCCCTCCTGTCCATCCAAAGAGAGCATTGTTGATTCCCTGCCTGCCCGCACAGTGATTTCCACCACATCTGTGGCACTAATGACAATGGATCTGGCATAGAGTGTGTGGGCGCAGATGGGGGTGATCACTATCGCCTCAAGGCGTGGATTCACAAGGGGCCCACCTGCAGACAGAGAGTAGGCTGTGGAGCCTGTGGAATTAGCGATAATAATGCCGTCTGCAGGATAAGAGGCTACATACTCGCCACTGATTGAGGTCTCAAGGTTGATGATCCTAGCAAAGGCGCCCCGGGCGATGACAATGTCATTGATGGCAAGTAACTTGGCCACTTGCCTTTGGTCTCTTTGCACAGTAGCGCACAGGGCCATCCTTTTTTCCACAGAGAAATTACCTGCTAACAGATCTGGTAGATACTGGGGAAGCTCCTCCACTTCTAGCTCGATGAGAAAGCCTAGCCTCCCCATGTTCACCCCCACAAGGGGCACATCCTGGCCCAAAAGCCTTCTGCCTGCAGCCAGCAATGTCCCATCTCCGCCTAGGACAATTGCAAAACGCACACGGCCCCCCCATGTTGAGAACGGATGATCCTCTCTGTCCAAACTCTGGGCAGAGCGCCCCTCCAGCCAAACCTCCTCTCCTGCCTCCTCTAGTTGCAAGAGGAGCTCGGAGGCCATAGCCATGGATTCACTTTTTCCCAAATTAGGTATTAAGCCGACTGCCACGGATTCACCTCTTCTCTTTTAGATCCTTGTGGGCCTGAGCCACCACCTGCGCCAGATCTGCTGGCGCCAATTGGGGATCCCCCAGAGCCCAATGGGCTAAAAATTCTATATTCCCCTGAGGCCCCAAAATGGGAGAATAGGTGAGGCCCTGCCAGGGGTAGCCATTTTTCTGTGCAAAATAATAAAGACGCTCTAAAACTTCAAGCTGCACTCCCTTGTCCCGTACAACTCCCTTTTTACCCACCTGCTCCCGCCCCGCCTCAAACTGGGGTTTAATCAGGGTCACAAGCTCCCAGCCAGGCGCAAGACATGGGATCAGTGCAGGAAGCACCAGCTCCAGGGAAATAAAAGATACATCCATAACTCCCAGATCTGGCTTTTGAGGAAACTGCTCAGCCGTAAGATGCCTAGCATTAGTTCGCTCCATGCACACAACCCTGCTATCTGTGCGCAAGTTCCAGGCAAGCTGCCCATAGCCCACATCCACAGCATAGACCAACTTTGCTCCTCTTTTGAGTAGGCAGTCTGTGAAGCCACCTGTGGATGCACCCACATCAATAGCAATCCTGCCTTGGGGGTTGATCCCAAAAACATCCAGGGCTTGCTCAAGTTTCAGGCCACCCCGGCTCACATAGGGCAATTCCTGGACAAGCTCAATCTTCATCGAGGACTCCACAATCAGGCCTGCCTTTTGTGCCTTTTGTCCATCCACCTCCACTGAACCTGCTAAGATCAGGGCCTGGGCCCGGCTGCGACTTTCAGCCAGACCTCGGGTTACCATTTCCACATCCAATCTCGTTTTTGTTTTCAAATTAAACCACCTTAATTGCAAATTCACGGCAAGCAGCTGCGCAATAGCCGCAAAGAAGGCATTTTTCCTCAATTACTGTAGCCTTGCCAGCTTTAAGTTCCAAAGCACCCTGGGGACAGCTTTCAATACAGCTGCCGCAACCTTGGCACCAGTCATCTATATGCAGGTGACGCTCTTGTCCTGCCACCTCTCTTTGGAGCTCCTCACTCACAGGCAGGCCACAGACCAAGCTTACATCTAGCTCCACCTCAAGGGGGCTTTTCATGCCCATGGCCACAGCATCCACCCCTGGGGTCTGGAGCACATAATCTAAGGATGCTTTCACATTCTCCCGAAAATTGCCACCACCCAAAGGCTTCATAGCATAGATGCCCTTGCCAAACTGGGCAGCTCTCTCTATGGCCGCCCGCATCTCCTCTCGGGTGCCATCTAACATTCCCAAGCCCCGGATATTGTAGAGGGGATGGATTACATCGATCTGAGGAATGGAGGCAGCAGCAACTGTTGCTGCCACTGCGTGGGTAGAAATACCCACTGCCCGCACCAGTCCCTGCTCCTTGGCCGAAAAAAGATATTCTAAGGCCTCCCAGTGGCCGCGAATTGTGTGACCACTCTCTTGCTCATGGAGGAGAAAGATGTCGATATAGTCTGTGTTAAGTTCTCTGAGGGCCCTGTGGAGGCTTTCTTCCATACCCTCTTTGGTGTAGGCATATGATTTGGTAGCAATCACAACCCCCTCTCTCCTACCCTCTATTGCCTGGGCGATGTGGGGATAGGTGCCATAAAGCTCGGCTGTATCAATAAAATTAACCCCCATATCCAAGGCTGCCCTAATTACCTTGGCGCCCTCGCATGGGGGGAGATTTGCTTGCAGGGGTCCGATGGTAAGGGCACCGAAACAGAGCCTGGAGACCCTAAGGCCCGTCTGCCCTAATGTGGAGTATTGCAAAACTGTCTTCCTTTCAAAACTACTGTCCTTGAAAAACTACCTTAATTAACCTTCGCCACTTGGGAAGCTTGTTCCTGCTGGCAGAGAGCTGAAAAGAGTCTACCTCAGCCAAACCGCCCAAAATTTCTTCGGCCTGACTTTTGGTTTTACCAGCAAGATTTTGTGCAAGTTCCCCAGGTTGGATTCTTCCCACCAGCGTCCCCTGACAGTTAACTCTTAGAATATAGCCGCCTGCACTTGGCTTTACCTCTAAAATCTGCCAGCTAAGGTTGCTTTTCTTCGGCTGCCAACTACCACGCTCCCCAATCTGCTTGGCGATAAGCCCAGTTAGCTCGTCTTTAGGGAGAAAATGGCCAGGAACCTTCACTTTCAGCATACCTTGCAGCTCCTGGAGATTCTGCCCCACGCTACCTTTGGGGTTAAATTCTAAAGTCTGGAGCTTTGTGCTATCTGCCAGGAGGATTCTCTCTTGAGCTGGCAAACCTTGCTGGATTTTTCTTTTAGCCTCACTTTTCAATGTCCCCTCCAGAAGTTTCAGATCATCTCCTGTCACTACAGGAATAGCTTGATCCGCGCCCCCCTGAAGAGGTTTAGTATTGATCACCTGGAGTTTATCTGCCAGGGGCCCCTCAAGTTTCGTGAGTTTGCCCACCTGCGCATTGCCACCTGTTCCCTTGTTAGCTGCCACCACTGGTGCCTGAGCCTGGCCTGCACTAACGCCAACTGCAACTGTCATTACATATTTTTTCTGCTGCTTGGGAACTGTTGTCTCCTGAGCGATGAGATACCGCTGCCCACCTGTGGAAACCACAGCTGTGCCTTTGGGCACTTTGATGCTATCTGTGGTGTTATTAAAGAAGCTCACAGTGCCTTTCGCTGCCTCCACACCCACTGTTTTTCGTCCCTTAGGGCTAATGCTGTGGGTTAAGGTAAGCTCCTGTTCCCCTTTTCCGGCTAAGGCCCCAGGATCCACTGCCACCACAAGCTCTCCTTGCCAAGGCCGAGTAGCGGGCGTGATCACAAGCACAGCACTATTTTGGGCAGCGTAAAAGTATAGTGCTCCAACCAGTAGCAAGCTGGCTACTACCCAAACCAAGGGCCGAATGCTCCTTGTTTTCCGTTTGGGGAGCAGCCTTTTTTTTCCTTTTGCCTCCTCTAAAGTGGAGAAACATGAGATACCAATTTCAGGGCACAGCTTGCCCAGCTGGGGGCTATTGGTTACAATCGCCACTTCCCGGCCTCGGTCCTGGGCGTAGCCGGTGATAATTCGCAAATTCGCTAGGTTGTGGAAGGTACGCCCATCCTCGCCCACAATAAAGACGATCCGCTCCTCTTTTGCTGTGCCAATTACGTGCAGGATCATGCTTAGCTCATCTGTTGCTTCCACCTGATAGAGGCCGGATTTTTCCTGCATCACAAAGGCCCTCCTCAGCTTTCTTTTTCCACCAATAAGAAGAATAGGCTCAGAACTGGAAAGATCATCATCGTAGCAGCTGCCACAACTCCACTGTCATTGAAGACGAAGGCTGCGATGCAGCCTAGTGCTGCAGCATAAAAACTAATGGCAAAGCCACGCTTCTGGGCAAACAGTCCCCTGAGCACTCCCTGGGGTCTGATGGCAATCACCACTGATGCTGCAAGGAAGAACAAAAGTACCCGGGTCCAAATTGTGTAGCGGATAAGGCGCAGGTTCATGCTAACCTTGCGGCCAATAATCAAAAAAATCTGGTGCCACTGGCCGCTTCCAACATAACCCAAACTTTTGCCAAGGTGGGAAGCGCCTGATCCCAATAAGTGATCTGCAAGTGCCATCCCTGCCACAGCTAAGGCCACGAGTCCCAATAGCCCCAAAACCTGCCTTAGCTTTACTTTCCGATCTAAGATCCGAAAACTAGCAAGGGTGAAGGCTGCAACTGCAGTGATTGTCCCTCCAACATTTGCTCCTAGGGCCGGAAAGCCCACAATTGCTGTGACAAACAGAAAGAAGAGGCACATGGGCACGAGCCGTCCTCCGCGCTCCAGCCACGCTGCCATCACAACTAAGGCAGCTCCCAGTAGCACTCCCATGTATTCGTTGCCCAGGCCATAGAAGCGGGCACCGATAATGGCAGAATACCCTAAAAAGGAATATTGGCTTTGAGGCCCACCTCGAAACAGGTCCAAGGCGATGGCTGCCACTGTAAGTAGGGATAAGAGCAACAGTGATTGCTCCATATTTTTAGCTGGGAGGCTGGTTAGAACCCAAACTAAAATCACTGTGAGTCCTATGGCCTCTGGCAGCACCCACCAGGTGCTGGATCCCGGGAGGCTAGGGAGGATAATGGTCACCAGGGGCACTGCCATGGCAGCCAAAAGTAGCTTCTGCAAAAGAAGATTCTGCTGCTGCTTAAGGAGCCCTGCGTTTTTCCCGAATACTCCCATGGTGGCTACAGTTATCGCCACAATCAGATAAAAGACGTAGGTTTGGTTAAAGGGAACCCGCATGTTGTTTTGGGACACAAGCTTGCGATTGTGATCTAGAAGAAGCTTCAAAGGCTGGGGTTGGGGCTGGCTGAAAAAGGCCCTGCCGCTCCAGCCGGGCTGCCCTTTGATCCCCAGACCCGCTAGGACTGTAGGGGCTATGTCAATATTCCCTACCACCGCGGGCCTCCTGGTTGTGGGGCCTGTGAGATAGCCGTGGCTATAGCCTCTCCCTATAGCCATAATCGGAGTTAGCCTTCTGCCGTCTTTCATAGCTGCTAAAGCTGGGGTTGGCGTGGCCACAAGCAGTTGTGTCCGCTCCCAATCCAGTTCCCCGCGCAATGCTCCCAAAAATGCATCAGCGGATTTTAGGGCCTCTAGCCGGTGATGCTGCAACATCTCATCTGTAAGGTAATCACGGTATTCTTCCACCCGGGCTGTGTCGCCAAAGTCGATGACTAAAAAATCCGCTTTGTTTTTGACCTCCTGAAAAGCTGCAAGCAAAGCCTCCCTGTCTGTGGCTAGACCAAAAGCAGCAGTGGGATCTTTTTTCAAAAGTTTTTTGCCTACAGTGCCAAAATCCACAAGGCCATACTGATCCATAGCCACAGCAACGTGGGGTCTGCGGATTGTATCTACAGTATCTGCGCAGCCTAAAACAGCAGTCCTCAGGCCTGCCTCGTGGATGGCCTGACCTAAGGCGCCTACGACAGCGCCATAGGCACTGTTCTGGTTTACAGCAATTATGGAGCCTAGCTCCAGGGCCAGTACAGAGCCAGCTGGCCCCTGGCGCCCCACTCGTCTTCCATAAACTACTTCAGCCCGTTCCTTTTCCACCATTTCATCTGTTTGGTAGCCTTCTAGAACTGCTTTGTTACCCATAGCTCTAGTGCCAGTGCCCACGGTAAGGTATGCGCTCTCAGGTGATGTGCCCCCATCGGTTCTGGTGTTGAGTAGGCCAATTGCCCCCTCTTCCAAAATCCATTTGAAGTTTGGCAATTTCTCTTGCCAGGTTGCAAGCTCCTCCCAATCCACCCTGTCGATGAGAAACAAGACCACCTTCTGGGCTGCGCAAATCTGGGTGCAGAGCATGAGACTTAAAAAAAATAAAATTCCCTTTTTCAACTGGTTGCCCCTCTCTATCTGTGTATCTTTGCCACGTATGCACGCACTAGCTCCTCTAGGAGCTCGTGCCGCTCAATTGTTCTTGCGTATGCGCGTGCATTATCTTTTTTGGTGATATACGTGGGATCCCCTGAGAGCAGATACCCCACCAGCTGAGATACAGGGTCATAACCCTGGGAGGCCAAAGCACGGGTGAGATGGGCCAAAACTTTGCTGGCTTCTCTTTCTTGGCACTCGGGGCATTGGAACCTGGTGGTATAATCAATTTGACTCATGGTTATCCCCCCTTGTGGTAATAATTCTCTTTCTACCTCTTTTTTCCTGCCAAGGGGGAAACGAAGTTAGCCCCCACCATCCGGTGAGGGCCATTATTACTGGGGTGTGAGGGAAATTTTCACCCCTTTCTCTTGGGCAGCTCGCAGCAGATATATATAGCGGCGCTCTGCCGCTGTCATGGCATAGATGGCATGGTCAATTAAGTCGGGATCCGTAACGCTATCAAAATAACTTTTAGTGCTAAGCCATTGCCTCCTGGCGCTATCAACGTTATCAATTAGCTCCCCTGATGGATCATCGTCCCTTCTAAGCAATTCCGTTGCTCTGCTGACTAGGTTTTGCCACATAATAATGCCCTCCTTCTCAGCACTAGTTTAGCCAAAAAAAGGTAAACTTATGCCTTGTGGTGGGCCTGCCTTTTTAATATTTTCAAAAATCCCGGCTGTTGTAACTCCTCAGGGAGATAAAATAGGAAACTATGATTAAAACCATAGCAACTACCAAAAAAATAATATTCCCTTGCCGGGGCAAAACTTGCAGCGATCCCTCAATTGAATTGATCCGATTTATAAAAGTGCCCGCTTCGAAGAAGACAACAAAAAACAATACAAAACTAACTAGCCTGGCCTTTATAAAGCCAAATTTGAAATAGGCTGGCAAATAGATGCTGTGCATAAATGATGCAGCCAGCAGTGCTCCCACTATTCCCTCTCCAGTAATCGGGCTCACTTTGAGGGGTAATCCCACAAACTTGTTCACGCCTGCAATTATAGCATAGAAGATAATAGCTAGGCTAGCAAAGAGAAATACAGATAAATATCTAGCCAAGACAACGTCACAACGGCTCAAGGGCAGGCTATTGAGCAATAGATCCGCCTTGTTTTTATCATCATAAGCGCAAGAATTAACAACTAGAATATATGTCATGGCAACAGTGCCAGCTGAGAGCATTGCAGTTCCAGGTAGATTTTGAAAGGCGATGATCATAATTAAGATATATGCTAGCCCAAAGAAGATGTATTTCTTCAGAAGCAAGAGATCCTTTAATATTAGGTTAAGCACAGCCATTCCCCCTTGTGAAATAGATCATGATCTCCTCCAGGCCGGGTTTCTCTATTACCACTCTGCCGTCAAAAAATTCCTCTGCAAAATGTTTATCTTCCACAAGCCCTTCAAAACCGAATTTATTTTCTTTAACACCAATAAAATAATCCCTTGCCTCGTCAGTTAATAGTTCTTTGGCTCCCCTCACCAGACCATAGTTTTCTATAAGATCGTCTTTGGGAGAGGAAAGGACAAGCTCTCCATCATTGATGAATGTGATATAATCTGCGTTCTTATCAAGATCAGAGGTAATGTGGGTGGAGAAAAATACACTTTTCTGCTCGTCTTGAATAATGGTGGAAAGAATCTCGAGTAGCTCGCTGCGAACAATAGGATCCAGTCCGGACGTGGGCTCGTCAAGAATTAAAAGTTCCGCATGATGGGAAAGGGCAAAAGCCAAGGACAGTTTCATTTTCATGCCCCCAGATAGTTCCCCTACCTTTTTGTTCGCAGGCAATGCAAAGTCACTGAGGTATTGTTGGAAAACATTCTGATCCCAATCTCTATAGATAGGTGCGATTATACGTCTGGTCTCGGCTACAGTTAGCTCATCATAGAAGTTGTTTTCAGAGAGGACAAAGCCGATCCGGTTTTTTATTTCTTTTTCATTTTGGAGATTGTCTAGGCCAAAGACCTTAATCTCTCCGTCATCCCTTTTGAGCAAATTCAAAATGAGCTTGATGGTGGTGGACTTGCCAGCACCATTGGGTCCTATAAAGCCCATGATGTAGCCTCGCTGGAGACTAAAGCTAATTCCTTTAAGGCTAAAGTCCTGGAAATCCTTTTTCAAATTATTCACTTCTAAAATAGGTTCCATACTAATCCTCCTCAAACAGTATTTTTAACATTTCCTGCATCTGGTTGAGACTCAGCTCAATTGATTTGCCTGCGTCTACTGCCTCAGACAGCTTTTCCTCAACAATCTTCAGCCTCATCTCACGGAGCAGCTCCCTGTTCTGTCCTGCCACAAAGGAGCCTTTCCCTGGAACTGTGGTAATGTAGCCGTCCCGTTCTAGTTCTTCGTAAGCTCTCTTTGTTGTGATCACGCTAATTTGTAGTTCTTTGGCCAAATTGCGGATTGAAGGCAGCCCGTCGCCCCCTGAGAGATCCCCTCGCATAATCAAGTTCTTGATCTGTCTTGCAATTTGCTCATAAATAGGTTCCTGACAGGAATTTGAAATAATAATATCCATACTAACACCTCGAGTTACAACTGTTTATATACAGTATATACAGAGCGGACAGTATTGTCAATAGCCAATAAAAAAATCATGGTTCCCACAGAAACCATGATTTTGAATGAAAGATTATTATTTTGTGTTTCTACGATCTTCCTTGTGAAAATAATAATAAGCACCCCTTCCAACACCATTTATTTTGACACCATGGGGCTCAAGTTCCCTAATTAACCTTAATACCTGTTGTCGTTCAAGGCCTGTGATCCAATATTGACTTCCTTGTTGGAGCGCTTCCCTTAATCAAAAATATGTGTAGAAATTAGAATTACACTTATTCTGCCTACAGAAAAAGCGGGTATGCCAACGCAGCGGAGAACGCAGTATTTCTTGGTAAAATCAATCCCTTTTGGTTTGTAGACGATTGAAGAATGATGCTATTTGAACATTTAGCACTAACAAAAGATGAAGCGGTAGCTATGCTCACTGCAAATTATGAAGCGAGGATCGCAATTTATGATGAAATTGAGCATCAGGCGCTCACGATGGCAAATGTTATGGCAGCTGGTATTATTAATCAGTTTCCAGAGCTATTTAAGGTTTAAAAGATCATGACCTCGGAAAATTCCGAGGCCATAGTTAAAGTTAAATTTGATGTCTTCCTTCCAGTGCCTTGCTTAGGGTCATCTCATCCACATACTCCAGATCTCCTCCAACAGGGAGTCCGTGGGCAATCCTAGTGATGGAAGGAACAATACCCCGCAGGAGCCTTGCCAAATACATGGCAGTGGCCTCCCCTTCCAAGGTGGGATTTGTTGCCAGGATTAGCTCCTTGACCTGATGGTTCTTCAGGCGCTTGAGAAGCTCCTTGATTCTTAGCTGATCGGGGCCCACTCCCTCCAGTGGCGAGATGGCACCCCCCAAAACATGGTAGCTGCCTTGGAATTTGGTTTTTTCCAAAGCAACCACATCCCGAGGATCCTCTACCACGCAAATTATGTCGTTTATTCTTCTAGTATCCTGACACAGGCGGCAAGGATCTGTATCTGTAATATTAAAACAGGTGCTGCAGTAGCTGATTTTACGCTTCGCTGAAACTAGGGCCTCAGCTAGGGCCACTGCCTCCCGCTCTGGCGCCTGGAGAACGTGAAAGGCAATACGCTGAGCGCTTTTGTAGCCGATTCCAGGCAACTTTGTTAGCTCATCTATGAGCCGTTTGAGGGGAGGTGGAAAAACAGCCATTTTAGAAGCCTGGGAAATTGGGCATTATTCCGCCTGTGATCTTACCCATTTCCTCTGCTGTCATTTCTTTGGCCTTGCGTAGTCCCTCGTTCACTGCAGCCATGATCAGATCCTGAAGCATCTCAACATCCTCAGCATCGAGAACTTCCGGATCGATCTGCACCTCTTTTAGCTCTTGATCGCCACTGACTGTTACCTTTACCACACCGCCACCGCTTGTGGCTTCCACTGTCTTGGTCTTAACTTCTTCTTCTAATTTAGCCATCTGCGCTTGCAGCTTTTTCGCCTGTTTCATCAGTTGATTCATGTTACCACCGGGCATTTTCATTTCGGATCCACCTCTTCCTTTTTAATCACATGGCCGCCGAATAGTTTCAGTGCCTCTTTAACCAATGGTTCCATCTCCCCAGAAGCTGCAGGTTTTGCTGGAGCCTGCTTGCGGGGGGCTTGTTTTTCATCTGCAAGGATGCATTCCAGCTCTAAATCCAGACCTGTCACTGCCCGAATAGCCTTGAGCAAGATCTCCCGATTCCCTTCACGCTCCACATTGGCTTTGTGAAAGGCCTGAGTGGGGCCGAAGGCAAGCTCTAGGGTGTTGCCACGAAGACCGTAAGGTCTCGCATCGCGAATAAAAGCCTGAACCTGAACCTGTCTTTGCTCCCGGAGCCAATCCCCAATTGCAGGCCAGCTAGATCTGACCCGCTCCAGACCTTCCGCGCTTTGGGGCTCGGGGGGCTTCTCGGGGGATTTTTGCTTTGGAGTCTCTACTTCTTCTTTAGCTGCTGCGCTTTGGGGTGCAGGAGCTGTGGGCTCGGGCTTTGCTTCAGGCTGAGAATATATTTGCTCTGGCCTGGAGGAAAAATCCGCCACTTTGGCCTCTAGCTGTTCAATCCTCGCCAGAAGTGCACCCTGATCTTGGGATTCTTGGGCTGCAGTGAGAGCTGCCAGCTCCACTGTAAGCTGGGGCCTGTTAGCCCACCGCATCTCCTCAAGTGCCCTGTTGAAAATCTCCAGCCACCTGGTGAGAAGATCTTCGCTGGCATCCTCTGAAGCAGAAGAAAGTCTCGCCAGTTCCTCAGAGCTCCAAGCTCCATGGTTCTCACCTGTGAGCTTCAAAAGTAATAGTCCCCGCCAGCTTTCTAAAACTCCCCCTACAAACTGCCTCAGATCCCTACCCTCTTCCACCAAAGAGGCGATCTCGCCTAAAGCACCTTTGGGATCCCTCTTGGCTAGGGCTGCTGTGAAGCGCACGTGAGCCTCGAGCCCAGCCAGACCCAAAAGTTCCTCCACTGTCTTGGCACTGATCTCATCTTGGGCAAAGGAAACGCATTGATCTAGCAGGCTGATAGCATCGCGCATTCCCCCCTGGGCCATGCGGGCGATGAGATAGAGGGCATCCTCTGTGATCTGGATCTCCTCTGCCCGGGCTATGGTCTGGAGCCTTTGGACAATATGTTCTGCGCCAATGCGGTGAAACTGAAAAACCTGGCAGCGGGAGAGAATAGTGGCAGGTACTTTGTGTAGTTCAGTGGTAGCAAAAATAAAGAGCACGTGACGAGGCGGCTCTTCTAAAGTCTTCAAGAGCGCATTGAACGCTTCTGGTGTAAGCATATGGACTTCATCGATAATATAGACCTTATATTTTCCCTCAACAGGCGCAAAACCGATTTTTTCGCGTAACTCACGCATCTGATCGATGCCCCGGTTGGAGGCGCCGTCAATCTCCAGCACATCCATAGAAGTGCCCCCGGTTATTCCCAGGCAGGTTGCACAACTGTTGCAGGGTTCAAAGTTTGGCCCCTCTTGGCAATTTACAGCCTTAGCCAAGAGCTTAGCCATGGTTGTCTTGCCAGTGCCTCTGGGGCCATTGAAAAGATAGGCATGGGAAACCCTACCCGTCTTAAGTGCATTGGAGATAGTCCGGGTAATGTGTTCCTGGCCTACAACATCGGCGAAGGCCTGGGGACGCCATTTTCGATAAAGTGAAAGATAACTCATGGCACATGCCTCATTCTGAATATTCTTCAACACGTACCGACAAAAAAAGCCGTGCATCTCGCTTCGACTGCATTCTCCGGGTGGTACAGATGCAGTTAGCTCAGATCAGGCTTCCTTGCGGCACATGCAAAGGTCTGCTTACCGCTGCTTCCTTCCGGACCTGACGGGGTTCACAGGTTTACATTGCGCAAGACCCAATCGTCAACGCCACTTGCACCAGCCTAACCCCACAGAAGGTAGCCTCTGGCGAGCATTCGACCCCGCTATAGCGGATTGCGGGTACAGGGCACCGCTACCTCCCCGTCTAGCACGGCAAACTTAATAAATTTATGGCGGAGGGAGTGGGATTTGAACCCACGAAGGAGTTTCCCCCTTACACGCTTTCCAGGCGTGCCTGTTCAGCCACTCCAGCATCCCTCCGAAGTCTTTTTTATTGTACCATCCCAAAGGCTCAGTGTCAATAGCAGAACCGGAAGTTAAGTTTTCCGAAAAATCGCGCCCCTCTTTGACTTCCCCCTCCTCTTTTGCTAAAATTAAACAAAGAGGCTTTTTACACAGCGAAATGTCTAGATTTTTATGATAAATTTCAAAACGAGGAGGAGGAAAATGAACCAAATCTTCCACGCTGATTTTGAAGGCGTGCTAAAGCAATTGGTAAATCTTGAAGAAAGAGAAGAGGAGCTAGTCCAGGAACTATATCCAGATCCCTCCCCTGAACGCACCCATTTCCAAGAGCTCCTAGGGGGGTACATAAAGAGTCTGGATAAATTTCTAAAAAAAGCAACAGTGGTGAAAAAAAAGACCACTTTCCCCCTTGTGGTCTTAGAAAGCACAGCCGAAGCCAAAGAGCTAGACTCCGGTGAAATCTATCGCTTCCGCCTAGTGCTTCCGTTCCAAGCAGGCCTTTCTCCAGAAGACGTCTCTGTGCTCTCCCCCCTAGGTCAGGCGTTTCTCTTGAAGCGCCCAGGAGACACTGCTGTGGTTAAAGCTCCAGGAGGAGTTTTCCACTACCAGATCCTGGCAGTCCACTTTCAAGGAGAATCATAAATAGCCCTGCCACAGTTGGCAGGGCTAAGAATAGGGCAAATTAATCAAAAAGAATCTCGGTGCCTGACGAGTTCCGCTCGCAAACCTGTCCCTTTGGAGGCTACGTGGTCATTAACGGTTATATCGCCCTATAGCTAATCTTCCTGACTTTCATCACTCCTAAAAAATGAGAGACTCCCGACGTTACCTAAAGAGTAACCAAAGAACAATCACAGCAATTGCCCCCACCAGCCACCAAATCCAGGCTGATGTTTCTTTTTTGTGGGGAAACGCTTGACCACATTTGAGACATTTTTCATGGTATTTAGTATTTACGAAACCACATTTCTCACAAACTATTCCTTCTGCCATTTGAGCCGCCTCCTTTCTCCATCCTCTGCCAGGCACTATACATCTTCGATTTTGAACTGGCAAAGTCCTTTGTTTTTCGGATGGAGAAAAAAGCACCTCCTCTATAGCTTTAAAATCTCACCTAGAAAACTTGCCAAACTCTTGGCTATTTGCATAAAACCTAGATCATTGGGATGAGCCCCATCCACGGTTCCGTCAGCAAAACTGAGTCCCTGGCACTCCTCCCGCTCTAAGATTTCCACCCGCCCGCCCTCTGCTTTGCTCTCAAGAGCCGCCTGCCGGATGATCTCCCGCCGCTTTTCATTATCTGTGCGAACCTCATCTGACCAAAATTCATGATTATATAAGGTTGGGAGCATCACCACAACTGGCGTCTGGGATCTAGCCCCAACCAGCTCTCTGAGAAAGGGCTCGATCCTCTCCTCCAGCTCCCCTGGCGGATTATTAGGCCCCACATCTATCACATAGCAGGATGCCTCAACTGTGGAAAGAATCTGAGCTAGTTCCAGCTCGCACTTTCCCCTGCCGCTGAAGCCAAAATTCACGTAGTCTAGATTAAGTTCCCTCGAAGTTATGGCCTGGTAGCTAAGACCAGGCCTGGAAGCACAACCCCCCTGGGTGATAGAGGTACCGTAGAATACCACAGGCTCAGGAAGGGCAAAGGGTTTTGCTACCTCCACCCTGGCCCCTTCATCTACACCAATGGAGAGAATCTCAACTCCGCCGTAGAGGGGAAGATATAAGCACAACTCTCGCATTTTCCCAGGAGCACCTTTGAAAAACGTCAGCTCCACCAGCTCAATGCCATCTTGGGGCACTTGAATGGACCAACAAACTCCATCTGCATAGAGGGCTTGTCCACGTTTATTAAACTGGGTAAGATTATTGGAAAATACAGGTTTCTCATAGCGAGCCTGCACAGCAAAGGCAGTGCTATCTGTGGCAAGTCTTAATCTGACTCCTGCTGTTTGGTTCCCTGCCTGGTAAACCTCAGATGGCAAGAGGCTCTTGAGCCTTGTGGGGAAACGCTCAAGAGCGGGGGCAGTCTCCTCAAACCAAGGGAGCCCCCCCACTTCAACTAAAGGATGGGGAAATTCCAGCCAACGCATCTTTCAACCTCCAATTTTTCTGCCCCCTAGTCTGGAAACAAACATTTCCCCAGAGGGCTTGTCCATCAACCACGTTAGATTGAAATATCTTGGTAGCGAGCCTCCACAAGCTTATGGAACCCTAAGCAGGGGCCTACTATGTGCTTTCTCACAATTTTAGTCAAGGCTCGGCGTACCCATATATTTTATAATACCAGACTATTTCGAAAGATTATGCTCCTTTGCTTACCTCTTTGCTGGATTGGCCAGCATTAGACCAAACGCTTAGAGCTGCAATAATAACGCCAGAGACTACACTACTCCACTTGCCTGCATCAGCACCCACTACAAACGGAGAAATAACGAGCCAGATGCCAAGGATACTGTTAACCCATCCCTGCCACATTCAAAGCTCCCCCTTTGGGGGTACGCCGAGCTTCTTGACCGGATGGTTACACTATTAAATTGTATTCGAGTAAGAAGAAAAAAATGCCTGCCCGAAGGCAGGCACTATTATTTTTTCTCAGCCAACTGCGACTGCAATAACTCCGCGATCCCCACGCCACCTGCCTGGGCCATATTGTTTGCCAGCTCTGCATCCAATAGCTCCCGAAAGGTGCGGGAGGCAGCGGATTTAGCCAAAGGATCTCCCAGGCTGCTTTGCCGGGCCTGCTTGAGAACGGTTTCGAGAAAATGGGCTTCAAATTGTTTGCAAGCCCAAGCCAAATCATGGCCCGAGACAGAATTAATCATAATACAATCAGCTCCCCCCAGAGGGCTCCTGCAACCTTGAGTGCCTGCAAAATAGAAATCAGTTCCCGAGGACCCGCCCCCACACTATTTAATGCCTGAGCCAACTCCTCAACACTTGAAGTTGTTGGCAAATACACCAAAGGCCCCCCAGACTCTGCCACCTCTATTTGTTCATCCTCCCCTACCACTGTCACGCCACCGCTGAGGGGAGGCGGCTGGGAGACAAAAGCCTTGCGGCCGATGCGAACAGTGAGGCCACCGTGGGCCACAGCTGCCTCGCCGATGACAACATTGCCTCCGATTACAATCGCGCCTGTGCGCTCATCAACCACCACTTTTGCCGCTTGATCTGGAACCACAGCCAACTGCTCCACCTGGGAGATAAAAGCTGTGGGATTCTGTGCATAAGCCGCTGGCAACTGACACTCCACAGTCTGATCATCTAGCGCCACTGCCACAGCAGGCCAGACGCTATTTATTCGCTGGCTAATTCTCATAGCAGTGGTGAAATCCCCAGCTTTGAGAATAAATCGTAGGGGCTCATCAGAAGGCAGGGTATTATCTAAACCCCGGATCACAGTGCCACCTCCAGGGACTCTACCCACAGTGAGGTGGTTTTTGCTAACACTGCTTCCTCTGCCGCCTGTGCTGTAGCCTCCAACCACAACTGAGCCCTGGCCTAGGGCGTAATAGGCACCATCTGCTGCCATCAAGTTTGTGGCTAGAAGCACTCCCCCCTGGAGGCTCCGAGCATCTCCCAGAGACGACACCACAAGATCTATTTTATCGCCGGCTCTGGCAAAGGATGGGAGGAGGGCAGTAACAGTTACTGCAGCCACATTTCTGGATCTAAGCTGGCTTTCAGCATCAAGACCAAGGGAGGCGAGCATATTCGCAAGCATTTGCCCTGTAAAAACTGAGGAGCGGGAGTCCCCGCTACCTGCAAGGCCCACCACAAGTCCCAGTCCAGTTAGGGGGTTTTCGTCTGCCCCTTCAACCCGTACCAAATCCTTGATTCGCATCTGGGGATTTTGAGCAAATCCACAGCAAGCCAAAACCAAAATCAGGAAGGTTATATATACTTTTCTCATCATGCCCTCCTAAAACAACCAGTCAAAGAGCCCAAAGAAATTGGTAATCAGCCCTGGGCTTTGCCTTTTGCCACCGATTGAGCCCTCGCCTTTATATTCTATTTGCGCATCAGCAAGGAACGTGGAGAGAACTGTGTTGTCCGGGCTGATATCCTCAGGCCGCACAACTCCCCGCAGCATAATCTCCTGCTGCTCCTTGTTCACAACAATTCTCTGTTTCCCCTCTAAAACCAAAGCACCACCAGGCTCGATCTCCACCACCCTAGCTGTAACTCTAGCGTTGATGGAACCACCCCGGGTGGTGGAGCCTTTGCTATCGGATTTGCTCTCGCCTCTGGCTCCAAAAATAGGGATGAAATTCAAAAGCCCGCCTGAGGGGCTCACCCCCACCTCTCCTGCTTTGCCTGTATTGGTAGCTGCCTGCTGGCTGGCTTTGGAATTCTCTACAATAATAATAGTGACAAGATCCCCGATTCCACTGGCCTTATGATCAAGATAATATGAATCTCCAGGCACCAATACTTTTGCCTGGAGGGAACTTGCACATAAAACCAAGCACAAGAACACAAAACACTTTCTCAATGGAGAGTCACCTCCCGACCCTTATAAATCCTCTGTCCACAACAATTCCTTCCACAACCCGCTCCGAGGAGGTGTTCATAACTTTAATTCGCGCACCCAGTCTGCCGTCAGCGAGAGCCCGGCCTGGTGCCTCGATCTGGACCGGCCCCTGCTCCACAAAAATAGTGACAGCATCCCCCTTCTTCACCAAAAGCGGATAATCAACATCCTCCCAGGTGAGGATAGTATCTGGGGCTAGGAAGCGAGTAATCTCAAGGTTTTCCTCCAGCTTTAGCAATGGCAGCTTCCCCTCTTGAAGGTATGAGCTCAGATCTAGCTCCTGGCTTTTGCGCACCATCTCCTCTGTCAAGATGCTGCCGGAAGCTAGCTCCCGTTCTGTCACCAGCACCCTGCCCCAGGCGCTGATTGAGGCCTGACAAGAGAATGTTCTCCTGGAGGGTAATACCTCTACAACTAGCGGGACCTTGCCTACTGGCAGCTCATCTTTGCGCAAGATCAGTCTGCCCTCTTCCTGGGCCCAAATAGGAATGGTCCCCGGGAGGATCTCCACTTGCCAGCTGAAGAGTTGACCTCGGGGATGGGTGTTTAAATATGCTAACAGCCCAGACTCAAGCTCTGCTTTGAGCTGCGCGATCTTTTCGGAATCCACTTTGCCCACAACCCGCACTGTACTAGGCCCTTCCCAGGTAAAATCTTGGGGCCTGTAGCCTGCCCTGCGGAGACGAGGCGCAAGATCTGCATTCAAACTAATGGTCCTACTCTCCCCAGGTCCTGGTGCCACTCCCACAGGAGTCTGGCTCAGGGAGCGGACTAACTCCTCTTCCCCCTGGATCTCCCCTAACTCCCCCAGTAGAATCTGGGGGCCCACTACCTCTGCCTCTGGCGCCAAGCGCACTACAACCTGGCAGGAGGCACCTAGGCTCAAAAGGAGAAATAAGATCCCGAGGAAGAACTTTTTAGGCATACTCTTACCGCCTAATATTATTTGCTGTCTGCAGCATCTCATCGCTAGCCTGGATTGCCTTGGAGGTAACCTCGTAGGCACGCTGGGCCACGATCATATTCACCATTTCCTCTACAACCTGCACATTGGACATCTCCAGATAGCCCTGGGCGATGGTACCAAAACCATCGAGGCCTGGTGTCCCTTCAATTGGTGGGCCTGAGGCTGCTGTAACCCGCAGCAAGTTCCTACCCACGCTGCTAAGGCCAGCGGGGTTGATAAATTGGGCCAACTCTACCTGGCCGACCATTTCTGGATCCTCGCCCCCAGATCTGATAATGGAGACTGTACCATCGGTGCCAATAGAGATTTTTGTGGCATCATCTGGGATGATCAGCTCAGGTTCCAAAGAAAAGCCATCTGAGGTGACGATTTTGCCCTGGCCATCTTTTTTGAAAGCGCCATCCCGAGTATAGGCAATATTGCCATCTGGCAATAGCACCTGAAAAAAACCGTCGCCCTCGATGAGCATATCGAAAGGCGCATCTGTCTGTTTGAAATCTCCTGGTGTATAGATCTTCTGGGTGGCAACTGGCCGCACGCCGTGTCCTAGCTGAATCCCAGTTGGAATCTGGGCGCCCTGGATAATAGGGGTACCTGCTGCCCGCACTGTTTGATAAAGAAGATCCTGAAAGTCCACTCTGCTCTTCTTAAAGCCTGTAGTATTTACATTGGAAAGGTTATTGGAAATAATATCAATATTCAACTGCTGGGCCATCATACCAGAGCCCGCAGTCCACAGCGAACGCATCATAATCGCTCATCCTCCCTCTTTCTGCTTAGGCTAAGTCACAGCCTAAGCTGGGCCCCCGACAAGCGGTCCGGCCCTAAACTACCCTTCCCACCTCAGCGATGGCCTTACCCAAAGTTTCATCTTGGGCCCAAATCGCTTTCTGGTTGGCCTCGTAGGCGCGGGTGGCTTCAATCAACTCCACCATAGAGCGGATGGAATTAACATTGCTCTTTTCAATAAAACCCTGACAAACTCGATACTCCCCTGGAGGCGCAATCGTACCTGTGAATAAATTATTTCCTTGTTTGGTGAGATCTGTGGCACCAACAATCAAGAGCCTGTCCACCACCTGGTTATCGCTGAGAACAGTGCCATCCTCTTGGATAACCACCTGCCCTGGGATCTGAATGGGGCCAGCTGTGCCCAACACAGAATAGCCGTCGTATGTAACCAAAGAGCCTTCCCCATTTATTTGAAAAGCACCATCTCGGGTGAGCCTTTGCCCCTGTGGCGTCTGGATCACAAAATAGCCATCGCCCGATATAGCAAAATCCAAAGCATTGCCAGTCTGGGCTAGAGGGCCTGGCTGGGTATTGGTGAAGATCCCCTCAAGTTGCACGCCGGTACCTAACTGTCCAATTAGCTGGGGTCTATTCATTGGCACGGGGATGTCACCGTGGGGGAGCGACAGGGTTGGCTGCTCTTCAATTCTGGAAAGTAGTAGTTGGGGGAAAGTGCGAAAAACTGCCTGTTCTCGCTTGTAGCCATTAGTGTTCACATTGGCCAGGTCATTTGCTAGCTGATCTGTCCGATAAGATTCTGCTAGCATTCCTGAGGCAGAGGTATAAAGTCCACGCAGCATTTTGTTCACCTCCTTAAAAAAAATAAAAAAAGACCCAAGCCAAGATTAACCCAGCCTGGGTCAAGAAAGCTGGAGCTAAATCCTGGCAGCCCGGCTAACTTTGAAAGTCCCGTGGCTTTGCGTCCCACCCTTGCGAATGGTTTGCCTTTTACTTGTGGATTAGTTCTCTTGCTTTATATTCGCTCTTTAGAATGGAAATTCCTGCTTTATTGATTATTTTCTGCCGCAAGTTTCCGGCTCCGTCTCCACTTGACAAGCTCCCGCCACAGGACTGCTACCCCACCTAAAAGGCTAGCGGCAACTAGCTGCTGCAAGGACAGAGGCCCTGTCTGAAAAAGCCTCTGGGCAAAGGGCAAATAAAGAAGGAGCAGTAGGGACACTATCGTGAAGGAATTGACCCAAAAACGTGCTGGATTCGGCTCTTGCCTGTAGAATGGTTGTAAATTAGATTCCATACTGGCCACAAGGAAAATATTTCCTATGAGCATGGTGGCTAAGGCAAAGCTTCTAGCAATCTCAACCCCAAACCCATGAACCAATAGCTCCTTATAGGGCAAAAATGTGACTAAAAGCAATCCCAGACCTGAAAATACGATCTCCCAGAGCATCTCCTGCTTAATAATAGGCTCATCTTTCCCCCTAGGTGGCCTCCGCATTAGATCTGGCTCAGCACCCTGGGCCTCGAAAACAATAGAGCAGGTGGGATCGATCACCAGCTCCAAGAGGACCACGTGAATGGGAAGGAGCAATAGCGGCAGTCTGAACAGTGGTGCTAGCAATGCTAAAAGGGCAATAGGAAGATGAATCACCAAAATATAGCTCATGGCCTTCCTGATATTATCGAAGATCCGCCGTCCATCTGCAACTGAGCGGGCGATAGTTGAAAAATCGTCATTGAGCAACACCAGGTCTGCAGCCTCTCTAGCCACGCTGCTCCCTCGCTGTCCCATGGCGATACCGATATCCGCTTCTTTCAAAGCGGGGGCATCATTAACGCCATCCCCTGTCATTCCCACTACCTGGCCACGGGCCCGCAGGGCCCGGACAATCCGCAGTTTATGCTCAGGCCTCACCCTGGCAAAAACATTGGCATCCTCCACTCTTTTTTGAAGCTCCTCATCAGCGAGGAGATCGATCTCATCGCCGTGGAGGACCTGATGGTGATCCAAAATCCCAACTTCATGGGCAATGGCCTCAGCAGTGGGGCCATAGTCACCTGTGATCATCTTCACCCTGATTCCTGCCTTCTGGCAGGTAGCGATGGCCTCGGCCACATCCTCTCTGGGAGGATCCGCCAGGGCCAGAAGGCCCACAAATTCCAAGCTATAGTCCTCCAACGCCTTGAATGGCTCCTCTACCTTGCTTTGGGCAAAGGCCAGCACACGCCAGCCACGCCGAGCCAGGTCTTCCACAGCTTCCTGTAGCTGAGGCGCATTGGAGCAGCGGGGCAGCACTGTCTCAGGAGAACCCTTAACAGCCAAAGTAAAGTCAGTTCCCCTCTGCCAAATATGGCCCATCATCTTGCTCTCCCGATCGAAGGGATATTCGTGAACCAGCTGATACTCCTGATGAATAGAATCAGGAGCCAGCCCCTTTTCAGTTGCATTTTTAAAGAACGCCTGCTCCATAGGGTCATAGGGGTTCAGTTCGCTAGCCAAAATAGAGCAAAGCAGAAGCTCCCTCTCCTCGCCTTGAGGTAGGCTCTGGCGGACTTCCATCTGGTTTTTCGTGATGGTACCGGTTTTATCAACACAAAGGACCGTTACTGCACCTAGAGTTTCCACAGCTGGAATTCTCCTGGCTAGAGCCTCTTTGCGAGCCAGGCGCCAGGCGCCAAGGGCTAAGAAGACCGTGAGCACCACAGGAAATTCCTCTGGGATCATAGCCATAGCCAAGGTGATGCCCCCCAGCAGGCTCCCTAGCCACTCACCACTTGTGGCATACATGATCCCGATCACGCTGAGGCAAAGGACCAAACCTACAGCTGCCATATTCCTAACCAGTTGTCTGGTTTTGATCTCAAGGGGCGTGGGACGAAGCTTAGCTTCGTCTAGAGCCTCGCCGATTTTTCCATACTCCGTTCTGGAGCCGGTGCTAGTTGCCTGGGCAACTGCACTTCCCCCCATCACCTGTGTGCCTGCATAACAGCAATTGCTTTGCCAATAATCCGCACTCTCCCCTGCGTCTGGATCCTTGGCTACAGGCATAGCTTCTCCCGTAAGAATGGACTCATCAATTAAAAGGTCGGAGGCTTCCAGTAGCTTGCCATCGGCAGCAACGCGTTCTCCCTCCTGTAGAAGAAAAATGTCCCCCTCCACCAGTTCCCTGGTGGGAATTTGGGACAACTCGCCACCCCGAATTACCCTTACCTGGGGTGAACTAAGATCCCGTAGAGCGCTAATTGTGCGTTGAGTTTTCCATTCCTGAAAAATTGAGATCCCCGAGACAAAGAAAACAAAAACCAGCATCACCAAAGCATCGCTGATTTGACCCAAAAAGAAATACAAGGTTGCAGTGCCTGCCAACAAAAGTAGCATGGGTTCACTAGCCGCGGCTAGAATCTGCTTCCAGATGCTATCTTCCCTCTCACCTTCTAGTTCATTGGGTCCTAGCTGAATCAATCGGGCTGCGGCCTCTTGTTGTGTCAGGCCATGGTATTTTTCCATCCTCTTTATTCCTCCTATTGCAATTGTGTTCCACGAGGGTGGACAGGGATAAAAAAGACCTGTGGAACCGTAAAGTCCCACAGGTCTTACCTGCTGCCATAGTGGCCCAGCTGCATCAGCGGACGCTGACCGCCTGCTCTTATCAAGATTCTATAATAGATTGGCTTTCTTGTCAAGCAATTGCATACCTGTTCCAAGTTTACCCCAATATTAGAAAAAAGTTTCCTACCCCTTTACAACAGCTGCTCCCTCAGTTATAATAGGATATGCAACAAACATTCTCTCTGTGCCGAAGTGGCGGAACCGGCAGACGCACTTGACTCAAAATCAAGCGTGGCAAACCCACGTGGGGGTTCAAATCCCCCCTTCGGCACCATGACACTTACCATCTATTGATAAACTTTGTTTTATCGGCAGGTGGTTTTCTTTTTGCCTAAAAGTGCTTGATATCATGCGCTTTTGGGCTTTTTGTTTTTACCTTCTATTAATAGATGGTACTTTCAAATCCTGCTTTTGGAGGAACAGAGGGATTTGATCCCTATCCGTTTTTTAGTTTTCCAAAGGGCAAATCGTTAAAAGAATGATAATCGTTAAATTTGCACCCTTCTTTTAACGATTAATACTGACCGTTATAAGATAGCATCCCGGGGTTGCATTTACTATTTCAATTAAGGACACAAAAATTTTTTTTCGACTTAGCATAGCGTGCGTGTAGTAATTTTAATTCGTTGTGGTATAATTATGATATTTCCCTGAATTGGCTTCAGATGGGTGGCATGATGAAGGCAGCGCTTGCGGAACAAGATCTGGTCTTAGATGAGCACAGTTCGTATACCAATTTAAAAAATATTAAGGAGGTTAATTTAATGAACAAAGGAAAGTTAGTAGTTTTTCTCCTGGTGTGGATGTTGCTAGGGACAGTTGTCTTTGCAGAGACGGTTTCTGTTCGGGTTGGAACTGGTTATCTTGCTCTTAAATGCCTTGATACTCCAACGAGTGACACATATACTGGTTATGAACTCACCGGCAGAGTTTGGTTTTCCCAGATGCCTCAACTCACAGTCAACGTTAGTTATCAGAACCTGCGGAATGAATGGAACGACGATCATTATGGAGATTTTGACGATCTCGCCATTACTGGTGAATACAGAATATTTAACAAGACAAACTATGGTTTTTCTGTTAAAGCAGGTTGGCTTAACAAAGGATTTATATACACTGACGATGATGAAAGAATAGCAGGTAACTTTCTAACCATCGGCGGAAAAGGTAATCTTGTGCTCACTAGAGGTCTCCAGGCGATCGTAGATGTAGCCTATGCCAAAAACTTGGTTAAGGCAGAGGATGATCCTGAAGCGACAATTGTCGCCGCTAAAATTGGGGCCGAGTTTAATCTGGCAAAAGTTCCCGGTCTCAAGCTTGGTGCCTATTATTTGTTTGATCGAACAAATAGTGAAGAGTATTATGTAGAATATCTAGATTATGCAGAAGACAAACGTACAGGTTTAAATTTTGCTGTTAGTTACGGTATGTCTTTTTAAAACAGATAACAGCTTCTTAAGCAGCCACTCGCAGTCTGCGTTCCTCGTCGCTGACCAGTTCCTTATCGTGCATAGTGCGAGCTACGGAAAACATAGTTTAAAAGAGATATCTAGGAATTGCTATAAAGTGGCAAATTGGATAGCTATAAAAGTATGCTGTTCTAACCAATGACATACATCTTTATCCCCTAAGATCAGATTTCCGCTCTATCTTAACAAACCAACAAAAATAAGAACTTCTTAAAAAGGGCATAGTGCCCTTTTTTTATTTTCCGTGGCTCGTTCTAAAGCTCCTTCTGTGAATACTCACCGCCTTTGTACCGATAAGAAATGTAACAAGAATGGGAGCAATTTCAAAGCATGGTTGAAACCCTCCTTTTGGGGGAACAGAGGGATTTGAACCCTACCCGTTTTTTAGTTTTCCAAAGGGCTAATCGTTAAAAGAAAGTTAATCGTTAAATTTGCACCCTATCTTTTAACGATGAATACAAACCGTTAAAATAAAACAGCCCACCTTTTAGGTGAGCCGCGAATATGCAAATTATGCCGAAACTTCCGTACCGCTGCGGAAGGAGAATAACATAGTGCCATCCGTGGCAACTATGACTTTGTCAATCACTGTAAGCCAAAGCCCCTCGTCAAACTCAGAAAGAACTTGGGGGCATTTTTTAAGATCTGAAATAAACTTTGCAAGCATCTGACTCTTTGCGAGCCTTTTCCTTTTTTCTTTCTCTAGTTCCTCTATCCGCTCTGTGGCTTTGCGATGGCGCTTGAGGTACCCATTATTACGCTGGGTAAATTCCCTCTGATCGATGGCAGTTCGGGCGTTCTCATGAATTGCCTTTCGAGAAAGTTCCGCGACCACCTCAAGTTCCCTCCTTTGTTCGGCAATCTTCGTCTCAAGATCCACTATGCTACAAAGTTTGGCCTGCGCTAGTTTGCAATCCGCAATCAGCTCATCGCGATTATTCATTAGCTTGTTAAATGCCAGAAGGAAGCGTTCCTTAACCTCCTCCTCGGTCAAAGATTGTGTGCTGCACTTCCCATCCTTACGTTTATATTTATCATTACAGCGATAGACCTCGCGCCGATATGATTTATCAGCTTTGTAACTTCCCCAGACCTTTCTCCCAAACCAACCACCACATTCACCACAAATAAGTTTGCCTGCAAAAAGATCTCCACATCGCCCTGGACTTTTGCGGTTCTTTCGACGTTCAATCTCAACCTGGACTGCATCGAACTCGTCCGGATCGATAATGGCAGGGTGGCTATTCTCAACATAGTATTGTTGCACCTGACCTGTATTTTTGACCATCTTTTTTGTGAGGAAATTGGCGCAGTATGTTTTTTACAAAAGAGCATCACCTTTATACTTCTCGTTTACTAAAATTGACCGAACACTAGCGCTTTGCCACTTTTTCTTGCCTGCAGGGGTGGGAATGCTCTCATCTGTTAAATACTTGGCGATTGCCGAGAAAGTTTTGCCCTCCATAAAAAGCCTGAAGATAAGTCGTATGACTTCAGCTTCTTCGAGGATTATCGTGGGCAGTCCATCCTCGCCCTTCTTGTACCCAAGGAACTGTGCATAGGGAAGTGTAAACTTGCCGTCTGCCATCCGTTTGCGTTGACCCCAAGTTACGTTTTCTGAAATGGAGCGACTCTCTTCCTGTGCAAGGGAACTCATGATCGTAATCAGCAGCTCACCTTTTGAGTCGAGGGTAAAAATATTCTCCTTCTCAAACCAAACCTCAACGCCTTTTTCCTTGAGTTTTC
>ENA-UOOK01000591-UOOK01000591.1-fermentation-metagenome-genome-assembly--contig:-NODE-591-length-48244-cov-11.116002_pt1 | contig 48244 bp, 33 predicted proteins | sample MGYA00245777_ERZ724023 | MGnify/ENA primary metagenome ERZ724023 (study PRJEB28704, sample SAMN03018312) | fermentation metagenome | biome: anthropogenic terrestrial biome; feature: soil; material...
CCCCAACTACCCACCCCAACAAAACCCAATGCCCATCTATTACCAAAAACTAAAGTCCAATCCCTGCCTATGACTGAACTACCCACCCCAGAACTAAGCACAAAAAAAGCCCAAGTCTCAAAAGAAAAATCCTTAAACCACAAATTAGAATCAAAAACAAAACCTCCCAATTCAAGAGCTAATCTAATGAAATCAAATACTATTAGAAGAACAAAACCTAAATAAACTAAAACTCCTTAATCTCCTTAAATTCCTTAACCCCATTAATCTCCTTAACCCCCAAAGAAACTCCCTACCCCCACTCCAAAAAACAAAAAAGACGTTACCAAATTATATGATAACGTCTTTTGATTATTCTTGGTGACCTCGGCAGGATTCAAACCTGCAACCTCCTGAGCCGTAATCAGGGGCACTATTCAATTATGCTACGAGGCCATTTTTGAGAGTGCAAAAGTACAAAAGTTTTTATTACTGCCAAAATTATTATCCTTATTTTTACTACTTTTGCACATTGTTTCTTGTTTTTCTATACTCACAAAAACATATAGCATAAAGGCAAGAAACTATCTGAATTAATTAAATAACTTAAAAACAAAAAAACAATGAACAAACAAACTCATGTAGGAGTGAAAGCATTTCGTTTTAAGCGTTTTGCTAATAAGTCTTACAGCATATTTAATAGTATGCACAAGGTTGTAAGTATTGGGGTTTTGAGCGTTTCTACACTGACTTTTGCTAATGTAACAAATGCCTCAGCTCAAACAAGTTCCGATACCAACAAGGTTAATCAGATTGCTGACCACAATTTAGATGAAGTGGTTATTTCGGCATCGCAGATTGATGAACCTATCAATCAGATAGCCAAAATCGTTACCACAATTTCAAAGGACGAAATACAGCGGGTCAAACCCCAAAGTATTCAAGAGCTCCTCTCATACGTTGCCTCCGTAGATGTTCAAACCCGAGGCTCTGGTGGCGTTCAAGCCGACATCTCTTTAAGAGGTGGGTCATTCGACCAAACTGCCATTCTTCTAAATGGTATAAATATCACAAATCCTCAAACAGGTCATTACAGCTTCGATATTCCCATAAATATATCCGATATTGAACGTATTGAAATCATACATTCGCCCTCTGCCATAATTTATGGAGCTTCTGCTTTTTCAGGAGGGATAAATATTATTACTAAAAAGAATATAAATAAAGCCCTTAATGCCAAATTGGAAGGAGGTTCGCATAATCTTTTTACAAGCGAAATCTCGGGGGCTTACAAGATAAGGAAGGTGGAAAATTATCTTTCCTTTGGTTATAAACAATCTGAGGGATACATAAATAACAGCGACTACAAGATAATGAATATCCTCTATCAGACGCGTTTTAACCTAAAAAATACTAATAAGATAGATATGCAATGGGGTTATAATAAGAAGCATTATGGTGCAAATACGTTCTATTCGGCTGCCTTTCCCAATCAATTTGACAAGACCTCATCGGTTTTAGGCTCCATTAAGGGTGTTTTTGGGAATAAATTCAAGGTCTTACCTTCTCTTTATTGGAACAGACATTATGATGATTTTGAGCTTATAAAGAATAGTGGCAATAGCAATAAGCATAGGAGTGATGTTTTTGGAAGTAATCTCAATATGCAGTATAAATCTAAGATTGGAACAACAAATTTTGGGATAGAGCTAAGGAATGAAGGTATTTTAAGTAGTGTTTTGGGCTTAGCAATGCAAAGCCCCATAGCCGACTATACTAAGAAAGACAATAGGACTAATTTTAGCTATATGCTTCAACATAATATTAAATATAAGAAACTTAACTTAGCAGCTGGGGTATTAGGTTTTGAAAACACTTCATTCCAGCAGGAGTTTAAGTTATACCCAAGCCTAAATGTTAATTATAAGATAATTGAAAGCTTTGATATATTTGCGTCCTATTCTCAATCGTCGCGATTGCCTACCTTTACCGACCTTTACTATACTACTCAAACTCATATTGGCAACACTAATCTTCGCCAAGAAGAATCTGAGAGCTTAGAATTGGGAACAAAATACAAGAATAGGTATATTGTATCTTATTTCACCGGTTATTTGATGAGAGGGAAGAATATGATTGATTGGGTTAAGAAAAACCCTGACGACAAATGGGAGAGTAAGAATATAACCCAAGTAAATAAGGTTGGCTTGGAGGTTGGAGCAAAGGTGTTTTTAAACGAATTTATAGACCTTTTGAGCTATCCAACAACATTAAAGGTGGATTATATTAGAACTCATCAAAATGTTGTTAAAAGCGATTATATTTCCAATTATGTGCTCAATTATCTTAGAGACAAACTTTCTATTCAGCTTTATGCTCCGCTTTATAAGGATAAGCTCAGCACTACTATATCTATGCGTTATCAGAAACGAATGGGGCAATATCTTAAATATGAGAACTTAAAACCTACTCAAAAGCATAATTATCCTGCTTTTACAACCATGGATGTAAATGTAAATTACAGGTATAAAAGCTTTGATTTCTATTGTACCCTCAATAATATTTTTGATACCAAATACTTTGACTTAGGGAATATTCCTCAACCAGGCTTTTGGTTAATTATTGGTGCACAAATGAGGTTATAGTTTAAGAGCGGGATTATAAAACCTTATAGACTTTTTTATGGATTTCACTTACTGCTTTTTCAATATTATGAGTTTTAAACCATTCTTTATCATTGGTCATTAGCCTCAATTCTATTGGGTTTTGCGTTTTGGAATAAGCAGGTTGAAGATAATAAAAGTTTAAGAGAGAGAAATCAAGTTTTTTGTAGAATTCAATTCTTTTTAGAGCCTTCTGCGTTGTGGGAGGCTCTACTTCTATAATTATGGGAAGGGAATTGTCTTGAACTACCTTAGTTATTATTTTAGAGCCATAGCCTTTGTTTCTTAGCGATTTCTCAATTGCAAAATGTTCTATAAATAAAAATTCTTCAAACCTCCAAAGACTAATTATCCCTATGGGTTGAGACTCTTTTTCGGAAAGATAAACCACAAAGAACTCAAAATTCTCTTTTCCTGCCATTTGTTCAACCAAATCATAATTCCTGATTTCATCCTTTGGAAACGAGGAAAGATAAATTTCTTTTGCCAAGAGGGTATCTTGACTTTTGATTAGAGGTTGGAGGAACATTGTTTTTGGAAATTATATCTTATCTTCCGAGTCTTTGACTAAGTTGTAGAGGCTTTCTCTTGCTCTAAATAGCTTGGCTTTAACCGTTCCTAATGGAATATCTAATCTTTGGGATATTTCCTCATAGGAAAGTTCATCAAAATATCTTAACTCTATAAGGACCTTATAATGTGGTTTGAGCCTGCTTACAACCTCACGCATAAGGAGTATCTTTTGCTTCTCTATTATCTTTTCTTCTGGGTCTAAGGTCTCTGAGGCTATGTTTATGCTAACCTCTTCTCCATCGGAATTGGTATAGATGCTGTCTATGGAAACTATTTGTGCTCGGCGTTTGCGTATGAAATCTATGCAGTTGTTGGTAGCTATACGAAACAACCACGTGGAAAAAGCATATTCGGGAGTATATTGATTAATGGATTTAAAGGCTTTGCCAAAGGCTTCTATGGTTAAATCATCGGCATCAACAGAAGAATTAGTCATCTTCAAAAGCATATAATAGATAGGGTCGCGATAGATTGTCATCAAATCAGCATAAGCCTTTTGGTCTCCATCATCCCTTGCTCTACAAACAAGTTTATAGTCCCTCAATGCTTTTTCAGTTAGTTGTATGTCCGATAATTCCATCTACCTCTTTTTTGTCATTAACGTATTAATTTGAATAATAGTATTTAGAAACAAAAACAAAATTTCAAATAATGGAGCAAAAATAGCTATTTTTTTTGTTCCAAGTGTTTTTGAGGAGCGATAATAATAGATTATTTGTATTGTGAATTTTATGATTAGACCCAAAACTACATACTCCCAAGGAAAACCAAATATTAAGCTAATTATGGCTAATGTATATAGAAATAAGGTTGTTAATGGAAGAATTAGAGTGGTTAGTTTGTCTTTTAATTGAAAGTATCTTCTTGATATGTATTGTTTTTTCTTTTTTAGTATCCATTCGGAGAAAGTTTCTTTGGGCGAGGATATGTTGATGGATTTTTCATTTATGGAAACTGAGGTATTTTGTTTGGTTGCAACCTTATTGATAAAGAGGTCATCGTCGCCAACCGAGATATTGTATTGAGAGATAAAGCCTCCCTCTTTAAAGAACATTTTGCGGCTATAAGCTAAGTTTTTACCCGTTCCCATATACGGCTTTCCAATTAAGGCTAAGCCCAAATAGTTCATTGCCGTTACTTGACTATCGTAATGGATTAAAGAGTTGAGAAATCCTTTCTTGATTTGGTGCCTGCTAAAACCTAATACTATTTGTTTCTTATCAAAGAAGCTTTTAACCATTTCACTTATCCAATTATAGCCCAAAGGTATGGTATCGGCATCTGTTAAAAGGATTATTTCGTTTCTTGCAGACTTTATTCCCAGAGATAATGGGTATTTCTTGCCTAAGTATTTATTTATATTCTCGTATAGATGGACCACACTAAGGTTAGGATATATTTCTTGCAATAGTTTAAGTATGTATTCTGTTTCGTCGGTTGAGGCATCGTTTACAACAACTACTTCAAAGTTGGGGTATTCCTGTTCAAGAATTATTGGAAGGTGTTTCTCTAAATTATAGGCCTCATCTTTCACACATAAAACCACCGAAACCGATAGAATGTCCTTATTCTCTTTCTTATTGCCTTTATAAAATGCTATTTTACCATATACAATTATATAATACATAAGTTGTATTATTATTAAACTTCCCAATCCAGCGGCAAAAGCAAAATCCACAATTCCAAACTGATAATAAAAAAACATAAAAATTGATTTGATATAAAACCTAACAAAATTATATAAATTCACTTTTTAATAGTAATTTTGTCAAAATATTTCCGAACAATTAATGTTAATAACTATTTGATGAAATTTACTATTGACGCTTTATCAACTGATTGTAATGCAAGAGCAGGAAAAATAGAGACCCATCATGGAGAGATTCTTACCCCTATTTTTATGCCTGTGGGAACTGTGGGCTCGGTTAAGGCTGTTCATTCTTATGAGCTGACAAATGATGTTAAGGCTCAAATAATTTTAGGAAATACCTATCACTTATACCTTCGCCCAGGGTTGGATATAATTGAACAGGCAGGAGGTATTCAGAAATTTAACTCTTGGAATAAGCCTATGCTAACCGATAGTGGAGGTTATCAGGTGTATTCCTTAGGACATAATAGGAAGATAACTGATAATGGTGTTGTTTTCTCGTCTCATATTGATGGTAGCAAACATATCTTTACGCCAGAGAATGTTATGGATATTCAAAGAAAGATTGGAGCAGACATAATTATGGCTTTTGATGAGTGTACTCCTTTTCCTTGTGAAAGAGATTATGCTAAGAAGTCTATGGATTTAACTCACGCTTGGCTAAAAAGGTGTGTGAATCAGTTTAATAATACAGAATGTCCTTATGGTTATTCACAGACTTTGTTCCCTATTGTTCAAGGCTCGGTTTATAAGGATTTACGCAAACAGAGTTGCCAGGAAATAGCCTCATATAATTGTAATGGGAATGCTATTGGTGGACTCTCGGTTGGGGAACCCATAGAGGATATGTATGAATTAACAAATCTTTGCTGTTCAATACTTCCAAAAGAAAAACCACGTTATTTGATGGGCGTTGGAACCCCTGCTAATATTTTAGAATGTATTGGTATGGGGATTGATATGTTTGATTGCGTGATGCCAACACGAAATGGACGCAATGGAATGCTTTTCACCTCAGAAGGTATTATGAATATGAAAAACAATAAATGGAAAGACGACTTCTCTCCTATTGATGAAAATGGGACAAGCGTTGTGGATACTCTCTACACTAAGGCTTATCTAAGACATTTATTTGTTTCAAATGAAATTTTAGCTCTTCAAATTGCAAGCCTTCATAATTTGAGTTTTTATTTATGGTTGGTTAATCAGGCAAGAGAACATATAATTGCTAACGACTACCATAAATGGAAAGATATGATGGTAAAAAAACTCACCAATAGATTATAACAGGGCTATGTTGAAGAAATTAGATAAATATATCATAAAACAATTATTGGCAGCTTTCTTCTTAGCAATTGCTCTTATTATTTTAATTGTTATTGTGTTTGATATTTCGGAGAAATTAGATGATTTCCTCGAAAGAAAAGCTCCTATAAATGCGATTATATTTACTTATTATCTTAACTTTATTCCATATTTTGTTAATATGTTTGGTCATCTTTTCTTCTTTATTGCCGTTATTTTCCTTACTTCAAGAATGGCCGCAAGAACAGAAATTATTGCCATTTTAAGTTCAGGAATAAGTTTTCATAGGTTTTTGAGACCTTTTATTATTTCAGCAATTTTCATTGGCATTATCAATATATATCTGACCAATATACTTATCCCACAGGTTAATAAGCCCAGAATTGAATTTGAAAGACTCTACTGGCGTAACCCCTATAAGAACCAATCAAATAACATACATATCCAGATAGATAAAAAGAATCAAATTTATGTTCAGAGCTTTGACAACATACATAATATTGGAATTCGTTTCACAAAAGAGACCTTTGACAAAAATAGTATAGTGAAGAAGATTTCGGCAAGAAACATAAAATACGACACCATTGAACATAAATGGATGCTAATTGACTACACTATTAGAGAGATAAATGGTTTGCACGAAGAATTAGAAAAGGGAGAAAACAAGAAAATGGACTTAGGTTTCGTTCCTAATGATTTGAATATCTATACCACAAAGATTGAGACAATGACCTTTACGGAGCTGAACAAGTTTATTGAGAAGGAACGATTTAAGGGCTCAAAGGAAGTAAATACATATCTTATAGAGAAATATCAGAGGCTTTTCAATCCTTTGGCATTCATTGTATTGACCATTATTGGAGTTTCTCTCTCCTCACGTAAAACAAGGGGTGGAACAGGGATGCATCTCGCATTAGGGATAACTCTTGCCTTTACTTTTATTATGATGATGAAGATAACCTCTGTATTCTCCACCAAAGGAAACTTACATCCAATGATTTCGGTTTTGATTCCAATAATTGCTTTCTTTATTATAGGAATTTATCTTTTGAAAAAAGCTCCTAAATAAAACCTTAGCCTACAAACAAAGACGTAAATGATAGTAAATAAACTTATAAACAAAATAATTAAGACCAGAATTCCTCAAATAGAAGAATTTATGAACAATCCCTTAGAAGCACAAGAGAACGTCTTCAAAGGACTTATATCATCTTCAAGAAACACTGTTTGGGGAAAATTCTACGACTATTCTTCCATAAAGAAATGGGAGAGCTTCAATGAAAGAGTTCCTTTGAATGATTATAATTCTCTTCTGCCTTTCTTTGAGAGAATTCGCAAGGGCGAAGACAATGTGCTTTGGTGTAGTGAGATAAAATGGTTTTCTAAGTCTTCTGGTACAACTGCAAGCAAGAGTAAATTTATTCCTGTGAGTGAGGAGAGTTTGCAAGAGTGTCATTATAAAGGCGGAAAGGATATGCTGGCATTGTATGTGAATAATCATGAAAATAGCAATGTTTTTTCGGGTACTTCCCTTGCCTTAGGTGGTTCGGAACAAGAGAATGAATATAATAATGATATATTTATTGGAGATGTTTCTGCAATACTTATCGACAATCTTCCCTATTGGGCTGAGTTTTTTAGAACTCCAAGAAAAGAAATTGCACTTATGGCTGAATGGGAAAGCAAGCTAAAAAAGATGATAAAGGATGTATCAACTTCTAATGTTGTGAGCCTTTCGGGAGTTCCTTCGTGGATGCTGGTACTTTTGAAGGGGGTTATGGAACATACGGGTAAGAGTTTAAAAGAGGTGTGGCCAAACCTTGAAGTGTATTTTCACGGAGGGGTTAGTTTTGCTCCATATCGTCAGCAATATAATAGCATCTTGGGGCAAGGCATCAACTATATGGAGACTTATAATGCTTCGGAAGGTTTCTTTGGTTTGCAAGACAGAACTGACTTAGATTCGTTGCTCCTACTTTTAGATTATGGTATTTATTACGAATTTATTCCTTTGGAAGAGATAGATAACGAGCACCCTACCATATTAAATCTCTCAAAAGTAAAAAAGAATAAAAACTATGCAATGGTTATTTCCACCAATGGAGGTCTTTGGAGATACTTAATTGGAGATACAATTATGTTTACTGAAACCAAGCCTTTCCGTTTTAAAATCACTGGAAGGACTAAGAATTTCATAAATCTTTGTGGCGAAGAGCTCATTGCTGATAATGCTAATAAGGCTCTTGAACTTGCTTGTAATAAGACAGGTGCCATAATCAACGAATATACAGCAGGACCTTTTATGGGCGAAATCTCCTATCATCAATGGATAATAGAGTTTGAGAAAGCCCCTAATGATATAGATAATTTTACCGACCTATTGGACACTGCTTTACAAGAGCTTAACTCCGATTATCAGGCAAAGAGATACAAGGATTTAATCTTGCAAAAACCTCAACTCAACATTGCCCCAGAAGGAACATTTTATCAATGGCTCAAAAACAAAGGGAAACTGGGTGGTCAGTATAAGGTGCCACGCCTATCCAACACAAGAGAATACTTAGATGAGCTCTTGAAGATTATGAATAAATAAAAACACATATAAAACAAAATAGAACAATGACAATAAACGAAGTGCAAAATCAGATTATTGAAGAATTTTCAATGTTTGAGGATTGGATGGATAAGTATAATTATTTAATAGAACTTGGAAGGCAGTGCCCAATAATTGATGAAAAAGATAAGAAAGAGAGCAATTTAATTAAAGGTTGCCAATCAAAAGTTTGGGTTAGTACAGAGCTAAAAGATGGTAAAATGTTTATAAAAGCCGATAGTGATGCCGTTATCACAAAAGGTATAGTTACGCTTTTGCTAAGGGTGTTCAATAATCAAAGCCCCGATGATGTATATAATTCAGACTTGTATTTTGTGGAAGAGATAGGCTTATCAACACATCTTTCCCCAACCAGAAGCAACGGACTTGTTGCAATGATAAAACAAATCAAGCTCTATGCCTTAGCATACACCATAAAGCCAACAAATAATTAGTCTCAAAAAAGTCAAGACCCAATGTCCCTACTGAAAAGGAAGCCTAAAAACTTTGAGAACTACTCCGCCAACAAAGGAGTATGGAAGAAACTAAAACAAAACAAGATGGCAATGTTTAGCTTGGTTATTATTGGTTTCTTTACCTTAATTGCTGTTTTGGGCTACACCATAACTCCTGACCAGACCCCCTATTCTAACCAGCAATATTTAGAGATTGCAGCACAAAAACCATTATTTAAGGTGGATTTTCTAAGGATATATGATAGTGTGCCTGTTCAAAAGAAGAATTTTTTCAAACATTTAGCCTTTGGCACCCCTAACCCTTATACTTCGCAGCCAATCTGTAAGCACTGGGAGGATAAGAACTATCTCTATGCAGAGCCTTATTCTAACCTCAGTTCATCTGAAAAAGAAATAATCCGTTTAGACAAGCAAAAGAGTAAATACGAAGTAAAATCGCAACGTTATTATCTTGGCACCGATCGTTATGGTAGAGATATGCTTTCTCAGTTAATGATTGGCACAAGGGTAAGTCTTTCGGTGGGTTTCATTTCAATTGTTATCTCGCTGATTATTGGAGTAAGTCTTGGAGCTATTGCAGGCTATTATGGGAAATGGGTTGATAACCTTGTGATGTGGCTTATAAATGTTGTTTGGTCAATCCCCACCATACTTTTAGTTATAGCCATTACCTTTGCCTTAGGAAAGGGTTTTTGGCAGGTATTTGTGGCGGTGGGACTAACTATGTGGGTTGATGTTGCAAGGGTTGTAAGAGGGCAGATATTATCTTTAAAGGAGAAAGAATTCGTTGAAGCAGCCCAAGCCTTAGGATTTAAAGATTCCAGAATAATTATCAAGCATATATTACCTAATGTTGTTGGAGCCACAACGGTTATTACGGCATCTAATTTTGCAACGGCAATTTTGCAAGAGGCGGGTTTAAGTTTTTTGGGTATAGGAGTTCAACCTCCGATGCCTTCGTGGGGTAGTATGATAAAGGAGAACTATGGTTATATTATTTTGGACGCTCCTTATATGGCAATTTTGCCAGGGTTGGCTATAATGGTTTTAGTTCTTTGCTTCATTCTCTTAGGTAGCGGATTGCGTCAAGCAATGGATGTAAGAGGATAGCCTTACAAAGTATTATTTCTAGAAAATTAAAATCAAATTACAAAAAACTCTCTTTTAATTATAAATTCTTATCTTTTGATTTGGAAAGATTATCTGTTAGCGTTTCCTAATTTGAGTAGGAACAGCATCTGGTTATAGATTATTATCATTCCTTTTTCGTCATTGGCAGGAAGATAGGTTTTGGAAAAATCCGCATAATAAGTTTCATCGGAACCAAGCTTGCCTCTTTCGTTAATACAATCTATGGCATCTATGCAATTAAGAAATACTCTATATCCCCTTTGTGAGACATCTTTACTTACTGTTATCTTTGTTAAATCTATCGTAAGCAGAGTCTCTGACTTACTTTTCTCATCTTTCCAAATATATGTAAGATAACCATTGGAGTTTACAGAAAACTCCGAATAGATATTGTCTTTTATTTCTGTTTCAATCATTTGACAGCTTTCCTCTGGGCTTTGTGCGTAAATTACATTGGAGACAAGGGATATTAATGCCAAAAGTAATAATTTTTGTATCTTCATCTTGAATTTTATTATTAATTATTCAACAAATATTTGCTTAGATTTTATCGGTTTAACGCTGCAAATGTAAGATTTTTTTTTGATTTCACTTACTTTTTCTGTTTTTTGGTTGTTATTATGTGTGAAAATATCGCATTAACATTTGGGGGATATTAGATTTATTCGTACATTTGTGGGTTGTTTAAGAGTGTTTAAAATACTCTTATGAAAGATTAAATTTATGATAATCTTATGGTTATAAAATAATTTTGAAATATAAAAAGCAATAATAATATGAAAAGAGTTAGTTTACTTTTTGCGGGTTTGTTAATGATGGGGCTTTTTGCCTTTTCTCAACCAACTCAAATGACATTAGTTGATTTTGAAAACGGGTTACCTGCTGGTTGGACTGCATCTAATGCAGCAGTAGAAACTGTTACAAGTGTTGTTAGTCGTGGAAATGCAAGCTTGAGAATTAAAAATACTACAACTGCCGCTACAACTTTCACCTCTCCTACTTTCACCAGGAATGCTGGTTGTAATGTTAGATTGGAGTTTTCTCATATTCCAATGCTTCAAAATGGAGAAGGTAATGGTAAGGTTGAGGTATCTTTTAATAATGGCACAACTTGGCATACATTAATAGTAAGTGGAGGTGCAACAGCTCCAACAGGATACGATGCAACTTATGGTTTTGGTGCAAGTGCTGGACACACATGGTCGGGCTCTTTTTCAAAGATTATTTATTGGCCTACTAACACCAATATCTTAGAAAGTAATTTAGATAGTACTTATTGGAGAAATGAGATATTTTATTTGAACAACGCCTTTGCAAACTATTCTGCTGGAAGCAATTCATTTAAAATAAGGTTTACCGTTGGAACAACCTCCTCTGCAACAAATATCTTCTCAGGTTGGTTCTTAGATGATATAAGATTATATCAAGCCGTTGTTGCTTCAAACGTAGTGAGAGTTCCTCAGTTAAAAAGTTTAAACTATCCAAACACATATATTTACCCTAATTGTACAGATATTCCTATTGAAGGTCAAATTCAGTTCCTTCAATCCTCTCCTCCTGCGGTAGCAGATTCAATATATATTGAATATATATTAGGCTCATCAACAACTATTCATAGATCAAGAATGAATATTATTTCTAGTTCAGATGGTTTATACAGAGGGATAATTCCTTTCAACGGATATGACTCTATTGTAAAATGGCGCTTAGTAATAAACGATAATCTATATAATAAGCTCACATTCCCTTATGTGTTGGGTCAATGGAACGAGTTTAAAAATATTAGAGGCTTTGAAGGCAGTCCTGTTTTGAGAACATCTGGTTTGTCGTCTCAGGAATTATTATTTAAAACAAATACCGTTAGAAACCTCTTCCAATTTAGATACAAAGCCTCAGAGCTTCAAGCAGTAGGAATGAGTGCTGGCAGGTTGGCCGGATTATTTTATAATGTAACACAAGCCGCACCAGGCTTTCTTATGCAAGGACTAAATGTCTTTATACAAAATATACCTACTTCTTATGAGCTCTTAACCACATCACAATATTCTGGAGCTTACGAGCATGTTTTAGGACCTGTAACTCAACCTTCACCACCAATTGGATGGCAGTATTTAGCTTTCGATGCCGATTTTATATGGGATGGAACAAGTGATATACTTTTAAAAGTATGTTGGGATAATGGTTATCCAGCAACTATTGGCGGCACAACCAAGATAGAAAGCTTTGGAACAGGCTCCTCTGACGCAACTGGACAATTCTATCAAACTGGATTGTTTGATATTGCTTGTGAATCAGGGTTCAATCCTGCAAACCCACAGATTAATTTCAAACCTAATTTTAGGTTTAATTTTGAAAGAAATTGTGTTTTAAGAGTAGATGTAGGAATTAGCGATTCATTGATTGTTCCTAACGATTATATAGTTACAGCTAATAGCCCAACTCCTTTTACCGTGGGAATAGCAAATTATGGTACAGATACCATGCACACAGTAAATGTAAAATATCAGATAGATAACGGACCTGTTGTTACTGCTGGCACTTGGACTGGGACATTACTTCCTTCAGAGGTTGTGAACTATAATTTCCCTACAAACATATCTTTTTTGCCAGGTTATAGATATATGAAAGTATGGACAGAGCTTCCATCAAATATGATAGATTGGGAGCCATCCAATGATACTGCTTTCTTTGAAATAGTTTCTTGTAATGGTCCAATGAATGGGGAATATGCTGTTGGAAACATAAGTGGCTTTTCTGCTGATAGGAAATTCAATAATTTCAAGGAAGTCTTTAAGATGTTAAAAGGTTGTGGAGTGTCGGCACCAGTTACATTTAAAATTTTGAATTTGCCTGCTGGTCAATTCTATCAGGATACATTGAAATTCCCTATAAATATTACAGGTGCTTCTGCAACCAATTATATTAAATTCACAAGCGTCTCTAATACGGCATTTGTGAATATAAAACCTAATAATGCTTCCAATCATGTTATAAACCTTTCTGATGCTAAGTTTTATAGATTTGAAAGAATAAAGTTCTATTCAGCAGATAATTACTCTCCATCTGATGAAAATTCTAATATTATAAAGATGTCTAATACTACTTCTGATATTGAATTTAAAAATTGTCATTTTATTAAAAACCCTCTTTCTACAAGTAATTTATACTATTTCGTTAATATTTCCTCTGCAAATAAAATAACTATTGATAGTTCTACTTTTGATGGAGATGCTTTTGTTACGCAAGTTTATGTTCAGGGATATTCTCCTACAAGTCTTAGCACTGATATTAATATTAAAAATTCTTTGTTTACTAATAATTTAAGAAATGCTATCTCTGTAGGATATGCTAAGAATGTGAATATCATTGGCAATAGATTTGAAAACAATAGAACTTTACCAGCACAATCAGTTTATAATGTGCTAATAGAAAGCTCAAAAGAATTTAACATTAGTAAGAACTTGTTTATTTTGACAAATGTAAGTGCTATAAATGCTAATAATATTCTTTCATCTACAACTCCTTCTATAATTGCCAATAATAAAATAAGTGTTGATAATGCCAATAGCACAGGACTTCAAACAAGTACTTATGGAATAAACATAAGCTCCGGAAATGACATATTGGTAGCATATAATAATATTTATGCAAGAGATAGGGGCAATTTTGGATTTAATGCAAATGGTCTAAATATTGGTTCCACTGGACAATCCATTTCTAATATTAAGATAAAGAATAATATAATTGTGAGTGATGGTAATGGTTATGCTGTTTATGCAAGACCTTCTACTGGATCGGTTTTTGAGTTTAGTAATAATATTTATTGGAAACTTCACACCTTAGCCACAACTCCAAGTCCAATTATTTGGAGATTTAACGCAACTAATTGTACAACAATAACAGATTGGCAAACAGTATTAGGTAATGGAGATGCAAATAGTTTTCTTGAAAACCCTATATTTACTGATTGGAATAATCTTTATACTTCCAACACTTTCTTATGCTATAAAGCAACTCATCTTACAGAGGTTGTTGATGACTTCAACTCTACTTCAAGACCAACAATAGAAAATCCTTGTATTGGAGCTCTTCAATTTAATCCTCCACCAAGCAATATCTTTGTCCAACAAGTTTGGATAGACAGAGGAGACCAGCTCTTGGCTCCTGATGGAAATACAATTTATTCTGATTGTGGGATAGGTAGTGAAGATATATTTATCAAATTCAAGAATATTAGTAATAATACTATTGCTGCAAATAGCTTAAAGTTTTGGTATAAGATTGATAACTTAGCTATTCCTGCACTTCAAAAAGACACAATACATCATATTATTCTGCCTGATTCAGTTTATACTTATAAGTTTAGAACACCATATAATTTTGCAGTAACTAATGCTGATAGAGAATTTAAAATAACAGCTTTCTCTGTACTTACAGCCGACACTGTTAGAACTAATGATACTGCTATTTGTTACGTTCTATCGCGTAATCAACTTCCTGCAATGTCTAATCAAACAAGAATCATCAATTATGGAGATACTGCTATTTTAGATGTTATCTCAAATGACTCTATTTACTGGTTCTTACGTAGTGATGACGCAACACCTATACTAAAATCGCATTCATATCATACTGATATGCTATTTAGTGATACAACATTCTATTTTTCAAGGAAAGAAGAGGTTGCTAAATTAAAAATAGCCGAAATTCAATTTTCCAGACTTGCATCTGCTTCTGGTATAACTCCAAATTTACCTTCATGGGTAACTGTTAATAATGTGTTTGAGATTGCAAACTATGGTAATGGAGCAATAAATTTAGAAGGTTTTAAATTAGCATACGTTACTGGTAATAGTGTTGCTTTAAATCCTATTATGACAAAAACATTTGTTTTGCCTAACTTTTTACTTCCTGCAAATAGTTCTGTTTCACTTCAAATACGCACAGGCACTTCTACGGATTCCTTACAATACTTCAACTTAGGTTCAGGAGCATCCTTTGCTGCTATTGCAAAAGCGGGATTTTTACTCCAAGATAATTTAGATAATGTTATTGATGCCGTTACAATTAACGGTGCTCAGTTTGACACAGCAACACATGTTCCTACTTCTGTTTGGACAGGAGAAGGAATAATGGTGCCAACAGGAACAGCAGGTATTATAAGAACAATTAGAGATGCAGCAGATTCAAATGGCTGGGTGGCTTCCTCATCAACTAATTTAATGTCAATAGGAACATTTGATAGTACTCAGATATGGAAAAGAGATAATGGTTGTTATGGTTATAAATCATCGTTTATTGTTAGTGTAAGTGGTGTTCCTTCTGTTGACCCTGGCGTTGCCTCTGTTAAATTAGCTGGAATAAATAGCCTTGCCAAATGTACATTAACTGAAGAAGATGTTGTGGTTCGCTTAATTAATACTGGCGTTCAAACATGCTTATCAACCCCATTGGTTATGGAAGTTTACGAAAATGATATTCTTATTAACACCTATCTTGATACTTGTAATATACCTATACAACCAAACGATACCGTAACATTTACATTCTCACAAAGCGTAAATCTATCTGCTAATACTGGTGATAAATTATTTAGAATTAAATGCTTCACTAATTTAGCCACAGATGTTGTTCATTTGAACGATACTTCTCAAATGCAAATTACTTCCTTACAAACACCTTACTCTCCAACAGGAAATGATGTTAGTATCCCTTATGCTTCTTCAACCACTCTAACTGCAAGTACAACCTCAAACGATGTGTTGATATGGTATAATTCTCCTACCTCATTGCATGAATTAGACAGAACTACCTACACCACTCCGGTATTATACGAAACAGATACCTTCTATGTTGGAGCAATGCTTCTTGAATACGATACAATAGAACTTGGTTCCGCTACAACGTTTAGCAATTCCTATCCTTCGCCTTTAAATTCCCACCAGAAGAATGTAAAAGAACAATACCTAATAAAAGCTTCTGAAATTAGCAATTTAGGTTTTTCAGAAGGTAATATCAATAGTATTATGTTTAAGGTGCATCAAGTAACTGCAACTTCAACCCTTAACAATTATACAATTAAAATTGGCACAACCAATCAAGAAGCCCTTACCACTTGGATATATGGCTTAGAAGAGGTTTATTTCGACTCAGCTTGGACAATAACAAATGCAAGTAGTGATTTAGGTTGGAAAACATTTACTTTTGATGAACCATTCTACTACGATGGTCAATCAAATATTATTATTGAGATTTGCTTCACACGCCCTGGTGGATCAACAGGACCAGTGATAAGAACTTATTACACAACAACTGATTTTAATTCTGTGCTTTCGTATCGCAGTGCCAATGTTAATGCTTGCTTGTGGACAGGAGCTCCTATGAGTGGAGGAGCAACAATGAGACCAAATATTAGTTTTGATATTGATAAATTTGGTTGTTCAAGCGTTAGAACTCCTGTTGTTGTAACAGTTGGAGCCCCTCCTACATGTGATGCAAGTATTACAAGTATTGTAAGCCCTGCAACCACAACAGTTATGTCAGGAGTTTCTGTACCTATTGAAGTTGAATTAAAGAACTATGGCTCTGAAGCTTTGACTGCAACCGGCATAGCTTGGTCGGTTAATGGAGTTATGGAACCTCTATTCAATTGGACAGGTAATCTTGCAGCAGGAGCTGCCACCACGGTTACTCTTGGCAATAAAATCTTTACATCTGGAAATAATAATATAACAGCTTGGCCTGTTCTTACCTGCGATACAATAAACAATAACGACACAAGTTCTTTTGACTTCTCATCTTGTATTGGGAATAATACCTCAACCACTCATCTTTCAATTGGAGGAGCTGGGGCAACTTACCCAACATTTAGTGCAGCAATAACAGCTCTTGTTAATTCTGGTATTTGTGGAAATGTTGTGTTTGATGTTAATCCTCTTGGTGTGGATTATAACGAGCAAGTTTATATTCCATCAATAATAGGAACAGAAACAGGTAATACCATAACATTTAGAGGAAATGCAAGTGATAGTAACACTGTTGTCTTAACTTATGATGCTGGAACTAATACTGATAATTTCACTGTGAAGTTTGATGGTAGTTCAAATATAATCTTTGAAAACTTTACCATTAAGAATTTCTCAAGCTCCTACCCTAATGTTGTTGAGTTTACTAACTCTTCTTCAAATATTAAGTTTGAAAGTATGGTTATTCAATCCACTCCATTAGCAAATGCTACAACTGAAACTGCCAAACTAATTAATATTGATGGAGCAAATAATAATCTTATTTTCAGTAAGGTTCATTTCTTTGGTGGAGCAACCCAAATAAATGCAGACTTACCATTGGATACAGTTTCCAACAATATAGCCATAGAAAATTCATTCTTCAATTCCTTTGCATTTAATGGTATAAGCTTTAACGGAGCAAATAATATAAAAATAGAGAAGAATAAATTTAGAGAATATGCCAATACAAATATTTCAAGAGGTATTTCTTTAAGATATTTGTATGGATCTATTGAAATATTATCTAATGATATTTATCTCTCTGAAGGAACTAATGCAGTTAGAATAGGTATGGAAATAAAGAGATCTTATTCTCCTTTATTCTCTCCTGCAATTATTGCTAATAACTCTATATCTTTGAGTGGTCCTTATATAAATAACCAATTAGCCTACATAGGTTTGGATATAGATAGTGTGGAATATGCTAATATCTATTACAACACAATAAAAGTAAGGGCAACCAATAATAGTCTTAATTCAAGGACTATAAATATTGGAAGACTTTGTGTGGATATAAAAGTAATGAATAATATCTTTGACAACTCAGGAAAAGGAATTCCTTACTATGTGTTTGCCCCTGCAACACAGGTAACCTTATCAAATAATAATAATTATATAACCAATGGAAATATAATTGCATTTTGGGCAGGTAATAAATTAAGCATAGATGCTCTTCAAACAGCAAACTCTCAAGATAATATGTCTGTATCTGTTGCTAATCCATTTGTTAATGACTCTGTATTAGATTTACTCTTCCCTTCCGAAGTGGTTAGGCAAGCAGAACCATTGGAAGATATATCTATTGATATCTTAGGACGATTTAGACCGCTTTCACCAAGACCAACAATTGGAGCTTACGAATACCAATTTACAGGAACTGATGGAGGTCCAATTGCTCTTTTGAGTGTGTTACCAAACATAAAATATGTTGAGAACGACCCAATTAATGTTCAAGTAAAGGTTAAAAACTTTGGACTATTTACAGTTGATACAATACAAGTTACAGCTGTGTTGAAATATAACGCAGACACAACACATATAATTCAAACAGTTACACAAGAGTTTGTAACAAACCTTAGTTCACTTCAAACAGATGACCTTACTATTAATAGTCCAATATATCCTCCTTTACATTTCCGTAATTTGACAGACTCTCTTCATTTAAGTGTGTTTACAACAATACAAAACGATACAAATAGATATAATGACACCATTAAGACTAATTTTCTTGTTGTTCCTGCATATAATGCGCAAAACCTAAAAACAGAACCTATAACAGAAAGATGTCAATTACATAGTGTGCCTATAAAAATGGTTATAAAGAGTATTGGAGAGAAATCACTTGTTTTGGCTGACTCTATTTGGGTTGGTTATCAAGTTGAGGGAAGACCTGACTTAGAAACAAGAGAACTTATTCCTTTATATGATTATGACGATGGAACAGGAACTCCTTACGATTCTATACAAAAGAATGGACAAATGACCTATACCTTTGTTAAGAAGGCTAATTTATATCCATTAGGATTGAATGATACTACTTGGAGCCTACGTACCTATATTTCATTTAAGAAGGATAATATTAAGACTAATGACACATCAAATTATATTACTGTTAATTCTCGTGTTTCGCCTCCTGCTCCTATTACCTACGATACAGCAATTCACTATGGAACATGGGCTGAGCCTTGGGCAAGACAGATAAACTCTTACCCTATCAAATGGTTTGCTGACTCCAACGATGCTTCTCCATTCTATTCTCCAAATGCTTATGTTGCATCTATGAAGTATAGAACAACTCAATTATTTACCGACTCAACATTTTATCTAAGAGTTAATTTACCTGCATCATTCCCTTGTCAAAGTAACTTTACTCCATTAAGAGTAACGTTGTTAGACCGTTCTCCTATTGATGGGGCTTGTATTGGTTTGCAAGGACAAGGTGTTGTTGAGCCTCCTAAGGAAGGCTGGGTATATATGACAGAGGCAGATACCATAAAAGTAAAAGTAAGTAATTATGGAACTATGCCTATGCAAAACTTCAATATCACTTATAGTATACAACAAACCTCCCCTGCCGATTCTCCAATCATTAACGTTACAGAACTATGCTCTGCAACTATTCAATCAAATAATTCTTATACTTATAAGTTCGATTCTTTGGCTGATTTTAGTGATCCAAGCAAAACTTATAGAATTAGGGCTTGGGTAGATGTTGCAAACGATGCAACTGCACTAAACGACACTTCAACCTATTGGTTGGTTAAGCCAAAGAATGGAAACACAATTTATCCTTCAAGTTTTGCAACAAATGCAAGCTCCATAGATATTACAAGGGTTCAATTGGGTAATATGGATAACTCATCTAATAATTCAGGTTATTCCTACACCAATTTCACAAATACACTTAACCCAGTAGTTCTATTTAAAGGAGTGTATGATTCATTGTATGTTTACTGCGACAAACCTTCCAGCATTGAAGACACAAATGCAATTGGAGGTTGGGTTAGAGCATTTATAGACTGGAATAGAGATGGTGTGTTTGACTTCCCACAAGAGCAAGTCCTTAGTGATACTATTTGGACTGGTTCAATGGTAAAATCAAAGATAACTATTCCTGCTGGTGCCTTAACAGGTCATTCCAGAATGCGAATTATCTTATGGCAGAACAAGGATATGGAACCTTTCTATGCTGATGCTTCTCCTAATGGTGGAGAGGTTGAAGACTATAAAGTTTTTGTTCGTGATACTTGGGATGTAAATGCCGAGTTAATGAAGTTTACTAAACCAGAAGAGTTCCTAATCACACAAACTCACGATGTTAAGGTAGTACTTAGAAACACTGGTAAAACAACTCTTAACAATGCAACTATTCACTGGAAACGCAACGAACAAGAGTTTACATATAACTGGAATGGTTCACTTGCCACAGCAGAAAGAACAGAAGTAACCCTACAAAATAATATGGTAATCCCAACTGGAATGAATAAATTTACAGCATGGGTTGATGTAGCAGGCGATCCGTACCATGAAAATGATACTATTAAAAGAGAGGCATATATATTTAAAACATTCTCACCTCCATATGCAAATAATTTTGATGAAGGAGGCTTAGATGATTTCTATGCTGCTAATAGTAACCCTCTATTACCTAATAATTGTTGGGAAATTGGAACTCCTGATAGTATGAACGCAACCATTAAAGGGCCATTCTCCGCTCCTAATTGTTGGAAAACTAAACTTTCGGGTAAGTATCCGTCAAATAATGAAAGTGTCCTCTATTCTCCTATTTTTAACATAAACGTTATTAAACCAGATACCCTATCGTTTATGATGCGTAGGCAATTAGCAACAGGAACTTATATGCACGTTGAGTATAAAAACTACAATGGCACATGGAAGCGTCTTGGAGCAATGAATGATGGATATGGAACAAATTGGTTTAACGATGAAGAAAACGGATTCTCGGGCAACTCAGCTTGGCAAGAGTGTATTTATTCAATATATCATATATACGAAAGTGGAGATTTAGGTAATGATGTTCAATTCCGTTTTGTGTTCCGTTCTGCTAATGCAAATAATGATGGATTTGCAATTGACGACTTCGTACTTAAAAGAGCATTAAGACCACAAGATGCAGGAGTAATTGATGTAGTAGTATTGCCTCTTCCAAACTTTGGCTCATATTACTATCCAACTGTAACCATACGAAACTATGGCTCCGAAACCCTAACCAACTACTCTGTATGTTATTCAGCTCAGGATATGCATATACCTATATGCGAATCAATAATTGACCATAATATAGAACCAAGAGAAACCTATGAATACACTTTCAGAAATGGAAAATACGTAAACTTTGATTTACCAGATCCTTTCTCAATATGTGCATTCACACGTTTAAGTCCTTCCGATTTATACTCCGACAACGACTCTACTTGCCGTCAAATTGTTATTGGACCTCTACAAAAAGATGCTGCCCTACTTGAAATAATCTCTCCTGAAACAAATATAGTTTCTAATAATATGATAACGGTAAAAATACATGTTAAGAACATTGGCTTAGACCCTATCTTCTCTTTACCTGTGGGCTATAAAGTTACAGGTCAAAACGAAGTTCTCGAAACCATTACACTCAATCCACCACTCTACAACAACGAAGAGTATATCTATACATTCAACAATCAATACCGTTCATCGTACGGCTCATCTAACGTGAAAGTTTGGGTGGGACTACCAGGAGACTACTATGCAGACAACGATACCCTATACGTAAGAACAAATGGAGCAAGCGAAACAAGAGACCTCGAAGCAAAATATATTACAATAGATGACTATAACACTGACCATATCGGAGTTCAACTCACATTTGTGAACAATAGCTCTATTGGAGTTAGAAATGTTGTTGTGGGCTATTACTATAATGGTGATATAAATAATGCAGTTGAAGAGAATTATAGATTAGGAAACGTTGTTCCTTCCAACGCAATAGGACATCACTATTTCACAGCCACACTTCCAAGAGCTAATGCACCTTATCAAGGAATTTGTGGTTACGTTCGCTTAGTGGGAGATAATAACTCAACAAATGATGAAACATGTAATCTAATGATGGGAGTAAGAGATATAAAAATAGATACAATATTCATCCAAAACACCTCCAACCCTAATTCATTAGTTCAAATAAAGGCAAGAAATGTAGGAACAATTGGTGGACCTACAACTCTGAACGCAGGATTTGTTTTAGACGACTACTGGCCATCTCCAAGAATTAAGAGCTTTAATTTAACTAACCAAAACGAGCCAAACGAAGTACTATACCTAACATTTGGAGAGCATTTAATTCCACGAAACGACCAAGGTATCTACAATATAACAGGTTGGGTGGATTACCAATACGATGCTAATCGTTCAAATGACACAACTAAGATTTACAAGGTTGTTCAACTTATAGGCTTAGAACCAGAGGCAGATAGCTTGAATGCTTTCACTCTAAATCAGAACATACCTAACCCATTAAAAGATAATACAATGATAGAGTTCTATTTGCCAACAGCAGGCAATACCAGATTCTTTATTGTAAATAATATGGGACAGCTTATAAGGAACGAAAACAAATTCTATCCAGAAGGTAAGCATCAAATACATTTAAAAGACCTCAACCTTCCACAAGGTATTTACTATTACTCAATGGAATTTGAGGGACAGAGACTAATGAAGAAGATGATTATTGCAAAATAGGATATTAATCACTCTTCCCAAAACAAAAAAAAGACAAAGCCTAATTAATGGCTTTGTCTTTTTTCTTATTTATTGATATCCTCTGCTTATCCTATTGTTATGCTCTGCTTATCTTTTGAAGTTATTGAATTAGAACTTGATTTAAGACAATCAGCTTTTGATTCTATTTTTATATACTTATTTGAGTTATTGTGGAGATTAGGGGAATCGAACCCCTCACCTTTTGACTGCCAGTCAAACGCTCTAGCCATATGAGCTAAATCCCCTAAATGAGTGGCAAAGATAATACTTTTTATTATACTGCAAATAAACTTAAATTTTATTTACGGAAATAGAACTCATTAATTATTATTCTATCTTAGTTTTCTCTCAGATTGGATTGGTAAAAAATACAGATTTGAACTTATAAATACATCTGAGTTAATAAAAGAAAAGGAGTTAAAATAAATTAAACTCCCTTGCATTAATAATTTGAATTGAGAAATTAAAACACACTAAAATTATTTTTGAATAATTAGTTTTTCTTGCTTACTTGCTTGATTAGATTTAAATTCAATAATATAGACACCTGAATTAAGGTTTTTAGTATTATATGTAAAATTGCTTCCTAATTTTTCTGAACTTATACATCTGCCCATAATATCATAAACACTAAACAAAATATCACTATTTAAGGTCTCATTATTGATTGTAATGAAATCAGAAGCAGGATTTGGATAGACGTTAATTTTATTTAAGAGAGATAAATTATCATCCAAGCCTGAATTATAATTAAGTTCTAATTTATCAATCAATAATTCATTACCAATAACATTTGGTATATCTGGCTCATGTGAATCACTAAATTGTGAAATACCTGATAAACTTGATACAAAATTAACATAAATTGTATCTGGAGTTTCATCACTATAATAATTTAAAGTAAGATTTACTTTAGTCCATTCAGATACTGCATTACCATAATAAATCCATTCAGCATTTGCCATACTATGTCCATTCTTATTCAATTTCAAATAAAATAATGCAGTATCAACTATACCAGCAGGATATGTACCTGGAGTATATTTAAAATAGAAAGAGCAAGATATGGGTTTAGAAGTAAAAGGTATTCCAAATTTAGGTCCTTCTTCAAAAGAAGGAAAAGAGCCTAATGCTAATAAAGCTGTTGTGTCATTGAACATTCCTGGTATTAATATTTGCCCAGAACGTAATTTTAATGCATAAGTTCCATCATAGGCATCCGTTGTTCTAAGAGTTCCATAATTTGGATAAGAAGGAGTTAAGGTATTAACGGAGAACCAGCTATCTAATTCTAATGTTGAGCCTGACTGTGTCCAATCCTCAAAACTTGAATTAGGGATTTGTTGCTGACCAAACAAAGACGCAGTAACAAATAAGATTACAATAAAACTATAAATATGTTTCATCTGGTTTATGTCAGTGTTTAAAGTGCTGACTCCGCACTTTTAAATTATGACAGCAAATTTACAACATACACAAAAAAAAGTCAAGTTTTTTTAGAAGAAATGTTTGATACAAGATATTCAAAAACACTAATTTCGTATTATAATATTGATTATCAATTATGAAAAGGTGCATTTTTGCATCAAAAATTATATAAAAATTTGCAGAGAAATATGAATAAAATTTGCAAAACAACTTTTTTTGTTATACATTTGCCAAAAGTTTCATTAGTATGAATGTGTTTTATAATATTTTGGATATTTCCTAAACTTAAATAGGAATATAATTATAAAACATAAATATACTTATATTGTTAAATATAAAAGTAAAAAATTATGAGCAAAATTACATCTTACACAAGGCAAAGTTTCAAAAAGTCACTAAAAGGTTTAATACTTTTGTTATAGATATACCAAATCATACTTATGATTGTGGTATTTTATGATGGAATAGCTTATTAAATTATAATAAAAAGTAAGATGAAAAAGATATTTTTAATTTTAGTATTAAGTCTTTGTGCTTTAAATAGCTTAAAAGCACAAGAAAAAGATGAGCAAACGTTTGACACCGTAATATTTTATCCTCCATTAGTAATGAATTGCCCTTTTTGGTGGGACTCTGTGGGATTATTTGATACAATAGACCCGTCGTCTTATTATGCCTCTTTTCGTTACTACCATTTATTACGAATAACATGTAGACCAGACTTACCACTACTTTCATCTATATTATCTGTGATAGGTAGTCAAGATACTCTGTATAATAAAAACAAAGCCTTTTCTCAGCCCTATCATTTGGATTCTGCCGTTAGAGTAATAGGAGTGGCAGCAAAGGTTTATGGCAGCGGAGGATTTGGAGCCTATGCCAATTATTTTAAATTAATGGACACCTCACGAACAATATTAGCAAGAGCACAGGTTCCATTTTCTGTCCCTAACAACCAGCAAAATATTCCTTTATGGAATCGTCCGATAGGGAAGTTTTATTTCCCACCAAACCTAAACATAACAATAAAAGACTTCTTTATTACTGTTGATAATGACATAACAGGTTCTTATGGCTTTGACCATACGGTTAGTTTTACAGAAGATTCTTGTTTGAAGATAGATAAAGGGTGTACTCAATATGGTTATCCTTATCTTCAAAAACTAAATGGTCAATGGTTGAGGTTTGACCAAGATACCGTATATCAGTTTTATCGAAAAATGCATATTGGTTGGTTCCCTATTCTTTTAATACCAAAAAACAATTCTTTATACGATGATATAAATATTGAGAACACTTGTAATATATTACCAAATCCTGCAAAGGATAAGTTAAAGCTTATGAGTCAGTTTAAGGTTAAGGATATAGATATATATAATATTTTGGGGATAAAAGTAAGGACTATTCAAATCAATGATTATGAGAAAACAATAGATATATCCAATTTAAAGTCGGGAGCTTATGTTGTCCACATTAACACTATTAGAGGTATAGTTAAGAAAAAGTTAATAAAGGAGTAAAAGGCATAAAATAAGCATATAATCTGTAACGCTTATTTAGAACGAGACAAAGTCAAAATAACAAAAAGGCTAACTAAATATTTAGTTAGCCTTTTTGTTAAAACAATTGTCTAAATTATTTTTGAATAACAAATTTTGTTGCCTTGCCTAATAAACCTTGTTTTGAGAAACGAACAAAATAAATTCCATTATTGAGTTTTGAAATATTAATTCTGTCTTGCTTTTGTTTTATTACTTGTTCAAAGATTAAGTTTCCTTTAATGTCGTAGATACTTGCTCTGTCGTAATCTGCTCCTATTCTATAATTCAATTCATCCTTTGCTGGATTAGGATATACTTGTATGGAGTTATCAAGGTCTATTTCATCTGATAATGATAGTAATGTAGAGAATGACACTATTGTTGTATCTCCCCACTCTCCCAATATATTCTTACCTATTGCTATTCCATAGAAATCGGTTGCCGATTCTAAGTTTTGCCATACCCAATTATCTGTTGCATATTGTGGATAAGGAGCATTATTTACAAGTATGATTGAAACTATTGAATCCATTCCTATGCTGTCAGCATAAGACCTTTTAACAATTCCATTATAGAAAACGGAAGTATTGGTGTCAGGAGTACAAATCATCCTTACAGATGTTGCAGTTATTTCACTTACATCTATTGAAATAACTGATCTTCCAGTTGAACCAACTGATTGAGTTGTTGCAGGAGTTGTAAATAATACAGTATCTCCTCCGCCCATTGCTACTACATAAATATTGTACTCAGTACCTGGTATCATTTCTGTCCATGTGTAAGTTGTATCGTGGTCGCTATTAATTCCCCAAGAATTAACAAGAGTTTCAATTGGAACACCAAACATATTTACATATCCTTGCATTACTGCTGTTGTTCCAATCATAAAAGAGAAATTTTGACAATCTGCATTTTTTACCATAGTAGCAGTTACTGTTGTGGTTGTGGTTGCAGGAATTGTTGTTGCAACACTCGGTGTTTGTGCCTTTAACCCCATACTTAGTATTAGAGTTAAAGCAATTAGTGATAATTTTTTCATGTTTTTTTGTTATTTTATTGTTTGTATTAAGTTGTTATTCTTATGCAAATACATATCTTATTACATCTTCAAGGTTTGCGAGTCGAATAATTTCTATTTTATATCTTGAAGTATCTAAGCCTTTGGTGTTATACTTTGAAATAAAAATCTTCTCAAAGCCAAGTTTATCTGCTTCGGCTATTCTTTGGTCAATTCTAATTATGGGTCTTAGCTCTCCGCTTAAACCAACCTCTGATGCAAAACAATACTGAGAACTTATTGAAATATCTTCTAATGATGATATAATACTAATAATTACAGCCAAGTCAATGGCTGGGTCATCAACTCTTATACCTCCTGCTATATTTAAGAAAACATCTTTATTCAATAACTTAAAGCCTCCTCTTTTTTCTAAAACTGCAAGTAGCATTGACATACGTCTTAGGTCAAATCCAGTGGAAGTTCTTTGTCCTGTTCCATAATTGGAGTTGGCAACCAAGGCTTGTGTTTCAATCAATATTGGACGAGTTCCCTCCATTGTGGCTGCAATGGCTGTTCCGCTCAATGCTTCATCTCTTTGCGAAAGAAGAATTTCGGAAGGATTGCTTACTTCTCTTAGCCCTGTGGACTGCATCTGGTAAATCCCTAATTCACTTGTGGAACCAAAGCGGTTCTTTACCGAACGCAACATTCTATATCCATAGTTCCTATCACCTTCAAACTGCAAAACGGTATCAACTATATGTTCTAATATCTTTGGTCCTGCAATAGCTCCGTCTTTTGTTATATGTCCTACTAAGAATACTGATGTGCCTGTTGTTTTGGCATATCTTTGTAATTGGGCTGCACATTCTTTTATTTGAGAAATACTTCCTGCGGAAGACTCTATGCTTTGGGTTGTTATGGTTTGAATGGAGTCTATTATTAGTATGTCGGGACTTATTTCTTCTGAGTGCTGGAATATATCGTCTATATTGGTTTCTGCAAGGATTAAGCAGTTATCGTTTATACCCTCTACCCTATCGGCTCTTAGCTTTATTTGCTGTGGACTTTCTTCTCCGCTTACGTAGAGTATTTTCTTTCCCTTGCAATTTAGAGCAACCTGTAACAAAAGTGTGCTTTTGCCTATCCCCGGTTCTCCTCCCACAAGCACAACAGAACCAACAACTAATCCTCCTCCTAACACTCTGTTTAACTCTGCATTATGAGTATCTATTCTCTTTTCTTCTGAAAAGGCTATCTCATTAATGGGTTGTGGCTTGGAAGAAGTTTTGTTGAACTTGGTTTTGAATTTTGTTTTACTGTCTCTTTCTATAACTTCTTCTATGTAAGAATTCCAAGCTCCACATTGAGGGCACTTACCTAACCAACTTGAAGATTGTGCTCCACATTCTTTGCAAAAAAAGGCTGTCTTTTGTTTCATTTTAATGGTTTAGCTTGGTCTTGCATCCACTTTATACTTCATCTCTTTGGGATAAGAGAATTTCTTTTGGTCTTTCAGGTGTTTCTTATGATATGGTCCATAAGGGAAATCCATAAATACTGACCTTTGCATCTGAAAACATGTTCCAAAAAGTGGTATTACCCTTGGTTCAAATTCGTAAGTATCTTTTGACTTATTTACTTTATAGGGCGGTATTGGGCTATCATAACTGAAATCTGCCTTTCTATAAAAGAGGGTATCGGTTGTAGAGGTTGATATTAGAGAGTATTCTGCCACTGAATTAATATTGGTTGACCACCATGGCTTGTTTAGGGTGTAGATTGTTATAAACATTACTGCATCTACCCCATATTCTTGTTTGTATTTCTTTGCCTCTGAGGGTTTGATGTATTGTGCAGTTGAAAGAGTATCTTCTTGATATTTGTCGAAGATAATAAGTGGAGGAACTACATAGTAGCCTTTTTGAGAGAGTTCTTTTGAGAGATTAATTAGATACATCTCGGGAGCTGTTTTGTTTTTAGAGCGGTTCCATGGGTAGAGAATAAGTATTGACTTAGGTTGTTGGGTGTAGAAATTTGGGAAGGAGATTATCCTATCTACTTTTTTGGGGAAGTACTTTCTCCATGTTTTTTCAACAAAACCAAGAGTATCTCCTGCGGCAATCTTTTCTTGACGCTCTCTTTCTTTCTTTAATTTCTTTAATTCTTTCTTACTTAATTTGGTTATGGTTGTATCCTCAATGGTTTCTTTTTTCTCTCCCGTTATACTTGAAATAACATCTTCCGTTGCATCTTGTTCTTGTGGCATATTCTCATCAATAACCTTTTTTGCAACATCACAGCTTGCAAACATAAACAAGATACCCAATAACATAAATAGCTTTCTCATAGTCCAAGTTTTTTAGTTAGAGCATCAATATAAGTTTGCGATTCAGGGTAAAGTACCGTTTCCTTAACTAAATATTCTTTAGCCTCAGTAGTTTTACCTTGAAGAAAAAGAAGGTATCCGTATTCTGCACAAGCTCCTGGTGGAGGCAATTCCCTTTTGCCTTTTGGCTTATCTACAATGCGAGCATATTTCTTTACAAATTTTCTCATCTCTTTCTCTGAAATATTTCTTGAACCATAGGCATACAAGAGATTATCGTAGTCGTAATACTTATATAAAGCATTAGAACAAGAGGATAAAACAAATATAGTAAACGTAATGATTAAAATTTTCTTCATAAAAAAGATTTAATTCAATTGTCAAAGGTAGTAATTTATTTTATTATAAGAAAACTAATTATTATTTTTTGACAAACATTTTGGTTGCTCTTTGGAATATGCCACTCATGTAAGCAATTGATATTCCATAGTTTGATATAGGTATTTTAGCTTCTATTATTGGTAATAATCTGCTATGTAATTGTTTTTCTGTTGCAACACAACCTCCACATTGTATAACCATTACGTATTCTTTTATCTCTCTTGGAAAAGGTGATTGTCCTGCAACAACATCAAATTCTACCGATTTTTGAGAATATTTCTTTATCATATTAGGGAGCTTAACTCTTCCAATATCCTCACAAGTAGGTTGATGAGCACAGGATTCCAACATAAGTATCCTATCCCCATCTTTGAGTTTGTCGAGCATTGGCGTGCCTTTCACATACTCTTCAAATGCTCCTTTCAAACGAGCCAACACAATTGAAAAACTTGTTAAAGATATATTGTTTGGCACTATCTTATTAACATAATCAAACACTTGACTATCGGTTACCACCAAATCAGGATTAGGATAAACATTCTTTAAAGCATATTCAAGTTCGGTTTCTTTCACAACAATTACAATTGCATTATTGTCCAAAACATCTCTAATTAGTTGCACCTGTGGCAAGATAAGTCTTCCCTCTGGGGCAGCACTATCAATTGGAGCAACGAGCAAAACAACAGAATTTTCTTTTATAAGTCCTTTTAAAATACCTTTCTTCTGATAGGATGTTGGAGGAATTAGGTTTTGAAGTTTCTTTGTGAGAGAGGCTACGCTTTTAGGGTTATTTTGTGAAAACTCAATTATCTTATGGTTGTATGTTTTCTCAATTGTTGCTTTAAGGTCTTTACGTATTGACAAAAGGTCGCTCTTTGTATAAACCAAAACATAAGGAATATTTAACCTCTTGCATTCATCAATGAGTTTGTTTTCATAATTTCCGAAATCATTATTAAAAGCTATTATAGCTAAATCAATTTGAGAAAAGACCTCATAGGCTTTTTCCACCCTTTTCTTACCTAACTCAGAAGTATCATCAATTCCGGCAGTATCAATAAGTACAACAGCCCCAATTCCTTTTATCTCCATAGTCTTCTTAACAGCATCGGTTGTTGTTCCTGCCAATGAGCTAACAATTGATATTTCTTGACCCACAAGCTTATTAATCAAAGTACTTTTCCCAACATTACATCTTCCAAATACCCCAATATGAGGTTTATTTTCTCTTGCTTTGTTCATATTTCTTATTCTGTTATAGAGATTGATAATATTTTCTAATTTTCTTTGCCATTAATTTTCTTCTTTCTAAAAGAAAATTATCATAATCTTTTGCTTCCATATTAATAATATTGTCTGGAATACAATTTACTTCAAGATTATTTTTTAAGATATTCATGTCTAAAATATTTCCATAAACATTTACTTTATTATCACATTGATCAAAAACAATTTTAAAATATTCTTTTGGTGATTTATCTCCAATAGAAATATTTGTTTGAGTATCTAAAAAAGTATAATTAGCAATCTGATTATATTTTGACTTGTCTTTAATTCCCTCTTTTTGCAAGTATGCTTTTGGGAAAATATGATGAACATCTCCTATTGTTGTTATTAAATCTCGTACTTTAATGCCATTCATCAATAATGAATTATCACTGTCACGTACCTGTGCAGCTAAAAACACATTAAAAAAAGGACTATTTATTGCTGAAGTCTCTAAATTTTGTACTAATCCTATATCCCAAAATGTGTCAGATAGGCTTGCTTCTTCAATTTCATTAAAGTATTCTAAAAATCCTTTCTCTGAAATTTTTCTTATATCTAAATCCATTACAGATTCAGGAGAAGTAATATATCTACTTGTTAAAGTTGAGAATACGTACCATTTTGCAACATAATGCTTAATTAATGTTTTTTCTATTGATGCATCTTTTGTTAAGATTAAATAAAGAGTATATGCAAAATCCAAAGTCATTTGAGAATTAATCAGCTTATTTGAAATAAAACCTGCAAGTTTTATTGATAAACTAAAGTTAGAAAACGAATATTCATTCATAAAATCAATTACACCTTCAGTTAGTTTTTCAAATGATTCTTCTGCGATTTCTTCTTTATAATCCCTTGTTTCAAAATCTCGTCCTCCAAGTAAACTAACTAAGTCTTTCATTTTCCCTCTACCAAATTTATACATAAATGAAACTCGTAAGATATCTCCATAAGTAGGTTCAAAAATACTATCTCTATCTTTTTTAAGCCATTTGATATAATGAAAATAATCTGTTTGCATAAACTCTTTATCCTTCGTCATATCCTTATACCAATCTGGTTGAATAGCTAAATGTGAAAAATAATCTATTGCTTTTCTTAAAGTATTACCCCCATAAGCAACATTAGCAGCAATTTTGGACATAGCAAAATCTGATTGATTTAATTTTGCCCCTTGACTATTTATTCTAATAAAAATTTCTGTTACTTCATCAATTGTTAGCCCTTTGTCCAAAGTGATGATTCCTATTTGTCTGTTTTTTATACCAATCAAATTATCTAATATATCATGTAATTTATCCGAATCAATTTCTGGATTTAAGTCAATATATTTAGAAACAAAGCTACCTCGCTTAAAGTCTGATTTGAATACATCTGCAATATCTGCAATCCATTTTTTATCTTTTAAAATTGCATTATCTTGAACCTTAAATACTTCATCAGTATCAATTGCTAATGGATTAAAAGAAATTCTTATTCTCTTCTTCTCAAAATTTGAATTAATTATCTCTTCTCCCATTATAGCAGTCATTAGGGCAGTAACTCTTTGTTGTCCATCAATCATTATTTTTTTTCCTTCAGAAAAAGAACCATCCTTTAACTTCATGTTTGGACTTTGTGAAATAATAAAATAGCCTGTTGGATAACCTGTGTAAAGTGAATCTATTAAATCTCTAACTTGTTTAGGTTTCCAGACAAATGGTCTTTGTATCTCTGGTATCGCAACTTCATCAGATTTGATATAGTTTAGTATTTGTTCAACTGAAACATTTGATGCATTATATTTCTCAGCCATAAAAGATTTCTGATTAATCGTAAAATATTTTTGCAAACTTACGCATTAATTTTTTATTACTATATTTGCAGGCTAAAATTAATAAGTATAACCATGCCACAAATAAATATGAATTTCTCAAACGAGAATCCACCAATTACAAGTTCAAGATTTTGGATAAAGGTCTTGATTATGACTGCTGCCATCTTTATAACCTGCTATTTGTTTTCCATTGCTCAAATAAATTCAATTAAAGATGCCCTCTTTGCCGCAGTAATAATTAGTCTTTTAAATGCGTTCATTAAGCCAATCTTAGTGTTCATATCCATACCGCTTATGGTCTTTACATTCGGACTTTTCAATTTAGTTATAAACGCCTTAATTATTCTTTTCACAAGCTCAATCCTCAAAGGATTTGAAGTAAATGGATTTTGGGATGCAGTTCTTTTTAGTATCATCATAACTTTTTTGAGTTATCTTATTGATATTCCAATTAAAATTCAAATGGCAAAGAAAAAAGCTAAGGAGCAATATGAAAAAAATAATCACAAAGATTACGATGATACCGAATATACCGACTACGAAGACTTATCATCAAAAGACAATTAATTAGAATATGAAGACAATAAATCAGATTCAAGAGTTAAAAAATTATCTTCAAGAGTTAATTTCACAAGGCAAATCCATTGGCTTAGTTCCAACAATGGGAGCATTGCATAAAGGACATATATCCTTAGTGAAAAAAGCAAGAGAAGAAAATGATATTGTTGTGTGCAGTGTTTTTGTAAATCCTGTTCAATTTAACAACAAGGAAGACTTGGAGAAATACCCTCGTAATTTAGAAAAAGACTCCCTCCTTTTAGAAGAAAATGGATGCGATATAATGTTTTCCCCACTTGCAGAAGAAGTTTATAAAGAAGAACCAACAGAACATTTTTCTTTTGGAGCTTTGGAAGAGGTTATGGAAGGTAAGCAAAGACCAGGACATTTCAATGGAGTGGCAATAATTGTGAGTCGTTTATTTGATTGGGTTAGCCCTAACAAAGCTTATTTCGGAGAAAAGGACTTTCAGCAGTTAGCAATCATAAAGGATATGGTTAAGCAGCTCAAATCTCCTGTACAAATAGTTCCTTGCCCAATTGTTAGAGAAGAGGACGGACTTGCTATGAGTTCAAGAAATGCACGTTTAAGCCCAAGTGCAAGAGAAATAGCTCCAAAGATTAATTCCATTCTAAGAAAAAGTGCAACAATGAAAGATAGTTTGTCTTTCTCGCAAATAAAAACCTTTGTAGTTAATGAATTTAAACTATACAAAGACTTTGAATTGGAATATTTTGAAATTGTTGACGACATAACCCTTCAACCTATAAGCAAAAAAGGAGATAATGGAGTAGTTGGTTGCCTTGCCGTTTGGTTAGACGGAGTAAGGTTAATCGATGTTCAAAGATATTACTAAATCATCTCTTTTCCCACTTATCCTATTTCTTTATAGTTTTATATATATTTTGATTATAATTCCGTAGGACTAACTTCTAAAAAATTAAACGGGACTTATTTCAATTTATCTCAGAGAAAAATAAAATTATCTTGGGGAAAAATATTTTTTTGTAGGAGAAAATTCAAAATCTATAAAAGGAGAAAAATAAAATTCGTTCTTCTCAATTATTTTACCGAACTTTGCAAACTGAAATTTAGTTATTTCTAAAAGATAAAAAGCAAAATTATTAATCTGAATTAAGAAAGATAATCACTATGAAACAATTGATTGAATGTGTTCCAAATATTAGTGAGGGACGTAATGAGAATATCATCAAACAAGTTGTTGATGAAATAGAAAAGGTTGAAGGCGTTAAACTTTTGGACGTTGATCCAGGACAAACCACCAACCGAACCGTAATTACCTTTGTGGGCGAGCCTAAGCAGGTTTGCGAAGCAGCATTTAGGGTAATTAAGAAAGCAAGCGAACTAATTGATATGCGTTCTCATCATGGAGACCATCCTCGTTTTGGAGCAACAGACGTTTGCCCCCTAATTCCTGTAGCTAACATAACAATGGATGAGGTTGTTAAATACGCAAGAGAGTTGGGCGAAAGAGTAGGTAAAGAACTAAATATCCCAATATATTGCTACGAAAACGCTTGTTTTGAAGAAAAAAGAAGAAACCTTGCCTCTTGTCGTCAAGGAGAATACGAAGGATTGAAGGAAAGAATGGAGACTGTTGAATGGAAACCTTGCTTTGGACCAGACAAATGGAGCGAGAAAGTTGCTCAATCAGGTGCAACAGCAATTTCTGCAAGAGATTTCCTTATTGCTGTAAACTATAACCTAAACACAACCTCAGTTCGTAGAGCAAACGCAATTGCTTTTGACGTTAGAGAAAAGGGACGTCCAGCAAGAGAAGGAGGAAAACCAAATGGGAAACCACTTAAAGACGAGAAGGGAAACCCTATCACTATTCCTGGTTCACTTCCAGGCACAAAAGCCATTGGTTGGTTTATTGAAGAATATGGCATTGCACAGGTTTCAATGAATATTACCAATATAGCAAAGACCCCTCTTCATGTTTGTTTTGACGAGGTGAGCAAAAAGGCTGCTGAACGAGGAATTAGAGTTACTGGGGTTGAGATTGTGGGATTGGTTCCTAAGAAGACCTTGATTGAGGCAGGACAATACTATCTTGCAAAACAACAACGCTCATTGGGGGTTGATGATAAGGAATTAATAAAGATTGCCATAAAGTCAATGGGCTTGGATGACCTTAAACCATTTATTCCAGAGGAGAAAATCATTGAATATATGATTGAGGACAAGACAAAAAAGAAGTTAGTTGATATGACCTGCATAGGCTTTGCTAATGAAACAGCATCAGAAAGTCCAGCCCCAGGAGGAGGCTCAATTTCTGCCTACATGGGTTCTTTGGGAGCAGCACTTGCAACAATGGTTGCTAACCTTTCCTCACATAAGGCTGGATGGGATGAAAGATGGGAAGAGTTTTCACTAATTGCACAAAAAGGACAGGCTTTAAAAGATGAGTTGCTTTATCTTGTTGATGAAGACACCAATAGCTTTAATCTAATTATGGAAGCCTTTGGATTGCCAAAGAAAACCGATGCAGAAAAAGCAGAAAGGACAAAAGCAATTCAAGATGCAACAAAATACGCAATAGAGATACCTTACAGAACACTTTGCAAATCATTTGAAGTGTTTGAAATATGTAAGGCAATGGTGGAAACAGGAAACCCTAATTCAGTTACCGATGCCGCAGTTGGAATACTTTGTGCAAGAGCAGCCTGTTATGGAGCCTTTATGAATATGAAGATTAATGCATCTTCTTTGGACGACAAAGAATTTGTAAATGACATAATTGCAAAGGGACAAGCCTTGGTTGATAAGGCTGACGCCATTGAAAAAGAATATACAGCAAAGGTTTTAAAACAAATCAGCGAGTAAGAAACTTCGTTTATTAGATCTTTAAGTGCCACTTCTTAAAATAGGAATGTGGCACTTTTTTATTATAAAGAGCAAATAAACATCTTTTACAAAACTCCAACCAGAGCGTTGTAAAGGTAAAACATGGAAAGATAAAGATTCTGTTTTATCATATATACATAAAGGAATAATACTATCTTTGCATAATAGAACAAATATAATTTTTATATTTAATCAATAAAAAATGAAGACAATACTTGAATTATCCCATACCGAAGCCAAGCAATATTTTCTAAAACAAGAAAGTTATTGTAATATAGATTTGCCAAAATATTTTGATTTCCAACCATTATTAAATGCTCTGTCAAAAATAGGAAGCATTGAAGGACTACCTTTAGATAAAGCTAAAAAATTAGATGACGTAAACTACAAATTTCTTACAAATAAAGATGGAATGTATGCATGGAGACCATTTCAATTAATAAATCCTGCAATTTATATATATCTTGTAAATAAAATAACAAATGAGAAAAATTGGGAATTAATTGTAAGACGTTTTGAAAAATTTCAAGAGAATAAGAAAATAAGGTGTTATAGTATTCCTGTTATTTCATCAAGTAAAGATAGTTCAAGTAAAGCAAAAAGTATATTTAATTGGTGGCAGGAAATAGAACAACAATCGTTAGAACTCGCTTTGGATTATGATTGTTTTATGAATACTGATATTACAGACTGTTATGGTTCAATTTATACACATACTATTCCATGGGCTTTACATGAAAAAGCGAAAGTAAAAGCTGATATTTTAAAAGGGGAAAGGAGAAAAGAGATAGGAGATAAAATTGACGCAACAATTCAAAGCATGCAGTATTCTCAGACAAATGGTATTCCTCAAGGAAGCGTTTTAATGGACTTAATTGCTGAAATGATCTTAGGCTATGCAGATATGTTGCTTGTAGAAAAAATTAACGATGAAAAAACAAAATCTATTATTGAAGATTATCAGATTTTAAGATTTAGAGATGATTATAGAGTTTTTGCAACAAACCAAGAGACTTTAATCAAAATAGCAAAGTTATTAACAGAAACACTTATGGATTTAAATTTCAAACTCAATACTCAAAAAACATTTATCTCCAATAATATTATTAGTGATGTGATAAAACCAGATAAAATATATTGGAATGAAGCAAAACAAGGAAGCAAAACAATACAAAAACATTTATTCCTAATTTACTCTTTATCAAAAAAAACACCCAAATTCAGGCAGTTTAACAACAGCATTGACAAAATTCTTGGAAGATAGAATTTCTCCATTAAAATTATACAAAGAAGGAAATTCAAAAGTATTAATAAGTATATTAGTTGATATTGCATTTAAAAACCCAAGAACATATCCAATAATAATTGCCATCTTAAGTAAAATATTATCATTGGAAACAAAATCAGAAACAATTATTGAAATAATGAATTCAATAGAAAAAAAATTCGATAGAATTCCTAATGTTGGACATTTTTTGATTTGGTTACAAAGATTAACAATAAAAATTGATAGATATAAAAATTATTCAGAAAGTCTTTGTCAAAAAGTCAATAATAAAGATATTAATATTTGGGATATTAGTTGGTTAAACAAAGACATACAACAAGTTTTTTATGATAATTCTATTATTAACGATGAGGACATTGACAAATTAGACAAAGTAATTGCAATTAATGAAGTAACTATATTTAACAAGTTCTACTAAAGAATACTAGAACGATTTACTTAACAATCTTTCAAAATATCCTTCTTTTCTAAACTTCTTTATTATTGCACTATTTTATTTGTAACATTAATATAAGATCTATTTTAATACCTAATTCATTAGTTTTCATTATAAATCTACATATCAATTCTTTTTCTTTAAGTCTAAGAATTGTTATTTTATACTCCATATCATAAATTATTCGTTTCTTTGCAAAAATTTTAGAGAGATTTGTCTTTAAGATTTTAGTTATGAACCAAAAATTATTTGATGTTAAATTCAAAAACACTGCACGAGGTTTTACAATATAGTGTAAAGCATTTTGCAAATAATCCTTTGATGGCTTTCGTTGGTGAGGAGCCAATCACGTTTTCAGAATTCTCTCAGAAAGTTCAAGAAATACAAGAAATATTAGTCCAAAGAGGTATTGGCTATCAGGACAAGGTTGCTATCCTTAGTCAAAACTCTCCTTCATGGGCAATTGCCTACTTTGCAGTTGTTGATATGGGAGCTGTTGCTGTGCCTTTACTTCCCGATTTCACAAAGGAAGAGATAACTAACTGCATTAATCATTCTGATTCCAAATTGATTTTTGTTTCAGAAAGATTAAGCGAAAAGATAGAAATACAAGAGTATCAATATATTGAAACAATAATTAATCTTGATAATTTTGAGATTAGTTATGAGAAACAAATCCAAACAAAAGGGAGTAAGTCAATACCTCAACCCGAGGACCTTGCAGAAATCATTTACACCTCTGGAACCTCAGGTTTTAGTAAGGGAGTAATGCTTACTCATGGAAATCTTGCATCACAATTAGTTCAAATTCATCATATTTGGGCAATTAAAGAGGACGATGTTTACCTATCTGTTTTGCCTTTGTCTCACACTTTTGAAAACTCGTTGGGACTCTTGACTGCTGTTATGAAAGGAGCCTCCATTTACTTCCACAACAAACTTCCAATCTCCTCAACATTTATGGAAAGCGTTAAGATAGTGCGTCCTACAACCATACTTACCGTTCCATTATTTATTGAAAAAGCTTATAGAAACGTCATAAAACCCGAATTGGAGAAAACAACTTTAAGAAGGCTACTTCTCACAAGTAGTTTCTTCCGCAGAATTATGTATCGCAAGGCTGCAAAGAAACTATACGATGCCTTTGGAGGAAGACTTACCTTTTTTGGAATTGGAGGAGCAAAATTAGACGGAGAAACAGAACTATTCTTGCGTTTGGGCAAACATTTTCCTTATGCCGTTGGTTATGGACTTACCGAAACTGCACCACTGATTATTGGAGCTAATCCATTTGAGGTTTCGTGGCAAACAACAGGTTTTCCTGTTAAAGATGTTCAAACAAAGATTGTTGATGTTAATCCAGAAACTAAGGAGGGTGAACTTTGGGTTAAGGCACCAAACGTTATGAAGGGCTACTATAAAAATCCAGAGCTTACCTCAACAGTTTTAACAGAAGATGGCTGGTTTAAGACAGGAGATTTGGTAACTCAGAAGAAAGGAAGATTTGAAATTAAGGGGCGATTAAAGAATGTTATAGTTGGAGCAACTGGAGAGAATATTTATCCTGAAGAGATTGAGATGGTTTTAAATCAGAATAAATTAGTTTTGGAAAGTGTTGTTATTGAGAGGAAAGGAAAGCTTGTTGCTATGGTGCAATTTAACCCTGAGGAATTGGAGAAGAGACTTGCCATATATAAGGAAGATGCTTCCAAAGCCATAGAACGTTTAAAGCAAGAGCTTCTTATTGTTGCTAATGAAAGACTTAATCGTTTTTCAAAGCTATCCCTAATCATTGAAGCCAAATCAGAGTTTGAGAAAACCGCAACCCTAAAAATTAAGAGATACCTATATAAATAGGATTGCAATAATCAAGAATAAAGACACAAGATATTTATTCAAGAAAACTAAGAATAAAGCTAATAAAACCTTGTTGTATATGTTTAGAAGCTGATTATTTTAGTATAAAACTAAGTTTAAATCATAGCTTGTGCTCCTTCCTCCCTGTTCTTCTTTCTTTAGAACTTTTTTCTCAATTAAGTCGTTTATATCTCTTAGAGCAGTATCTTGCGAACATTTATTTATCTTCGCCCATTTTGAAGTGGTTAGCTTGCCTTCAAAATTGCTGAATAGTAGATTTATTATCTTTGTCTGACGCTCGTTGAAGACTATATTTTTATTGTTTTCCCAAAACTTAGACTTATATATTAACTTGTTGATATTAGTATCTGTTTGTGTAAAAGTTCTTTTAAGACAATTCAAAAACCATTCTATCCAATTAGTTATATCTAAATCGCCTTTTTGAGTACTTTCCAATATATTATAATAGCCCTTTCTTTCAATAAGAATTTGCGAACTCATGCTATAGAAACGTTGGGAAATATTATCTGCACGTGCCAAAAGCATATCGGCAATAGCCCTTGCAATTCTACCATTCCCATCATCAAAAGGATGAATTGTAACAAACCAAAGATGAGCAATTGCAGCTTTAAGAATATTGTCTAAGTCCTTTTCGTTATTTATCCATTCCAAAAACTTACTCATTTCTGAATCAATAAGAGAATAGTCGGGTGCTTGAAAGTGTACTCTTTCCTTTCCCATAGCTCCTGAAACAACCTGCATTTCTCCTCCTTTCTCTCCTCTCCACAAGCCAATGCATAAATTGGAATTAAGTTTTTCATCTTGAAATAGTAATTTATGCCAAGAAAATAAACGTTTCTTCGTTAGAGGTTTGTGAGCATTACGAGTTGCGTCAAAGGTTAGTTCTACAATTCCCTCAACCTTCTTTTCCGAATTTACCAAACCCGAAACATCCATTCCTAAACGTTTGGCAACAGAAGAACGAACCTGATCTGTATTTAGATATTCTCCTTCAATTTCTGAAGATGTAATAACATTATTTGTTATATTAGAGAAATGAGTGTGGTTTTTTAAATCAAAACCAAACACACTCATCTTGCCTATTAATTCCCCTTGAAGATAACGAACATTAATAAGCATTTGTGCTATCTTTTCCTTATCCCAACGAAACTTAGGCCAATCTTCTTTTTGATATATATAAATCTTTCTCATAAATTAGTTTTCGGCAAAAGTACAAATTATTCTCCGCAAAAAGAAAATAATCTCCGCATATTTTGCGGTGAATAAAGAATAACTGCATTTATTGAATTAGTATTATTTGATTTTATTTGATTAGAAGAAAGTAGTATTTAAATATTTATATTACTTTTGCCTTACTCAACAATAGGAAAAAGTTTATTAGAAATTAATTTAGCAATAATGGAAAGAAAAATAGTACTAATTATCAGCATATTTGTCTTTTTAGGCTTTAGTCTAACAACCAATGCTCAAAGCAAAAAGAAGTCTGATGCAGAGAGTGAGGGATTAAGGGGAAAGGTTAAGAGTGTGAAGGGAAAATATTATGAAGAAAAAAGAATCTTCTTTGGATTGATTCCTATTAATGAAGAGTTTTGGTACGAATATAGTGAGTTTAATTATAATGGGAATATTATTTATAAAGATAAACCAAGTTATCATGGAGGGGATTATAGGGATAGAGAATTTTACAAATACAATGAAAGAGGGGATTGTATAGAAAGTATAGATTCTAATTATGAGAATGGTAATAAATATACTTATCCATGTCGATATGAGTATATTTACGATGAGAAAGGGAATATTAGTGAGGAAAAATGGTATAGTTATAATAAACTAAACTATAATTATTACTATAAATATGATGATAAAGGTAATTGTATTGAAGAGTTGTCTAAAGGGATAAAAGATTCTACTTTTTGGAAGGACATTTATATTAGGGATACTAATGGACGAATGATTGTATGGGAAAGATATAATAGGCTTGGTGATTTTGATTCAAAATTAGTTTATACACTTGATGAATATGGAAATAGGATTAAAGAGGAGTATTATTATAAAGATGGAAATAAAAAAGATGAAACTTTTTTTGTTTACAACTTAGAAGGGGATATGATTATGAAAGCAAGGTATTTTATAAAGGATAAATATATTTCTGTTAAAATTTACGAATATAAATATGATGATAATTTTAATTGGGTAAAGAGAATAGAGTATGATGTTGATATGAGAATAAATAGTATCACCAAACGCAAAATAAAGTACTATAAAGATTAATTAGCCTCTATTTCTTCTCTTCTTTTGTGTAGGCTTCAACTATTTTGGTTACAAGGGGATGACGGATTATATCATATTCTTTTAAATAGATAAAGTCTATGCCCTCAACTTTCCTTAGGAATTTCTCCACATCTTTTAGTCCTGAAGGCTGATTGCGAGGAAGGTCAATTTGTGTTGGGTCGGCAGTAATTATGAATTTAGCATTGCGTCCCATACGGGTAAGAAACATTTTTATCTGCGAATAAGTTGCATTCTGTGCTTCATCTAATATCACAAAGGCATTATCGAGGGTTCTTCCTCTCATAAATGCAAGAGGTGCTATCTCAATTGTTCTGTCTTCAAGATATTGGTCAAGCTTTTGCTGAACAAGCATATCCCTTAGGGCATCATAGAGTGGTTGAAGGTATGGGTCAAGCTTGTCTTTAAGGTCGCCTGGGAGGAAACCAAGGTTCTCTCCTGCTTCAACTGCTGGACGTGTTAGGATTATTCTTCTCACCTGCTTTGCTTTAAGGGCTTTTACTGCAAGGGCAACAGCAGTATAAGTTTTTCCAGAACCAGCAGGCCCTAAGGCAAAGAGCATATCATTATCCTTTATGGATTTAACCATTTGTTTTTGATTGGGAGTTTGTGCCTTTATGATTAAACCATTGCGTCCATAAACCAAAACATCACCACAATCCGCAATTTCATTCGTTTCTTCCACAGGAGTATTTACCACACTCATTATAAGCTTTTCATTCATCTTCCCTTCTTTGCGGTAAAGTTTTAAAAGTTCATTAAACACCCCTCCAAATTCTTTAACATTCCTTTCTTTACCAATAATTTTCAACTTATCCCCTCTTTGAATTAATTCAACATTTGGATAAAGTATGGAAAGAAAATTTAGGTTCTTTTCATTTACTCCGAAGAAATCAACAAGCGATATATCGCTAAGCTCTAAGACCTTTTCTGTCATTTAATTTACGTGTATTATTTTTTAATGATTTTAAACTCTGTTCTGCGGTTTTTGGCTCTTCCCTCTTCGGTTGTGTTGTCGGCAATTGGCATTGTCTGCCCATAGCCTATTGCAGTAAGCCTGTCTTGTGCAATTCCCTTTGAAACCAAATAATCTTTAACGCTATTTGCTCTTTTGGTGGAAAGGTCAATATTGTATTGTGGAGTTCCAACATTATCAGTATGTCCTGATATTTCAATTCTTATGCTGGCATTCTTTGTTAGGAGCTCCAATAATGTATTAAGCTCTGTTATAGATCTTGATTCCAATTCCGCAGAATTTGTTTTAAAGAATATATTATTAAGCACTACGCTTTCTCCTTCTTGAATTGGCGTTAGGAAAATATCTTTATTGTAGGCGTTTGTTTGATTAATGTCGGAAAGTTGGAAATTTTCGGAGTAGAAAAGATAACCCTCTGCCCATGCATTAAGAGCATACTCCACCCCCAAAGGAAGCACAACAAGGTATTCTCCTGTTTTGGGGTCGGAAACAGAGGAAGCTTTAAGAAGATTTTTGTTTATATCTTTTACTTCAAAATTTACTTCCAAAGGCTTGCGAGTTAGCTTATCGTAGGCTCTACCTTTCATATACACAACAGGAGTTGGCTGTGCTTTTTGATACAAATCAAATTCGTAAAGGTCTTTTCCTCCAAAACCATCTTTGAGCTGGGCAGAAAAGATTGCTTTCTTACCACTCGGGGAAACAATAAAGCTTGTTTCGTTTGCAGATGTATTAACGGGATAGCCAATGTTTTGCGGTGGAGTAAAGCGTCCATTTACAATATTAGAATAGAAAATATCCATTCCTCCCATTCCTGCATGGTAGTCCGAAGAGAAATAAAGCGTTGTGTTGCTTGGGTGAATAAAAGGATACATTTCATCTCCTTCGGTATTGATTATGGAATCTAAATTGACCGGTTTTCTCCACTTGCCATTATCTTGCTTATAGGTGTACCAAATATCGTTCTTTCCTTTCCCTCCTCTACGATTGGAAACAAAGAAAAGAGTTCTGCCATCGGAAGCTATCGTTGGTTGAGAGTCCCATGCAGATGAATTGACCATTGCTCCCATGTTCTTGGGCTCAGTCCAACGCCTACCTATCTTTTCAGAGTAATACAAATCACAGCTACCAAATCCATCTCTTGCATTGCAACGAGTGAAATATGCTACTCTTCCGTCTGGGGAAATAGATAATGCTCCTTCATTCTCTAAGGAATTGAAAGGTGAAGGCATCTTCTGAGCTTCCTCCCATTTATCTTCTATCTTGTTTGTTTCAAAAAAGTCTTCCACCATTTGTACTCGTAATCCAAAATCAGAAGTATCAGGAATAAGCCTTGTGAAAATAAATGTTTGCTCATCAGCAGTAAGGGTTGGAAGATATTCATCGTAATTAGTGTTAATACTTTTGCCCATATTCTTTGGCTTAAACTCCACAGGATTCTTTAATGCATATTCCATAAAGCTCACTTGCTCCAATTTCCTTTTAGCTAAGTCAATTCGCTTCTGGTCTTTGGGAGCTTTGTATTTTGAAATGGCGTAATTAAAATGATATTTTGCTTTCTCTGTGTCATATTCAAAGAGATAGCATTCCCCCAAACGAACGTGAGCATTAATATCGTAATCTGGACTTACTTCAACGAGTTTCTTATAGTAGGGAAAGGCTAAGAGTTTAACAGAATCCAATTCTTGACTTTGGTTATAGTATATCTCTGCCATACAAATCAAGGCATCGGGATAATTATTATCTATTGCAAGAGCTTTATTTAGATATTCTATTGCTTTATCATTTCTTTTCTTATCTAAGTAGTTAAGTGCTTTCTTAAACTCCTTTTCTGCCTTAGGATTGGTTTGAGAAAATGAAACTTGATAAGAAAAAATTAGAATCAAAAGACAAAAAATTAACTTCAAAAGAGAATTTCCTTTCTTTTGAAAAGAGTTTTTTCTGCCTATGGTATCTGCATATATTTGTGGCTTTGAAGGGATATTCTCCATTTGGGGTTTTGTTTAATGTATTCAACAATCTTTGGCATCATTATTTCACTAACGCTCCATTCTGGTTGTAAGTATAATAAACAGCTATTTATATTGACTTTTTCAGCATACTCTTCGGCAAAACAAAAATCTTTATCTTCGCAAATTATCATCTTCAACTCATTAGCATACTTTAAGTTCTCTTCAAGAGGAGGAATATTCCTCTTTGCCGAAATACAAACCCAATCCCAATAACCACTCATTTTGGAAGAGCCAGAGGTTTCAAGAATTGTTTCAATGGAATTGTCTTTTAGCTTTTTGCAAAGCGTATCAAGATTATAAAGAAGAGGCTCTCCTCCTGTAACAATAACGCTCTTGGCAGGATATTGCATAGCTCTTTTAACCACATCATCAATACTTGAAGGTGCAAGAACAGAAGCGTCCCAAGCCTCTTTTACATCACAAAAATAACAGCCCACATCACAACCACCAATTCTTATAAAATAAGCAGCCCTTCCTGTATTGAAGCCTTCCCCCTGCAAAGAGTAGAATTCTTCCATTACAGGCAGCAATTCCCCTTTTTCAATTCTTTCTTCTTGTGTCAAGGTTTTGATTATATTAATCCTCTGGATAGATTTCGTGTTTGTAGGCTTTGAGTGTGTTTTGTAATAAAGAAACAACGGTTAGCATACCTACGCCTCCGGGAACAGGGGTTATATGAGAGCATTTTGGAGCTACCTCATCAAATTTTACATCCCCAACAATCCTGTATCCTTTTTCCTTAGTCTTATCTTCAACCCTATGAATACCAACATCAATTACAACAGCACCCTGCTTAACCATATCTTCGGTAAGAAACTCTGGCTTACCTATTGCAATAATTAAAATGTCTGCTCTCTTACAAACTTCTTTTAAATCCTTAGTTTTGCTATGACAAAGAGTTACTGTACAATTGGCATTGGCATTATTTCTTGACATCAAAACAGACATAGGAGTTCCTACAATATTACTTCTTCCCAAAACAACACAATTCTTTCCTACGGTTTCAATATTAGCTCTTTGAAGCATGGTCATAATTCCAAAAGGAGTGGCAGGAACAAAGCAAGGCATATTATACATCAATCGCCCACCATTCATTGGATGAAAACCATCAACATCTTTTCTTGGGTCAATGCTTTCTATTATCTTTTGTTCATTTATGTGTTTTGGCAAAGGTAATTGCACAATAAATCCATCTACTTCATTATCTTTATTAAGGAAATCTATTGTTTTTAAAAGCTCTTGCTCGGTTATCGTATCAGGGAAACGATACACTGACGACATAAAACCAACCTCCTTGCTTTGTTTTTCTTTGCTTGCAACATAAGATTGACTTGCTCCATCTTCTCCAACAATAACTGCAACCAAATGAGGAGGACGCTTACCTTCATCTAAAAGGGCTACTACCTCTTGTGCTAACTCTTTCTTTACCTCACTTGCAATAAGCTTTCCATCAATAATAATTGGTTCTTTCTTATTTTCCATATCTTTTAAATTCCTCTAATATTTTTTAATGCGTTCATTTTATTTCCTCCTCCAACTTGTTTCATCATCTTTCTTGTCTGTTCAAACTGCTTTAAGAGTCGGTTTACTTCTTCAATACTTGTACCACTTCCAAGAGCTATTCTCTTACGCCTGCTGCCATCAATCCTTGAAGGGTTTTCTCTTTCAAACGGAGTCATAGAACCTATTATTGCTTCAATACCTTTGAAGGCATCATCACTTACATCAATATCTTTCATCATCTTACCAACACCCGGTATCATCCCCATTAAATCTTTTATATTACCCATCTTCTTTATCTGATGTATCTGAGAAAGAAAATCATTGAAGTTAAATTCATTTGTTTTCAGTTTCTTGGTAAGCCGTCTTGCCTCCTTTTCATCGTATTGTTCTTGTGCCTTTTCAACCAATGAGACAATATCACCCATTCCTAAGATACGAGAGGCCATTCTGTCGGGATGAAAAACATCTAAGGCTTCCATCTTTTCGCCAATTCCAACAAACTTAATAGGCTTATTTACCACATGACGTATTGTTAAAGCAGCACCACCTCTTGTGTCGCCATCAAGCTTAGTAAGCACAACCCCATCAAAATTCAACCTATCATTAAAAGCCTTTGCAGTATTTACAGCATCTTGACCCGTCATACTATCCACAACAAATAAAGTTTCCTGAGGATTGATAGTTTTCTTAATTGAACTTATTTCGTTCATCATCTGCTCGTCAATAGCCAAACGACCAGCGGTATCCACAATAACAACATTTACACCCTTATCCTTGGCATCCCTTACAGCATTCTTTGCAATTTGCACAGGGTCTTTAATTTCCTCAGTATATACCGAAACACCTATCTGCTCACCAAGAACCTGCAATTGATTAATAGCAGCTGGACGATAAACGTCTGCGGCAACCAAAAGTACTTTCTTTCCCTTCTTAGTTTTAAGATAATTTGCGAACTTTGCCGAAAACGTAGTTTTACCACTACCTTGTAAGCCCGCAATAAGAACAACAGCGGGCGAGCCTTTAATATTAACCTCTTGAACCTCTGAACCCATTAGTTCTTTTAACTCATCATTGACTATCTTAATCATCAATTGACCAGGCTCAATGGCAGTAAGAACATTCTTACCCAAGGCTTTTTGTTTCACCTTATCACAAAACTCCTTAGCAATAGCATAACTAACGTCGGCATCAATTAACGCTTTGCGAACTTCCTTTAAAGTTTCAGCAACATTAATTTCGGTTATCTTGCCCTGCCCTTTTAGTATCTTAAACGACTTCTCTAACTTTTCACTTAAATTCTCAAACATAAAACAAATTACAATTATGAATATATTATTGACTTGCAAAAATAATTCTTTTTCCTTTAACAAAGAAATATAATCTTTTCAAGCATTCAAATTAGCAGATTATTAAAACAAAAAGAGATAAAAAAACATATCAATAAACTTTTAATTTTTTCAAACAAGAGTTCAGAAAATTTCAACGCCGAGCTCAGAAAATTTAAACGGCCTTGCAATGAGCTTCAAACGCAGAGTTTACGAGGTTCAAACGAAGAGTTTACGAGGCTCAAACGAAGACTTGATGAGCACGAAATGGCATTTCGTTTTAACGAGATGGCATTTCATATATAACGAAATGGCATTTCGTTGCGATGAAATGGCATTTCGTGCTCGTGATAACTTCGTTTGAAGGTCATCATGACCCGTCCTGAATAAGGTTGACAGATTTGTACTTAGTCCTAAATGTTATTTAC
>ENA-UOOK01000592-UOOK01000592.1-fermentation-metagenome-genome-assembly--contig:-NODE-592-length-48174-cov-10.127226_pt1 | contig 48174 bp, 73 predicted proteins | sample MGYA00245777_ERZ724023 | MGnify/ENA primary metagenome ERZ724023 (study PRJEB28704, sample SAMN03018312) | fermentation metagenome | biome: anthropogenic terrestrial biome; feature: soil; material...
AAGACGACTTGAAAAAGAAAGAAAGTTAAGTAAAAGTTAAGAAAACCACTGAAAATTACTTGCTATTGATAGTAAAATATGCTATACTATAAATGTAATAAATAATATTACAATAAATTAAAAGACCACCAGACATAGCCCAAGCGGCGGTGGCAAGGAGATAAATATGGATATCAATTTACAAAAAGGTTATGAATTAATTAAAGAGTTTGCTACAACATTGGCTTGCTACGACAAATGTTACTTTACATTATACGCGGATGGTCACTACAAAGTTGAAACTGGAATAGCATTATTAGGGACATACACACCAGCAACAACAGTAGTTAAAAAGTTCACATTGACAGCAGATACATTTTACAGCAATATAGGAAGAGCATTAACAAACTATTTAACATTTGGATACGTTATAGACTATAAAGGAACCAATGAAAAAGAGTTACAAAGTTATATAGAAATATTAGAAGTAGCATTAGCAAAATAAGGAGTAAATAATGAAACCATTTAAAGTAACAGTAACAGCAGTTAAGAGGTCAGCGGTCAAGAAGAACATTTACTACTTGACCGTAGTGAACTCACAAGGTGAATTAAAAACTATTGGAAAAAGAAACTACAAAGTGGGGGAAGAAGTCTGGATTAAACAGAGAACACCAATAGATGCAATATGGGACATAGTTCCAACAAAGCAAGCAGAACTATTTCAATTTAGGGAAGCAATGAGACAAGACTTTATAGACCACGGAAGAACAGCAGAAGAGGCAGACGAAGTATTTAACTTATCACAACAAATTATTAAAGATAAGGAGAACAAATAATATGGTTTTAGAATACACATTTACAAGGATAACGCATCAGTACTATTTAGACACCAGTGACGAATGGGAAGAAGATGGTGATGATTACGATTGGGAATACGAAATTGACGAACGAGACATAGCAAGAGCATTAGTCGGAATGTACGGAAAGAAAAAAGAAAAATTAGAATACAACATTAAACAAGTATGGAAAGAACTATTAAGTGATGAAGATAGAAAAACCATATTGGAAGAAGCAGAGGAACATTCATTTGAAACGATGTTAATATCAGCAAAGAAATACATTTTATCGGTAAACAAAAAAATCAATGCATACACATTACTAGATTACATTTTAGGTGACATTAGTCATTACGCAGAACAAGAAGAGGAATCATTAAGAGACTGGTTCTACGACGAAGCAGAGAAAGATTTCTATAATAACAACGATTTTTAATAAGACGGCCAATTCATAGCCCGAAAGGCGGTCGCAAGGAGATAAATATGAAAGAATTAATCAGAATGCTTGAAACAAAAGAGCAACAAATCAAAGCGGACAAAGTAGTCAATTTATTAAAAAAACAAATTATGGAAAAAAACTTATATGGCTGGAGATGGTATATAGATGATGTCATAGTTAAGATTGTACACCATATGATAAAGACAGAGTTTAAGTTAACCATAGCAGTATATGTAAGAGCGGGGATGCAAAGAGCAATTACTCAATTAAGATACGCCACTTGTGCAAAGCGAAGAGGCAATTACGAATTAGTATCACTTGATGATGTACAGGTCGGAGACGACAGTATGGAGGAAGAGATGGATACAGCACAACGACAAAACGAACTATACATAAAGATAATGCTAAACTACGGGAAGGAACTAGCGGAACAATTAAAACCTATCATTTATGCAGAAGAGACCAGACTTGAAAAAAAGGTTTTAAGAAAAGTAAGAACAGAAGAGTTTAGGGAATTTCTCAAAGATGCAAGTACATACTACTAGAATAGACATAAAATAAAATATTATACAGACAAGGAGTCAGGAAATGAGACTAAGCGAAAAACACTATAAAACAATATCAGAGATGAAAGCCAAAGATTACGTTTGGCTTTCTGACTTATCAAAGAATGCAATTATGAGATTTAGGAATAAGACCAGGAATGGATTTAACGGTTACGTTAAAGTAAATGGTCTTACATTTTTAACACGCAGGGTGGCTGACTCTATAAGTAGAGGAGCAAAAGACAGTAAACCAAGATTAACATTAAAGCAACAGAACGTAATGCTAGAAAACGATTTAATTGAACTTGAACGTAGGTTATACAAAGCCGAAAGAAAGGAGGTTAAAGACAGTGAGTAAACAAGGTATAGTACTTTATGTATTAAGTTTTTTACTATTTCCAATTACAGCATTAATACTACTGTTAGGTTTTTGGATAGTATTTCCAAAACACAACAAAGAGAACAACAAGAACAGCATCAACAAGTTAACAAAATAAATAGCCGAAGGAGGATAATATGGCTAAGAAGAAAGAAATAGACCAACCAGTAATTGAAGAACAATTAGAGGTACAGGGAGGTAGTCCGGAGGCTGAAGTAACCGAATTAGTACCAGAGGTTCCACCTATTCAACCATTAATTACAAAAGTGGAACAAGATTTACCAGTGAAAGGCATATTCAAAAGGCAGGTAATCAAGCAAGGTGTGTTTAGACTATCAGCCGGAGACATTGATGGTATGAACTCAACCGATAAGGATTGGGTTATAGAATTAATGGTGCACGGCAGAAAGGTTTACATACTAAGCGAGGTGACCTACAATAAAAGTTTGTAGGAGGTAACAGTTATGCGTTTAGACCAGCAACAAGAGGCGGACATATTTAGAATAGGACGTCACGTAGCCAAAAAGAGTAGGCTTGAGGATAAGGAAGAAGCATTGTCAGTAGCCTTATTAGGGATAGCCAAAGGGTTGGACGGTTATAACCCAGAAAAAGATACCAAGTGGACGACATACATATATAGATGTGCACAACTTGAGGTGTGGTGTGAGTGGCGAAAGCAGAACACCAAGAAAAGAGGTAGTGGTGTAAAACCATTATCATTAGATGAATTAGAAGAACAAGGGATGGAATTTTAATATGGGAAAACTAACAAGAAACCCGGTTGCAACTAAACAGCAAAGAGAACTGGCTAAACTACTCGTAGAAGGGGAAAAGACTTTAATAGAATGTTATGTGGAAGCATATAATCAAACGGAAGAACAACAACAGAACCGTGTAAGGTTATCAGCAAGGGCACACTCAGCAAGTAAAACTGCCGGAGTACAACATTATATAAAGTTATTTCAAGACCAACAGGCAATAGAAGAAGCGAGATTGTTGGTATGGGACAAACGAAAAGCATCAAAAAGACTTTTACAGATGACAAAAGAAATTGAGACTAACATAGAGATAACAAGAAAGTTACGAGACAAAATGTTAGACGACAAGGAATTGAAAACTACTCAACAATTAAGTCAAATGATGAAAGTAGCACAGATTTGTAACGATACAACAAGGGCTATAAAAGAAATAATGCGTGAGATGAACGAGATGTATGGTCTAACTAAGCCAGACATTAACTTAACAAACGCAATACAGGTTATCATAGGTGGTGAAGAGGCACTACCAGATGACACAATTGATTAAGAAGGAGAATCAGATGAAATCAAAGAAAAGATTTATTGAAGGTGACTTTGGCGATGGTAGTTTCTATGTAATGGATAAGAAACTATTTAGCAAGGGTGAGGCATTCAAGAAAGGTATAAACTTTTTTAGAGATAAAGGTAGTGATGCAGAGTTAAAGATATATGCAGGTTATGTAAGGTATCTACCAAAAACACCAGCAGAAGATGTGCACGATTATGGTGAAGGTGGTTTATACAGAATCATTGACACGGCACAGAAAGGAGCATTTGAAGTCTGGATTGTGGAGGAAGTTTAATGTTAGAAAAAATAAAGAACGACCCAGAGATGGTAGAGTGTGAAAGAGTAACTCAACTACAAAAGAATTACATAAAGAAAAGAATAAATCAGGTACGCAAAGAAGCGGACGAAAAGATAATCAAGATGAAACAAACCATTATAGATTTAACAAAGAAGCGAAATCAGGTGGCAGCAAAGTTATACAAAAGGTATTACACACCAGCAGGAAGAAAGGACTGGTACAAGAACAACGAATGTTATAAACTCTTTGGTAAACGAAAGAAGGAACTGACACCACAGGAATTGAAACAGTATAATAACATAATGGCAGATAAACGCAGAGGGCGTTTAATAAAGTAATGGAGGAATTATGAAAGTAAATATTTTAGGAACAGACTACAAGATTTTAAAGGACACACCGAAGAACAACAGCAAGTTAGTAAACGCAGCAGCGTATGTGGAATTTCAAACAAAAGAAATTGTACTTGACGCACATAAGTATGATAAAGAACACAACTTAATAAAAGACTATGACAGGTTTAAAAGAAAGGTACTACGACACGAGATAGTACACGCATTTTTGTTTGAAAGCGGATTGGAAGACTTAGCAGGTAACGAAGTGGTAGTGGACTGGATAGCAAATCAATTTCCAAAATTACATAAGGCATTTAAGCAGTTAGGCGTGGAGGAGTAAGATGTCAGAATTATCAATTTTGAAAGACAAACTAAGAAACACAAAAGAACGTAAGCGATTAATAGAAGTAGAGATAGAATGTCTTAAAGCCGAGATAGCAAGGCTAGAAGCACGAGAAAGGTATAACAAATCAACAACAAGGACATAGCAGAGTTATCAACATATACACAAGTTATACACAACAAAACACTAGCAAACGGCGAGGAAGAAGATAAAAAATATAACAACGAGCCATAGAGGAGGACAGAGTAGCGTGGAAAGAGTAGTACTACCGATGGAAAGCCTAGTAGGGAGAGAGTACAAGAAGATAATGCAATGCAAGAAGAGGTACCTAGTTATCAAGGGTAGCAGGGCGAGCAAGAAGAGTAAGAACACAGCATTGAGATGGATAAAGTTACTGTATGAGTATCCACTGAGTAACCTACTAGTAGCCAGGAAGCACACAGTATTGTTGAAGCAGTCGTGCAGAGCGGATTTGATATGGGCGATTAAGAAGTTAAAGGTAGAAGCAGACTGGAACATACCGAAAGCAGAGTTAACATTGACAAGGAAGTCAACGGGGCAGATGATAATGTTTAGAGGTGTATCAGAACCGGAAGGGTTAGCAAGTATAGCAGTAGAAGAAGGGCATTTGAATTTCTGTTGGGTGGAAGAAGCGTATCAGATTGATAACGAGAGTGACTTCAATATGCTAGATGAGTCAATTCGTGGTGAATTACCGGAAGGGTACTTTAAGCAGATAGTGTTAACATTCAACCCGTGGCACGAAAGCAGTTGGTTAAAGCGTAGGTTTTATACCTTGCAGCCGGGGGAGAAACAGGATGATGAAGTATCTTACATAGAAGGGAAGCAGAAGAGCACAGCATCAACACTAGCGTTAACAAGGAACTACACTTGTAATGAGTGGCTGGATGCAGCGGACTTAGCGAACTTTGAAAGGATGAAGATAGAGCAGCCAGCACGTTTTAAGGTGGCAGGTTTAGGAGAATGGGGTGTATCAGGTAGCACCATTTACACGAACTGGGAAGTAAGGGATTTCAACTGGAAAGGACTATTCTTTGAAAAAGATAACTATGGTAAACCAATTTATGAACATAGAATAGGGCTGGACTTTGGTTACTCACACAACACGGCAGGTGTAAGGCTACTGATAAACCGTGAGAAAAGGGAGATTTACATATGTGAAGAGTTATATGGAAACAGACTAAGCACAGATGAGATATTCTTTAAGTTACGAGAACTAGACTGGATACGCGAACCAATACACGCAGATAGTGAAGCACCCCAAACGATATTAGACTTACATAAGTTAGGCTGTAGTAGGATATTCGGGGTGAAGAAGGAAAAAGGCTCAGTAGCGAGTGGTATCACAATGTTAAGAGGTTATAAGATAATCATACACCCGAGTTGTGTGAACTTTGAGATAGAGATATCACACTACGCATTTAAACAGGATGCAAAAGGTAAGGAGTTACCAACACCAGCAAAAGAATGGGACCATTTAATGGATGCTATGAGATACTCATTAATAGACGAGTCAGCAGGAATAGAGTTTGTTAACACGGATGTAGACAAGGTATCACAAAGCAGCGATGAGAGGAAGAGATACACCGAACAATTAAGAAGATTACAAGGCTACCATTAAGAGGTAGTCTTTTTAGTGTAAAAATATCGTACAATACTTACAGGGTTGAAACTTAGAAAGTGTACTAAAATATCATATAATATTATGTAAGGGAAGTAACACTGCCAAGTGTAGGCGGGAGGAGACATAATATGAAAGTGACTGTTGAATGCCTAAAAGGCAGAAAAGAGAAATATGAAAAAGTAATGACACCACACGGTGTTGATTTTTTATTGAATAGAATGTTGAAACGCAGGTGGGTAGCAAACTATGGATATGTGGAAGGGACACTACAAGCAGATGGGGATGAACTAGACACATACATTTTAGGAAACGACGTAGCGATAGGTGGCACATACGAAGCATTACCTATATGTATGATTTATAGCGTGGATAACGGTGAAGTAGACAACAAGTTGATTTGTGCTACAAGAAGTGCAAAGAATATCAACAGAACAGTTAAGCGTATCATTAAGTTTGTCGGTAAATACAAGGCGAACAGTTATGTAGCAGGTGTAACTTGGAAAGACTTTAACATAAGATACGAACTAGCGAGAACAAAAGCAATGTACAAACTATTTAATAAGGGAGGTAACTAGTATGTCAGTATTAGACGAAGTAGAGGCATTGAAAAACAAAGCAGAAACCGAGGAAATTAAGGTATTAACACCAGAAGAGGATAAAGTACCTATGGTGGCAGACAACACCGTTCAACGCGGATTAGAAAGGGCAATAGGTAAAACCATTGAAGAAGGCAAAGAGATAAAAGACTTAGCCAAAGACTTAACATATTTACAAGGGGCAAGTAATCTACAAAGTAACGATGAATTCAAAGAGATTTATCAGGCAGAGTTAGGGAAGCAACTTGTGAACGACTTAAAAGATGAAGGCAAGCGACAAGCAGTAGTAAACGCGGCGAGAAAACAAGAGGCGATGAACATAAGAAGCAAAGCATACTACGACAGTGTGGAACCTATTTTTAAAACACTAGGGATAAACAAACCGTTTGGATTAATAGCAATGATAGTAACAAGCATATTGTTAATGTTGCCATACTTGTTAGTAAGTCTTGTAATGTTTGTGATAAACAGCATCAACGAGATATTTACAGCGATAGCCAAGTTCTCAAAACCAGCGATGTGGATATGTGGTGCAATAGTCTGCTTGGCAATAACAGCGGCGGTGGTATTATCAATACTATACGGAGTGGACGCAGTATTTGGTACAGACATATTTGGAAGGTATGTAGCCTAAGAGGAGGGTCAAGTGATAGATTTAGCAGTATTAACACCATTTGGAAGGAAGCAGTGGGTTAAGCGTAAGTGGGATGAGTACGAAAAGGAAAAGAACACAGAGGCAATTAAGTTAGCCAAACTAGCGTATGAGACACCGACTGCAAAAGAGTGGGAAGACAAACTTGATAAGAGTAAGTGGAAAACTAACATTGACAGAAAGGTCAATTATCTGTTAGCACGCCCACCAATAGCGAAAGGGTATCAAGCACGATTAGACAGTCTACTTGATTTCATTAAAGAGTCAGCGAGGGAATTCATTTTACGAGGTTCTTTAATATGGATAGTGCAAGGTGACGGGGAAGCGGTAGAAGCAGAGCCGTACATAATGAACAGTACAATAGCGGTGTACTCAGATGAGAGTAAAGAAGAGCCGGTGGCATTCATAAGAAAAAGAACAGAGATAGAATTGGAGCCAGCAACAGGGGCGGAGAACGAGATTGAATTTTATGAAGTGTATTATGGCACAAGTAGAAGCACATTTTGTTACAGCGACCCAACAAGAGATAGAGAGGAAACATTGGTAAGTGTTCCACTATTCATTGAGTTAGGAAAAACAGGGGACGCACCACTATACGCATATGTATGTAGGTTGTTGGAAGCCTTTGATAAGATAATGAAGCACCAAGATACAACAGTGGAAAAGAACACTAAACCACTGGTTGAGGTAAAAGGCTATCAGGGAGATAGTGACTCTGATTTAGACTATGCAGTTAACCAACTAAGTATAGCACGAGTAGCAGGTGATGGTGGAGTAGTAATTCATAATCGTAATATGGATAGCACGAGTATTGATATATGGGCGAAAAGACTTAGTCAAGAATTTTACGAAGCAATGGCAACAGTAGGAAAAGACAATGAGTTACAATACGCTATGTCAGGAAAGGCGATGGATAGGTTGTTCATAGATATGGAGAACTCAGCCAGAGACTTAGCATCAGTACTTGAGAAAGCGTTGAAGGAATATTTTTCAAGTATCGGTTTACCACAGTTTGATATTATATGGAATACAGACAGACCGGTAGATGACGTGTCAACAATAGCAGCGATAGCACAAAGTCAGGGAGTATTAAGTCAAGAGACAATACTTGAGCAGCACCCTTGGGTAGACGACGTGGAGAAAGAATTACAAAGACTAGCAGCGGAAGGTTCGGCAGGGATGCTAGACTTGGTAGACCCGAATGAGTTTGAACATAATCACGAAGAGGATTATGATAAAGTGATAACGATGCCATAAGGCTTGTTATAATAAATAAAGGAGGAAGCACAGAATGACATTTTTAGATGTACTTAACCTAGTTTTAAAACATTGGGATACACTAGTTAGCATTGTGGTGGTTTTAATAACCAGTGTAACAACTTTGATTACACTTATTAAAACTAAGAAATGGAACAAGTTGTTAACTTATGTTAAAGAAGCGATGGCAGAAGCGGACACTTTTAAAAATTATACAGGAGCAGAGAAGAAGGCTTTTGTATTAATGAAAGTAGAAGCATTTGCAAAAGCACACGGCATTAAGTTCAATATTGAAAAGGTTGCAAAAGCAATTGAAGAATTTATTGAACTAACCAAAGCGGTAAATGCAAGAGAAAAAGATAAAGCAAAAGTGGAAAGCACAAAAGTAGCAACCATTAAGTAGGAGGCACAAGAATGGCGACATATGATGATATTGCAACAAACCAACACATATTAGATATAGCAAACGGAATAAGGGCGATAACAAGAACCACAGAAGGGATGACTATACCAGAGATGCCGGAAAGATTAACCAGCATAAGAGTGGTAGAACATAGAGAAGTGGAAGTAGACCTTAACGATTCTAGTTTGGTAGTAAGTTTAGGTGTGTATCAAAATGATTTGAAGCATCTATTTATTGTTACGCCTAAAACAAGTGCTGATGCATCAATTCTACAAAGAGTAAAACCAGAAATAGAATTAAACTACGATGCAGAAACAGGAGAGTTAAGTATGGGTTATCAAAGCCCAGCTGACTCTCTTGTTACACTGCTTGTAGTTGATTTACTTTTATCAAATGATGCAGAAGATGCAGGTTTCTTGATAACACAAGGCGGTGGCGGGGCAATAGAACCATACAATCCAGACAGAGCCTATGAGTTAGGAGAAATGTTTTTATATAATAAGGGTACAGAAGAAAGCCCAAACTACGCAGTGGGTATAACAATAGAAGCCCACGAAGCAGAAGAATATACCGAGAATCACAGTCAGGTACTAGCAACACAAATAAGGGAAGATGAAGAGTACCTAGACTTGAAAGACTTTGCAGAAAGAGTTAATGAACAGTTATTGCATTTAGGTGAAGATATAGAGAATATAAACGAAGAACTAGAGAAGAAGATAGATACTGTAAATAATATACTACCAGATAGTAATAAAAATGTTACTATAACTGGGTCAGATATTAAATTATCAGCGGATACAGATTTAACAATGCCTGAAGTATTTGAAATGCAGGGAGAGGTAATTTCAGCGGCGTTAAAAGGGAAAATAAGTAAAGTAAATAATATAGGAACCACAGAAGAGAGCGCAGATATAGTACTAGATGGTTACGATATTAAATTAGATAAAGAGGATATAGATAGCCCTAGTCTTTCAGAAGGGCTATTGGCTTTAAACGAGTCATTACCAGATATAACTACAAGCATAATTGAATATGTAAATGAAAAAGATAATTTAAAGGTTGACAAAGTAGAAGGCAAAGGTTTATCAACTAACGACTACGACAACACTGAAAAAGAGAAATTAGCACAAATACAGAATGGAGCACAAGTAAACTTACTTGAAAAAATACTTGTAAACAACGTAGAACAACCTATAACCGATAAGACAGTAAATCTAACAACACCAACAAAAGTGTCAGATTTAACAGACGATACAGATGTAACACCAATTAAAAGAGCGGTAGCGGATAGCGATGGTAACACTATTAATGTGACTTATAGCAAGGTAGCGGATATAGTTAACAGTCTTTTATCAGATCAAACAGCAAAAGCACTATCAGCCGCACAGGGCAAAGCATTAAGAGAACTGATTGAAGGTAAGGAACTTGGTAGGACGTACTCTAATATAGAAGCGATGGTAGAATCACTTAATATTGAGGCAGTAAATACTTTTGGCATAGCATTTAATTTATTAATTGTGGATACAAAAGTACCCGACTTTTGGGTAGCAGAAAAAATGGGGACAAGCGTTCCATATACCTATACAACAGACCAAGCGTTAATAGATGCAATACACATAGCACCAGTACAGATTGGTTACTATAAAATTAGTTTATCAGAAACAGCAAAAGTAGACTTAACCGATTATGTTGAAAAAACCTTAACAATAGCCGGATTAAACTTGGAACAGGATATAACAAAATCAGATTTACAAACAGCGCTAGATTTTGATAACAAGGTAGACAAGGTAGCAGGTAAAGGGTTAAGCGAGGCAAACTTTACGTCAGCAGAAAAGACAAAACTGTCAGCAATACAGGAAGGGGCGCAAGTTAACACAATTACAGGTATCAAAGGTAGCAGTGAAGGTACTTATAGAGTAGGCAATGTAAACATTACAAAAGCAAACATTGGTTTAAGTGATGTAGACAACACAGCGGATAGTGATAAACAAGTTCTAAGTGCAACAAAATTAACAACTGCAAGAACAATAGCAGGTGTAAGTTTTGATGGTACAGCAAATATAGAAGTACCATTTACAAATCTTGTGGCTAAGCCAACAACATTAACAGGATATGGAATTGCGGATGCGATGACTTTAGATACAAACCAATCAGTTACAGGAGTTAAAAGATTTGTATACCCTATACGTTTAGATCCAGATGATGAATACTATAATACTATTGGAACGCATCAAGGTTATGCACATATAACGGCAACAAGAGGGTTAAGAATAACAGATGGAAACTTATTTACACCAAAAGGCATCTATGTGAGCGATGTTGAAATGGCGCCGATGATGGGAAGTACATCAAATTACAGTGTAGGTACACTAACCACTCCATTTACGAACGGTTATTTTTCAAACTTATATGAAAACGGTACAACATTAAGTAGCAGATATGTTAGTCTATCAGGCGACCAAACAATTACAGGTGTGAAAACATTTTCTAGCACAATAGTAGGTAACATTAGTGGTGAAGCGGGAGAGGCAGCAAAGTTAAAAGGAACAGACGTTAGAAGTACAAACGAGCAACCACAGTGGTATTTTACAAAAGCAATAGGATTCGTAAGTGAATTTAAACAGTCAAGTGTAATTGGATTAAGTGATACATATTATTGTTTATTGTTAACAAATGTTCCGTGGGTAGACGCAAGTGGTGGTTTACCAAGTCAGGTAGCATATATGTCAAACGGAGTAATTTACAAACGAAGTGCAGCAAGCGCAACTACTTGGAATGCTTGGACACAATTAATTGATGCTAGTTCGGCACAAACAATTAGTGGTAATAAAACACTAAGTGGTACAACAACAATAACAGGAACGTTAGTAATTTAGGAGGTAGAGAGTTGAGAAATAATGTAAATGTTCAAGTGTATACGTCTTGTAACTGTGATTGTAAGTTCTGTCATTTTGCGGATAGAAATAATATAAAAATTAACCCACAGTTTGTTTTAGACTACTTAAATGAGAATGGGCACGTTATAGACGTGGTATTAACAGGTGGTGAACCAACATTCGCAATAGACGAATGTGTAGAAATCATTAAAGGACTTAAAGAGACAAACAGAGTGGTAACTTTACAGACTAACGGCTGGTGGGGAGAAAACGAAAAAATAAAAACAGCATTAAAAGAAAACCCACCGTCAATAGTTCATTTAAGTGTGGACAACGAGAAACAAAAAACAATACCTATTGAAACAGTTTTAAAGGCACATAGATTTTTAGTGGAAAACGGAATTAAAACATTTGTAGTAAATCACACTTTAAGGGATGATAACGACGAACATAACTACTACAAAAGTTTATTTGACGATTTGAAATACGGAAGAATAGTTTATGATAATGGTACGGATTTAAACGATTGTGGTGTAGCATTACTAGCAGTTAATAAGGTTGGAAGACTCAACATTAAAGGGTGGGTGATGTAATATGGCTAATATAGGGAGTGGTTACGGTGGCGGTGGTGCTGGTGGTGGAGAAAGGACTTCAGATAACTTTACAACGTCGTCAGCAGGTGCAGACGGAAGAATTCAACTTTTCGCTATTGAAAAAAGAACGTCAACACCAAAAAATAATTTTAAGGTAAATGTAGGTGGCAATATATACAGGGTACAGAATATAGCCTATGGTATATACCCTTTTAGTGCACAGATTGGAAAACTATCGTTCAACACTTCAGCGGTAGTTAATCAAAGAAATAGATTCTATAGTTTTAAAGACTGGATAGACGGTTCTAGCAGTAATTTTACGAAGGACAGATTTATAATTCGTACTTCAAGTAGTAGGATGAGCCCACCATACAGAGATATAACGGCAATAGCCAATTTTAAAGCAGGTATTGGTGTAACACAAACAAAAATTGTAAATGACGGAATACCCTTGTCAGTTTTATACAATACAAGTGATGCAGCATTTACATACCAGTCAATTACTACCTTAGGGAACACGACAGGTATAGTTGATGGCCAAATAACACCAGACTACCCGTCAAATTATACTATATTTTATGGAGATGGTTACGATGTTTATGCAATCGTTCAAGCCGCAGGTGGCGGTGGCGGCGGGGCAGACAGTTCTTGGGGATTATTTAACTACGCCGCAGGTGGCGGTGGCGGTGGCGGTGGTGGTGCAGCATTTGTAAAAATAGTAATACCCTATGGAGGATACTTATTGGCTTCTGTTGGTAGAGGTGGTGCTGGCGGTTCAAACGGGAACGGTGCAAGACCAGCAGGAACAAAGGGAGGTAACACTGTTTTATCAGCATACAACAGCGGCGGTACTTTGATAGGTAGAATAACTTGTACAGGTGGTGGTGGTGGTGGTGGTGCTAATGGTGACTCTGCTGGTAGTGGTGGAGCAAGAGGACAAACAAACACATCTGAAATCGGCAATGCAATAACAGTGATAGCAATAGTTGATGGCGGTCTAGGTGGTTCAGTAGGTACAGGGGGTGCAGTAGCGACATCGGGCACTTGGTCAACGACTTCAGTAACTGACGCATTTGATGCTACTATTGTGGCAAGCAACACATTTGGTTCAGGTGGAACAACAGGTTCACAAGACGATAGAGGCGGCGGCGGTGGAGCAAGTTGGTTAGGTAATGGTGGTTACTATTAATTTTAAGGAGGTAACTTATGAGTATAAAAGGTTTAGTACAAAGTGAAAGACAGGCACAGGCATTAGATAGGAAATTAAAGTCACTTTTGGCACAACAACAAAAAGAACTCAAAGAAGAAATTGACAAAGTGGAATTTTTACTTTCAGATAAGAAGCAGTTACTTTCTTGGAGAACTAGTACAGCAGAGGCGACAAGAATTCAAAAGATTTTACAAGGAATAGATGAAACAGAAGCATTGTATTTACAGGCAGGTGAAACAAGGGCGGCTCAAATATTCAAACAAAGAATGACAAAACAATTACAAACAAGGTTAACCAACTTAAAGGCTAATGAATTGGAAGTAACAATTAGAGCAGAGAAGTACAGAGCAACAAGTAGACAAAACATTTTACAAGGAATGAATGACATAAGAAGAGAAGGTCAATTAACTGAAATGTATAACCAAGCAAGACAGTCAGGTGGTTTTCTTTCTAGTTTAGGTCGTCCATATATGAAAGATTTGATAACGCTTGAAACAAAATCAGCAGGTAGTAAAACACTTGGTGAGTATATGGAAAACTTGTATAGAACTTACGAACAAGGTTTAAAGGACGTTTATGTAAGAGGTATAGTTCGCGGGGATAGTTATCAAACAATGATAAACAATTTACAACGAACTACGAACATTACAGCAGGTAAAGCGAACTTACTCATAACAACAGAGGCGAATGCAATTTTTAATGAAAGTGTAAGGGAGATAATTGAAGACAACCCACTTGTAAAAGGTTACAGGTTTAGAGCAGTACTTGACAGTAGAACAAGTAAGATATGTCAACAGCACGATGGTAATTACATACCAAAAGAAGATGTACAGCCAGGGGTTAACTACCCACCGTTACACCCACGATGCAGAAGTACGGTAACAACAGTTTTAATGAGTGAAAATGAACGGGAAGATACAACTCAACGTTATACTAAGAACGCAAGCAACCAATGGGAGAAAGTTCCACCGGGAATGACTTATCAAGAGTTTAAAGATAAGTTTGGTTACACTAACAGTAAGAACCCGAGAACCTACAACCCAGCGACAAGGAACATACACGATAATACTTTGGCAAGGATTACACCTAACTATTACAAGGGTTACGTTAAACCGTCAATAAGTTCTGTTGGGAGAATTGACAAGATGGTTGAAGCGTATATAAGTGGTGATAACTCATATTTAGAAGCAATAAAACAAAACACAGGTCATACAGACATTAAGAAAGCACTGTTCAGGCAAGCACAGGCAGAAAGTGGTTTTGATGGTTTACCTTTACAGTTAGACGGTAAAAGTTTTGAAGAACAAGTTTCAAAAAATAATTACAGAACAGTTTACAGACAATTTACAAAGCCAGAGGATTTAGAGGCATTTAAAACAGGTGACCAACCTTTTGGAAGAAGTACGGCTAACTACGGTGCAGGTACTTATGTATTTAGTAACGAACCAAATAATGAGGATTACGGTAAAACAACGGTAATGGTGCTTAAAACACCCGAAAGCAAAATACTTAGATTTAGTGACATAACCGACAGCCAAATTAGCATAGGGCAGGCAAGAACACCAGATGAAAGGATAAATAGAATACTTGCACAGGTTCCAGAAATACAAAGAAGGGATTTATTAAGTACTTTGGCAGTAAAATATGGTTATGATGCTATGGAAGTAAGAAGTCAAATGAGAGGTAACTATTTAGTCGTTTTAAATAGAACGTCAGTAATAGTGAAAGGAGACTAGTATGGAAATAAAGGTTAAAATAGACCCAGCGTCTTGGGCAGCATTTGAACAGTCTTTACAAAACAAATTACAGGTGGCGGCAGTTAAAGGTTGGGAAAAGGCAGTGGAACTAACACCAGCAGCAGGTGAAACAAAATATTCAACAGGTTTTATGAGACAGGCAATAAGAGTACAGAAAACAGGTGACTTTGAGTATACTATTTACAGTCCAGCAGCACACAGTGTATTTGTAGAGTTTGGTACAGGTCCAAAAGGTAAGGCAACGGGAGCGCTGACAGAGTTTCCAAACGACCCACAACCAGGTATGAGTTATCACAGCGGGGAAGTAACGGTAACAAGGAGCGGAGGTAGGATACTTGATGTACCATACATTAGACATACACAAGGACAAGAAGCACAACCATTTTTAAGACCAGCATTATTAGAAGCAGTAAAAGTTTTAAAAGATTTGATGAGATAATGTAAAAGTGGCAGAAAATATCATATAATATTATGTAGACGAATATCGCTACCACGCGGACACGACCGCGATACCAAGTGAAGGAGGATATTATGGAAGACAATAAGACGCCGGTAGTTCCACAGGGGAACCCAGCATCAGCGCAGGGGGCAGCGACAGCACCAGACAACCAATCGCAACAGTTAATGGTTCCGAAATGGAGACTTGACGAAGCGATGACCCTTTACAGGGAGACAGAAGCAAAACTGTCAGCAACCAGCAAGCAACTTGAAGAGGCAAACAAGTACAAAGAACAAGTAGATACACTTACTACGGAAATTGAAACTTTAAAGGCAAGCCACGAAGCAGAAAAAATAACTGCAACACGTGATACATTGTTAGAGAAGACTTTAAAAGACAAAGTAGTGGATTTAGATGTTGTTAAGAAAATGCTTGACCTTGATAAGTTAACTGTGGAAGGTGAGGAAGTAAAAGGTTTGGATGAGCAGATTAAGGAGTTACAAGCAAGCAAAGCATTCTTATTTAAGAAAGCACAGCAGATAGCACCTAAGTCAGCAACACCACCAAAACCGGCTGATAAATCATTCGCAAAACAGTTAGCAGAAAAGAAAGTTGCACAGGCTGACGTAGCAAACAAATCAGTAAATTATTTCAAATAAAAAATAAAAGAAGGAGAACAAAAAATGTTTAAGACATTTGGAACAACAAAAGAAGTTTTTGCTAACCAGGATGAAGGCTTATTTGCAGCATTTCCTATTACGTTAGACGAGAATGTTTTAACTCTTGAAACTATTACAGAAGGTGGAAGAACCTATGTATTAGAAGGTTCAGTTGTTAAAGAAGGTTCGGTAGTTCGTGGTATCACAGCAGAAAGATATGATATTACTTACGGACCAAAACCAGGTAGAGTTGTACTTGAAGGTTATGCGTGGGCATCAGCATTGACACCGAACGCATTAGATGCAGTATCAAGTTTACCAAAAATTGTTATTTTACCATATAAAGCAGTGGTAGTAGCAGTAGATTCAGTTGATGGCTTGAAAGCAGTTATCAAAATTGAAGGTGCTAAGTTTGCAACAGATGCTGAGATTTCAGACATCACAGTAAGCGGGGCAACAATAAGCGCTTTAACAGTGTCGGAAGACCAAAATTACCTTGAATTACTATTTAGCGGTGAATCAGCAGCGATTACAATTACAGCAATTGATGCAGGTGCATTTGTAGGGGCAAGTGGTTCAACTTTAAAAGGTTTACCATTTAACTTTGCAGTAGTTAAAGGTGATTTACACACAGTGACAGTTACCGCAGGTGCAAACGGTGCAGCAGTAACTGATAAGGCAAGTGCAGCAGAAGGTGAAATTGTAACTATTACAGGAACACCAGAAAGCGGATATGTAGTGGACAAAGTAAAAGTGGATGGAACAGATATAGCAGCAGTGGGAGGTCTTTACAAGTTTGTAATGCCAGCACACGCTGTGGCAGTGGCTGTTACATTTAAAGCGGAATAGGGGGTAAAGAACTATGGCAGACATATTTGATTTAGTAGACGCTAAAGCGATTGGCGAATACGTAGAAACACTTGCAGGTAGTGAAGACCCATTCTTGGGAGCAACTATATTTCCTAGCAAGAAAATTATGGGATTGGACTTAAAGTTCGTTAAAGGTTACAAACAAAATGCAGTAGCATTAAGACCTAGTGCGTTAGGTTCAAGAGCACTAGTTAGAGACAGAATTGGCGGGGCTACCATTCAAGAAGAATTACCGTTCTTCCGTGAAAAAATGATAATTCCAGAAAAACTACGTCAAGAACTAGCAAGAGCAAAACAAGACGCAACAGACCCATACACAGCATCAATTATTGAACAAATCTTTGATGATGCAAAAACTCTTACAGATGGTGCAAACGTTCAACCAGAACGTCAAAGAATGCAATTACTATTTACTGGTAAAATTGCAATTCAAGCATCTGATAAAGACGGTAAACAACCAAAGTTTGACTACGACTATGACGTAGACGGCAAATGGGCAAAAAACAATGTTATTACTTTAAGCGGTAACAACAAGTGGACTGACCACGAAAACAGTAACCCAATTTTAGACATTATGGAACTAGTGGATAACGCTAGCAACATTGGTGTTAAACTTACAAAGGCAATTATTTCGCCTAAGACTTCAAGAGACTTGATTCAGAATAAAAATGTTAAAGCATTGTTTAAACTGGCTGACGGTACTCAAAAAGTATTTAGCAGGGCAGACGCTTTAAGAGAAATTGCTAATGTAACTGGTGTTACAATTGCGGTATATAACAAATCATTTACCGACGAAAATGGTAAAGATAAGTTCTATGCACCAGACAATGCGATTGTATTTATTCCAGATGGTACACTAGGTAGCACAGTTTACGGTACTACACCAGAAGAAATTGACTTAATGTCAGGTTACGGCAACGCTTCTACAAGCATTGTTAACACCGGTGTAGCGGTAACTACTCATAAGACTTACGGACCACCAGTAACAGTTGAAACCATTGTTTCCGAACTTGTATTACCAAGTTTTGAAAGAATGGCAGAAGTATTTGTTATTAACTACTAAAATATGGAGGGAGATAAAATGACAGACATTGAATTAGTTAGAACCATAACTGGCAATAATGAGGTTGATGATGCTTTTATCTCTTTTTACTTACAAAGCAGTGAGGATTTCATTAAAGCATACTGCAACATTGACACTATACCGGCTGGGTTGAAGACTACATACATACAAATAGCAGCATTAAAACTGAATGCGAATGTAAGCGGTAATACAGCCAGCCTTGGTACAGGTGTTAAGTCGGTAGGTTCTATAACGGACGGTAATCAGTCCATAAGTTATGCAAGTGGTTCGTCAAGTAAAACATTTACAAGTGATGAAGACTTTGTCGCATCTTTTGGAAGTATACTTAATAGGTATAGAAAGATGACTGGACCGAAGATGGAACCATTAAGAACAGCAGGTTCACGATGCTTGCACACAGAACACCCACACCCAAATAAAGCGAGGTGGTAGATATGTGGAAACAAGCAGAGAAGGCAGTAGCAGAAACTTTCTTTAAGGATACCATAGCACTATATTTGAACGATTTCATTGAAAATGATATTGGAGAAACAATAGAGCAGCCGGTATTACTGGCACAGTACATTTGTAACATTGAAAATGGGGCAAGTACAACACAGAGCACGGTAAGTGGTCAGTCAACACCACAAACATTAAGAATTAGCACTTTAAAAGACATTGGTTTGGATTACTCACAAACTTATAAAGTTAAGATAATTCAAGCAAGAATAGTTCATTCAGATGAATATTGGAAAGTAGACGGATGGATTGAAGGTCAAATAAGCACTGTAATTAATGTATCACGTGAGGTGTCAGTATGAGAACTATAAGGGAAAAAACACAGGTTGTAAGGCAGTTTCTACAAGAAGCCCAGCCACTGCCAGTAAAGTACGCTTATAGTAAAGAGAAAGTAAAGGGTGAGGACTTCATATCATATAGACATTATGGTAGCCCAGTATTTAGTAGAGGTTTAGGTAATCGCATCATAAGCGAACGAGCAGCCTACATTGTAACAGTACAAACAGGAACAGCACGAGAAAACTTAATTTACAGTGAGATGATTAAGTTAGCCACAAATGGCACGGCAATTGAATTTATATCAGAAAGCCGTACAACAACACCAACGGTAAAAGGGAAGCATATTAACAATATACTTTTATACTTTTACAATATGGTAGACTTGATGCTTAACACTACACCCGTAGTGATGGCGGAAGAGGAAAAGAACACGGTAGAGAAATCACAGTTGATGAAACAATTTCTTGAAATAGCCCAACCTTTAAAGGTCAAGTACGGATATGATAGTTCAATTCAGGCAGAACCAAATGTAGTAGCATATCAGAACATAGGCAGTGGTATGGTAACAAAGGGCATTGGAAATCAACTCATAAGTGAAGACATCACATTTGTAGTAACAGTTCAAACGGCAACAGCCAGGGAGAATATGATTTACAGTGAGATGATAAAACTAGCAACCGAGCGGTCACAGGTAAGATTTATATCGGAAGACAAACAGCACAATACGGAAGTTAAAGGGTCATACACTAACAACATTATTTTACGTATGTTTGGAAAGGTAAGCCCGGAAAGTTTAACTTACAGCGCAAAAGATATAAGTCAAGCATTGCAAGCAATTGCAAGCAGATATGCAAAAGTAATGGAACACTACGGAATAGACATTAAAGGCATTTTAGTAAGCGCAAAGGATGTTCAACCGGAAGAAGGAATTTACAATACGGAAACACTAATTGAAATAAAAAGAAACTTTTTAGATAGTTTAGTAAGTCCGGAAGAACTGGTAAGTATACACTCAATGAAAAACCCAGTCCAAAAGTCAATGTTAGTTAAACAATTTCTTGAAATGGTTCAACCGTTGGCAGTAAAATATGGATATGTAAGAGGCATCACAAGAGAGACTAATTTCATAACCTATCAGGATTTAGGAATTGATAACATACGAACCGGTATTGGAAATACTCTTATAAGTGATACAACAACTTTTGTAATAACTGTACAGACTATGACAGCCGAACAGAATATGTTTTTCAGCGAAATGATTAAGTTAGGTACACAAGGTACAGAAATACAACTTATATCAGAAGGGCTGAGAGAGGACACAACAGTACAAAGTGGCTATATAAATACTTTAATTGTCAATGTATTCAACACATTGGAAGCACACAAGACAATTTATACAGCCAGTGAAGTAAGGGATATTCTACAAAAAGTAGCGGATAATTATATTTTTATAACTAGTATTTACCGATGGACTTTAGCACAAAGTTTTATAGACAAACTTATAGTACCAGAGTTAGAGGACAGATTATACAGTTATGAAGAGATGTTGGCTATGAAACAAGAGTATCTAGACAGATTATTACTAACTGTCACAAAATATTAAAATAAGGAGAAAAGTTATGAACAAGGTAAAAGAACTTTTACAAAGAATGGACGCAGAGATTCTAGATAAAGTAAACGCAATTGTTCTTGAAAGAGATTTGGAAATCAAATCAAAAGCACAAGAAGCCTTTGACAACGCAGTAGAACTAGAAGTAGCAGCGATTAAAGCGGAAGTTGAAAAGGGTTATGCAACTGCAAGAGAGTACTTGCTAGAATTACTTGAGGACGAACCAGTAGCAGAATCGGTTGAACCAGTTTTGGATGAAACTTTAGTTCAAGACGAACCAGTAAGCGGACCGGAGGTGCTATAATGGATACAGAGAAAATCACTCTTTTAGAACAGGAAATAGCACAGGTAGAACAAGAAATTGTGACTATCAAAGAAGAACTGACTGAGGTTCAAGCACAGTTAGGGACTGGTGAACAGGAAGAAGCCATTGAAGGTGAAGTACCAACATTACCAGAACTTGACGAAGAAACAAAAGCAGAGTTGGAGGCTCGTGAATTAGAATTAATGCAGGAGTTAACGGCTAAGCAAATGAAACTTACCGCTTTAAACAAGCAGTTAAATGATTTGAATAGTGGTAACGGTTTAACAACTTATTACGAAGGAGGTAACTAAGTATGGCAATGATTGACGTAGGTTTAAAACTAGAAATTGCAAGTGTGGCTGGTTCAACAGTACCAGTAGCGTCGTGGACAACATTGAAAGATTGTTCTGCGATGCCAGCACTGATTCAACCTAGTTCAAAGATTCCGACTGACTTCATAGGTGATGAGTTTACAGGTGAAATGCTTGGTAAGAGGGCTATTAACGGTCTAGATTTCACGTTCGCATATGATGGTGGCGGGACTGGTAAACAGTTTAGAGCATTATCAGATATGGACGATAACAACGAAGTTAGATGGTTTAGAGTTACTTACCCAGACGGAACGAAGTTCATTCTGTTAGTTGAATGTGAAGTTACATTAGTAGCACCAGCAGCAAGCACACAGATTGAGTATACTCTTTCCATTACACCGAAGAGAAACACTATTGGCGAACTTATCTTGGTAATTTACCCAGATGAAACAGACCCAACAGAGCCCGTTGAGGGAGACTAAAAGTCCAGTAACAGCGTGGGTAGATGAAAGCCTTTCTCACTACCCACAAGGTGCTGGAATTAAGAAAGGCGGAATAAAAGAGAAAGGAGATATACAATGGAATTAAAACTAACAACCGTAAGAGCATTAAAGTACGAGGAAAAAACAGGTAACGACATTTTAGAGTTTATGAAGAAAGTAGCAGATACCGGACTTATTAAAATCAAAGATGTTTTAGAATTGTTTATGGCTTGTGGTGAAGGGTACAACGAAACCACATTTGATGCTTGGGATGCTTCATTTTCAGAAAAAGCCGTAGCAGTAATGGAAGCAGTTAAGGTGTACATACAAGGAAAAAACGTGTAAGCCGTCTCACTAAACTGATGGATGAGTTATACTACTATGGTTTAACACCAAGTGAGGCGAGAACTCTAACAGTAGGGGAGATGGCTTCTTTTATCAAACAAAACAGAAAGCGTGAGACAGATACCAACGAAGTAAACGCAAGTATTGCATATGCAGCAGGTATGGTAGCATCAATGTCAATGACAAAGAAAAGACCACGATTTGACCAACTCTTTAATTTTCCAAAAGAGGAAAAGGAAACAACAGCAGAAGAGGTTGAAATGAGTAAGGCAAGAATGGTACTTTGGGCAGAGACAGTAAACAGAAATGCAAGGAGGGAAAAGAAACGTGGACGACGAAAAGATAATAGTTGAAGCCAGTCTTAGATTAGATACAACGGAAGCGAAAAAACAACTAGAAAACTTGTCAGGAACAACCGGCACAGGTGCGGTTGAAGTTTCTTTGCCTAAGGATACAGAAATTAAAGTACCAAAAGAGGCAACAAAATCTTTTAAGGAAATATTTACTGGAGATAAAGGTCTGGCAAATGTCGGCAAGGTCGCAAGAGGGGCACTTGGTGGTATTAACGGATTAGCAGGTAGTATTTCAAGTTTGTTGCCAGCACTTGGTGCAGTAGCGGCAGCAATAATGTTAATAGTAAAACTTTTACAAGGTACTGACACACTGAAAGCCATAATGGAGCAATGGAATAGTCTTATGAATGCGGTGCAAGAGATAATGGCACCGTTATTATCGGTTGTAGGAGACATAGTTATAGTGCTCTTGCAAATGGTGGAAAGTATTCTACCAATATTACAACCAGCAATAGATATGTTAACTTTTCAATTAAGTATGTTAGCGCAGATACTAGAATTAATAACACCAGTAATAGAGTTCGTAGGTCAAGCCTTTACATTCCTATGGGACATAATGAAAAACATTATTAGTGCTATAACTTTTGGATTGGTTAACTTAGGAACAGTACGAGGTAGCACAACAGGATTAAAAACAGAGAACACAAAAACAAGTTTAGACACTTGGGAAGTATCCGGAGAAGAGAAACCAACCGCAGGTGATAAACTCATTGCAGACACAGTAGCGGAAGGAACAAAAGCAACAGGTGGTTTCTTTACTAATTTAATAGATGGTGTAGTATCATTCTTTGAACCAATACTTAATGTATGGGCGGATATATTAAGAAGTATATGGGACGTCATAATGAAAATTGTTGCACCAATAGCAGATGCAATTGTGGCAGTGTTAAACATAGTAGCATCAGCATTGAATGGTATCGCATCAGTCTTTAACGGTGTTGTAGGTGTAATTAAATCAATACTTGAACTGATTCAGTCAGCATTTAGTTTCTTGGCTGGAATAATCAACACAATTAAAAGTGGAATTAATACTTTTATAATTGGACCTATTAACTGGATTTTAGGTAAGATTAAAGGTATAAACATATTGGGTGCTAAGCCTTTTGACTTTATTAAGTTAATACAAACATTTGCAGACGGTGGTACACTTGGAGCACAGGTTTGGGGGATGAATGAAAAGGGCAACCCAGAGTTCTTGTTCAATTCAGGTGGTCACGATACAATTATTAATGCAAGGATTTTAGAAGACGCGATGTATAACGCAATGGTAAGAGCGGCTGGAACAAGTTCAAAAGAGTTACAAGTTAGTGTTAAAGGGTCATCAAACTTGGGAGCAAGAGAATTGGCTAATTGGGTATTACCATACTTGAAGTTTAATTTAGGAGGCGGCAGGTAAGATGATAAAAATACAAGGGAAAGATATAACAACAGTTTCAGACAGACAAGTAGTTATAGTTAGAACCTTTAAAGGTGAAATAGTTAGAACGAATTTAGGGGTAGTCACTGGTTACCCTTTGTCGTTTTTAACTGTTGGTGTAACATTATCAATAACAGACACGAAAGAGAACATAAGAAAACTGGTACAAATTGTACTCGCACATAATATTATTAAGTTAGAGTGTGACTACAACGGTGTACAGTTTTATGGTGATTTTTCAGTGACAAGTCACGAAGTACAAGATTTAAAAGATAAGGGTGAACGCTCGGCAGTACTATCAATTGAACTAGTAAGTCACGGAACAGCATTAACAAAACCTAACGGAACAAAGTTCACAGTAACATACGGTGGTAGTAGTGTGCAAGCAAACTTTGCACAGATAATTACTTTACCAGCAGGTTGGAAGTTGGGAGGGGCAACATTACCAAACAACAAGTTGTTAGTATTGGGTGATACCACTTTGGAGGCATAATATGTTAAGAATAGATTTTAATTATAATTATGAAGATGGTATGAGTTCAGGAATGTGTAGTGTGTACTCAGGTGAATCACTTATAGATTTTGAAGTTATAGCCGAGATGATAGGTTCTAGTTCAGCATCTTATCAATTACCTAGATTGTCTGCAACAGTAAGTTTAGCATATAGCGAATCAGACCCAGATGACATTAGAAGTTTTTTTAGAAGCAACGCCAGGAAAGGTATGTTAGTAAGATTAACAGAAACAGAGTTAGGATACATATCTGACCCAAGTTACCCGAAGGATAGTGATTATTATTTTATTATAGAATCATTTGCACACGATGAGGATGAAAGAACGGTACAAGTCGTATTAACTAGTTTAAGTACAGAGAGTGGGACAATTGTTCAATATGGTGGAAAGAAAACACCTTTGAGTTTTACGCAACAGGCATTACAAGATTTAGGACTAGACAATGTAGTACGATTACCACTTGAGGAGTCAGAACAGGAAAATATTATTTGTGTTCAGAATGCAGAGCAAACACTTTTGTCGCTGGCTTGGGCATTTGACAATAAAAGGCATAACATAGGTTTTGCACCAGCAGCAGGTTTAGGTCTAACAAAAAATACGGTTTTAGTACCAACACCAAGTAACCCAGTTGACGGAGTTCCAAGATATTCAATAGAGCCAGAACACGTGATAAACACGGCTAAACAACAACCAGAAGTTGTAGTATCAGATGTATTAACTGGTACACTCACAAGTGGTTTACTTGTTCCAATTGTACCAATTGTTACAGCAACGGCACATTCAGATAAGACATTAAAAGATGTAATGCGGATACTTACAAAAGATGGTAAGTTAACTGGCTGGGCAGTAGCAACTGGACTGTCAGCGGATTTTTATACAAAAGATTACTTAGTCTTAGCCGGTAAATTAACATTACAACAATATTACGGAGAGAAGACTTTTGGTATAACACCGGGTTATTTGAAACCGGCATACGGCGATGTGGTAAGAGGTAATTATGTATTAATTGGGGACAGTCCAACATATTATGTTACTTTTATAACAGAGAGTGGTGACACGTCATACGCTTTAGCGGTGGGACAAGTAACAGGTTTACAAGTTCCGTTTTCGTTGAATTATAATGACTTTGAAAAGAGGGCAGCATCAGGATTTAACGAATTAACTATTGATACAAATAAAACTATAATGTTAGCACCAAGAGTAGGCTCACAAAGCATAGGAAGTAGTAATAACCCATTTTACATTTTAAAAACAACAAATGTAACAACAGGTGTACCAACATTTAGAGGTTGTGGTTTCTTTGACATAGATATGTTAATTAATGGGATGTACCCTATTAAATCACATATGTTAGATGGTTTGGCATACATTTTACTAGCAGGAACAGATTACAGTTTAACAACAGCAAGGTTAGCAACAGTTGACCCAGTTAACCCAAACAGTGCAAGTACCATATACCCATTAAGTGGAGTGACATTTCCAGCAGGAACAGTGAATGATTGGTCACAGGTCACATATCACGATTTTGGGGATAGGGATGATGGAACAACGGGACATTATATCTTGTATAGCATACCGTCTGCAACAGCAGGAAGAACAATAGTAGTATATCAGTTATTAACACATACAGGTTCAAGTTACCCAGCATCAACAAGATACTACATTGAAGTACAAAACTTTTTAGGGGTACACTCTACCGGACGGGGTAAACCTTTAATTATAGTAACAACGACTGGGTGGACTTCATATAACACTAAGTCAGCGGTAGGAAATTGGTTTTCAGTTACTGGCAGTGGAAGTTCAGCAAATTGGGAAGGTGTAAACGAGGCATTTAGTAGTAAGGGTGACATATTTGTACTATCAAGAATAATAGATACAAATGGAACAAAAACAAGGTCAGTCTATTTAATGTCAGGTGATAACCCGTTCTTACTGTCTTCGTTAGGGCAGTTAAAAGTACAGAATACTTTGTTGGCAAACATACCATACGACCCGAGAGACATATCATATGTAATTGATTTACCAAATCTAAACGAAGGGAATAGAATACCTTTACTAGATAAGAAACTAGACATAGATGTGGCAGCGTTTAATTACAAGACAACAGAGGCTGGCTCTTGGTCAGAAGCAAGTCCACTAGATTTGAAAGTACCTTTAATTGGAACACTTTGCAGATACAAAATAAACCCAGATGATGAGTACAAGATTGGTATTATTTCAAAAACAAGGTTGAGATGGGATGGCTTATCAAGATTAACAATAACAGTGGTAGGGGTGGATACACCAACTAGTTTATAAAAGAAAGACGTCTTGGACGTTTTTTCTTTTGCTTAAATCTCGTACAATAGTAAAGGAGTAAGTTTATGGATGAAGTATTAGAAAGAAAAGTAATCAAAAGGGCAGAGACCTATTACGCACATAATGTTTATAACTCAAAGTTTGAATGTGTAAGAATGGCAATAGGTGAGTTAGTGTCGGTAGGTACATTAAGTGATATATTTACTTTATTTGATATCACACTAGACCAGTTAATAGAAAGCATTGTACCGAAGGTAGAGGATTATCGTACTATATAATAGGAGGTAGGTAGCATTGCAAAATAAACCGAGACCAAATATTGCAGTTAATAGGATTAAACGAAATGCAACTAAGTTGTTGTTTTGTTGTTCTGTAATTAACTACGGTGTAAGCACGGAATACGATTTAATGGAAATGGCTAAAATAATTGACGACTTATACGAGGATTACACAAAACTACTAAAAGCACACAGGAGGCACAAGAGTGGACGAGATAGCAGCATTACTGACGGAAAAACCCGTTGATGTAGATTACTCATTATTTGAGAACACACCAGAGATAAAGTTTATAAAAGATTTTCAAACTAAGTATGGTATACTACCAGAACCGAAAGTATTTGAAAGGGAATTTAATATAGAATTACCAACGGCATTAGCACCGTGGGATTTTTATGTAACAAAGTTAAAAGAAGAAAAGTTCATTAAGGACGCTATACCAGCATTAACACACTTTAACGAGGAATATGACAAAGACCAAAAAAGGGCTTTACTAGAATTAAGAGAAAAATTAATGCAAATAGTGGAACCAACAACAGGTATACATTACACGTCAATAACAGAAGATTTATCAAGATTTGAAAGATTCAAATCAACAGACAACACAAGAATTTTAACTGGTATAAAACCATTAGATGATTTGTCTGGTGGTGTATCAAAGAAAGACGAATTTATGATAGTGACAGCACGTTTAGGTGTTGGTAAATCTTGGGTAGCATTAGCAATTGCAGCGAATATGTGTATAAACGGTCATAAAGTTGCAGTGTACAGTGGTGAGATGACATCAGATGAAGTTGGTGCCAGAATAGACACATTTATTTCACACATTTCTAACTTTGGAATAACAAGAGGAAAGAACATAGATTTAACAGAGCATTTTAGACGCTTACAGGAGATAAACGAAACAACAGGCAGGGTGTACGTATTGCATCCAAGCAATTTAGGTCGTAACGCTCAGCCAAGTGATATAAAAAGGTTTGTAAAAGATGTAGGAGCAGAGGTTGTAGTTATTGACCAAATCTCACTAATGAAACCAGATGGAAGAGCAAGTTTAATGTGGTCAACGGCAGATAGAGTAGCGGAATTATCTTTACAATTAAAAACATTACAGCAGGAATTACAGATACCATTAATAGCAGTAAACCAATTGAACCGTGGAGCGGCACAACAAGAAGCAGACGCAAGTAACTTGTCAGGTAGTGATAGGTTAGGTCAAGATGCAACACTTATTGTATCACTTAAAAAGAAGGATGATTTACTAAGAATGAAGGTGTTAAAATCAAGAAGTTTTAGAACACCGGAGGAACCGTTTGAGTTTACTTGGGACATTGATAAAGGTATTATTGAACCGAGGTTATCAGCAATGGATGCAGTAAAGGCAAAAGTACAACAAGGTAAAGCACGTGAAGCAAGTAAGGAAATTGAAGACATAGAGGAAGGTGAACAACCAGCAGTAACACGTGATGAGGACGATGAAATATGGTAGATAGCATTTTGGATGTGTTTCCAGACGCCCGAGTACATTCAGGTTATGCAAGAATAAGATGTCCGTATCATAAAGACGGAAAGGAAAAGAACCCATCAATGGGTATTTTATTGGAGAAGAGAAACAAGATGGAAGCAGGTACTTGTCACTGTTTTACTTGCGGAAAGGTAGTTTCTCTTGAACAACTGTTCAAAGATGTAGGGGCAGCACCACAGAAAACCGTACGTAGAGGCGCTAGAACAGGTAAAAGGCTTAAACCCTTACAAACACACCAAGCAATGTATAAACCACAGATACCGTACAGGTTCTCACAGTATTTAGCCGGAAGGGGAATAGGTGAAAAGGTGCAAGAACTATTTAAGGTATATGAAAAAGATGGTAAGGTATATATACCAGTATTTGACAGGTCTGGAAAGTTTCTTTACTCAAATGCACGAAGTACAACCACGAAACTGTTTTTTGTTTCTGAGGATGCAGTAAAAACATTATGGGGGATAGAGGTGGTGGACTTATCAAAACCAATAGTTATATGTGAAAGCCAGATTGATGCAATGTCTTTATGGGAAGTGGGGATACAGGCAGTAAGCACACTTGGAGCAGATAACACGGCTTCGTTGAAAATGTTATTAGAATCAACAAGTACATTTATATTAGCATTTGACCCAGACGAGGCAGGTAGAAAGGCAACACAACAAGCCATAACTATTTTAGGTGCTTGGAGATGTTCATATGTTGATTTACCACAAAAGGTAGACATTAATCAGGCATTACAAGACATTGGAGACCATAACAAGTTTAAACAATTCATTTTAAGCAGAACAAAAAAGGTTAAAATTATCGTACAATAAATACAGAATAGAAGGAAAGCAGATAATGAAAATAAAATTATTTAACAAGAATGATTGCCGATATAACTCTGCAAAGCCTGGGAAGTCAAAAAAGGCAAAGAGGTTAGCAAATAAACAATTTAGAAATAAGGTAGGAAAAATTGATGATTAAAAAGTATATTTTATTAACGCAAGGGTTTGCAGTACACCAAACGCCAGATAAAGAAGAAGCGGAGAAAATGGTGGAAGCAGACAACGAGGAGTATTTAAAATACGTGGAACATTGTATCAATGAGTGGGAACCGTATGCTGATACGTCTCTTAGTATGGTGGAAGAAGAGATGACACAACAGGATGTTATCAACCTTTACAAAGAGAACAATAATAATTATGCAGGATTAAGAAAGGCATTAAGCAAACTTTACGAACTGACAGGGGCATTCAATGAAATGGAATACACCGAGTTTGCAGAGGATGTAAAATTAGTGATAAAGGAAATAGAGGAGGAATTTCTTTATGAGAGAGATATTTAAAGCAGAGGATGTACTTGAAAAGTTAAGGCTAGCACACGACGAGATTAAATCACACAGATTTAGAGAAATCTTTTATGATGAGTTTGCAGTTGGCTGGAAAGCAGGATTGAGAGATTACAGTAGTAAGATTTACAAATTAACGGAACTGTTATGTGACTTAGCATACAGAACAGAAGAGTACAAACACTTACAGCCAGATATGTGGTGGGTTCATAATTTTAGAAGTGACTATTCCATAGTTAACGCAATACTGGAACAAAAGAGTTACCATATTAAACGTATGGAATTACAGTCAAAAACAAACTTGTCAACGGTTGGTGATTTAATGGTACATTGGGATAAGTTTATTTCATACTTACACAGGTTTTTAGATACAAATGAATTTACTAACTGTGTGCACATTGATTATGAACTTGAAGCAATTCCACACAATGGTTATTATTTTTATCACTCGGCTGAATATGCAAAGATTAATGGTAAGTGGGTACTAACTAAACCAATTAACTATGTAAAGAAGGGTTATTTGGAAGCAATTGAAAAGTACAGAGAAAGTAGAAGGAGAGGTGACTAAGATGGAAGAAAAAACAATTTACTTATGTCGTGTAAGTGGTGGTCAGTACGAAGACAAATGGGAAAGTATTCATTTAGCAACCAATGATGAGCAAGTAGCGAAAGATTGGGTAAAAGCACAACAACAAAAAGAAGAAGAAAGACGTAATCGTTATGATTTATTTTTAGATAAGTACAACAAGGGTCAACCTTTAACCAAAGATGAAGAGGATTATTTAGATAATACTTGGTTTGAAGATGACACTTATTACAACTATTTTAAAGTATCATACATTGAAAAGTTAAAGGAAGGAGAAGAGGCATAATGTTAGAGAAAATTAAGGAAGTACCATTCATTGAAGAAAGTAAGGCAGTAAAGGTAGGTGTACAAAATGGAAAACTCTATTTAGAAAGAAACACACGGGTTATATGGGCAAGTGAAGTAATAGACTTAGATGTGGAAGGACTTAACTGTTATGTTGAGGCAGATAAGTTCTTTAACTTACTACCAGAAATTAAGTATTTAAAGCAGACAACTTGCTTAGAGGTTCAGTTGAAAAACGGAGCAAGATACACATTACCATTTTTAACGGTGGAGTGGGAAACATTACAAATGTTGTCAGGTGAAGAAACAGAAACAATTAACTTTAAGTTAGATGACTTAATGTTATGTACTCTTAAAAACCTAGTTAAACCAGAATTACAATGTGTTTACATAGATAGCGAAGGAGCAATAAGTTGTGATTTCATAAGTGCTTGTATTACAGACATTGTGAAGTCAACTCAGCCGATATTGTTGCCACCGGATGTGCAAGAATTAACAAGCGGAAGGATTTGTCAAGTAACAGTAACAGAGGACACATTATATTTTGCATCAAGTAATTTTAATATAATTACAGCAAGACCGTCGTTATCGGAAGAGGCAAAACAGGACTTTGTAGGTCTGCGTGAAATGTCAAATGGGGCAACCGGTTTCACAGCAGTAGACAAACTACAAGAAGGTTTAAGAAGGTTAGTATTGTTCGGGGACTTTATCTCATTCGAGGCGGATAGAGCAGTGGTAGGTGAAAACTTTGAACCGTTCAATTTTAGAGAACTAGCAGGTTTAAAATATGAAATTGAGTGTTTAAGAAAGGTAATACTAACGGCATCAGAAATAACAGAACTGCAAGGGAACTTAATATTGAAAAATACGTCAAGTAGATTTCTAGTTTCAGCAGTACAAGAGGATGAGTAATGAAATTATTTGAAGAGCAAAGACCACCACAAGACGCAGCAGCGGTAGTAAGTCAACTTTTTAGGGAGTTTAAGGAAATACCGTTTAGTAACCAAAGCAGAAACATTTCGCCAAGTGGTTTGTCTTGCCAGGTTTGTGCAGCATTCAAATTACAAGGTGTGCAAGGTGATACTACGAAAGAAAGTTTTCAGTCATTATCTTTTGCAGATGCGGGAGAGGACAGGCATAAACGCATACAAGCATTTTTAAGTAAAACTGAATATTGGGTGGATGTAGCAGAATACATAAAAGAAAAGAAATTACCTTTACGAGCGGTTATTAAAGTGAACAATGACAGTTATGATACAGAGGAAAGGAAACTACCAAGAGAGATATACAAGGAGGAAGCGGAGGAGTTTCTTAAAACTTACAATTTACCACGGGAAGCACTTTTAGAGGATGAGTTTGAAACTTTACTTGTTCATACAACACTGCCCATAAGATTTAAGTGTGATGGTATATTACTTATTGAAGGTGTATATTACATACTTGAAATTAAGACGGAAGGAAATCAAAAAAGTACATATAGAACAACATACGACCCTAAGCACCAGTTACAAGGAACGGCATACACTTGGTTATTTAAAGTAGGTAGAATTTTATGGATTTATGAAGACCGTGATAAACTAACACAGAAAGTTTTCGTACAATTAGTAACACCACAAGAAAAAATCTTTATTAGAGATTACATACAAGAGATAGTTGATAATAAAGACACACCGGAGAACTTGAGGCGCAGTGAAGGTACTTGTAAGTATTGCCCATATAAAAAACATTGCAAGGCATATTTTAAGGAGATTGAGAAACGTGCAAAAGAGACCACAGTTCAAAGTAATAACACAGATAAGTGATTTTTCTAGATTTCAAATTAACGGTGATGTAACAAAGCATTATACAGAAAATGAGGAAAGATTGAAAAAGTACTTACCATATCTGACAGCAGAACCAATTAATGGTTTTATAGTGGATAGAGAGACTAACTTTGGTTTAGAAGTTCACATATTATTAGCCAGTGGAATAGTGGTAATATACTCAATGAATACGGCTAAGTTGATAACAGTGATTAACCCGCAATGTTATCAAGTAACAAGATACTTTAAAGGGTTAAATAAACCAATGCAACCAGCAGATTATATAGCAATGGAAAGTGCTGTATATCGTAACGATAATTATGGTTGGAAGGAGGATAACCGTTATGGCAAGAATTAAAGATGAAGACATTGTTGTAATAAGAAAGGATGGTAAAGATTTCTATTCCGGAACCTTTATCAATGTACCAAATGACTATAAAGTCGTGGCACAAGAAAAAGCAGTGGAACTGGAAGAATTTACAGACTTACCAATAATGCAGGGCAAAAAACAGTTTGTCTTGGAGGTGTAATATGGAAAACATTATTAAGACAGCAGAAGAAGTAGTAATGCAGAAGTTAAAGTCGGCTAATGCACTTATTGATGATATTAAAAGTCAAATGGTACACGGTACAGATATGATTACTACTACGCAGATACAGGAATGGGCTATTGCAATTCCTATCATATGTCAAGAACTTACACCAAGCAAGGAAGCATTTGCATTAACTAAAAGTCTGTGGGAAATAGAACTTAAAAAGTCAGCAGCGAAGAATCTTTTAGAGATGAACAAAAAGAAAACGGAAATTGAACAGATTAACAGGTTAGCAGGTACAGAAGGTGAAACGAATAAGGCAATAGCCGAGTATATGCGAAATATGTTAAGTAGTACACAAGATTCGTTATCGTCTTTGGGAAGTTCGCTTAAAAAGATACTAGAAGCAAGAATAAGAGGCAGGGAGGAAAAGTAGGTGGCAGACATTAAATTAACAGGTTATACAGAAAGCCCAACTGGTCAGATTAACATAAAAACCGTTAGCAGATTTAAAGGTATTTTAAGATGGTTGTTAAACAGAGAAACAAAAAAACATATCAAGCAATTAATTAAAGCCGGAGTAATCACAAAAGGTAAGCCAGGACAAGCATACTTTACAGTTAACACAGTAATAGAAGGCGAAACAAACAGTACACCAAAAACAATTACTGAGGAGGTAAAATGAACTTAGCAGAAGTAACAAAAGCCATTGAAAAGGTTAGTGGTAAAAAAGCACTAATGGATGGTGTAGAAATTAAAGATGTTGAGAGAATTCCATTTCCGTCAGTAGGTTTAACACATATGTTATATGGTGGTTTACCAAAGGGAAGGATTATAGAGTTTTCAGGTCCAGAGGCATCAGGCAAGACATCAACAGCGTTGTTGTTTGCAGGGCAATATCAAAAACAGGATGACCGTCCGGTATTCTTTATAGATGCGGAAGGTACATACGACCCACGTTGGGCGGCAAAGTTAGGTGTAGATAATTCAAAAGGAAGATTTATCAAGTGGGCACCAGAGAATGCAACAGCGGAAGAGGTATTTCAAATCATACTAGATTTAATAGAAACAAAAGAAGTTGGGTTAATCGTTCTTGATAGTATTCCGACACTTGTTCCACAACAGGAAGAAGCAAAAAATATGTCAGAGTACACAATGGGTGGTGTAGCAGCACCGTTAACAAAGTTTGGTCGTAAACTACAAAAAGCCCTTTTAAGAAATGATGACACAATATTTTTAGCCCTTAACCAATTAAGAGACAATATGACAGGTTATGGACCGACAACAAAAACAGTTGGTGGCAGAATGTGGAGGCATATTTGTTCTATAAGAATTGAATTCAAGTCAGACTTAATTGATGAAAAGGGAAAGGAACTACCAGAAAGGGCAGAGAACCCGGTAGGTGTTAAAATTAACGCACACCTAAGAAAGAACAAAACAGCACCAAGAGATAGAAAATTATCATACTATTTTATAGACTTTACAGAAGGCTTTAGCGAACGATATGATATTACTCAACTTGCAATAGCAAACGATGTTGTTACAAGGTCGGGGTCAAGTTATTCATATGTGGATAAGGCAACTGGAGAGATACTGTACAAGGCACAAGGTAAGGCTAATTTTATTAAAGATTTACCAGACGAAGTATACGAAAAAATGAAGGAGGATATATTAAGTAATGGTGATTGATTTAGCAAAAAATAAACAAGAGTTTGAGGAACTAGCAAGAAAGTTTATCAAACGAGATGGTGTAGAAAAGGTACTGGCGTGGTTAGATACAACAGACTTTTACACAGCACCAGCAAGCACAAAATATCATTTAGCGGTAGAAGGTGGCTTATGCCAACACAGTTTAAATGTCTACCACAGAATGGTAGCCCTTTGCAATTTCCACTTTAACAAGGAAGAGGCTGACGACAACATTTACAACGGAGCAAACATTGATGTAGACGGGGCATTCAATATGGAGAACATAGCGGTAGTTGCATTATTTCACGATATATGCAAAGCCAACTGTTATGTTAAAGACTTTAAAAATGTAAAGGTCGACGGTAAATGGGTACAAGAAGAGTACTGGCGATGGGACGAACAGTTCGTTTACGGACACGGTTCAAAGTCAGTATATATGTTACAACAATTTATGAGACTTTACATTGACGAGGCACAAGCAATAAGATTTCATATGGGTGGCAGAGAAGACGCACTAAGTGAAATGTATGAAAGACAGGCGGCGATGGTATTTGACAAAAGCCCATTCGCAGTGCTATTACATTTAGCAGATTTAATGTCATCATACTTACTAGAAAAAGAGGAAGAGGATATTTAATGAAATTGTTTGAGGAACAAGAATTAGTTGAAAGAGTGGTAAAACCACCGGTAGTAGATAATTCAACATTTATTAAAAACAATTTAATGAAAAGTGTGGAACGAAGTGGTGTGGTGTACAGTGGTATACAAAAGTGGTTACACTCATTTGAAGGAGCATTAAGCAAGGCAACATTTGAAAAGCAGTTAAGAAGACTTAGCAATGAAGATGATGTGGCTATTGAACAACTTGAAAAAGCAATAGGTAAACGAACTATACCATACGCACCGACACCACAGGCACCACCACTTACAAGACCACTTATAGAAGAGATGGTTGACCATATGTTTGTGGCAGTTTACGGAAAAAAGTTCAAACAGGAAATAAAGACAGCAATAAAAGAGTTACGACCGTTAGGAAGAGTATTTGTTTTATCGGTGGAAGAACTAATACTAGAATTTAAAAGTTACAAAGATAAGGGTAAATCACAACAAATGATAGATGATGCAATTGAATGTGACTTTTTATTCATAGTAGACCTTGAACGTTCTATACACTTAGACCGTCGCATAGTAGAGGCGATAAATAGAATTGGTAAGTTCAGAAAAGGTAAGCCGATTATATCTACTTGGAATAAGTTTAATGATTGTAAAGAATTTTTTGAACAATTTAAGATATTTATCGTACAATAATAAAGGAGAAAAAAATTATGGAACAAAAAACTAAAACAGTTACAAAAAACATAGGTAACGAAGAACAGTTTAAACAAAGAGTAACAGAGGAGTTGGCAAAGGTGTCAATTGTACGTTACAAAGAAGGTGTATCGGCAGAAATAACTGGTAAAGGTAGAGATATCTTACTAAGTATTGCACACGCAGTAGTAGCATTCGCCGATAGTTCCAATGCATCAACACAAACAATAATGAGGGACTTACACGGGGCAGTAAAACTAGCAAAGATGGAAAAGGGTACAATTGATTCAGACGATATTATGGACTTTTTCAATGACTTACTGTCGGAGGTACTAGATGAGGATAGATAGTATTCAACTTTCAAGAGGTCTGTATCAAGTTTGTATGAAAGGTATAGTGGATGACAAGGAAGTAACACTATACGCAGTACAAGAATATGACGCAGACACTGGTAAAGTTACTGTGGTATATACTCAATACGGTATAGACTATGATAAGAAAAAAGTACCACAAGATTGGGTGAATAACCTTAATGAAGTATTAGAATTTATAACAAGGAGGTTTTAATATGTTAGTTGAGATTATTGGCTATTTAGGAATGGTAATTGTATTATTATCATTCTTAGCAAAAGACATCAAACTAGTTAGAATTATTAACATAGTAGGCAGTGTACTTTGTTTACTATATGGTATTTTAACTGGTACAATTCCAACGGCAGTGTTAAACGGTAGTTTATTTGTACTTAATTTAACAATGTTAATCATTTACCACAAAAAGAGAGGTAAGTAATATGAAAACAGTATCACTGGAAATAAGGGACAGAGGCACAAGAATAATGGCACTGGCTATTAGACCGGGGGATGTTACAAACAACACAGCAGAAAGTGTGATGGCAAGTATAGTCGGTTATGGTAAAGGTAATGCAAGCACATTATTATTAAAATATAGTAGTAATGAGGTTACTTACAACCCATACGATTGGAACGACAGAACGATGCACACAGCCCACAAGTACATTGAAGAACATTTTGATTTACTTAAAGATGGGGATGTAGTGGACGTGGAATTCATACTGGAAGAAACAGACAAACCAAAAGAACCAGAATGGAAAAATTATTTAGGGGGATTTTAACTTATGGCAACATATATTGCAAAAGCACAAATAGACTTAGCAGGTCATTTAAGATATGGTACAGCGGTAGTTGAGGTTGAAGCAGAAACAGAAGAAGAGGCTAAAATCAAAATCGCAGAAGCATACGAAGATGGTAATTATGCCATCATTGATGTTGACTACGAAATAGATGACACGGACTTAGATGATAATTTTACAATAACAAAAAAGGAGGAAAACTAAGTATGAATTTAGCGGACTATTCAAAAATGGATAAGGAACGCCCAACAGGTAGTGGTGAATTCCTAACATTTGAACACGGTCAAACAAGATATTTAAGATTCTTGTATGAAAGTGGTGGTGACCGACACGGGGAAGACATTTCTATTATTTGGAAGAAATGGGACGATGTGGCTAAAAAGTTCATTTACGAAGAAGGTAAAGGTAGCAAACGAACAATACTTAATGTTATTGAGTATGATGCTGACGGTAGTAACCCAAGACACGCAAGGTTTGATATTTCGGCACATATTTGTGAAACGGTATTTTTACCGGCTTGGAAAAATTACCCACGAATTATTGATGGCGTTTGGAAAGTTACTTGTTCTAACCCTAAGACAAAAGAGTTGTCGTACTCATTGTTTCCAGTGATGAATGCGGATACTATTAAGTACCCTATCACAGCACCAGAGAAGCAAGCAGATAAAAAGGAAGAACCGGCTAAACCAAAAGCGGAGCAACCAAAAAAGAAATATTGGGAATAGGAGTGATATATGCTAATTAATTTAGGAGCGGGTGTAAAGTTACCAAAATTAGCAGTAGGCACTAAGTCAAAAAATAATACGCCGAGAGTAAAAACGGTGGTTGACGATTCATTAGAAGTAGCGAGGAAAATGCAACAATTGTTTTCTAAGTACAACTGGAAGACGGTAACTACTGAAAAAGAACTTGAGGCGTATTTATTTGATAAAAAAGATTTAGGCTTTGACTGTGAAACAACAGGATTATTTGTTCACAAAGACAAATTATGTGGTATGTCTTTTGGCACAGAGGAAGATTGTATCTATATACCACTAGCACATAAAGTAGGTAAGAACTACGAAGGCGATGTGAAACGAATTGAGGAATTAGTCGCATCAATTAACTTGTGGGGATTTAACTTGAAGTTTGATTTAAAGAACGCAAAGCATCACGCAGGTTTAAACTTAAAAGGTGTTTGGTGTGGTTACTTAGCCGCAAGGTTAATGAACTGCGCAGAACCGAGCAACGAATTAAAAGAATTGTACATTAAGTACATAGACCCAAACGAGTCATTTTATAATTTTAGAGAATTATTTAAAAGACCGTTTGACGAATATGACCCAGCAATAGTTGGGGCTTATGCAGCAGTGGATGCGATGAAACATATCAAGTTAGGTAAGTACCAAGCGGAGAATATTAGTTCAACAGACAGAAAATTACTTTTGCAGTTGGAATTACCGCTGGCACATTATCTTGTGGATGTTGAATTAAGGGGTGTTAGACTTGACCAAGAGTGGAGTGCAGAACTTGTTGACGTCTTAGAAACAGACTTAAAAGTAATTGAGGATAAACTATCAAAAGAATATGGTGGTTTAAACCCACGAAGCACAAAACAGGTAGCGGAAGTACTTTACGACAAGTTAAAGATACCAATGATTGAAGGAAGAGGCACAGGCGAAGGTATCTTAAAGTTAATAGACCACCCATTTGCAAGAATGATATTAGAGCATCGTGGGGTACAAAAATTACTATCAACATACGCACGCAAGATGCCAGCAGAAGCAGACGATGGTATTATTCACGCAACATTTAATCAGTACGGGGCAGACACAGGAAGATTTAGTTCAAGTAACCCAAACTTGCAAAACATACCAAGAGACAACCGTTTCAGAAATATGTTTATAGCAAGAGAAGGGCACAAGTTAGTGTCTTGCGACTATACACAGCAGGAAGTTTATATAATGGCAGCGATGGCAGACGATGACGCAATGAAAGATGCCTATGCAAAAAATATGGACTTTTATGGATATATGGCAAGTATGGTATTTAATAAGCCTTATGAAACGTGTTTGAAACATAAAGAAAATGGTGAACTTAGAAATCAAATGAAGAGTATTGTTTTAGCATTGAATTATGATAAAGGAATAAAAAGCTTGTCACAGGATATACACAAGTCAGTTGAAGAAACGAGAGAAATATACAACAAGTTTTTTGAAAGATGCCCCAAAGTAAAAACATTTAGACAGGAAAAGCTATCATTTGCAGAAAAAAATGGCTACGTTGAAACAATACTAGGTAGAAAGAGATATTTTTCAGCACTAGGAAAGCCAGACTTTGAATGCAATGACAAGGACGTTTTAGCGACTGTTAATAAACTTAGAAGCGACTATGCAATAAATAAGCTAATAGCAGACGCTAGAAAAGAAGGAATTGTAATTACAGATTATAGAAAACAAAAAGTGGTTGAAACTCGTCAGGTTGTTAATTCTGTGATACAAGGTTCAGCAGCAGATATGACAAAGCTTGCAATGTTGGAAGCAGCAAGGAATGAAAAACTAAAATCACTAGGTATGAAAATACTTTTACAAGTTCACGATGAAATTATAGCAGAGTTTCCAGATGAGAACGCAGAAGAAGGCGGGAGACTACTAGCCAATTTAATGGTTGATGTAGGCACGGATTTAATTGGCATTAAAGTTGTATGCGAGCCGTCTATAATGTCACATTGGGAGAAAGATTAATGAGACAAAGAGTTGATGGTAATAAATTTCAAGAAGAGTTTGAAAAGCATTTTTTAAAAAGCTGCTATGTTTTACGTTTGCCTACGTTGAACACGGGCTATAGCGGATTAACGCAGCCAGCAGACTTTATAGTGGCACGAGGTAATGTACACTTTGTAGAGGTAAAAGAAACAGGAAAAGACTACTTTTCAATAACAAGTATGCAACAATATGTGCCGATGAAGGAATTTACACTAGTAAGAAAGCAATTAAGGCTTGAAATGAACTATTTAGTTTTAGTACATTTTATAAAGCGAGGTGTGTATAAATTGTTGACATCAGAGCAGGCACTTGAGTTGTCATCAAATAGAAAGCAACTTATGTATGATAGTGAGATAGGAAGCACATACAGAAGCTTAGATGAAATAGAGGAGAACAGTTTATGAATGTTACAATTGAAAGGGCATTAAAGATGCCAGTGCTATTTAGTTACTTTGTTGACAGTTTTAGCGAAGATACAAAGGCAATATTAGATAAGAATAAGCCGTTTGCTTTCTTTCATAAGAGTACACAGAAATATGAAATGACAGAGGAAGTGTTTCAAAAGCTCAGTGAAAAGCAGGAAAAGTTTGTTGATAATAGGATAGAACTGCCAAAGTTTGAGCGGGAACATAATGAAAAGTATGGTTATCAGGCTGATGCCGTATCTTTTTCATTTAAAACAAATAGCATATTTATTAATTTTCCGCAAGGAATGGGAAAGACACTTACAGCATTGAAAATAGTAGAAGCACACGGTCATAAAAAGGTTTTAGTTATTTGTGGACAGAGCAACTTGCAAGAGGAGTGGTTAAAGGACGCTAGAAAACACAATATGATACACCTTAATTTAAACATAGTTGGAATGGATACAGGTGCAGGCACAAAGAAAAAGGTGGCGTGGATAGAAGCACACAAAGATATTGATGGTATTGATTTAATAAATATTGAGGCACTTAGAAATGTTGATGTTACTGCTGCATTGAGTGAAGTGCAGTATGACTGTATGATAGTTGATGAGGTTCAGTCTGCAAAAGGCTGGAAGACAGAACAAACAAAAGGATTAAATGAAATAGTATCAAGTGAGTCACAATACAGAATAGCACTATCTGGAACACCCGTTTTGAATGACCCGTTAGAATATTTTTCATTACTTAAGTTCTTACGCGTATTTAGAACGGGCGATGGAAGATTATTAGATGTATCAAGAACAACATTTGAGAAATATTATGGTGAATGGGCGTTTGACTTTTGGGGACACTATGTATGTAAGGGATTTAAACACTTAGAAGAACTGAGCGCATTAATTACGCCTATTTGGTGTTATGTAGATAAGTCAGAACTAGGCTTGCCACAAAAGACAAGAAAAAAAATAAACGTTCAGGATATTGCAGATGAGTATAATTATTTGAATACAGTTTATAGAATGCCAATAAAAAGTGTAAGAAAGAAAGGATTTAAAACAAAGTCTGAAATACGTTCTAAAATGCAATTTTTAAGTTCAACAATGCCATCAAAGATAGAGTTTGTTAAAAACACAGCTGAAAGGCAGCTGGTATTTTCACAGTATACACAGGTGCTTGATGTGTATTATAAGGAATTAAAAGACGCAGGTAAACGTGTATTGTTTTATCACGGCAAGTTAAATATGAAAGAAAGATTGCAAGTTTTGGAAGATTGGAGCAATAATAAAGCAGATATATTATTGTTGTCTTTAATGGCAGCGAGATATGGTTTAAATCTGACGGAAGCGAGTGTAACAACATTTATTGAACCACCAACAAGTATGCCAATACTGGAACAAGGGGAAGATAGGGCACACAGAATAGGGCAGGAAAAAGAGGTCAATAGTTACTTGCTATGTTCCAGTAATTTAGACGAAGAGGCACTTGAAAACATTCAAAGAAAGCAAGAAAGTATAGATAAATTGAAAGAATTGTTAATAAACTAGAGCATTTTGGTTCTAGTTTATCGTACAATAAGTACAGACTCTTAAACTTAGAAGTAATAAGTTTAGGGGAAGTAACAAGGTAACAAGTAAAGTAAGGAGACAAGTATGGAACTAGTAAGTGATGGCATCGCTCGTGTGAGCGGGCTGGTAATGTTCAATATCAAAGTAGAAGGTATTTTAAGAAGCGAACTTTATGTAGTAGGTGAAGCACCATACACGCGAAACGATGGGGAAGTAATACCGGTCTACGATGGACGTTACAACGATTTTAAAGTTACATATTGTCACAGCGTTTGTGATGGTGAAGACGGGGAAGAAGGTTACTTAGATTTAGATATTGAACCAGCGAGCAAACGAGAGATTATGAAACATAGCAAACGTTGTAAGTATTGTGGTTGCATTTTAAAGGGTGCACCACACGAAGTGAATGACTGTTGCACATACTCACATTTTAAAAGGGTAAAAGGTAAGTAATATGGATGAAAAAGAATTACAAGCAAAGATGTTAATGTTAGGTATATTGGGAATTATAACCGGTAAGGTAAACCCAAGAACAGTAAGGTTAGATACTTTAAGAGAAACATATGATTTAGTAAATGATGTGGAAACCTTTATTAACGAACACAGTAGTTCAGAAATGGCAAAGTTACCTATCTTAGCAACAATTAGTTTATTAAGGAAAGAAACAACCATAGCGTTAAATAAAGAAGAGGAGAAACATAAATGTCAAGAGTAAAGATGATAGATAGAAAGTTACAAAAATCAGATACACAAGTATTTGAGGGGGATACAACACCAATTTTAAGAGATTCTATATCAATTGAGTTCGGGGATGTAATATCAATAATGATATACAACTCAGAAGATGACGAAGGTGGTATAGAAAATCAATTACAAGGTATGGTTTGTTTCTACGATGGTGAATTTTACGAATCAAGTCAATATGGTTACGACTCATTTGAAACGATGCAAGGAGCATTTGATAAAGTTTATGTAGAATGCCTAGAAAAATTAAACGAAGAAATATTAAGTATTATGGAGGAAAACTAAAATGTTAAATCAAGAGACGCACGGTTTTACATTGTATCACGTATATTTTAGTGGTTTAAAGAAACCAGGTTTAGATTTGAATTTCTTGTTAACATATAACGGAAGCAAAGCACCGGGTTTAGATAAACTATTGGAAGGTGGTCATAGAGGTAAACTCTTTATGGACTCGGGAGCATTTCCAGCAGCGAGAAAGAACACAGACTTAGATATTAACAAGTATTTAGATTATGTAAATACAGTAGGAGACCGCTTTGATGCTATAGCACAGTTAGACTACTTACCAAGAGTCGCAGATGGTTCAGTTGAGGAACGCACAAGAAAGTCAATTTCATTAACTTGGGAAAGATTTTTATATATGTGGCCGAGAGTAAGACCAGAGTTAAGAAAGAAACTTATTTACGTTTTGCACGGTTCGGAAGACATTGAAGAGCCATTAAGAAGAGCACTAGCGTGGCGTGATGAGGAAGGCAACAAGATTGAGTATATCGGTGTTGGATTGAGTAACCCAGACAAAGAACAGCGCGCCCGTCAACTTGAAATAGTTAATAGACTATTTAAAGAATTTGATTACAGGGGGCAGTTTCACGGTTTCGGTTTACAAACATTGGATTTAGTTCAGTTAAGCCCATATCTAACAAGTTGTGATAGTTCGTCGGCAATTAGAGACCAGATGCAAGGAAGTGTATTCATTGAAGGTCAGTCAATTAAAGTAAGTGACGATACCAAAGTACACCACCGTTCAGTTTTAACAAATGCACAAAGAAATCTGTTAGAACCAAAATTAAGAGCAAGAGCAACGGAAATGGGAATTGACTTTGACTTAGCCAAAGCAAACGCACAAGAAAGATATGTATGGGGATGTATGGAACGCGACGATTATATTATGAAACATTACAACAACCATTACAAAAGAGTTAAAGGAAACTTGTTAAAAAGAAGTTAATTATCGTACAATAAATAACGGAGGTAGAATTAATGAACGATATTGAAAAAGTAGTAGTTGATTTATACAATAAGTATAAAGACAGCAAGGACAAGAGTAAAGAAGTTAAGATGACTGCGGAAGAAGTAGTACAGATAACCGAATTCACACTAGCATTGAGAAACGATTACTTAGCATTAAGACAGGCGTTGGAAAAAGAAATTGATTACAATAGGCTGTTGAAAATTGAAAATAATAATTTACGAGGGGGCAAGTAATGGAAGACTGGGCATTAAAATACAGACCACAACGGTTAGTAGATTTAATAGGTCAGGAAGTCAACTCGGAGATACTCTCAACACTTGTAGCACAGAATAAGTTGTTCAACTCAATGATATTTTACGGTAGGAGTGGTTGTGGTAAAACTACAACAGCCAGGATACTTGTAAATGAACTTAATGCAGAAGTAATAGAACTTGACGCAGCATCAAACAGTGGTGTAGACGACGCAAGAAATATTAAAGACATTGCAAGTAAGTTAGCATTGAGTGGTAGGTCAAAGATTATCATTATTGACGAGGCACATATGTTAAGCCGAGCGGCTTGGAATGCAATGCTAAAGATAATTGAAGAGCCTAACAGTAAAACACATTTTATATTTTGTACAACGGAGTACGGGGCAATACCCGCCACCATTAAAGGCAGAAGCCAGATGTTTAAGTTTTACAGTATACCACACGAGAAACAACAAGAATATGTTAAAAGTATTCTACTAAAAGAGAAAGCCGAGTTAGATGATAGGTTAATTGACTTTATTATTAAAGAAAGTAAAGGTCAAATGAGAGACTTATTAAAGAACTTACAAAAGGCAGTTCAAACAGGAATTAACACGGTAGCAAAGATGTCAGAAAGTTTAGGTATACCAGATGTAAAAGGAATGGGGGCCTATCTCAATGCAGTACTATCAAACAACACAAAAACAGCGATTAAAGCATTAAAAGAAGTTAATGACAAGACCGACAGTTTATTAAGTTGGAAAACAAGATTGGAAGACTTAATATATGAGATTTTGGAAGACCATTACGGTCTTGCAGAATTACCTTACCCATTACAGCAAGCCCAGAGGTTAAAGGAATTGGCAACCGAGCATAAGCCGCAGATGTTCGGTAAAGTCCTTGACTATCTGTTAAAGATATACAAAGATGATAATGCATTCCAAGTACTGTATGTGCTTGCTGTGCTTGGAGTTGACGGATGTTAATTCAGAAGCCAAAAAATATTGTAGCCGAGGTAAAACTAAGTGAGTTACAGAAAATAGCATTGGAATTTATTCCAAAAGAACAAGTAACAAAGTTTAGTCAGTTTCCACACTTGATTGAGGTGGAATTAGAGAACGAGGCAAGAGAACCCGAAATGGATAAAGTTTTAAAAGACATATTCAACGCACTGCACGATAGAAACACGCCAAAGTTATTGAGGGCATTGCAAGGGGACAGAAAAACAATATTCTACGCTTTTAAAAAACAACTTGATACACAAGCCAAGTCTGTTGCACAACCTAAGCCACAAGGCGAAGGAGTTAAGCAAAAAAACACGGCAGGAGGACTTAATAAACAACAGGCTAAGATGTACAATTTAATTAGTAATAAAGAGGTGTCATTGATAACAATAGCACTGATGAAAAACTAATTAGCCGGTGCAGTCCGGCCGCACCGTAATCAAAATTAAGGAGAAAACAATTATGAAACAAAAAATTAAAAACTTGTTTGGAGAATTAGACAAGCACAAGGTTTTAATACTACTTACAGCGGTACTAAGTGTAGTGGTAGTATTTATGAACCTATTTACAAGCCTGAGATGGCAAGGAGCACCGGGATTAACATTCGGTAACGTATTCTTTACTTGGATGCCAATGTTGGTGTGCGACATTCTTATTGAATGTTATGGTAAGAAGAAAGGTATAGCAATACCAGCATTCGTTTACTTACTGCAAGGGTTGTTCTTTGGTTTAGCAGCGTTACTAGTTGCTACCCACCCAGATTTTTTGATTTGGAAAACCACAGCAACAGGTACAGAAATATTTAGTACAACCTTTGGAGATACATTCAGAGTATGGGGCGGAAGCGTTTTGGCTAATTACGCAGGTTTCTTAGTAAACAGTCTTACAATGTACACAATGAAGAAGCATATGCCAGCAAGCGACAAATGGTACAGTTTAGCAATTAGAGCGGTACTATCGTCAATGTTAGGTCAGTTTGTAGATAATGCGATATTTATGTATGTTGGTTTAGGTATGTGGGATTGGGTTTCCATTGGTCTAAGACAATTAACAGAAGTTGGTATGGAAGTATTATTCTTACCGATAACATTACTGTTAGTTAGAAAGATTAATAAATTACCCGATTACTCACAAGTTGTAACAAAGCAAATCAATGTAAAACAATAGTACATAAGGCAATTACACAAGGTTAAGTATAAAGTCCTTACAAATCGTAGTTAGCGGCGCTACAGTAGAGGTGTAAGGACTGATACTACCTTTAATTAAAATAATTAAAAGGAAAAAACTATGAAAAAAATATTATTATACAGTGCAGGACTAGATAGTTGGCTAATTGACAAGGTATGGAAGCCTACTCATAAGTTATTTTTTAGAATTGGCACTAGAAGTAACGAAAGGGAATATCAGTTAATAAAGCATCAGATAGAGGCAGGGTTAGTTGATAATGTAGAAATTATAGACTATACGCTATCACAGTTTGAGCAGCCTTATAGTAACTATTATTTACCGTTGAGGAACTTACACTTAGTATTAATGGCAGCACATTGGGCAGATGATGAAACTGAGATTTGTCTTGGTTCAGTTAAAGGCTCAGTACATAAGGACAACGACAGCAAGTTTGCTAAGCAGGCTACAAAGTTAATTAACTATTTATTTAGCGAACAAGGTAAACAAAAAGTTAAAGTGGTAGTACCGTTTGAAAACACAAGTAAAGCAGAACTATTAAGAATGTACCTTGAAGAAGGTGGTGACATCAACAAAGTGTGGAATGAAACATTTAGTTGCTATCAGCCACGAGATGGTCACGAATGTTATGGATGCACAAGTTGTTTAAGTAAGATAGCAGCATTTTACTTTAATGGATTTGGTAGTTTTCCAACAACAGTAGTGTCAGCATTCGGAGAAAGGGACTTTATTAGTTTTATTAAACAGGCTATTGAAGAAAACTCTAACAAGGTTGAAAAGGATGTGTTATTAATGTACACAGACTTAGCAAGTAAAGGTAATTAGTAATGACAACAAGGGAATTAAGTACTATACACGAAAAGGCAGTAGCCAAAGCACTTGGCGGAAGAAGAACAGCCAATAGCGGAGCAACACCCTTTAAGAAAGGTGACGTGATAGTAGGAGAGGTACTCATTGAATGCAAAACCAAAGCAAAAGAAACAAATAAGTTTTCCATAAGTAAGGAGTGGCTAGATACCATTCAGATGGAAAGGAAACAGATGCAGTTGGTAGCAGGCTTCTTAGCAATATCATTTAACTGTGGTAAAGATAGTTATTACGTTATAGATGAGAAGTCAATGCAAGTATTACTAGATACAATAAACGGTTTATTATAATATGGAAAAAAGACAGCGTGCAAATGTTGTCTTTTTTATCGTACAATAATAGACAGGGAGAAACCAAAGTATGCGAAAATTGTTTACTGATTTCATTAGAGAGATACAAAAAGAAAAAGACAAAGATAAAAAGGCAAAGATAATTCTAGCGTTAACAGATGACCAATTTAGGTTAGTTAAGCACATTTATGATAAAAGAAGAATACCAATTACAAAGTACGAATTTAGAGAACTGTTACAGGAAGAGGACATAGACCAAGTAACAGAGTTAAACTCATTGATAGCAATAATAGACTATATGTATGACCCGGAGTGCAACAGAAGAAAACTAGCCCACGCAATGATGATATATCTAGACTTTATAGAGGGCATAGCAGGCTGGAGGAAATGCAGGGATGTTTCTAAAATCTTATTTAAAGAAACAAGGTTAGGCATTAAAAGAAGAGAAGTAAGACGACTTGAAAAAGAAAGAAAGTTAAGTAAAAGTTAAGAAAACCACTGAAAA
>ENA-UOOK01000593-UOOK01000593.1-fermentation-metagenome-genome-assembly--contig:-NODE-593-length-48131-cov-4.678155_pt1 | contig 48131 bp, 55 predicted proteins | sample MGYA00245777_ERZ724023 | MGnify/ENA primary metagenome ERZ724023 (study PRJEB28704, sample SAMN03018312) | fermentation metagenome | biome: anthropogenic terrestrial biome; feature: soil; material...
GGGGGTACTGATTATCGATCATGATCACATGCTTGTCTGCTTCAAAGGCTCCATAGACATTTTTAAGGTTTGGCTGTACATCGGCAGCATAAAGCAGCATTTCTGCCAGCCATTCGAGCGCCGGCCCCCAGGCATTCATCTTTTCCTCACACCGGCAGATCAGCGGCCAGTACAAGGTCTTAAGTCCTTTGCCGCTGGTGATCACATTGCGGGTGCTCTCCTGGTTAAGATCAGGTACACCGACAAGGTCATGCATATCTTGTTTGATAGTGGACTCGGTATCCGCAAAAGCGGAGGCGTAAGAAAAGGTGTTGGAGATCGTTCCAACCTGCACGTTGGGTGCACCGCCGTCGCTTGCCTGTGCCAGATCGCCTTTAAGATCCCATAAAGCACCGGGTGCACAACGGAAAGACTTCATGCAGCTAGGATCAACGCCCGACATGTATGTAATCTGATTCATTCCCTTGCGCAGAGAATCAATGTTGCCGGATTTTAACCGGCCATACCAGGCATCATCACACATTAGATCCCGGATTTCACTGACGCCTTCCGTATCACCGGACAGGCCATCATTAAGGATAACATAGGCTGGTATCCTATCAAGCCCCGTGTCGTAATCCTGCTTTGTGCCGTCCCATTCTATCGTTTGGCCGTAGCCGTCCGTAATGCGCTCATCGAGTAAGCACCGGGTGCCTTCCTTGCGGTATTTCTGTACCCAAATACGTTGCCGAGACCGGTCGGCATCGTCCTGCATCGTATAGAAAAATACAATACGTTCCAATGTATCCACATCGTCAAGCGCTGTCTCATAAACAAAGCCATCTGCAGGCACAAACATGATGCTCAGCTTATCTTCGGTTACGTTTACTTTAAGAGCGACTCTACCACCGATCAAGCAGTCACGAGCGCCTTTGATCAGTTTATCCCGCCATAGGTTAGACTTAAAGGCCTTATTAAGATACGTCTGCATGTTAGATTCATTTGGACGTCCGTCCTTCGTTTCAGTTTCTTCTGGACAGATTACTTTGATTTCCGGAGATTTGCCGAAAAGAAACTGTGCTTCGCGCCGGATCAGCTTCTTAATTTGCTTCGACGGCAGCTTTGCCGGAACATAGTCGCCGCCCGTGTCTACCTCGAAACGTGCGCCGTTATTGTAGATCGAGTAATAATCCTCGATCTTCCCCAAACGTTGGAGTACATCGGGACCATAGGGCCCGACAAGTTCGGAATAAATAAAATCTGGTATCAGAATGATCACCTCCCATATTTTTTATCACTGTAAATTCCGTACCGGATCGCGTCCTGCACGTCGTCATCAATCTTTACCGGTTCGTCCGTGCCTTTTTTCCAGACATAAGAATAAATCTCATGCGGGAACCTTCTGACGTTTTCCCGCACAATAAACAGTCGCTTTTGCTTGTAGAGACTTGCAACTTCGGAAATACCGGCAAGTACGTCTTTCCGGGCGTTAATTGCCCGCAGTCCGTTAATGCGCATTTGCTGAATTAAATCCGGCCGTGCCGAGTCACAGTAAAAATCAATGTTTCCATATTGCTCTTTGATGGATTGCCCAATTTTGATCCAGTTATCGATGTGCCGATGCTGTGCAGCCCATTCACGAAACAGGTAATACCGTCCGTCTTCTGTGCGGCCGATCAGTACAAACGCGCCCCAGTGTTCCCAACCGAAGTCAACCCCGACGAACCAGCGGCTGATCTCGTCGATGGGAACCTTGTCAGCGGATATGTAATGGACCTTTTCGTCAAAATCAGGGTACACGGCACCATCGGCCGATACCCACGCGCCGTTAATATTGCGGTCGTAGAACATGCCGGACGGGGTAGAGGCTTTTATATTCTGCCGGTATCTTTCTGACAGGAAGGTATTGTCGTCAAGCCTCCATGGATACTGCACGATCGTTTTACCGTCAGCCTTGTCGATATAGTCGGTTTTGAGCCAGTGTGCAGGATCGGCCGGGTTGGTATCCATGAGGATCCGGGCACCGTCACCCGAACACCGCGACTTGATCTCATCGAATACTTCTTCATTTGCAACGCATGCTTCATTGATGTACGCGCCCCAGGCAGTCATGCCGCGGATACGTCCCATATCATTGATCTTGCTGTGGCCGAAGCAGCACACCTGAACACCGAACAATTGAAAGCGGTTAAACTTATCAAACTGAAATTGGAGGCCGTATTTACCGGACAGTTCATTGAGAATGTTGCGGTGAATGCTGCCGATGTCAGCGGCAGCTAAAATGTACTGCGGGTTTGAGATCCCGGCAGCAGCAGCGTTGGCGCGTACTCGGCGCAGTTCATATAAAAACAGGTCATTGTCGAGTACGGTTTTGCCAGAACGTTTGGCCCCATGATTGATCAGCATAAAATAATCCTGCGTCATAGCTCGGCGCAGGACTTCTTGTTGCTTTTCATGATAAAGACTATTTAGGCTCATTTTTCACAGTATCCTCCAAGGCAGATAAGTATTCATCAATGCGGGATTCTGCTTCTGGCGCTTGAGCGCTGTCCTCTCCGATCAGATTTCGCAGTTCCTTGACCGCCTGTACATCTCCTGACTGTGCGGCCTGCATTAACGCAAATGTTACCAGCATTTTATTGTCGCAGCCCTCAGGCGGAACACCGGCACGAGACAGCTTATTCCACTTGCGCCGATCGGAAACAGGCAGGGAAAGTAAGTAGTCAGCATACTCGCGCATGGTCTTTTTCGCTCTGCGGGCTTCGCCGCTTGCCTTGCCGGCTTTTCGGGCGTTTGCCGCGCGTTCAGAAGGTGTCAAGCTGTTATTTAAGTCGTCGGCAGACATTAGATTCTTTTCATTGGCCATTTAGGGACCACCACCCGGAGGGCGCTGACCGATCAGAATCAAGTCAATAGCCCATTGTGCCCGCAGTCGGCGAAGATCAGCTTCCTGTTGGATAGAACGGTGGGGGATACACTCAAGATTGCGTATTTGCTTATCTAGTTCCTTGCGGCGGTAAGGACTCAGCGGGCAATAGGGGAGGGCACACGCTGGACACCCGGTCTTTATAGTGTTGTTTTGTGGACAATGATCACATGGCAGCATGGTGCCACCTCCTTAAAAATAAGTATAAAAAAGGACGGCCCGAAGGTCGCCCAATAAAAAATATGTATTTAGTCATTAGGTGAATTTAGAATTGCTTTCTTGAACCATATTTTCTAGGGTGTCCAACAGATTTCATTCATGACCATTATCCGGATGCGGCATCTTAGAGATCGGATCAGTACCATGTTATCAGCTCCTTAAAAATTGAAATTTATATTTGATCAATATATAATGTTTAATGAAAGTGAGGTAATTCTATGTGTACCGAATTACAGAATAATATAAATTATTTTATGACACAATTCCATAGTGAAAAAAATTTTGAAGCACTCAAGGAAGTTACAAAGTGTGAGAACTATTTTCCAAAACAGAATTCACCAGATTCAAAAAATTCAAGAAATTCATATAATGCCGATTGTTGGTCTTTATTAAAAAAAACCCATGGAATATATATGTTCATTAACTCTTCTGAAAGTAAAGTATTGTATATTGGAGAAGCACATAAACAAACGCTGAAAACTAGAATATCTCAGCATTTTCACAGCCGAGATAAAGGAGGGTTAACCTATAAATTAAATAACAGTTCAGATGAATTAGTTCATACTCTTTATAAAAGTTTGGAAAAATCTGTTCTGTATGTGATTAAAGCAAATCCAGAAACTTTATCTAAGGAAATTCTTTATTTCGAAAGCTTCCTAATTGGTGCTTTGCGACCGCCAATAAACTTTTGCAACCCAAAAAATAGCGTCGACCACTAAATTGGAGGGCGCTAAAAATCATTTTAAATTTTCGTCTCTATTTTTGTGCTGCGATAAAATTTTTAAATAGTAAAGGATATCTCCTTCATCAGATTCTTTTTTAACGATATCTTCAGTCATTTTGTTCATATTGGCCTCAAACATTAGTATAAGTAACCTTATAAATTTTATCAGAGAAATTATTGAGACTAATATTGAGGTAACGAGAATCAAATAATAGTATGGTATTTCCCTCGGAAGAAAAATTGAAACTCCAACTGTTAATAGTCCCTCTGACAGTCCCAACGTAAACACATGAATCATAGGTCGATCTAGATTTCTACCAAGCAGATCTTTACTTACTCCAATTACAGAAGTTGCAACAATAGTGATTACTGCAATATAGATTCCGCTTGTAATAGAAAAGAAGCTAGCCAGACCATTTATTCGTTCTTTGGATAAATAGTCTTTTAAAATTGAAAAGAGAAGATCTGAAAAATTTCTATTGAATGCTGCTATTATACCTATAGTAATTGCTAACATCAGGCATATGCATTCAGCCTTCAGATTTAATTGTATGATTTTCCATGCCGATTCCTGGTTGTTTTGGTCCTTCATTGCTGATTCCTGATTGTTTTGGTCCTTCATTGCCTTCATATTTCTCGCCCCTATCATGCAAGTTATCAGGTAAGTAGTTTTTTACCAATTTAAAGTCTCCTAGCGCGTTTGGCCTAAAAAGGTGAAGATAGGTTTCTAGCGAATTATTGCATCTTCTTGCTTGTTGCTCAATGGCTGTAGTCATATGATTAATAAAAAATTCCGGTGAAATTTGATTTTCCGAAGTAAAGTAAGGATGGAAAACAATAATCGAAGAATTTTTTAACTTAGCTTCACTTACTTTTTCTTTCTCTCCATTCATATAATCCACTATAATTTCTTTAACAAATGCTTGATCAATATTAATTGCATTAAGTAAACTAAGAATTTCATTAATATCCAACGTTTCGCTTTTTTTACCTTTACCCAAATTCATAGTTAATGCCAATTTCTTGCTTCCACCATTGGTCTTAGCACAAGTTACAAAGCTTTTAAATGCTTTAGTTAATGGGGACACTTCATTTTGTCCAATCTTTTCAAGATAAAAGTTATTTAATGGATGTGACAAGTCAAGATTAAATGTTACAGATTTTACGAGTTTAGCATTTCTGACCTCCTTCAATCCGGGACAAACATAAATAGGACGTATCACAATTCTATACTCGTAATCATTTGGAACAAAGGAATTAAAATAATCAGTTATATTTTGTAAAGTTGGCCCTTCACGATTTGTTGTAATCAAAAGCAAATTCCATGTTTTATCATACGCAATCGAATTTATGTCATACATAGCCATTGGAAGTTCTGCTAGTTTATGTTTAGAAGCGTCATAGCCATACGGTTTATTTTTTTCCTTAAGTTTTCCTAAAGGTATTACAATTTGGGAGGAATTATTATTTCTATAATATGGAAACAGTCTTACAGTTTTACCGCCTATTTCACGAACAAGTAATTCTTCTTTTTCCAAATTGATAAAAGTTTCTTCAATATTTTCAAAAAAATTCATTACTGAACATTCGATAGGATTTTCTTCTTTGTCTTCAAAGGCAATTGTATAGAATTTCACTTGCTTACTCATAAATCTTTCCCCCTCAAAATACTTTTTACCATTATAAGGCAGAAATTAGCATTTTAAAAGAAAATATTACACATTTGTGAAACATGCGACAAAATTGCCATTGGAATTTTACGGTAACAGCCAACTCCATTCAATCATTCCTTAAAAACATAAAAAATTCGCCAAAATAGGAAAAAGACTATTTGTCTTGTAATCGGTTTATAGCGGTTTGATAATACTGCCGGTCAAATTCCCAGCACACGTAATTCCGTCCGGATTGTTTGCAGGCGACCGCGGTGGTTCCGCTGCCGCAGCAGCTGTCGAGGACGAGTTCGCCCGGGTTCGTGTAAGTTCGAATCAGGTAGTCAAATAGCGCTACCGGCTTTTGGGTTGGATGTAAGCCGCGCTCGCACTTGATTTCCAATAGCTGACGCGGATAATGTACGAAGCAAGTTTCTGTGTCATGAGATAGGCTGTTGTCCATACGGTAAACAGAGTCCCCATGAGAAGGAATCTTTTTGCCATTTCTTTTGACTGGCTTGTCCAGAATGATGAGTCCCTGTGGATTGTAAGTGGGGAGGTGCTTGTAAAATACACACACTTCCTCAATACACCGCAGGGGCATTCTTTTTGCGTTGGCGAATCCGGTCGGTTGATTTTTGTACCAGTACCAGCAATATCGAAAAAGTTTTGGTTGACTGCTGATAAGCTGTGTTGTGAAAGGCTGGCATCCGGTTAGGCAAATTGCACCATGATCTTTGATGACTCTGAGGTATTGTTCCCATAACTGATCAAACGGCAAAAGGCTGTCCCAGCGGCACCCCGTGATCCCATACGGGAGATCGGTGAGGATCATGTCTACACTGTGATCGGGCAGCCGGTGCATTCCGGCAATGCAGTCTTCGTTAAAAATATGATTGATATAGTTTTCCATGTGTAATCTCCTTTTTGTCAGAGACCCGCATGGCCTGCACTAAAAACGGTATAGAAAAAGGAGCTTCTTTTAAAAGCCCCTCTCTGCGAAATTCCGTAATTATATGTTAGCACACATTGATGCCGGAGTGATTATGAGAAACTTTGAGTCATAAAGAGAAATGCCGAGAAATTGGGAGTGTTTTCAGCCTATCCAGCTAAAAACCTCCTGTGGAGATAAATCAGACAACTCTTTCAAAAGAGAATCTGCTTTTTGACTGACCCATCCGGCATCACAGTATTCTGTATCGGCGGCAATTTCTTTCCATGCTGGACGACGTCCACTCCACTTTTCGCGTTGACGCTGATCTTTCGGACCCATATATGCCAACTCTAGAATTCTTCGTTCAGCTCGTCCCAATGTCCCTAATGCTACTCGGCACCAGTCCTGTTGCTCCTGCAGGCGAGAGATGCGCTTTCGACAGGATTCAATCTGCCGGTCAAAATAGACGGTGTTGTCCCGCATGGCTGTGTTTGCAGTTTGATCGCTGGTGCTGCCTTTTCCGGTCGGCAGTCCAGAGAGGATAGGGGAGGAAAGAGAAAACTTTCCGCGCTCTTCCTGACAGTGCCGGATCGCAGCCAATTCTTCATCAATCATTTGAGGAATGTCGTAATATTTCTGCAAAAGTTTCTTGATCTGATCTGGCGTCATTGGTTCCATTCAAAACATTCCTCCTAATTTCAATCTACAATAATTTCTCGGAAAGCCCATCCATTCGGACGGCAGTATTTTTCGATGAATAACCTTCGGCGGTATATGTAATCTCTTTGGAGCTTTCGTATGGCCTTTGATTTCGTTTCTATGGCTTCTATGGTTCCATTGCGGTAAGTTATGAGAAAGTCTGGAGTATAATGCGCTGAGGGCAATTTTAGGCCGCAGTACTCGCTTTTCGGAAGCAACTCAAAACTTTTGTGTAACTCTATGTCAATGATCTGTCCGCTTAGAATTTTGGGGAGAAGATCGGTTATGTAAAAGTTGCGTTCCAGCTGGCTGTCAAATTCATCTGATCGTTTGGGTTTGCAGTGCTCTTTTTGCCCATTTTGCTTTTGACGTTCTTTTATTTGCCGTTCCAGTTCGGCACGGACAGCCGGACCAAGTTGACTTAGGTCGTCAATTCTCATGGAAAAGCGTTTCTCCCGTTTTGCATTTCTTTTTTGCGCCGAAGGAGTTCTGCCTGAATGATTTCGATTTCTGAATTTGCAGCGGATACCGATTCGCTTTTTCCAAGTTGCCGATTGAAATTGAGCGTTTCTTTGAGACTATCAATGCGGTGCTGAAGTCTTTCAACAGGGAGTGTGTGGTAATCAAGACTCATTTTTCATAACCTCCAATTTTGGCAGTATGTATTTTTCAAAATCCAGCCGTTCGCTGTCAGATAGGGGACACCAGTCTGCAATTCCCTTCCAGTGTTTGTAGCGCTTATATAGCGGCAGAACGGCCGGGTGGTTGATATTGACCCGAAACCCATATGGATTGTGTTCCAGCAGCAGCCCGGTTTCTGCCGGATCGTTATTATAAATCATGGGTCATTTCCTTCATACTGTTTTTAAAATATTCGTCCCAATCATTTGTTATTCCGTTTTGGGGCTGCGGGATTTCCTTTTTACCCTGTGATCTGGAAAGCCATGAATTAATAAACTTTTTGATTCCGCTTTTCGTTTTTCTGCGGCTTGGGTTGGTGTCGCACCAGCCTTTCATTTTCCGAAATTCCTGTTCGATATCGACTGCTGGATATAACGCTTTCCATTCCTCAATCTGACGTTCCGTAACCTGATATTCGGAATTATCACGAAGAATAAGAGAGATAAAAGGAGGGGAGGCGGGTGAAACCGCTTTTGCGGTTGAACCTATCTGTTCTATACTCTTCTCTCCTTTACTCTCCTTTCCTTTACTTTGGGGATTAATTTGCAAATTAACGGCATTATTTTCTAAATTAACGGTGGTTTTCTCTGAATTTACAGTTTTAAAGGTAACCTTATTAAGAATGCTGGTTGGAACGTCTTTTTTGTCAGATGAATCCAGTAACCAGTATTCTTTTATGATCTGTATTTCTTCACGGGTAGATACTGCACGTATGTACCTGCGCTGGATACCCGCCGATGTCAAAATGCCGAACATCTGAAAAACCCCATTATTGAAAATGGAACGTCGCAGACACCCTTGCACCACCTGCGTTATGTTCTCGGGGACGATCCCACAACCGACAGCGTCAGCCATGAGGAGGCAGGAATCTTTGTCCCACACTTTGTAATATCCAGTCGTGCGATAAATATCGCACAATAGAGAGATCACAATCAGGATCCCTTTTGATCCGAATTCGGCCTTGATCAGCCGGATTTTATCATCTTGGAGAAAATCAACATCAAGAGGAAAATAATCAATCCCGTCCTTAGCAGGACGAGCCATACGATCACCTCCCGAATAAGAGCCTGTACCACATCCACCCACCATCCCACTTGTGCCCACCATTTTTAAAGCTGATTTTGTTTTGCGTATTTTAAGGAAAGATACCGAAATTTCCTACAGGTGAATACATGAGGCTGCAGAGCGTAAAAGGTACGCTGCCCAATGAAGTCTCCTGCATTTTGCGCAGTAAGAATTTTAACCCCGGTAATGATTTCACCTTTATAAACCACATGGAGGGGACTGCATGGGTCCCACATGCAAAGAACTGGATTTCGATCACAGGGGCAGTATTTTCGATCTCCAACTTTTCTCCAAACCAGTGCTGCTTCACACTGAGGACAGATGTCCATCCCTCTCTTAAAGTGTGTCAAATACACTCGTTCCTGCATAATCGTCATACTCCTGATTATCCGGATCAAACCGAAACTGCGGCATTAAATCCGTATACATTTTGAATCGCCTGAGCTGCTTTGTTCTGCGGCAGTACTCACACTCTCCGCACCGTCTGGGATTTTCCTCTCCGTTTTTGAGACGCTGAATATGAGGAACGTTGGCTTTTACTGTTTCCAATTCCAACTCCCAGCGTGCATCATCGTTAAGAAGGAAGGCTTCTTTATCCGGCGGGGATTGTTTGGAAACCCCTAAAATAATAAAAGTTGGGAAGGTGTCTGCTTTGGCGTTCTGCCGCTCGATTTCGCCGTACACAGCAGCCCGCATCAAATACCCGTATTCTTCTACGAACGTTTGATGCTCTTTGGTAACCGGGTTATAGAAGGTCTCTCTCAAATTTGCTGAGGTCTTATAGTCGATGATCTTTCGCCCGGAAGCACAATACTTATCCATCTTCATCCGCCAGGGAATCCCTCCAACTGTACCTACCATGGGCATTTCATTTTCGCCGGGCCAGGACAACACCATAGACATTAGAGGATCCTGCTGAACTGATAAGATCATTTGATCCAACAATTCAAACGGCGCATATTTACCGATGATTTCAGTTCCCCTTGCTTTTGTAGTTTTCGTCTTAAAGATCTTATCAGCCCCGTCCTCGCAAAACTTTTTAAACGCTTCCGGGCTTTCAAAATAGGAATGAAAATACTGCCCTTGAAACAGTGCATCTGATTGCTTCTCTGGTTCCCATAGGCCCCGAAGCTTCGCAATTTCAGCAGCTTCACATTTTTGGAATGCCTGGTACTGAGAGCAGCTCATATAATGGATATCTGCTTCTCGGGAATAGTAATTTTTATCGGTCAGTTGGAATACTTCCGGCATGATTTACGTCCTCCTTTTCTGGCATTTCCGGTGGTGTTTCTTCCACGGGTTCAACCTGAGCTGCCTCAACCGGAATGGAGGCCTTTTTTTGCACCTCAGCATTCAAAGATTCCAGCCGTTTGTTTTCCTCTTGCACCGGGGTAGCAGAAGTATTGACATACTGCTCGCCCGTAGCATTGAATGCCTCAATGATTAGATCGCTGTCATCGGAAGTATTTAAGAAGAACTTACAAGCACGCCCGATCACTGTCTTTTTCGCCATCTGATCCGGGAATTCCTTATGTACGGAATGTTCCTTTGAGCGGCTTTTACTCCAAGCCTTTTCAATCTGCTTACGATTCATAATCTCGGTATAGCTTTCTCCTTCATCCAGCAGGATGGTGCAATAAACCGCTCGGATATCTTCAATCCCATCCCCAATATTATCAATGGAGCTTTCGTGTTTTAGAATTTTCCAGCTGCCGGCCTCTTTGGTTACTTCAAAGGTATCTCCGTTCCAGATCACGTCTGAAATAATCTTTTTCACACCTGGAACATGTTTGGTCACAGCCATGGTTCCAAAATAGGAACGTTGTGCTTGCAGCTGATTTCCATAAACAATGTAATAAATCTGCTTTTTTGCAGGGTTCAATCCCTGAATAACCGTATAAAGCAAAGCATTTGCCACACTATCCTTTGTACAGACATCCAGGGCAGGGCGCTTTTGCAAATCCTTTGTTTCCTGAATGGGTCAGCCAAGCAGTACGCAGCGCATTTGATACACTGTAGTTTGGAGGGAAGTTAATGCCGCCTTGATGAGATAGTTCCTCAATCCGATCATTTACGCTGTCAAGAATACTTTTTTCCTGTTTGCGCGCTAATGTGTTTTCAGACATTTCTTATTCCTCCATTTTTTAATTGATCCGGCAGCCAGTTCCCGGAATAAAACCAATCAACAAGCATTTTGATAAATTCCTGCCGGCAGTCGTCTGTGTTTTCAGAGCAGTCAAATGCGATTCCGCAGCGAAGCATGGCATAGGGAAGAGCATCATCTGCGGACACAGTCTTTCCTCTCTCTGGACCGATCCCTTTATAAGCGATGATATTTCGCTTGACAAATCTTTCATTCTGCGGTACTTTTAAATTATTAGTGGTTTCCTTTCCGCCCTGAGTGTTGGTAGCGCTCTGGGCGGTATTTTTATGTTCGGACATAGCTGTGCCTCATTCCTTCACGATTTTGTGATTTCTTGCGATCGATGCACCGTTGCTCGTGTTCCCAGGTTTTCATGGCCTTCTGACGGTAACGCTCAATCGAGATTGCTTTGACGGTACGGATCGCAATCGATACGATAGCGATCAAGCCTATGTACTCAAATAGATTCATGCTGATTTCTCCTTACATTATTCAGAAATTCGATGAATTCCTGCTGAAGTTGAAGTTGCTATATTCGGACAGGCAAAATAAATGAACTCATCTAGTCGATCAACATCTACAAGTGGTTTCTTTTTAGTCATCCAAGCAACGGGAATTCTTTTTTCTTTAACCAATCGACGAAGTGCAGTTAATGTGATGGCTGTATTCGGATCCTCCTTTTTTAAAATTCTTGCAGCTTCTGGTAGTGTTCTCATACGCATTTTAAATACCTCCTTTCTAAGACCTCATTTTTTCTGCTTGATAAGTTCATCCAGTGCAGTGCTGATTTTTTCTTTGGCTCCTACTGGATGTCTGGAACCATTGAGAATCATGGATACATAGGACTTTGTGAAGCCTAGTCTTTCAGCAAGTTCATCATAGGTAATGCGGTTGACGTGCATTTTTCCTACAACGTTCCCTGTCCATTTATCAGGCAAACTTGCTCCCTCCTTTTTTAAATTTTAGGGTTGAAAAAGTTAACACCATGTGATATTATTAAAATGAAAGTTCAAATAGTACACAAGGCGTTCTCTCAAACTGGAACGCTTTGTTAACTTATGCAACCTACAATCGTTATTATATAGTGAACTCATGCAACTGTCAACGCTTTTTAGCGTACTTTTGCAACGTTTGTATGGATGCACAATTTAAGGAGTGTTAAATTGTGTTTTATGACAACTTTGTAAAACTATGCAATTCAGTGAACAAATCGCCAAGTGCAGTGGTACTAGAAATTGGATTACAGAAGTCAACGGTAACAAGGTGGAAAAAGGGAAGTATGCCAACAGATGCAACTGCACAAAAAATAGCGGATTATTTCGGCATTTCGGTGCCTGAAATTATGTCCGGAAAAAAAGAAAAGGCTTCCTCTCTGAACGAGAAGAAGCCTGAAGATATTACATTTGATGATTTTACTTATGCTCTCTTAGATGAATCTAAGGAATTAACAGAAGAGAATAAAGACAAGTTGTTGGAAATGGCACGATTCTTTAAAATGCAACAAGATAAAGAAAAGAAGTCAGAGGATTAAATTCATGGTTGAATTTTCAGATTTATATAAAGAAATACAGAATTATGGAATTTCTCTATATCAATACAATGTTGGAGAAGTCAAGAGTGCCACAATTGAGTTAAATAAGCGATATGGAATATTTATTGATATTACTCGGTTTCCATCATTGGCAGAAACAAAGAGAGCATTAGCGCACGAAACGGGGCATTGCGCGACTGGATGCACGCATAAAGTAAGCAGTTCAATTGATCTCGTCGCAAAGCATGAGTATAAGGCAAACCAATGGGCGGTAAAGCATTTTCTTCCGTTTGAAAGATTACAAGAAGCCATGCAAGAAGGATACACAGAGCCGTGGCAGCTTGCTGAGTATTTTGACGTTCCAGAAACTGCGATTAAATGGGCACTTCATTATTATATAGAAAATTGTGGGATGTCATTTAGTATGAAATAAAAAAGAGCAGAAGTACTCTATTGAATCAATTTATGAAATTGAAGCCTATAAAGATCAATTAATTAATTCTTTAAAAAGATATATAAAATAAGCATTCATAATGAGGAGGAATTTTTATGGCATTGGCCGATCATAGTTCAGAGGTCTATTTTAATTATGACCTAGAAAATGTTTTTAAAGCTTTGGAAAAAGCGAGTGAGCATATGAATGGTATAAAGCTTGATAGATTAGATCCTATTGCTCATGTTGCGTATTTAAAGGCGGGGGTGAGCTTACTTTCATGGGGAGAAAATATATCAGTTTCATTGAGCCAATCAGATAGGGGAGGAACTAAAATTTTAATTACGTCTGCACCTAAGACTGGAATTTCGTTTGCTGGTTCAGCAGATATGGGAAAAAACCAAAAAAATATTAAAATTATAACGGAAGCCGTATCTGAAGAACTTAAAAACTTTAGTCCTATAAAACATACTACCCCGATAGGCTCTTCGGCGGATGAAATTTTAAAGTATAAAAAATTAATGGATGCAGGAGTAATATCTCCTGAAGAATTCGAAGCAAAGAAAAAGCAATTATTAGGATTATAAAATAAAAAATCCGTCTGTAGGTACTCACAATACCAACAGACGGAGATTATCGGCCGGAGCCGACAGGAACAAATGCAACCATATTGTACCAGTCACCCGGCCAAAAATCAAGTGGCCGGGCATTTTTATGCCCATTTTTAGGAGGATTGGTACACATGGCAACTGTACAAAAAAGGGGAAATTCATATCGAATCCGCGCATCTGCTGGATATGACGTATATGGAAAGCAGATTATGCGATCTAAAACATGGACTCCAAAAGAAGAAATGACAAAAAATCAAATAGGGAAAGAATTGGAGCGACAAAAAGTATTATTCGATGAGGATATTAAGGCCGGACTATACACCGATTCAAATATCAAGTTCCAAGATTTCGCGGAAAAATGGTTTGAAGAATACGCTGAAAATCGCCTCCGCAAAAAGACAATAGAGGGGTATAGGAGAGCGATGGACAGAATTTATCCAGCTATTGGTCATATCCATCTTAATAGATTACAGCCACAACATATTATGAAATTTTATCACCAATTAGAAACTACAAATCAGTGTGGCAAAATTCGATATTTTCCGAAGCCGGATGTTATCAAGGCAGCAAGGGCGCATACGGATGTACAGATTATTGCACAGCGTGCAGGGTTAGCTCCATCGACAATAAAGACGGCAGAATCCGGACATAGTGTTAATAAGAGCAGTGCAGAAAAAATTGCGCAAGCTCTTAATCGACCAATTAAAACATTATTTACAATCGAGTATTCCGGAGATCACTTATCAGCAAAGACCATTCGCGAATATCATTGTGTAATTTCCACTATTTTGGAAAGAGCAGTAAAATGGCAGATCATAAAGGATAATCCATGCAGACGAGTAGATCCTCCACGTGTCCCTGCGCATGATATTCAGTGTTTAGATGATAAGCAGGCAGTAATATTATTAGAGCAGCTGAAACATGAGTCAATAGAAGATCAGACGCTTTTTACATTGGCACTTTATACAGGAATGCGCCGCGGAGAGCTCCTAGGATTAGAATGGCAGGATATTAATTTTGATGCGGAAGTACTTTCTGTTCGTCGAACTTCACAGTATGCAGTTGGAAAAGGAATGTATGAAGATACTACAAAGACAGTGCGCTCAAAACGTTCTATTCGCGTTACTAGTGGGGTAATGTCTCTTTTACGGGCTTATAGGGCCAGTCAAAATTCACATCGTTTAGCGATGGGGGATAGGTGGAACAACGAATGGAAAAATCATCCATGGTTATTTACTAATAGCGATGGAACTCCAATGTCTTCAAGTACCCCACTTAATCATCTGAAAAGGATATTAAAGAGAGCAAATTTGCCTTCAGTATCTCTTCATTCTCTTCGCCATACAAGCGCCACTCTTTTAATTGGTCAGGGAATAGATGTTCGTACTGTGTCCGGAAGATTGGGACATAGTCAAACAAGTACAACAATGAACATTTATGCGCATCAGCTTCAAAGTGCAGATGCTGCAGCGTCTGCAGCCCTTGAGGTTGTGCTTTCCGGAGATAAAAAACGGGCTTGATTTTGGTCGTTATTTGGTCGTTATTACTGTGAAATATGATGGTATGTTATAGCATTTCATAAAACATACAGAGCTGTAAAACTGCATAGGAATCACGTTTTTTGAGTGTTATGGAAAATTAAAAAACATTTATATTGTCATTCGAATCCAGTCACCTCGACCAGATTTTAAGGGCAGAAAAACCGCATTGGAAAGCCAATATAAGGCTTTTTGATGTGGCTTTTCTTATGCTGTCTTTAATGAAGAGACACACAAAATAATGATAAATTTTAAAAATGTGCAAGTTAAAATATGTTTTGTGTTACGCTGCCAATGAAAATGTATTCACATTGATTTAAACAAAAATAAGCTCACCGAGAAAATTTTCAGTGAGCTTATTTTTTATCAATTTATTAACTGACAATCTAAAAAGTAATGATGTTTTAGCTATGTTTTTCGTAATGAGTATTAACAAGCAGCATAACAATAAATAATATACAAAGCACAACACATAAAGTCAGCGAAATGATAAGAAAAATCTGTGCTTTAAAAACTCCATACAAAACTAAGAAGATAAAACAACCTGCGCATAGAATGTAATTCAATAATTTTAATGCCAATCGACTGCTTTTCATCGTTATGTAGATATCCCGCTCATCAGTACTGTCCGCAAGATGCTCCAAAGCTCCTTTTCGTGAAAAGGCAATGGAATAATTTACCGTGGCCAAGACAATTAGAAAAATTCCAGCAATCAGAAAGCGCCATTCGAATTTTATGAACAATCCTGCCAAACAAACGATGGCGAGAATTGTACTTATACAGCCATACACAAAGTTACTTTGACTTTTTATCTTCGGCAGATCTTTTTTTTCAGACATAAAAATTGTCCCCCTTTAAGTGTGCTTTTCATAATAAATACTAGAGATAATCTCAGCTATCATCGAAATGTTGAAACCAAAGGTCAGTCCGACTCCAGCGTAAGTAAGAGGCAGTTCTTTTGCGATAGTGCCTAGAAGCATAAAAGCAATCATCAAGATAAAACAAACTGTCTGTGTAACATTAAATAAATGCTTTGCTTTTCGATTTTAATCGAATCAGATGGTTTCTTTCGTCCAGATCATCAATCTTATTTTGCTTTGACATTTGATAGGATATACTTCTCTGTATTTCAACCATTCCGAAGAGAAACAATGCGACCATCAGCAAAACTGACTTAATATCAAATGTTTTAAAAATACAGCACAATAACAGTGCGAAGCCTAGAAGAAATGAAAGACTTTTTGTTATAAATTTTCATATTGTTTATCTTCCAACTCCTTATTTTCTTTTAAACAGCATAAATCTTCCACGGTGGCCTCAAAGATCTGCGCTATCCGATATGCCAGCAGAAGAGAAGGGCTATACTGTCCTGTTTCGATAGAAATAATGGTCCGTGAAGAAACATGGACCAAGTTAGCTAACTGCTGTTGGGTTAATCCGGCTGCGGTGCGAAGCTCTTTTACTCGCGTTTTCATAGGGGACTTCCTTTCACTAATATGAAGCAGACTTCACATGAAGCCAGCTTCATATTAACACGCAACCAGAATTTTGTCAAGAGAGCAGGTTATCTTGCAAGCAGTTTATGAGTTTTACTTTATGCCAGCCCTGAGAGCTATATTTTTATTGGAAAAACGACACGGATTTTAAGAGCCGAAAAACCACATTGAAAAGCCAAATACAGGCATTTTAATGTGGTTTTTCTTATGCCGTTTTATAGACACTAAAACACAAAATTTTGAGTATTTTGGAGCTGCTTTGCGAAAAGTACCAGTAAAAATGTGAATTATATTTACATTGAAGGATCCCCATCAACTATCTCTTTTTAAGACAATTGATGGGAATCCTTTTTCGTTAGATCACAATATTTATCTATAGAGCGGCAGAGCGGCATTTTGCTTTTTTCTGTCCTTCCTGGATATCAAAAGCCCAAATGAGGTTCACCTAAAGTTCATAACTTTCTCACGAGAGCACCACAAAGCAACCGTACACTATTTTCAAATAAAAAATGCGGATGAATGATATTTGTCCGCGCCTGAAAGGCGAGATGAAAATATGTATATTGTTCGCAATGCACTGCGAAACATTGCACGCTCCAAGGGTCGCAATGTTTTGGTTGGCATTATTGTGCTCGTGATTGCCATTTCCAGCTGTGTGGCTTTGTCTATCCGACAAGCGGCATCTAAAGTGGAATCCCAAAGTTTGGACAACCTAAAAATTACCGGGCAAATTTCCGTCAACCGTGAGTCTTTATTTCAAAATACCCAAAACGCTACGTCCTCTGGCAGCACTTCGAGTGCAGATATTCGTTCGAAGCTGTCGTCACTTCAAGGGCCGACGCTCGATGAGCTAAAGACTTATGCGTCCGCTCCATCTGTTTCGAGCTTCTATTACAACATTTCCAGCACAGTCAATGCAAGTAACAATTCTTTTGAGCCCGTCAATATTTCATCTTCCCAAAATTCAAGCAATTCCTCTGCATCCGCTTCAACACAAGACCGCCAGAATGCCCGCGGAGGAAAAGAAATGAGTGGAAATATCCCGGAGGGGATGGGCACACAAGGAAACTTTTCGCTTACCGCATACAGCGATGAAAGTGCGATGACGAACTTTCAAGAAAACAGCAGCTCTATTACGGATGGTTCTATGATTGATTTGACAGCTGCGGACAATACTTGTTTAATTTCAGATGAATTAGCATCGCTCAACAATTTATCTGTAGGGAATACCATCACAATTACCAATCCAAACAACGACGGTGAAACCTATACACTTACTATCACAGGGATCTATAACAACAGCAATACGGAATCTACTAACACTATGATGCAATTTTCTACTTCCAGTGATCCAGCTAATTTGATTATTATTAGTACCGGAACTATGAATAACATTGTTGCCCAATCAACATCAGTAGCGAAAACCTCTACAAATCAGGATACCGGGGTTACTTCTACCACTGCGTTACGAACCAAAACTTCTGGAACTTATGTATTTAACGATGTGTCTGCCTACGAATCCTTTCAAAACGAAGTAAAAGATATGGGGTTATCGGATGACTACTCCGTTTTCTCAACAGACCTAAACAATTATGAACAGAGTTTGGTACCGCTGAAAAACCTCAGCAAATTTGCCGGAATTTTTCTCCTGATCGTGCTACTGGTCGGCGGAGTCGTTCTGATTGTACTCAACATTTTTAATATCCATGAACGCAAATACGAGGTTGGAGTGCTGACAGCCATTGGTATGAAGAAAGGCAAGGTAGCTCTACAATTTGTAACCGAGTTATTTACGGTGACTTTGGTTTCTATTATCATCGGAACCGCTGTCGGAGCGGCCGTTTCGCTTCCCGTTACCAATTCGCTGCTTGCGTCACAGGTCGCTTCCCAACAGACGCAGTCAAGTCGTGTAGAGCAGAATTTTGGCCGCGGCAGACAGCAGGCAGGCGCTTCCGTCAATGCAGCCAGCGAAGGAACAATGGCTTCTCCTTCTGATTTTTCCGGACAAACTGGAAAAGCAGTTACTAATTATATCAGCAGTGTACAGTCAGCTACTGATATGACCGTTGTTGTGGAGCTTTTGGGAATTGGCGTATTGCTTACTTTGATTTCCAGTCTTGTCGCCGTAATTTTCATACTGCGCTATGAGCCTTTGAAAATTCTTACCAACCGGACATAAAGGAGGAGATTATTATGAGTATATTGGAACTGAACGATCTTAGCTATTCCTACGACGGAATACATCCTATCCTCAAGGATATCACCTATACATTTGAACAAGGTAAAGTATACGCCATTGTGGGAAAATCCGGCGCTGGAAAAACCACCTTGCTGTCCCTGCTATCCGGATTAACGGAACCTACCAGCGGCACGATTCTCTTTCAGGACAAAGACATTACTACCATTGACCGTTATCATTATCGCAGCAAATATGTAGGCGTCGTGTTTCAAGGATTCAATCTTCTTCCGCAAATGACTGCTGTAGAAAACGTGGAGTTGTCTATGGATATCTCGGGCATGAAGATCAAAAATCGGTGTGAGGTAGCCATGGATCTGTTAGATAAAGTAGAGCTGGACGAAGCAAAGGCCAACCGGCGGGTACTTAAACTCTCCGGCGGAGAACAGCAGCGCGTCGCCATTGCACGGGCCCTATCTTACAATCCGGATATTCTGTTAGCTGATGAGCCTACCGGCAATCTTGACGGAGAAACACAGGATGCAGTAATGAATATTTTTCTTCGTCTCGCTCGAGAAGAAAATAAATGTGTCATCATTGTTACGCATTCGCCTGAAGTGGCCCATCAGGCCGATATTGTGTATGAACTGAAATCTGTAAAATCTGCAAAATGCGCTGATCTTTCTTCCTTACAGTAACAGCTCATTGCACTAAGAAATTTGCTATAACTTGATGCAACTATCTATAGGCTATTAGGCTATTTTTTTTCGCTGTCTAATCCTTTTTTTAGTTGCTCTATTTTGGCGTAGATTAAATTTAAATTATCAACAATATTATTAGTAGATATCATTAGTGATTTTAATTTCTTTTGTTCTTTCTTTTTATATTTTTTTTTATACTTCTTCTTGAACTTTATATATTTTTTATCTTTTCCCATATTTTCATCTCCAACATAATTATATGCATAGTTAAATTGTAATTAAATACATTTTTTAACAAAACAAAATTATATAAATTTATTCTTAAAAATAACAAATAAAATATTGAAGGCTGTCATAAAGTAAACTGAAATAGAAAAAAGGAGTATAAAAAATGACGACTCGAGAGTCGTCAAAAGAATGAAGCAATTACGATTTATTCTTTTTTTGTGGAAATATGAAGGAAAGAATATAAAGGACACACCCCGGAAATGGCAGTGGCCAATGGTATCAATCCAAACAGACTAAACCATTTTTTATTTTTAGGAAGCGCAAAGAACAGGCTAAACAGAATTACAGCAAGTACGGCCCGTATTGCTCGGTCTACATTTCCTATATTTTTCATTTTTACGCCTTCTTTCGAATTATTAAACATAAAATAATCTTTGCTCTTAGCATAACCAAAAAGGATATGCTTTTTCATGCAAATATATTTTTTAGAAATTCTTTCGTAATTCATTGGGATTTTTAAATATAAAAACAGCGTCGATCGCAAAAGCGGGGGACGCTGTAAATTTTATTTCTCTTTAGCAAGTGCATCTTTTTTTGTTTTGTGCACTGTTCCATGCGGATGATGTGGCGGCGCGTAAATAGAATATAGTTTCAATGGGACGTTTCCGGTGTTGATTAAATTATGCCAGGTGCCTGCCGGAACGAATATTGCATATCCAGAAGAAACATTTTTCTGAAAATTTAAATCATTTTTATTGCGTCCCATTTTTGCGATTCCGCGGCCACACTCAATTCGCAGAAACTGGTCTGTATCAGGGTGCATTTCCAATCCGATATCTCCGTTGACTGGAATGCTCATTAAGGTCGTTTGTAGATAATTGCCCGTCCATAACGCAGTACGATAGTTATTGTTTTGTTTAGTAGCCGTTTCGATATTAGTCACATATGGGTTAGGACCATAATCTTTCAATGTTTCACCCGACGAGTGAAAACATTTGATCATAATGTCATCGACTCCTTTAAATAAATTTTATCTATTCAAATTATATGGAAATTTTCAGAAAATTGTGTGTAACACACAAGAAAAGCAATACTTTTTCACTGATGATATGGGCTTAAATAATACAATTCTGCATTAGAAAGTAAATATAAAGCCACTTTTCCCAATTTTAAAAGAAATTCTCAAGTAATACCATATAATTTATTTTATTTTAATTGACTTTTGACTAATTAAGGCATATACTAAATGAGTCACCAAACGGTGAACTATCATAATTTAAGAGGTATTATATGTATCAAGACAAAACCCTCGTCTGCAAGGATTGCGGTCAGAATTTCACCTTTACTGCTGGAGAGCAGGAATTTTTCGCTGAGAAAGGCTTTACCAATGAGCCCCAGCGTTGCCCAGAATGCCGCAAAGCACGTAGACAAAATTCAAATGGCGGACGCGGAGAGCGTCAGATGTATGATGCTGTCTGTGCTTCCTGTGGAAAACCTTGTAAGGTTCCTTTCCAGCCGCGCGACGATCGCCCTGTTTACTGCAGTGAATGCTTTAGCAATAAAAGATAAATTTTAGTCTTTTAAAAGCCGTCCCTTAACCGGGACGGCTTTTTTTAATTTAATGCTGTTTTTAACTTCAATTTTTTGGAATTTTAGAACATTTTATCTATTTGATTTTTAGTAAATTCATAAACTATCCAAGCAAAGTAAAAACGCCGATGCAAAGTAGCACAAAATAAATTCATTGTCCGGTCAGTATTACATTTTTCAAATTTTTTTCTGGGCAAATTGGAGCTTTTCTATTTTTTATTTTTATAAATTGACGGATAAATTTAGTCGGTTTGTATATTCTAGCTTTGAGGTGATTTTATGAGCAAATCTGATCAACAACCAGGTCGTACTTTTGATGATCCTATTCCAGATAAAGGAACCGACATGGTACGAAAGAAACGGGAAATCCGAAAAACAGACCGTCCTATTCGTAAAGATGTTTATCCGGTAATCGATACCGATCTTGGAAGGGATAATCTTGAGAATGATATTCCCGAAGCGGATCTTCAGGATCTATGATTTTATGCGGCTCTTGCTTTTCTAGCAAGGGCCAATTTTATTAATCTTTGACTTGCTTTAATTTTTCTGTTAAAAAAACAAAAATTATAGTAAATTCACACAAAATATGATATAATTAAAAACAAAAAGAAAGCAATTTGTGGAGGTGCTAAATGAAGTTTCTTTCCTGGAATGTAAATGGTTTGCGTGCTTGTCTGCAAAAAGGATTTCTGGAATTTTTGAAAGAATCAAATGCAGATACGATTTGTTTGCAGGAGACGAAAATGCAGTCGGAACAAGCGGATTTTGAATTACCCGGATATACATGTTATTGGAATTCCGCCCTCAGAAAAGGATATTCCGGTACCGCGATTTTTACAAAAAATTCGCCGATCAGCGTTCAGTATGATATTGATGATTCTGACCATATGGGGGAGGGGCGTTCAATCACACTGGAATATCCGGAATATTATCTGGTAACTGTTTATACGCCGAATTCTCAGGATGAATTAAAGCGCTTGCCCTATAGAATGGAATGGGAAGATGCGTTTCGTACTTATTTGATCAAGCTGGATCAAAAAAAGCCCGTGATTGTCTGTGGCGATATGAATGTAGCGCATGAGAAAATTGATCTGAAAAATCCAAAGAACAATCAGGGTCATGCCGGCTTTTCAGATCAGGAGAGGGAAAAATTTACGCAGCTCCTTGAGAGTGGATTTGTGGATACATTTCGGCGGATTCATCCGAAAGAAATCGGTGCATATAGTTGGTGGAGCTATCGATTTCATGCTCGAGGGCATAATGCGGGATGGCGCATTGACTATTTTTTGGTTTCTGAGCGATTTTTTTCACATGTTCAGAAGAGTGAAATTCTCAGCGAAGTGATGGGGAGTGACCACTGCCCAATAGAACTCGATTTTGAGTGATAAGGAGTGATAAAGAAAGATGAAATTGAATTTTTACGGAGCCGATAAAGAGGTAACGGGCAGCTGCCATTGCCTTACGGTTGGAGACAAGACCATCCTGATTGACTGCGGACTGCAGCAGGGAGCTGATGTAACAGATAATACAAAGTTGCCGATTGCCGCAAATAAAGTGGACTATGTTCTAGTTACTCATGCACATATTGATCATTCGGGCCGATTGCCGCTTTTGGTGAAGCAGGGATTTCAAGGGGAAATTTGTGCAACGGGGAAAACTTGTGAGCTCCTTTCTATCATGCTACGAGATAGTGCGCATATTCAGGAAATGGATGCGGAATATGAATCCCGTAAAGGAAAACGTGCAGGTAAAGCCCCTGTGGAGCCGCTTTATACCGTAAAGGATGCAGAAGATACCCTAAAGTATCTTACTCCATATTCGTATGGAGAGATGGTTGATCTCTGTGAAGGAGTAAAAATTCGTTTTGTAGATGCAGGACATCTTTTAGGCAGTTCCAGCATTGAAGTTTGGGCTACGGAAAATAATATCACAAAAAAGATTGTATTTTCAGGTGATATTGGGAACATCAATATTCCGATTATTAAAAATCCAACCTACATTACCGAAGCAGATTATGTGATTATGGAATCCACTTATGGAGATCGGGAACATGAGCATATAGATGATTATACCAAGGCTTTTGCAGATATTATTGATAATACCCTGTCAAATCACGGGAATGTAGTGATTCCATCCTTTGCAGTGGGACGTACGCAGGAACTCCTTTATGCGATACGGGAGATCAAAGAACGTCATCTGACGCCTAAAAATCCCAATTTTCCGGTTTATGTGGATTCTCCTCTTGCAACTGAAGCCACCAAAATATATAGCGGAGATCTCCACGGTTATGCAGATGAGGAGACTGCCCAATTAATTGATCATGGCTTTGAACCGATTTCTTTTCCAAACCTGAATATGACAGAAAGTGTGGAGGAATCCAAATCACTCAATACGGACGGTATTCCCAAAGTAATTCTTTCTTCGAGCGGTATGTGTGAAGCCGGAAGAATTCGTCATCACTTAAAGCATAATCTCTGGCGGCCGGAGTGCTCCATCATCTTTGTTGGGTTTCAGGCGAACGGAACCCTTGGAAGAATCCTTTTGGACGGAATTGATTCTGTAAAACTGTTTGGTGAGCAGATTGCGGTTAAAGCGCATATCTTTAATTTTCGGATGCTGTCAGGACATGCAGATCATACTGGACTTTTACGTTGGATTAAAGCTTATCAACCGGCGCCTAAAAAGGTCTTTGTTGTTCATGGAGAGCAGAAATGCTGTGAAGGATTTACGGAAGAACTGAAGCATTATGGATTCGATGCCTATGCGCCGAATTTTAATGCCTGCTATGATTTGCTTTCGGACCGTATATTGGATTATGGAATGGAAGCACAAGTTCTGCATCCCAAAAAGGTGGCGCTTTCCGGCAAACAACCTTCTCCTATTTATGCGCGGCTGGTGGCGGCTCAGCATCGCCTGGAAGACGTTATTCGGCATAATGAGGGAGGGGCCAATAAAGATTTGACTCGGTTTACAAATGAACTCATAAAACTCTGCGAAAAGTGGGAACGCTGAGTCAACTATCATATTTAATTAAAATTTAATTAAAAAAATCCGGCCTCCTCAAAAGAGAAAGCCGGATTTTTTATTTTTCTGATTGGCTTTTTAAGAGGTCGCGAATTTCGGTTAACAGCAGTTCTTCTTTTGAAGGCTCTAAAACTTTTTCTTTCTGCTCATTTTGTTTCTGACGGAGACTGCTGACTCTGTTTGCAAATTTCACCATTAGGAAAATCGAAAGGGAAATCATTAAAAAGTTAAAGATACTTTGAATAAAAGAACCATAAGTCAGTACGGCTTTTCCCAGTAAGGTAACAGAAAGATTGGAAAAATCAAGGCCTCCGGTTAAAAGTCCGATGAGGGGCATAATGATGTCTTTTACAAGGGAAGTGACAATTGCGCTGAAAGCAGTGCCCATTACAACGCCAACAGCCATATCCATGACGTTGCCGCGCATGGAAAATTCTTTAAACTCCTGAATAAATTTCTTCATAAAAAATCTCCTGCCTTTCTAGAAGTTACTTTTTATTATCAACAAATTTAGCGAAAAAGCAACTATAGCAGGAGACTTTTGTTTGATTTTAATCTTTTTTGTCAGATTGCACAACCTTTTTCTGCAGGTTTTCGCGAGCCACTGCCAGCATTAACTTAATACGGTTTTCTTGATTGACCATAGTTGCACTAGGATCGTAATCGATCGGGACAATGTTGCTTTCTGGCCGCAGCGTTTTGATTCGGTGAATCATTCCTTTTCCGCAGATATGATTGGGAAGACAGCCGAAAGGCTGTGCACAGACGATATTTTCATAGCCTGTTTCACAGAGCTCCAACATTTCCCCGGTCAAGAGCCATCCTTCGCCCATCTTATCCCCATAACCAATCACACCGTTTGTTAATTCTTTTACTTTAGCATATGGGGTGGGCACTTCAAATTTTGGCTCGCTTTGAAAAGCTTCTGTCAAAATATTCTGCATTTTCGTCAGATAATCAAATAAGACACTGACTGCACCAAACTTAAATGGATTTCCGCCATAAAGCTTAATATCTTCCAAACGGTTATCAACCTTAAAAATTGCAAAATTCAAAAGGCCCGGAACATTTACTTCGCAGCCCTGATCAAAGAGAAAATCCTCGAGATGGTTATTTGCAAAGGCTGCATATTTTACGTAGATTTCTCCAACGATACCGACCCGAATTTTTTGGACCGCCTGGGTTGGAATTTTAGCAAAATCATGAACGATTTTTAGCAGATTTTCTTTTTCTGCTTTTAAGCCTAATCCTTTTCCACGTTTAAATTGAGAACAAAGTTCGTCGACCCAATCTTTTACGAGTGCCTCACTGTCACCAACGTGCGTTTCGTAAGGCTTGGTTTGATTGCGCAGTGCCATCAAAGCATCGCCATAGGCGACGGCAGCGATTACTTTTCGCAGCATACTTAGAGTAATGGAAAAGCCAGGATTGGATTCCAAACGGGAAAGATTTAAGCTCACGACTGGAATTTGATCCATCCCAGCTTTATGAAGCGCTTTGCGCAGCAAGTGAATATAATTGCTTGCACGGCAGCCGCCGCCGGTCTGAGTAATGATCAGGGCGGTGTGATCGAGATCATATTTGCCGGAGTGAAGAGCATCTATAAATTGTCCGATTACAAGAAGTGCGGGGTAACAGGTGTCGTTGTGCACATATTTGAGCCCTTCCTGAACAATCGCAGGCCCATCATTTTGCAGCAATTCCACTTTATATCCGCAGTTGCGAAAAACATCTATGAAAAGGGAAAAGTGAATGGGAAGCATCATCGGACAAAGAAGGGTATAATCTTTTTTCATCTCTTTTGTAAAGAGTAAACGTCCGGTATTGGTATATTTCAGTTCTGCCATGATAAAGCCTCACTGGTCGAGGGCGGCGAAAAGGCTGCGAAGCCTAATTTTTACGGCGCCCAAATTTGTAATTTCGTCAATTTTGATCTGCGTATAAATCTTATCGTTTGCTTCCAGAATGCTGCGGACTTCATCTGTTGTGATGGCATCTACGCCGCAGCCGAAGGAGACCAGCTGAACCAGATTCATATCTTTCTGTGAGCTGACGTATTTAGCGGCAGCATAAAGTCTGGCATGATAGGTCCACTGATTTAGAACGCCGGTATGGAAGCGCTTAACTAGGCAGCTGACGACGTCTTCGCTGATGACGGCAGCTCCCAGAGAAATAATTAATTTATCGATTCCGTGGTTGATTTCGGGATCAAGGTGATAGGGGCGTCCGCTCAAAACAATGATCGGCTTTTTTTCCTTGCGCGCTTCTTTGATGATTTCATTTCCTTTTTCGCGAATATCGGAAAGATAAGCATTATAAGCGTCGTAGGCGGCATCGGAAGCTTTTTTGACTTCCTGCAGAGTAATTCCGGAATAATATTTTTCAAGGATTTTATGCATCTTTTTGGGGAAATCATGTCTTCTATGAATTCCGACATAGTCATGGATAAAAGTTTTTCCCTGAAGCGCGACGGTGTTGGCGTTAATAACTTCCGGATAATAGGCGACGACAGGGCAGTTATAATGGTTGTCGCCGAGCTTTTCGTCAAAATTATAACTCATACAAGGATAAAAGATATGATCAATTCCCTGATCAAGCAGACTTAGAACATGTCCGTGGGTCAGCTTTGCAGGAAAGCAGACGGTGTCACTGGGAATGGTGCTTTGGCCACGGATATATAGTTCTCTGCTTGAAAGGGGAGAGAGTACAACTTCGAATCCCAGCGTGGTAAAGAAAGCATGCCAGAAAGGCAGCAATTCGTAAAAGTTAAGTCCCATCGGAATCCCAATTTTTCCGCGTGGACCGGGAACTGGTGCATAGCTGCGAAGCTTTTTTAGTTTATAAGCGTAAAGATCTAAATCATCGCTTCCGCTTTTCTTGGTGATCGGGCGCTCGCAGCGATTTCCGCCAATGAAGCGGCGGTTATTGCCAAAGATATTGATGGTCAAACGACAGTGATTACTGCACATTCCACAGTTTGTCACTTTGACTTCGTGTTTGAAATCATTTAGCTCCGCGAGAGAAATCAAAGAAGTTTGGTGCGGCAATTTTTTTTGCTTATTAATTGCGTAGATCGCAGCGCCGTAGGCTCCCATTAGTCCGGAAATATCGGGGCGGACGACTTCAACTCCTAATTCATTTTCAAAGACTCTTAAAACGGCGTCATTGAGGAAGGTACCTCCCTGAACGACGATTTTGCGGCCCAGCTCTTCGGCAGAAGCTGCACGAATCACTTTATAGATTGCATTTTTTACGACGCTTACAGATAGTCCAGCAGAAATATCCGCTGTGGTTGCGCCGTCTTTCTGCGCTTGTTTGACCTGACTATTCATGAAAACCGTGCAGCGGCTTCCCAAATCAACAGGATGTTTTGCAAAAAGACCCAATTTTGCGAAATCAGCAATTTTATAACCGAGAGTATTGGCAAAGGTTTGCAGGAAAGAGCCGCAGCCAGAGGAGCAGGCTTCGTTTAAGAAGATATTGTCGATAGCCCCGCGGCGGATTTTAAAGCATTTCATATCCTGACCGCCGATATCGATTACAAAATCAACATCGGGCATGAAGCATTTGGCAGCTGTAAAATGTGCAATGGTTTCTACAATACCGTAATCGAGTCCAAAAGCATTTTTCAAAAGCTCTTCGCCGTAACCGGTTACAGCGCTGGAAACAATTTTCAGTTCCGGCTTTTTTTGATAAAGAGAGAGCAAATATTCCCGTACGACCGGAACCGGATTTCCACTATTGCTTTGGTAGGTGCTGTCAAGAACTTCGCCGTCTTTGCCGAGAAGAATTGCTTTGATGGTTGTAGAACCAGCGTCAACCCCTAAAAATGCAGGGCCGTCATATTTGAGAAGGTCTCCTTTTGGCGCTTTGCAGGAATTATGACGGTCCAGAAATTCCTGATATTCCTCTTTGTCTTTAAAGAGAGGGGGAATACTGCGGAAATTCCCGCTGGTTCCATATTGCTTGATATTTTTCAGCGCTGTATCTAAGTCCGTCTCGATCTCACTGCTGTAAGCAGCGCCAAGCGCAACAAAATACAGACTGTTTTCCGGACAGGTTCCGGTTGTTCTTAACGCAGTATCGAAAGCGCGCCGCAATCCGGAGAGAAAAGTAAGCGGACCTCCGAGGTAAAGCACATTCCCGGCAATCGGGCGTCCCTGTGCAAGGCCGGCAATCGTCTGGTTGGCAACAGCCGCAAAAATGCTGGCGCAAAGGTCGCTTTTCCGCGCGCCTTGATTCAGCAGCGGCTGAATATCGCTTTTTGCGAAGACGCCGCAGCGGGATGCGATTGTATAGATCTTTTCGTATTGAGCGGAAAGCTGATCCATCTCGTCCAGGGAAATGTTTAATAAGGTTGCCATCTGGTCAATAAACGCGCCCGTACCTCCTGCGCAGGAACCGTTCATCCGTACTTCCATGCCGCCGGTCAGAAACAGAATCTTTGCATCTTCTCCGCCGAGTTCAATAATACAGTCGGTCTTCGGAAGAAGCTTTCCGGTGGCAATACGGGTGGCATAGACCTCTTGTACGAAAGGAAGATTACAGGTCTGTGAAATTCCCATTCCGGCAGAGCCAGAGACGGTAAGCTGAGCAGGGTTTCCTTTTAAGATGGTATCTCTTACTTTTGTAAGAAGCTCAGTCATCTTTTCTGTAATCTGAGAATAATGCCGTTCATAGGATTTGTAAATTATTTTATTTTCATCGTCTAAAACAACGCATTTTATTGTTGTAGAGCCGACATCGAGGCCAATTTTCATAAATACTACCTTTCTTTTTCTAAAATCGAAAAAGCATTTTTTCATATACAATTTTTCATCTAAATTAGGGCTATTTAGAACAAATCAAAATCATTCTATGCCACTGTGAAATAACTGTCAAGTATCTAATAAAAAAAGGAACACCCCCTTGAGTGAAAAAGTCAAATATGCTAAAATATAAAATAAAACTAAAAAAATCTTATCTAAAAGACAAATCAAAATATAACAGAAATGAGTCATCAAAGAGACAAAGTGTTGATATCACACTTTGTCTATGTTATAATATAACGTAACTATTTCAAATTATTAGTCGGGAGGCTGCGAAGAACATGTCAGGCCATTCAAAATGGAATAATATTAAGCGCAAAAAAGAGAAAACCGATGGCGCAAAGGCAAAAGTCTTTACTAAAATCGGCCGTGAATTATCAGTTGCAGTAAAAGAGGGCGGCGGACCAGACCCCAACAGCAATTCTAAGCTGAAAGATTGTATTGCAAAGGCCAAAGCAGCCAATGTCCCAAATGATAATATTGAGCGTATCATTAAAAAAGCTGCTGGTGAGGGAAATGAGCATCAGTTTGAAACCATTAATTATGAAGGATATGGACCCAATGGTGTTGCTGTTATTGTAGAAGCATTAACAGATAATAGAAATCGTACGGCGGCCGATGTCCGACACGCATTTGATAAATTTGGCGGAAATCTGGGAACAACCGGATGCGTTTCGTTCTTATTTGAGAAAAAGGGGCTGCTCGTTATTGAGCGTGAAGACCGCGATGAAGACCATGTTATGGAAGATGCACTTGAGGCGGGAGCTTCTGATTTTCAGGCAGATGAGGATGTCTTTGAAATTTATACCGAGCCAGAGGACTTTTCTGGAATTTTAGATGATCTTTCTGCAAAGGGATATGAATTTGAGACTGCGGAGATTGAAATGATTCCGAGTACTTATGTAAAGCTTCCAGATGAAGAAGCGGAGCAGAAAATGCAGAAGCTCTTAGATAGCTTGGAAGATAACGATGATGTCCAAAATGTGTGGCATAACTGGGAAAGTTCCGATGTTAGTGATGAAGAATAAATAGTGGGAATCTTGGAGTTGTAGAAAAGATGGGTTTAAATATCGACGTGTTTTAGACATGCCTGAAGGAGGAACGCACGAATGGCGGATTATGACAGGCTGTGTATGGCCTGCATGGAAGAGACCAACGAGGCTGAAGAGTGTCCGCATTGTGGATTTTCTTTAGCTGAGTTGCAGCTTCCTGATGCTCTTCCATATCGAACAATATTGAAAGATCAGTATTTGGTCGGCCGCGCAATGCGTAAAAACGGAGAAGGAATTCTATATATTGGTCTCGATTTAAAAACAAAAGAAAAAGTAGAGATTAGGGAGTTCTTTCCGCAGACTTTGGCGCTGCGCAATTCTGATGGATTAAAAATCAGTCCGCAGGAAGAACTGAAAGAGGTTTTTGAAAAAGATCGGGGCATTTTTTTACAAGACCAGCAGGCTTTGCTGCGCTTTCATACTCAGTCTGCGATGGCACATATTGAAGATGTGTTTGAGGAAAATGGGACTGTCTACGCAGTAGCTCCATGGATGAATGCAATTACACTGCGGTATTTTGTAAAACGCAGCGGAGGTTCTTTAAACTGGAATGAGGCAAGGCAGCTTTTCATGCCGGTTTTAATGACGCTTTCTACCTTGCATGCAGTTGGAATTTCTCATTTGGGGATTTCTCCGGATACGCTGTTTATTTTGCCAAACGGAAGTATGATCCTGGGCGATTTCTGTATTGAGCAGGTATGGCGTTTTGGGACAGAACTTCAGGATTCATTGGTATCAGGGTGCGCTGCATTGGAGCAATGCGAAGGAACAGCACCACTGAAAGAATCAACAGATATCTATGGCTTTGCATCGTCGCTTTTCTTTGCACTAACAGGTGGTTTTCCAAAAAATGCTTTGGCAAGAAAAGAAGACCCCAGACTTTTAATTCCGTCTTCGATCCTTCAAAATATTCCTCCGCATGTTGTAACTTCGTTAGCAAATGCACTACAGGTTTCTGCGGAAAAAAGAACGCCTACATTTGAGCGTATGCGGGCAGAACTGTCAGCTTCTCCTACCATTACGGCAACAATCGAAGAAACAGAAAGTTTACGGCGGATTCCGAGTCCGATTCCTTCTCAAAAAGAGGAAAGAGTAGAAAAGAATCCGGACGAGGGACATGATTTAAAAGGAGAAACATCTCAGGTATCTCAACCGGTTCAGCAGCCATCACGGCCATCTAGATCGCCGCAAGTGCATAAAAATGCAGGACATAAAGGCAAGAAGAAAATTCCTACGTTTGTGTGGGTGATTTTAGTATGCGCTGTTTTGTTAATTATCCTAACGGTTGTCGTTGTTATACGAATGTCTTCCGGCAGCAATAAAAGCCAGCAGGCAACTGTTTCTCAGACCTCTGAAGCAGGAACTGCTGATTCAGAGACAGCTTCTGCAGTGAGTTCTACAGCGGCGGAACAAATTACAGTTCCAAATCTTGTAAACAAAAAATATGAGGATAATCAGCAATCTTCTTCAGATGCTGATTATCAGGTAGCTGTTTCGAAGCATGAATACAGTGATACGGTGGAGGCGGGATATATTATTTCGCAAACACCGACAGCTGGAGAAAAAATGGTAAAAGGGACAGCTATTTCGGTGATTGTAAGTGATGGAAATGCACTTATAACGTTGCCGGACCTTGCGGGACTAACCGCAGAAGAAGCAGTGAGCGCATTGAAGCTGCGTGGATTTACCTCTGTACAACAAGAAAATGGGCATAGTGAATATGTGGGAATTGGGCAGGCTTATGGTTATAAAAATCAGAATGCCGGAGACAAAATGGCGGCCAATTCAACAATCACAATTTTGATCAATGCGAATTCTTCTTCAACTTCTTCAAATGGTTAATCAATCATAAAGAAATAAAAAAATCCAACAACAGAAAATCACCAGCTCTTAATTAAGAGCTGGTGATTTTTAAAAGCTATAGGCTATAAAACAAAATTAATCGCTGCTGAACGGCAAAAGTGCGAGATGACGTGCACGCTTAATTGCGGTAGTCAATTCGCGCTGATGACGTGCACAAGTGCCAGTCGCTCTGCGGGGCAGAATCTTTGCACGCTCAGAAATAAAGCGGCGAAGTTTTGCAACATCTTTATAATCGATGGAGTCTACTTTATCAACACAAAAGCTGCAGACTTTTTTGCGACCTTTACGACCACCATATCGGCGGCCGCCTTCACTTTTTTCTCTATCGGCCATGATTAGGAAAACCTCCTTTAAACTAAAAATCAGGGAATACCGTCATTAGATTTTAAAACGGCAGATCATCGTCTCCGGGAATTTCTTCAAAATCTCCGGTGTCGCCATTGGAATAGGCGGGGGCGGGGGACTGCTGCTGAGCAGAAGCAGTTTCGTGATGGTAATTTCCACTTGCAGAATTAGAATCCCGTTTGCTTTCTGCAAAATGGACATTATCCGCTACAATTTCGAATGCTTTGCGTTTATTTCCATCACGATCTGTATAAGAACGTGTTTGAATAGCCCCTTGAACAGCTACTAACTGGCCCTTGCGGAAATATTTGCAAACAAAATCTGCAGTATTTCTCCAAGCGACAATATCAATAAAATCTGTTGCACGTTCAGTGCCGGATTTTACATAAGAACGGTCGACAGCCAAAGTAAAACTGGTAACGGCAACATCATTAGAAGTATGACGCAATTCCGGATCAGCGGTTAGCCGCCCCATTAAAACAGCAACGTTAAGCATTCGTAATCACCCTTTCGCCTAATTTTTAGGCTTCTTTTTTCACAATCAGGGAACGCAGCACACCGTCGGTGATTTTGTAAATACGATCGAGTTCAGCCGTAAAAGACGGAACACTCGTAAAGTTCACCAGAACATAGTAGCCTTCATTTTCCTTGTTGATCGGATAAGCTAATCTGCGCTTACCCCATTCATCAACACCATCGATAGTGCCATTCGCCGCGATCAGATCCTTGAATTTCTGGATCATGGCATTCGTAGCATCCTCGTCTAATTTAGTAGAGAGAATAAATACGGTTTCATAAGCTCTTTTTACTTCTTCCATGATTTGCACCTCCTTATGGACATATGGCCCCAAATAAAGATCCGGGGCAAGGATCAAGCCACTGTAACACACAGGGCAACAGATTAATTATATCAATCTGAAAAAAGATTGTCAATAAAGAATTTTAGCTTTCTTAAAGTGTTTTAGAAAGTTCTTTTAAGTATTTACGAAAATCTTCACCAACTTCCGGGTGGTTAAGTGCAACTTCCACCTGTGCCTGAAGAATTCCAAGTTTATTTCCCATATCATAGCGCTTCCCGGTAAATTCAACGGCAATCATGCCTTGTGAACGTGCCAGTGTGCGCATGGCGTCAGTCAGTTGGATTTCTCCGCCGACTCCAGGAGGCGTTTGGTCAAGGATATCGAAAATTTCCGGTGGAAGGACACAGCGGCCAAGAATAGAAAAGAGGCTTAAAACTTTATCTGGTGTTGGCTTTTCTACCATATCCGTGCAATTATAAAGATTATCGTGAAGAGGTTCCACTTTTAGGGAAGAATATTTATGGATTGCTTCTGGAGCAACTTTTTTAACGCCAAGAACTCCTTTTCCGTATTCTTCATAAGCACGAATCAGCTGACCGCAGGCAGGGTCTTCTCCGATAATGACATCGTCTCCGTAGAGAACGGCAAACGGATCATTTCCAACGAAAGAGCGTGCTCGGTTAACAGCATGACCAAGTCCCCGAGTTTCTTTTTGACGAACAAAATAAAAATTTGCAAGATGTGAAATATCAACGACTTCTTTTAAAATTTTTTCTTTTGCAGGGCCGCCGCCTTGTAATTTTGCTTCCAGTTCGGGAACACGGTCGAAGTGATCTTCAATCAATCCCTTTCCACGATTCGTGATAATTAAAATATCAGTGATTCCGGAGCGTACTGCTTCTTCAACAATATATTGAATGGCAGGCTTGTCCACGATGGGGAGCATCTCTTTCGGCATGCTTTTTGTGGCAGGCAGTACACGAGTACCAAGTCCTGCTGCAGGAATCACAGCTTTGGTGATTTTTTTCATTCTTGAAAACACTTCTTTCAGATTGAATATTCAGATGAATGCGCAAAAAAAAATCAGAAAAAGAAATAGGGAATATAAGTAATCAGTGTATAACAGAGAACAATTCCCATTGCGAGAGCCATGTTAACTCCGCCTTTTTCCCGATAAAGAATTGTCTTTTCGGAGGAAACACCGGTTTGCGGATGGTTGGTCTCGATTTCTTTTATGACACTGACACAGTGTGCTTTATACATTTGATTTGCTTTGAAGCCAAAAATCAATTTGATTAGGAGAATCCCAATCATTAAAATCCCTGGAAGGGCCAGTGCAATCTGTTGGTTAGCTGAAAGAGTAGAAATCATTCCACTCATTGCAATCATCTGATTAGTAGAAGGATAAGCATCCGACGCGACACCTGCACTGTTCATCAAAGACTGCATCACCGGATAGGAAACCACATAAGTGACATATTGGTAAAGTGCATGCAGGATCAGAAGAACGCTTGCAATCGTCCAACCCTTTTTATATTGTTTTCGATAAAGGAACCAGCTTCCGGTAAATAAAAAAGCGCAAAAATTAAAACGCTTTTTATGATCTCTCACAAAGTTGCGAAAAACCGGAATATAATAAGAGGTATTAGACTGAACCACTTTTGCCAGATCGGAAGCAGAAATATCGTCTATTTTTTCAGTAGGGGCAACTCCTCCTAGGGGATCAAATGCAATATAGGGCATTTGAGCATTGCCAGAGTTTACAGCGCTTGGATTTTGATGGGGCTGTTGGTAGCTGTTTTGCTCGTTTTTGGCAAGAGAAGTTCCGCAGAGTTCACAGAAAAGCGCATCTTTGCGATTTGGGTGACCACAGCGCGGACAGATTTTTTCTTCTTTTTCCGCTGCTTTTTGGGGTGGCTTCCACGCATCTTTAGTGCCATGCCGATCTTCATAGAGACAGTGTCCTACCTGCTGATAGCAGCTGCGGTGATAAGGCGCGCCACACTGTGGGCATACGACAATATCATCCCCGTTTGAAAACGGCTTTCCGCAGACCGGACATTTCATATCGGTAAAGTCAGTCATTTATTTGCCTCCAGACGAATGTAATCAATATACTTAAAATATTGTATCGGTTTTTCCTAAAAACTGCAAGTTTTTTGCGCAAGAGTTTTAAGACTATTTACAATCTGCGTAAAAAATGCAGGAAAATATTCGGAAAAAGCGGATTTGCTTTACAATTTTCTAAAAACAAGATATAATAAAAAACTATGTTAAGTTACTATTTAGGGGATGCAATTTTAGAAAGTAGGATGGATAATAATGCTGCAATTTGAGGAATTAAAACTTGCTCTGCAAAATCTGCTGCCGGAAATTGAAGATCTGCAGGACGCATTGGGAATCAAAGCCATGCGCAATGAGATCGAAGAACTGGATATGAAAGCAGCGGAGCCGAAGTTTTGGGACGATATGGAGAAATCCCAGAAGATTCTGCAGCGTTCCGCCGAACTGAAAAACAAGCTGGAATCTTATGAAAAACTTCGTGCTTCATGGGGCGATGCACAGGCTCTTTGTGAGTTGGGGGACGAAGAAGGAGACCTTTCTCTTTTGCCCGAAGCACAGACTGAAGTGGATAAAATTCAGAAGAATTTGGAAGATCAGCGTTTAAGGACGCTTTTGACCGGTGAATACGACAGTAAAAATGCAATTCTCACATTTCATGCCGGAGCCGGCGGAACAGAAGCACAGGATTGGGCGGAGATGCTTTACAGAATGTATAATCGTTGGGCAGAACGTCATGATTATAAAGTAAAGCTGCTCGACTATTTGGACGGAGAAGAGGCGGGCCTCAAGAGTGCCAGCATCCTCTTAGAGGGCGAAAATGCTTATGGCTATTTAAAGGGAGAAAATGGAGTGCATCGTCTTGTTCGTATTTCTCCGTTTGACGCTTCCGGACGCCGTCACACATCGTTTGCTTCTCTGGAAGTGATGCCGGAGATCGACGATTCCGTAGAAGTGGAGATCGATCCGGCAGATATTAAAATGGACGTTTACCGTGCAAGCGGTGCAGGCGGTCAGAAGGTTAATAAAACTTCATCGGCTGTTCGTTTGACTCATATTCCTACCGGAATCGTTGTTGCCTGCCAGGTGGAACGCAGTCAGTATCAAAACCGTGATGTAGCCATGCGAATGCTGAAAAGTAGGCTGGTTGAAATCAAAGAACGCCAAAATCTGGAGAAAATCTCAGATATCAAGGGCGTTCAGAAAGAAATCGCATGGGGAAGTCAGATCCGTTCCTATGTCTTTATGCCATATACAATGGTAAAAGATCATCGTACGGGATATGAGACCGGTAATATCGAAGCTGTGATGGACGGCGATCTGGATGGATTTATCAATGCCTATTTAAAGGCGTTGAGTCTGGGAACGCTGGAAGATAACAGGGGAGAAGAATAACCCCCAGAAAGGGAAGCAGACACATTTTTGTGTGCCTGCTTCCCTTTCTGTTGTTTTAAGAAGGGAGAGAGCTTTTTGTCTGCACCGATTTTAGAGCACTTTGAAGGAGAAAAAGCAGTAGAACTGATCCATACATCAGGGAAAAAAGAAAGTGTGATTTCCGATTGCGTCTTAAAAAATGCAACGTTTTCAGGGACTACTCAAAGTTTAATTTTAAGAAATGTTGAGATGGAAAATTGCTGTCTTTCCGAAAACGTATTTTTGGAAACGGATATTCGAAATTGTCATATTAAAAATTGTGATTTTTCAAATGTACAGATGGAAAATGCTTTTTTTGAAGCCAGTACTTTTGAAAACTGTAAGTTTGTCGGAAGTGTTTTATGGAATAGCTCTCTGAAAAACATTACTTTTCAAAATGATAATTTTTGCCTGTCCAATTTTGACGGCACACGGTTTCATGAAGTACATTTTGAAAGCTGTGAGAATGAGGGCACGTCGTTTTCCTCCTGCGAGTGGAAAAAATTATTCTTTCAAAAGACAGGACTGCGAAAGGCCAATTTTTTTAAGACTCCTTTAAAAGGAATGGATCTTCGTTCCTGCCGGACAGATGGAATGATCGTATCGGCAAAAGAACTTTCCGGAGCGATTGTTACCCCAATTCAGGCAATGGAGTTTGCGCGGTTGCTGGGACTGATCATCCGGGAAGAAGAATAAAAATCAAAACAACCGAGTACGTCCGATTCTGCTTTGAATTCGGACGTACTTTTTTACACTCATTTAATTTTCACTTTTTTCAAATCGCTTAATCTGACGGATGTCTTTCCCAAAGAACGGAAGTAAAATATAACTTCCGATGCGGGAGGAAAAGCGCTCTGTGTAATTGTTTTCCATTTCCTTTAGGGATAAATTGGTGCTGATAATCGTAGGTTTTTTAGAAAGCTGACGAGAATTTACCAGATTATAAAGAGCTGCCACTGTAAAAGCAGTTCGAAATTCCGTCCCGAGATCGTCCAGAATCAGAAGGTCACAGCTTAAGAGACTTTGTAGGGTGGCTTCTTCCTGATTACTGAAGTGCTCTTTTTCTATTCTGGAAAAAAGTGTAGATGCAGAGCTGTAAATTACTCCGAAGCCTTGGTCAATGACTGCTTTTGCGATGGCAAGAGAAAGGTGGGTTTTCCCTAGCCCGGTGCCGCCGGTCATAAGAAGGCTAGCGGAATCTATAGAAAATGTTTCAGCGTATTGTTTACAGCGCTGATAATTCTTTTCCATCAGCTTCTGCGGAGAGAAAGACTTTCCGGAAAAATTTTCAGAAGGATAATAGCGAAGGTTGAATGTTTCAAAAGAGGATAGCTGAAGAGGCGATTCTTCATTGAGCTCCCGATAGGCTTCTTCTTTCAGAAGCTGCTTCATGCAGGAACACATTCGGCCATCCAGATATCCGGTATCGCTGCATTTTTTGCAGGAGTATTTCGGCTCAAGATCGGCGGCCCTGAGCCCCTCTTTGGCAAGTAAAAGATTCAATTCTTTTTGGAGGCTTTGATTCGCATTTTTCAGCATTCCCAAATGCGTCCGTACGTCGCCTCCTTTGAGGACTGCCTTTGCCGCAGCAATCGAAGTATCGGTTAAACTTCGCTCAATTTCTTCTGCTTTCGGCTGCTTTTTAAAAAAAGCAGCTTTGAGACGCTCACAGTCTTTTTCTGCCTGATCGCGCCGCAATTCCATCTTCTTGGAAGCGGTATCATAAATTGCTTTGCTGTATCCCACTTATTTCACCTCTTTCAGGATTTCGTTCATACTATTTTGAAAATACTCATCTAAATCATGTGTTGTTCCTGACGCTTTGGAAGCATATTTTTGAGAATCTTTCTGCTCCAATTGTTCCGGAGTTGAGATTCCTTTCTGGTGCCACCCTTCTAGAATCTTATGCATATATCCGGCCGTATATTTTCCAGTGCGGTCAACATTACGGTCATAAGCCAGTTTTAGCATTTGGGGAGAAAATTTCCAGTCGATTATCCAGCAGGAAGCAAGACTGCTTTCACGGGCGGAAGGGGCGCGCTTCTGCAGACCGATTGCCTGTTCCACTATACGCCATGAGCGATTCTCTTCAGAAAGGCGATGAAGCTTTTCTTCTGCCTGCTCATGTGTGGTGATTCCTTCGTCAGACCAATTAATTGCGACCTTTTCTATGTAGCGGAAATTTCCCTTTCCAATGCTGACTGCATATTGGATCAGCATGAGAAGAACATCAGTAGGAAGGCCATAATCATCATGCAGCATCAAGAGGACTGCCGAGTCCCCGTGTGAGATCAGCCGCCCAAGAATTTGCTGGGCTTCCTGCATCAGACATGCAATCTCTTGACTTTCCTGAATCCTTTTTGCTACAAATTCCGGATCTGGACGTTGCGGACGAGAAAGCATGGGGGTCGGCTTTATTGTTTGAGCAGAAATTTCAGAAGAAATCGCCTGCGCTTGAACAGGAGTCTTCGATTCTGCTGTGACTTTTTTCTCTGTACGATTGTTTTGGACATTTTGGATGTTTTGGAGCAAACCAACTTCTTGCCAGTAGCGCAGTGCATCGTTGGCATCGGCAGAACTGATGCCGAGAAAATCAGCCAGTGCATGCTCATCCAAAGAGCCTTCTTGACAGTGCCGGAGTACCCAGAGCAGTGCCTTTATCTGAACGCTGCCCGCCAATTTTAAATATCGGTCTACCACCGCGTTGGGGACAGCAAAAATGCCCCCCCAGGGGCCAAGATCAATTTTATATTCCATAAGTGGGAGCCTCCATGTTTCGATCAATTTTTATTTATTATATCATTTGGATTGAAAGATTACAACGCAGAGTACATGAATTTCCTGTAAAAACAGACTTGACAAATTTTTCAGAAAAGTGTATATTGATACCCGTAAGTTTTGGCCTTTTGCGAATGTAGCTCATCTGGTAGAGCGCCACCTTGCCAAGGTGGAGGTAGCGAGTTCGAGCCTCGTCGTTCGCTCCATGTTATTGGCGCACCTCATAAAATTGGGGTGCGCTTCTTTTTGCTTGAAACCGCATGAACTAAAAAATCGAGCAGCTTTTTTCAATTCCGACAGAGTTTTATGAAAATGTTTAGAAATCTTTAGTCATGTCAACCTTGATTTTTTAGGTTCAGGTTATTACTATTTCGTGCAAAATATGATATAATAACTTAGTTTGCTTAATTTGCATTTACAAAAAGGCCCATTGAAGAAGAGTAAAAGAGGTACAAATTGTTATGGATCAAAGAACAGATTTAAGAAACGTCGCCATTATTGCCCACGTTGACCATGGTAAAACTACGCTGGTTGACCAGCTCCTTCGCCAAAGCGGTGTTTTCCGAAGCAACGAAAAAGTGGAAGAGCGAGTGATGGACAGTAACGATCTGGAACGCGAACGTGGAATAACGATCCTTTCCAAGAATACCGCTGTCAAATACAAAAACACAAAAATCAATATTGTTGATACACCCGGCCATGCGGATTTCGGCGGAGAAGTGGAACGAATTCTGATGATGGTCGATGGAGTTCTGCTTTTGGTAGATGCTTTTGAAGGCTGTATGCCTCAGACGCGTTTTGTCCTGAAAAAGGCGCTTGGACTCGGGAAAAAGCCGATTGTTGTTGTGAATAAGATTGATCGACCCGGTGCTCGTCCGATGAAAGTCGTCGATGAAGTCCTCGATTTGTTTATCGAATTAGGGGCCAATGAGGATCAACTTGATTTTCCTGTAATCTATGCTTCCGGTCGTGACGGTTATGCAACAGAGGATCTAAATGTTCCGGGCAAGGATATGATTCCTCTCTTTGAGGCAATTCTCAAGAACATTCCCGCGCCTACCGGAGATCTGCACGGCCCAACTCAGGTGTTGTTCAGCAATATCGATTATGATGATTATGTAGGGCGGATTGGAGTCGGCCGTGTGGAACGCGGTGAAATTCATGATGGAGAGAGCGTAGTCCTCTGCCATCGTGACGGTACGACACAGAACGTGCGCGTAACAAAGCTTTATCAGTTTGAGGGCTTAAAGCGTGTTGAGGTCGAAGAAGCACATCTGGGAGATTTGGTTGCTGTTTCCGGCATTACCAATCTTAATATTGGTGAAACAATTTGTTCACCAGACTGTATTGAGCCGCTTCCGTTTGTTAAAATTGACGAGCCGACCGTTTCTATGATGTTTATGGTAAATAATAGTCCCTTTGCTGGACGTGAAGGAAAATATGTGACTTCGCGTAATCTGAGAGATCGTCTGATGAAAGAAATCGAGACGAATGTTGCTCTGCGTGTAGAGGAAACGGATTCTCCGGATACCTTTAAGGTTTCTGGTCGAGGAGAACTGCATCTTTCTATTCTGATTGAGGAAATGCGGCGTCAGGGATATGAATTTCAGGTTTCCAGCCCGACTGTTATCTATAAGACGATTAACGGCAAAAAATGTGAGCCAATTGAACTACTGATGATTGAAGTGCCGGATAATTATGTGGGCGCAGTAATGGAAAAACTGGGCAGCCGCAAGGCGGAAATTGTCAATATGGGTACCCGTGATACGGGAATGAGCCATCTGGAATTTAAGATTCCAGCGCGTGGACTCATGGGATATCGTCAGGAATTTTTGACAGATACAAACGGCAATGGTATTATGAATAATGTTTTTGATTCCTACGAGCCGTATAAGGGCGAGATTCAGACACGTAATCAGGGCAGCTTGATTGCACACGAAGCCGGAATCACAACAGGTTATGGACTTTGGTATGCGCAGGACCGCGGCCGTTTGTTTATCGGGACAGGCGTAGAAGTCTATGAAGGAATGATTGTCGGAGTTAGCCCTAAGAGTGACGATATTGTTGTGAATGTCTGCAAGAAAAAACATGTCACAAATACCCGTGCATCAGGTTCCGATGAATCATTAAAATTAACACCTGCCAGCATTATGAGCTTGGAGCAGTGCTTGGAATTTATTGAAGATGATGAATTGGTGGAAGTTACACCAAAGAGTATCCGGATGCGTAAAATGATTCTGAGCAAAGAGCTTCGCATGAAAAAGGCAAGTCATACAAAATCCTGAAAGATAAGGATTGGTCTATGAAGCAGATTGTTATTCTGGATCTGGAGTGGAACGGAACTTACAGCCGGAGAACGAAGAGTTTTTTCAATGAAATTATTGAGTTTGGAGCAGTTAAATTGGGTCCAGATCTGAACCCGATTGATACTTTTTCTGAATTTATTCATCCGCAGGTTGGAAAAAGAATCAGCGGAAAAATCAGTATGCTGACCAATCTAAAAGATGAGGATTTAGAGGACGGCCTTCTGTTTACGCAGGTGATGAGCCGCTTTAAGAGATGGGCCGGAAAATGTATCCTGATGACGTGGGGGACTTCGGATGTTTTGGCATTGATCGAAAATTGCCGCTATTTTACTGGGAACCCTAAAATCCCTTTTTTGACAGAATATGTTGATCTGCAGGCTTTTTGTGAGGCTCAGATGCACGATAAGAGTGGTCGGCAGATAGGCCTTTCATTTGCAGCAGAAGTTTTGGAAATTAAAGAAGATGACCTCGATCATCATCGGGCACTGGACGATAGTTTTTTGTCGCTACGCTGTTTTCAAAAGTTATATCAGGAAGATGTTTTAAAAGAATTTATTATGGATGCTTCCTGTAAAGAATTTTATGACCGAATGCTTTTTAAAACGGTCACGATTTGCAGTTTGGATAATCCGCTGATCCATTCTGCGGATATGCGGTTTTGCTGTGACATCTGCGGGCGTCGTACTCGGAGAAAAAAAGATTGGGAGCTTAAAAGCAAAAGCTTTCGGGCACCTTTTTACTGCCGTCATTGCGATCATCAATTTATCGGCCGTGTGCAATTTAAATTAAAATACGAAGGATTAGTTGTCAAAAAGAAGATCCTTCCTTATGAGGAGCCAGAAGCGAAAGACTGCGAAGATGCTCCCAAAAAATCAGAAAGCCGTTCTTAAAGAGCGGCTTTTTTCTGTATGATCGGCTGATTTTAGCTTCTTTTTATGATACACTGAATTTATCTAACATAAAGGAGTTTTTTTATCTATGCAAAATCATATGAAAGAATGCAGAAATGAGGGCGTTCCTTTTTTAACATTTCCGGAACTTTCCGAATTGCCGCAGTTTCATCATGCTTTTTCGACAAGACTAGGTGGTATCAGCCAAGGATATCTTGCAAGTATGAATTTGGGATTTGGCCGTGGTGATGATGAGAAAACAGTGCTCCGAAATTACAAAATTTTTTGTCATGCTACGGGATTTCCAATAGAATCTCTTGTGTTAGCCGCACAGGATCACCATACGAATATCCGCCGAGTTGGAAGAAAAGACCGCGGCGCAGGGATTTTATTTCCAAAGCCGTGGCAAAGCGTAGATGGATTGATTACGAATGATAAAGGGGTAACGCTTTGTGTTTTCGGTGCAGATTGTGTACCAATTTTGATAGTCGATCCGATTTCTCATGCAATCGGAGTTTGCCATGCTGGCTGGCGCGGAACAGTCGGGAAGATTGCTGCTAAAACAGTCTTTTCCATGCAGCGGGAATTTGGCTCTTTGCCCCAGAATCTACAAGCTTTTATTGGACCATCTATCGGCCCGTGCTGCTTTGAAGTAGACGAACCTGTCGAACGGGAATTTGCTGCTTTAAAAACACTTCAGCCGGAAACCTTAATTGAAAAAAAGCCAAATGGAAAATATTACATTGATTTGTGGGAAACGAACGCACGTATTTTGAAAGAAGCTGGTGTCCCAAAAGTAACAATCGGCGGTTTGTGTACAAAATGTCATCCGGAACTTGTTTGGTCTCATCGTGCTTCCGGCGGAAAGCGGGGCGGAATGTGCGGAATGCTGATGATTGGGGAGGAAGAAGAAAGATGAATGCTTGCAGACTTTGTCCGAGAGAATGCGGTGCACTTCGTTTAGAAAAATCCGGAGATGGGTATTGCAGGATGGGGACGATGCCAAGCATTGCGAGGGCAGCACTCCATTATTGGGAAGAACCATGTATCAGCGGAACAAAAGGAAGCGGAACTGTCTTTTTTACCGGATGTTCGCTTCAGTGCGTTTTTTGCCAGAATGAGCAGATCAGTCTTCGCAGGGAAGTGGGGAAATATCTGACGCCAAAGCAGCTTTCAGAAGTTTTCTTTCACTTAGTCGATCAGGGTGCGCATAATATTAATCTGGTGTCGGCCTGCCATTTTGCACCGGCAGTGGCAGAAGCTCTTTCTTACCGGAAACTTCCGGTTCCGGTTGTCTATAATTCCAGTGGATATGAATCGATCGAGACACTGCATATGCTGGAAGGACTGATTGATATTTATCTTCCGGACTACAAATATGATGATCCGGCACTGTCAAAAGAACTTTCCAATGCGGAAAATTATGTAACGTCTGCCCGTCAGGCAATTTTGGAAATGGCTCGTCAGACGGGGCCGTGTGTGATTGATCATGAGGGGCTGATGCAGCGGGGGACGATTGTTCGACATCTGATTCTTCCCGGTCACACGAAAAATTCGATTGCAGCGCTTAATTGGATGAAAGAAAATTTACCGAAGGGGGTCCTTGTCAGCTTAATGGCGCAGTATCTGCCGTGTGGAAAGGCGAGAGAGATGCCCCCGATTGACCGCAGAATTACAGAGCGTGAATATCAAAAAGTGCAGTCCCATTTATTCCAACTTGGATTAGAGGGATTTGTGCAGGATCGGGCTTCTGCACGAAAAAAATTCATTCCCTCTTTTTGTTTAGAAGGGCTGGAATCTTTCTAATATGGGGTTGTTTTTATAAAACTTTTTTAAATTGATTAGAAAAACACATTGATTTCTTTGAAAATTTACAAATCAGCCAAAAATACATTCCCAACTTTTTGTATAATAAAATAAAAGAAGATCTGATACAAAAGGAGGGATTTCTTTTGGAAATTGTGGAAAGAGAGCTGTCCTTTGATTCCTGTGTAGACAGCGAGCGAATATTTGTCAGAATGTTTGAGCCGAAAGAACAAGAGAATATTCGTGCGGTGGTACAGATTGCCCACGGAATGGCAGAACATAGCCTTGAATATGTCCCTTTTTGTAAATATATAGCTTCAAATGGATTTGCAGTGGCGATAAACGATCACCTTGGACATGGAAAGTCGGTTTCTACCGGCAGTACTTATGGATATTTTGGAACCGGCGGAACCGATAATCTGATCGGCGATATGCATAAGCTTGCCGGTATGGAACAGGGAGCGCATCCGGGGAAGCCTTATTTTTTAATCGGTCATAACATGGGCTCTTTTCTTGCAAGAGAGTATGCAGTGCGCTATGGCGGGGATCTAACAGGAGTGGTTTATATCGGAACCTGTGGTCCAGTACCGAATTCTGTTTATGGAGCCGAACTGCGCCTTGCAAACCGTATGATTCGAAAGAAGGGCGCTTTAGCACACGATCCTATTTTTAAGCGTCTGAGTACACAGCAATATAATAAACGTTTTGCTCCGAACCGTACGGAAAACGATTGGATTTCAAGAGATGAAAAGGCGGTTGACCAGTATACGGAAGATCCTCTTTGCGGATTCGATTTAACAGTTTCCGGATATCGGGATATTTTAGAACTGCAGAAAAGAGTTTCTTCTACTGAGTGGTTTCGTTCCGTACCTGATATTCCAACTTTGCTTTGCTCCGGAGATCATGATCCGATCGGAGAGAATGGAAAAGGTCCTTTGCGCGTAGCGAAGCGCTTGCATCGTGCAGGTAAAACAAAGGTAGAGGTAAAACTGTATCCTGGTGCACGTCATGCAATTTTAGCAGAGACAAATGCGCAGGAGGTATTTGAAGAAATTCTTTCTTTTTTCGAAAAGATATTGATGGAATCGTTTTCAAAATAAAGCAGATAAATTAGAATTTAATTGCATAAATGGTGCATCTGCCCCGTACGTTTTAGGAGGAGGCGGATGCGCCATGTTTTTTATTGGCAAAATTCACCGCGGAGTATTAGCTGCTCTTTTTGCAGTTGCCGCGGGATTTTTAATTTGGGGAGCTTCACACACTGCGGCAGTGGCTGTTCAGGCACAGCCGGTAAAAGGGGTTGATCTTCCTATTATTATGTATCACAGTATTCTTCCATATAATGTGTCAAAGAGCAAATATATTGTTTCACCAAAAACATTGGAGAATGACCTTATTTATCTGCAGAAGGAGCACTTTACAACGGTTACGATGCAGGATGTGATTGCTTATGTCAAAGACGGCACAGAGCTTCCGGAGAAGCCGATTTTAATTACATTTGATGATGGATATTATAATAACTATGTGTACGCATATCCGCTTTTTAAAAAGTACAATATGAAAATGATGCTTTCTCCGATTGCTCATTTTTCGGAGCTTTTCAGCGAGAAGGATGGCGGACACGAAACTTATTCTCATGCAACATGGGATCAGCTTTCTGAGATGCAGCAAAGCGGAGTTGTGGAAATTGAGAACCATACCTATAATTTGCACAGTCAAAAAGGACGTTTGGGCGCCAAAAAGTTAAAGACTGAAAACACACAGGAATATCAGGTGATGCTGCGTAAGGATTTACAACAGGCGCAGAACTTGATAAAAGAACATGTTGGGGTTGATATGAATGTTTTTGTATATCCTTTTGGTGCTGTCAGCCCAGAAGCATTGCCGGTCATTCGTTCGCTGGGATTTGAGGCAACTTTGACTTGTCAAGCAAAAATGAATGTCCTGACGCGTTCGGGGAATTGCCTAATTGGTCTTGGCAGATTTCTTCGTCCACCAGGAGAAAGCAGCGCTGCATACTTTTCAAGAATTATGAAATAAAAAAAACACCGGCAGATTGATTGGTCTGTCGGTGCTTTTTTATAAAATTTTTAATGAATTGTTTTTTCTCTGTGCGATTTTTTGTGTGGGCGCATAATGATCCGGTCAATCAAATGTGACAAAAGAAGCATCATAGCTGTTGCGCAGAGCAGCAGCGGAATTAAAAGCAATATCATCGGAATCGTAAGAGGAACCAGAGAGAAAAGAGGTTGAAAATAAATTTGTGCAATCAAAAAGCCTACGCACATCAAAGAAAACAGAATGGTATGAATCGCATTAAAGGGGAAACAGACTTTAAAGAGGTTCATCAATCCAGTATAGCAGGTTAGCATCACACATAGAGTGGAAAGCTGACCCGCATCGAGCCCAAGAAAGGAAGCACATGGAACCAGAAGTAAAATATTCGCAGCCATTGTGATTGCACCTGGAATGGATTTTTTAATAATATTGAGGATAAACTTTCCATGGATTCGTTCCTTATTGGGTTCCAGCGCAAGGAAGAACGAAGGAATACCGATTGTCAGTGCGTTAATCAGTGTAAACTGAATTGGTTCAAACGGATAAGTGGTCTGGAGAAAGATAAAGCAGATCGCAATAATGGTGCTGAAAAAAGATTTTACTAAAAATAGGGAAGAGGAGCGCTGAAGGTTATTGATGGAGCGCCTGCCCTCTGCAACAATCGAAGGCATCGAAGCAAAATCAGAATCCAACAGAACGATCTGACTGACGGTTCTTGCAGCATCACTTCCAGAAGCCATTGCGATGCTGCAGTCGCTTTCTTTTAGTGCCAATACATCATTAACGCCGTCTCCTGTCATCGCGACGGTATGACCGTTCCTTTTCAGAGACTGGACGAGCTGCAGCTTTTGCTGAGGAGTTACTCTTCCGAAGACTGTGTATTTTGTTGCAGCTTCTCTGACATCACTTTCACTTTTTAAAGTGGTGGCGTCAACCCATTGGTCGGCGTTTTTAAGGCCGGCCTTCTGCGCAATTTTAGAAACAGTGATTGCGTTGTCTCCGGAGATTACTTTTAAATCAACTCCCTGATCAGCAAAGTATTGCAGGGTATTATTGGCGCTTTTCCGGATCCGGTCACTGATCATGAAAAGTGCTTTTGGGACGATATCTTCTGGAAGAGTTTGATTACAGATCGGCTTTTCACTATAAGCAAGGACCAACACACGCTGACCTTTTTCAGAGGCTTTTTCAACCTGAGGACGGATCTCAGAAAAGCGGCTGCCCAATACAAATTCGCCTGCACCCAACACATAAGTACCGTGCTCATCAAAAGAGACACCGCTCCATTTGCGTGCAGAGGAAAATGGAACGCTTATAATGGGATTCCATGAAGGCGGCTGGGGACAAAATTCTGAAATTGCGGAAGATGTTGGGTTTGCGTCATTGAGTGTATGAATAACGGCTGAGGCGGCATCTTTTAATAACGCTGTTTCCTCATCATTAAAAGGCGCAAATTTGTCTACCTGCATGGTACCTTCCGTAATGGTACCGGTTTTATCGAGACAAAGCGTATCAACCCTTGCTAAAGTTTCAATCGAATAGAGTTCCTGTACGAGCGCGTGCTTGTGAGAGAGGCGGATAATTCCAACGGCGAGTACAACGCT
>ENA-UOOK01000594-UOOK01000594.1-fermentation-metagenome-genome-assembly--contig:-NODE-594-length-48127-cov-6.670161_pt1 | contig 48127 bp, 56 predicted proteins | sample MGYA00245777_ERZ724023 | MGnify/ENA primary metagenome ERZ724023 (study PRJEB28704, sample SAMN03018312) | fermentation metagenome | biome: anthropogenic terrestrial biome; feature: soil; material...
CTTTTCTTTATATTTGGCATTTATTGTTATTTTCCTACAGTAATTTTACACTAACCTTAACACCAATTTTACTATAATGGGACAACATCAGTGAAAATACGTACATATATTTAATCGTACACGCTTATCAGCTGACTGCCTGAAAGCTTACTTACCTGTATGTCGGTTGACAAGAATGTGCTTTTAATTTTAAATTCGACCGTAGCAATTACACTTGGATTCTCTATATCATACACATGGTTATTTATAGTTGATGAAGTATAGGTTGTAGGAGCATTGTTTTCTACTTCAAACTCTTTAACAATAGGCTTTGCGTATAAGAGACTATTAACCCTTGGCTCTAAAGTAACCTCGTCTAATCCTAAATCACCGGCAAGAACTTCTTTGAAAGCAAGTTCCGCCCGTTCTTGATTTATTTTAAATACTCCATTTGCTAAATCAGTCCCCTCCTCTTCAATTTGAAGCGAAGCCGCCTTAACTGCCCTATTCATGGTGTATTTAACTTTCTTTGTCTTAACATATAGATTTCCATAATCTATTACAAGAGTTGAAACACCTATAAAAACAAATATGAAAATTATCAACCATATAAAAGCATTACCTCTATTGTTTTTTAAAAATCTTTCCATTTCTCACTCATCCCTTGAATTTGTACTCCGATGTAATAATCACTCTCATCCCCAGCCTTAAAACTAACATTGTACAATGGGTGAGCCTTCCTACTTAAAACTGTCACCTCAATCATTTCACCTCTGCCAATGTACGTAGAATTATTACTATCACCGGCTGCACTCGGAGTAATCGATATTTCCAAACTCGACGCATCAAATCCGGAACTAGTCAACTCTGTCACTAAAGCACTCCGTAAGTCAGTAGTATACTGACCTTCAACTAACGCAATATCAAAAGTCTTATTCACAATGGTATTCATTTGATTAATTTCCAACAAGAACGCCCCGCCAAAAATAATATAAATGAAGAACCACAACATTATAGGAGCAACAATAATAAAACCTAAGATACTACTATCACCCTTTTCGTTCTTTAAGTACTTAAACATCACCTCAAACCCTTCTTAATCACCATCACCGGTAATCAAGCCGTCTAAATCACCGATCCTATCTACAGCCTTAGTTCCTTGCTGACCTATACCCTGACTCATGTCAGGCATAACTACTAATGCAATAGCCACTACCGCAGCTATTACAATAATAAACTGAATAATGTCACCTCTCTGATTGTTTAAGCATTTTTTCATTTTTGTTACAAATCTTTTCATTTTTATACCTCTTCTTTATATTATTTTATTCATTAATCAACGCTCACTATTGTGTCCGTTGAATTAAATACACTTATAATCTTCTCACTCCTACTTCTTGCAGCGGTATTAAAATATGGTATAAGCTGTATTGCAATAGCCACAGTAACTGCAACCACAATAATATAGCTTAGAATATTAGTACCTCTGCCATTCATTAATACTCGTTTACATCTATTCATTACACACCTCTTACACCGGAGCATTGCTGAGTATCTTCATAGAATAAACCACAAAAGGATATCCCGCAATAAAAGCAAAAGTTAACAGTGGAATAATTAACAAAACAGTACTCACTATCGTCTTTATAGAGTTTTTTCTAACCCTATCTAATGCTTTCAGCTCCTTTGTCATCTGCCTGTGATTTTTCAAAAATATCAAGCTTACATCCCTATCATGGTTTAACGCTTGCTCCAATGCCCTAACGGTCTTATCAAATCCTTTATTCGGAGCACTCTCCCTGGCAACTCGTAAAGCCCTTGAAGGATCTTCGGAAAAACTATTCACTGCCTGTTTCAACACTCCTTTGAACAGCTTAGACCTATCCATTAAACTTATTAAAATAAGCTTTACCGGTCTGCCAGCCTTAATCATCATCATCGCATAAGTCTGAAGCATTAAAACTTCATTTTCCTCCATCAACGACTTGACTGCAACTGCAACCTTCAGTAATTGACGTGGCAACACTAACATTATTAATAACGTAAACACAACCGCCTTAAGATTAATACTAAAATCAACATGCGCTATCTCCGGCTTACCTATTACCTCAGCAGCAACTCTCAACTCATCAATGTTAACTAGCATGTTCAGTTTATATATATAGCTAAGCAAAACAACTATAATAACCGATATAAATGCAATTACAACATTTAAAGCTTTGAAGTATTCAGGAGTCCCTAATCCCAACTGCAATAAATCGCTTTGCAACTTCATATAACTATCACTTTTGTCCTTAGTCTGAAAAACCTTTGTTCTCGACAATGACACCGCTAAGCGGTGCAACGAAACCTTTTTACGCGTTTTCAAATTCGTGTCAATAAACATAATAATCATTGCCAAAAGAATTAAAACAACATATCTGACCTGCAATCTACCACCCCTCTACAAATACTTCATTATTGTCAATGTTGTTAACCCAAATATAATACTACCTATCCAAAATATTATCCCTGCATTACCAGTCGGTGTATATAGATATAAATACTTCGATATTGGTATAAAATTAAGGCTAAATAACAAACCTACAACTGTTGCTAAATTTAGTATGACAAAAACCATCTTTGTACTCACCAAAGCCGTTTCAGTCTCTGCCCCAGCCTTAACCTCTTCATTCGATAACTCATTAAGATATATCAAGTCCTCACTTATATCCCCGGCTCCTTCGTAACTTAGTAGCAACAATTCAGCAAACGCATATCCCCACACAAAGTCAAGACCTTCAGTAAAGTCGTTTATCACCTCTACATAATCACTTTCACTTGCAAAACGTCTCGCCAAGCCCTCAAAAACACTTGATATTTTGTCAGGCATTTTATAATAAGAGCTGTTTAAAGCACCCTTTATATTCTTACAAGACACATACTCATCAGTAAACAACTGTAAAGCCATCGGAAATAATGAATAAATCTTATTTAATTTCATGCTTACATACAAAGTCCCAAGATACACTATAAAAAAAAGTGAAACGAAAAATATAATAAAGAACACATACCACATTGTAAAAAGCCTAATTGCAACAAAGCTGATAACCAGAGAAAAAATAGTCACAAACAATATAAATTCGTCAATCACAACCTCATTCTGTCGCTTTGTCTTATGGTTTACAAGACTTAATTTGTTAGCATACTTCATCTTCAACTTATGTAAAAATTGATGCTGGCCAATGAAATCACCTACTTGCCTTGTTAAAAAACCTCCTCCTATACTACCAGGTCTAAACCTCGAATCCTTTTTCTTGTTAGTCAAAGACATATCTATCAAGGTGACAACAATCACCAACAATAGAAGTCCTACATATACTATCTTCACAACTTTGTTCACACCTCCAGTTAACCAAATACACTGTTTAACTTACTCATTGGAACACCATAAGAATTTAACTTGCGTTTTAATTTATCCGTAATAGTATCCTTCTTAACATGACGACCATCATCTCCCGGATCCTCTTCATCCAACTCAAATTCAAACAATGGAACAGCACGGTAATTCATTGCCTGCTCATCTGTTATTATCTCATATAACCCTGCCATCACCCTTTTACGATTAGGCAGCTTTCTAAACTTTACAACTACATCAATAGCTCTTGCTATTCTGTATTTTAAAGCACCTAAATCTACCGACTTACCTGATTCAAGAACCATATCTGCAAAATCATCTATCACTTCCGTCGGTCCCATACTATGCGCCGAACCTAAACTACCCGCATGACCTCTCGACATTGCCTTTATAAGCTCGTTAACTTCATAACTCCTACATTCCCCGACTAAAATTATGTCAACATTCTGTCTTAGCATAGTAGCAAATTCAACCGCTAAAGGATAATCAGGCAATCTTTCTTCAAGCTGAACAAAATATTTCTCAGGATAAAGCTCGTCTAAATTCAGTTCGAACGTGGTTTCTAAAGACCCTATAATCAAGTTGTCAGGAAAGAACTGTACTAACCACTTTAAAAAAGTAGTCTTCCCGGAACCCATCTCGCCAATAACAACAATATTCGCCCTACCCTTTACCAACGTACCAAAGATCTCCACTTGCTCTTGAGTGAGAGTACCTGTTGTAAGCATATTTTCTGTGGTAGGCAAAAAACTTTCGAACTTTCTTATATTTAAGTAAGGCATCTTTCCGACCGGCGGGATAACCGCTTGAATTCTTGAACCGTCTTTCCTTCTCGCAGATATAGTCGCATTTTTAATATTTAAGTCCTTTGTCCTGTCAAATTCTAGTACTCGCCTCATAACTGCGATAACCTCATCCTCGCTCTTAAAACTTTCTTCAGCCTCCTGAGACTCGCCCTTAACCTGCAACAGTATCCTTGTGCCATGAACCATGATTTCATCTACATCAGGTCTATCGTACTTTTCCAATATTCCCAAACCCCATTTTTCTGCAAATATTTCCCCTACAAGCCCTTCATCCTGCATTCCTTCATCAGACAAGTGCTGCCTTATAAGCTCTTTAACATAACCCTTCGCTTCTACATCTCCCCTTGAACAATTTATCAACTGTTCCGTATGAACCCTACTCTCAGAACCATAGCCATCCTTATTGACGATCTTGTGATAAATCTTATCCTTAATAGATTCCCTGTTCATCCTCATCACCAACTTCCACCTCTGTATTCTCTTCCTCGCCTATCTTCTCCTCCAACCCTTCATCAAACGACCTATCTATCTTATCAGATATAGAGTAATATTCATTCTCACTGTATTTTGAAAATTTAATACTCGAAACATCCCTATCGATATTATAAAAAGCCACTATATCTTCATCATCTAATTTAATTACCAGATACAATGGAACCACATCATCTACATCCGCAAACTCTTCACTCGCATCGATTACACGCATGCCACTGTTTACAATCTCAGATACCCGCACCTTTTCAAACACTTTATAAGTAGGCACAAAACTCGGATTTAACTCTGACACAATAGCAGTAGCCCAAATATCAATATAATCACCCTTCTTTATATTAAGCGCACGCTCAATTTCGCCAATCTGTAAAGATATCTCCGTGCCAGGCTTATCCATACAGTCACTATCCTCTAACAATCTACCACTACTTATAAGTTCGCCGCCATACAACGGTACCCTTGTCCTTTTTCCAACAACATCTTCAACCTTTCTTGCCACATCTGCCTCTTTTAAATACCTATCCGAGTACCTCAACTCCAAAGATACCATTTCTTCCGTAATCACTGCATTTTCAGAAACATCATTTCTTAAAACTACTACCTCGACAGTAGGCACCCTTTCAATCTCAACCGCCCTCACTTCTTCGTAATAATACATAATTCCCGCAATCAACAACACACAAAGTGCAAGTATTTTAAAATTACTAACTTTATTAAATTTCCTGAGCCTCTCCTTCATCACTAATTCCTTCCTATATAAATATTAAATTCACAACTTGTACCAATACACCAAATGCCACAAATGGACCCATCGCCACACTTGAACTAAATCTCAACCTTTTAAAGAGTAAGCCTATTACCGATATTGCCATTGCAGCGGCATAGGTAAAAAACAGCACCAAGATAATATCCTCGCCAAACACCAGTCCCAACGCACCAAATAATTTAATATCCCCACCACCAATACCTCCGTCGGTTAACATAGCCAAGATTAAAAAAAATACAAAAACCGCCAACGCAGATACTAAATATGTAACAACATCCCTATAATCATAAACAATATTAACAACTCCTATGCAAGCAATAGCTACATTGCATTTATCAGGAATCATCCTATGTCCATAATCTACAATAGCTATATACATAAGAATTGCTACCACTATAAATTTTAACAATAAACCAAACGCCATACAATACCCCCTGTTTCAACATTCCAACTCAGCCAACCACAAATCTACATAAAAAAAGCCCCATTTCGCCTGAAAACAAGCAAAAATAGAGCTATGATACGCCCACTCTTTATAATTTAGATAATCAACATAATATGATTATACAAGAGTTTATACATAATTTCAAGTACTATTAACTATATTTTGTCGGACACTTCTCTTTTATTACTTAAACGCAAACTACCATGTCGCTTACGACTTATTTCAATCAAGGCATGCAATATCTCAAAATCGTAGCAATCGGCTTCATCTAACATTAAAGAAATAGCCTCTCTGCCACTTATCTTATCATGATACACACGATCAACTGTGAGTGCACTATAAACATCAGCAACTCTTATTATCCTCGCACCCTGGCTTATATCATTTATGCTAATACCATAAGGATAACCTGTGCCATCAGCATTTTCGTGATGCTGCAGCACCATTTCACAAATACTCCCTGATAACCAAAACTTCATAAGTTGACTTGCCCCCAACTCCGCATGGCCCTTTAGGTAATCGAACTCTTTGGACGTCAACTCGTCAGCTTTAAACAACACATTAGATTTCAATTTAAACTTGCCAACATCATGCAATGCCCCTGCTATCATCACCTTTAAAACTTCTTTAAGCGGTAACTTTAATCTTAGAGCAATCAAACAAGAATATCGCGATACCTTTAACGCATGACATATAAGTCTTACAGCATTCCTCATATCTCAAATTCCCTTCAGCCTCTTCCCCATGTTATTTTCTTCTGAAAAAGCTAAATTTCTTATTTGACCTAACACTTCTGCCCTTCATCAGCTCTTTCGGTATTAATTTCTCTACCAATCCACCAAATGCACTCTCCAACTCCTGCCTTACCTCTTTAATTTCATACGGTAAAACGCAATCATATGCTGCTCCGTAAACATAATCCGGCGATATAAAGGGCACATAAGTAATAGGTTTTATATCTAAATAATCAAGCATCCTTTTCTTATCTACGCCACCGTTAAACTTATTTATTATAAACTCAACATTCACTCCCTCCACCTGAAGTTTTTTGAAATATAACAACATATCATGGTTATTCATGTACTGAGTTACAAAAGGATCAATAACAACTAAAAACATATCAAACTGCTCCAATACACCCTTTATACTGTCATGAACAATATTAGTACCAATATCAATTAAACTTAAACTTGTCTTTTTGGATACATACATAAGCTTAATCATTTTATAAAAATTCCAATCCGTTACCTTTTGCAAATCCGGATCTGTGACTACCCAAGATATATTGTTATATCTAAACTCCTTGTTATACTCAATGTTTTTATCCTCATCAATATAATGCGCAAACGGATAATACGTCGCATCAGTTTCAGCTAAGTAACCTCGTATTCCCAACGTATCATATATATAAGGAGTGCAAATCGGAGGCTCTATTACTGAAATATTTATATACTCTGACAAAGCAGCTGCTAAATTCATAGCAATAAACGAAGAACCGGCACTATTTGAAAGACTACACACACCGACGTTCTTTGCGCCTGTAACCGGAATAATATATTTCACGGTTTCACCGACTACTTGCTTTTCTCTAACAGACTTAAGCCTTCCAACCGCTCTAACATCATCCCCTGTTACTATTCGGCTCTTAATATCGTCGTACTGCTCTTTAAATCTATCTATGTGCAATAATCGCTCAGACACCTCACTAGGCAACTCCGTCACCAGTAACCGTATCTGCACATCATTAAAACTCCTTGTAAGCTCATCGAACTTTTCAGCTATAACATCCTTATTATCCATATGAAGTTTAACGAATGACACAAATTCATCCAGTCCATCAACGCTGTCATAAACATCCAAAGCGGCACTATCCTTAATACCGTAATATATCTGCGCCTGCTTCTTATTCCTCCCCTGAGTGAACAAATTGACCAAATTCGCATAAGTAGCATCGTTCTGGAAGATACAGTCATAGAAACCATTAGCATACAAAATACGCGAATATTCCGCTCTCTGCTCCTCGGTAAAAAGACAAACAACCCTAAGGTTATTAAAAATATCAAAGTTCCTTAAATAATCAACTGTTACCGGATCGTTATTGTCTAAATATTCTTGAATGAACAGACAATCCGCAGTCTTTAATCTATCGTCAGTCAACAACTTCCTATCGGTAACCTTATAAGAAACCTTTAAATTAATGCCCTGAGACTCGCATATTTCACGCAATCTTTCCGCAGCATCTTCCATTGAATTAGAAAAAGCAATCAAAACACTTAATTCTTTTTTCACCTCATCACTCCCTACCCTCTATCGTAAACGTGATATTTGGAGAATAATTATATACATACTTAAAAGTCATATCCCTAACACCACTTGCTCTTAAATCAAAATCAGTAGCATAAATACCAAAGCCCTTATCCAACTTCATTTTGCCGGTTAGCGCAACCAAACTGTATCTGTCCTTAAAGTTAAAGTCCATATCAGTCAAATTATTTATTTCTGCATTTACAAAGAGTTCATTTATATAAAAATCGGCATCCTTGACTACTATCTCACAGTCCGATAAACTTATCTTCTCATTAAATACCTCTGTTTTTATAAATTTTGATGGATAAATCAAACCATTATCAGTATTAACAATAAACTCCATTACCTTATTAAAATCAGAAACATTCACTTCTTCGCCATAGTTAAACTGAATAAACTGAGCCTTTACATAGTAAACACCATCCTCTACCTTATAATAAGCATTTACAATCGAAGTATATTTAATATCCTCATTAAAGAAATAACTTAAAAATTCAATTACATCCTCCGTATTCTTATAATACTGACTGTCTAAACCAATGTATTTTGTGCCATCTTCATAGTTAACATCTTCTTCAAACTTATATAAGACATCAACTATGGAATTATACTCCTTTTCTTTTACCTTATCTCCACCAATTAAAGGATTCCGTGGCACATTTACAACAACACCGACCTCATCATCACCGACATACTTACGATTAACACCTTCCCGTTTTTCTAACTCAACTCCAAAATCGTCAATTAGCTCCTTTGCACTCTCCTTTATGGAAACCCCTTCTTTCTTCTCATTCTCAACCAATTGCTCAGAGACAGTCTGACCTTTAGACCTTTCAACATACACTCCAAACAAAACTAAGCTAAAAATTATTACAATCGTTATCAAAGCAAAAACAAAGACATCTTTCTTTTCCATATCCCACCTCGCCTAATTAAAGGTTAATCCTTGTACGCGATAAAAACTGCTAAAAGTAACAGGCTTATAGCCCATGTACGTATTCTCACTAATATTTCTATAAGCACTAACTAACTTAGATATTACTACCCTTCCGGTCGGACGAACAGCATCGCCCCAATACGGACCTGCAGAATGCGCAATCAATGGCTGTCCGTCATCAAAACCAATCACCACCCCTGTATGATTATTCCCACCGCCACCAGGTATATAATCCAAACCAATATCACCAATCTTTAAACTATTCCTACTAACCCTGACAAGAACACCGTCTCGACCATTTTCATATATCTGACCTGTTGACATGCCTACGCTAACACCAAATTGCGTATACACCCAATCCACATAGCCAGAGCAGTCAAGACCGGATGCTGATTTACCCCACTGTTCATTCAAGCCTTGCTTGTGGTACTTCCCCCCCCATTGATAAGGAAGTCCAAGCAAACTCGTAGAAATACTTATAAACTCTGTCCTTGCAATAGAAGTGTTATTACTTGTTACAATTGAAGGAAGCGTAAAATCGTGATTATACGGAATCCCTCCGGCTACACCAAAACCAAAAATAGTACCATTGTATTGAAGCTCCGACAAAATAAGACTTAATCTTACATCATAAGGCAGGTAAGAGTAACACTCTGCAAACCCATCTACATTCGGATAACCTATTAAAGAAGCAAGCTCCGTATAAAAATTACCTATATTACTCGTTACGACTGTCTCCTTCAACTTTGGAACCTTCTCTTTGGTTACAGTCGTAGTCGTAGTTCGCCAACGAGATCCTCCCGCTTTAGCAACTTCGGTACTTGAAGTCTCTTCAACTTCATAGGTATATTCATATATGTTGTCATAAGACTCTATCCTATCAAAATATGGTAAAGGAGTTTTTTCTTTATTGTTTGTATCTCTAATCCAAACAATAACCCATTCGTACTTAGGAGAGTCATCTGCTCTACTTCCAACCTTCTTATACTCTTCATAAACTATCCTCTCATCAACCTCTTTCTCGGCATTATACTTAAACAATCCGTTAGGCTCCTTTAAACCGTAAAACCGAGGCTTAAATATATCATGCGCAAGCTCAACATTCTCATGAACCACATCGCCAAAGTAAATATCATCGGAGAAAAAATCTATTAACATAAAGAGTTGCCAAGGAGCATAATACTTATACTTTTGTTCAGACATATCCAATATAAAGTCTTCATAACTAACAACAGAGCCCTCAGAAGTAGTTTTAATGATAGCCTTCACAGCCTCCACATCTTCAAGATAACCCCTTTTCTCATTATCAATATAAACACTCATATTCTTCTCATTTAAATACTCTTCGTAGCCATCTTCAAACGCAGCTCCTTGCTCCATTAATTCCTCTATTTTCACTGCATTTGCAGCAACATCAGTTGTATCAAAACCGAAGAAACTTATAACCGACTCTTTTACCGCATTAAAAATTGATATCATAATAGCGAATATAAGTACTACAACGAAACAAAAAAGCACTGCCGGAAGAACAAACCCTTTAATAAATCTTTTAAGCATTTTCCTTATTCCCATCCATTAAGTTTTGCATATAATCTGCCACATAATCCTGATAATTGCTCTCAATATAACTATTTAAATTAGCAGCAAATTCATCTAACTGCCTATCAGCTAATTCCTCAGCCTTAATCTTACTATCACCCATTACCACCTTGGAAACCTCCTGCGAATGTACTGGCTTAGCAAAAGCATCTCTAAACTCTTCGTTAGACTGACCTGAAATAAGATCACTGACAATCTGCTGCTTAGCAGTATCATGTGCCTTATTTCTCACAGCAGCTGACGAAAACATACTGCCATTTATAGAGATATTATTCTTTGATGCAAAACCATCCATAGCACTGTTTAACAAAGCATCCTTATTAGTATCCATAACCGCATTTGCATACTTTGGAACCGTATTATCATAATCAACCCTTAACGCAGACCCATTTCGAACCTTGAAATCCTTGTAACCATCCTTTAAAGCAACTTCAATCGGCTGGCCATCACCATAGCCTCCGCCGCTTGACGGAGCTACTCCTCCGCCACCCGATGGTACCACAAAATTACCTTCACCACCCGTCAACAACCTCGCATCTTCTATCATATCTCTTGGAGGATTCCCATCCTGTACACGATAATCAAAATCTAAACTATAAGGTTCATTGGAAAACCTCCTGCGTTCAAATGGTATTAATTGTCCTAACTTACTTCCGACAGCATCACCAACTTCTCCGCCTGCCATTGCGCCAATCGCAACACCGGGAGTACTATAACCTGACAATATGGTCGCACCTACACCCATACCGCCTACTCGTCCCGCAAGTCCACCTGCGGCACTGCCTACAGACTTAACCGCGTTCAACCTCTCAGAATCAGCTTTCTGTCTATTAGTCATCTGTATACCGGTTTCTCTAAACCAACCCTTATGTCCATACTTAGAAGCCAAGTCAGCAGCCACACTCGTCTGATGCACCTCTCCTGCATAACCACCACTGGAAGAAGAAGCACTCGTAGCATAGGCAAACGTACCTGAACCTTGACTATTACCACTTATTGAGCCATACACCTGTTGTGCTTGAGGACCCTGCTGTCCGCCTTGTTGTCCAAAACCACCAGAAGCACCTCCAACTCCCTCTTCTTCATCAGCCAATGCAGAAAAAGCTTTAGATTTCTGAGCATGTTCCACACCCTGACCTAATCTCTTACCAGCCCCAATCACACCTCCTACAGCCGAACCAACCATCCTGCCGCCCATAAAAGCAAATCCCATGCCCATCATCTCACTCACGCCACTTCCAACTCCTAACAATTTTCTCAACCATGTTCTCGTAGGAATTATAGCTGCAAAAGTAGCCAGCGTTACAAGCGCACTCTCTGACTTCGCAACCATGACTAATGGCATGACTAAAAGAGCAGCATCTATAACAGGAGTAAATATAATACCCGCAATATACTTAAAAAACGAAACCTTATCCTTAACCTTGGTCTCTGAAGTAGTTATCAATACAGGAGATAGCCACATGCATATTATAAAGGACACGCCCATTGATATATATATGAAAACGAAGTAAATATTTAAAAGCACACCGGCAAGATAAAATAAAGCATCCTGTAATGTAGCAGTGTCACTTGAAGCATTAGACCTTAGCCCTTCAATAAAACCGCCACCGTCTGTACCACTTAAACCCGCACTTAAAGAATACACAAAGTCAAGCAAGTACTCCCTTATCATAAGAGCATAGTCAAGTATTACTGGAAGAGATGTAAACATCAATGTTGTACCTAATAAAGCAAGTATACCTGCCTTAAAATAATCTTTTGACGTAGCATCAGCACGTAAACCCTTAATAGCTAAAAATACAACCAATATATTCACTATCATAATTCCGATATTTCTAAAAACTCCATATGAATCTCGATAAATATCATAAAAAAGATTTCCATTGACCGGATTAAAGGCATATTTTGATTTCTCCCACGTTGATGGACGACTACCGCCATCACCTTTACCATAAATTAGATGGTCAATAGAAAAATCCTCCATATCAAGAGCACTTGAAATACTATTAATAATTGTTATAAAAGCTTTTTCAACAAATCCTACATCCCTTGGCTCCCCTCCCTCATCTTCAGCATAAACGCTTATAGTAAACACAAGAGATATCAACAAGACAAGAACCAACATTCGTATAATTCTATTTCCCATAACAACCTACGCTTTCCTTCGACTTCTTTCCTTTTCAAGCTCCACATTGGTATTTGCAAAATCAAGTTCACTATCAAGAAGAATTATCCTCACCCTCGCCTTGCCTGTAGTATCCACAAGCAAACACTCTCCCTGGGCAGCATCTATAATAAACTGAATATCATTCTCATTCAAATTGTCCAATTGCTGTAAATACTCAACATCAGCCTGTTTGTGATTAAATAAAAACATTGCTGTTGATTGCGTAACTATAGTAACCGGATTTTCTTCAGCCTTGGCATCCTTATATAAAAAATAGTCTTTGATAGACTGAGTAGCAGTCCAGCACGAAGCATTTGCTTTGCCTGCCGTTCTATAAGCATTGATAATAATCTTTCTTACATATTTGTTAACAAACGACTTATGCAACTCGTCTGATAAATAAACTAACTTCTGTGCTTTTAAAGGATTTAATGAGTTTCTTTTTAAGAACTGGCTTTCAATATAATAACTTGTAACCATCATCACCAACTCCAAGTCTGCATCCGGCACACCCGAAACATCAAAATTCAACATTGGAACATCTCTATCTTCCATAAGCCTTTGAACAGTTGAAGACGTCTCTCCATCAAAATACAACACCGTACCACGTATAGCCTGTATTTTTGAATTACAACTACATACCTCTCGACCCTCATATTCTTGCTGTGTGTAAGTTTTACCGCACCCGTGACAGATATACACTTCCCTAACATAGTCAGATACCCTAGCTAGCAACTTCTCGTACTCCTGCATCTTATACTGAGAAGTCTCTTCTACGTTCTGTTGCACTAATTTTACATACAAATCACTCATTGTAGGCATTGTCTTTCTGTGCCTGCCGGCACTGATATACTCAGACCTTTCATACAATGAACTTACATCACCATCCACAATACCACGATCTAAATATAGACTCAGAATAGCATTCCTTGTGACATTCTCGATAACCTCGGACAACTCATAACTAGTTCTTTTCCCAACAATTAAAGCAGCTACAACATTATAAATATTAGAAACCGCATCGGCTAAGCTCAACCTCTCAACTTCTTCCTGTGTCTCTTTTTTATAAATTGTTTCCGTACTAATGTCAAAAAAGTTTACCCTGTTAGGCGATTGCGGACCAAGTACAACATTTACACCACCGACACTTTCGCAAACATCAGCATATTCACCACGGCTACCAAATCGTTGCGTATCAAGCGCCACAAATTTATAATCATAGAAAACAGCACACAACTTTATCATTTTTTTTATGAACGACGACTTCCCCGAACGAGTTTGTCCAACTATCGTCAAGTTATAACCTCTATGTCCGGGGTCAAATACATCAAATATAACTGGTGTATTTGAAATCATATGCTCGCCTATTAAAACACCTTTTTTGTGACAAAAGTCACCACGAATATGATTAAAAATAGTAGACAAGCTTCTTATATCAACCCTATGGTACGGTATCTTATACCTAAATTCATCTATAACTCCCTGCTTTATTTTTAAATTGTAGGGATTATTCAACAGAAACCCTTCTAACTGACGACCGTAAAACGAAGTGAGAGTTACCCCATTACGCTCTCCTGCCTTAAACAAATCCCTTGTAGCATTATTCAAAGCATCAAAGTCAGTATTGTAAATGGTAGTTATAATCTGAAAACTATAAAATTTATTCTGCTTACTCTCAATTTCAGATACAATAGACTCTCCCTCGTTATACTTTGACCTCAATCTTCTTATCCTGTTAGTATCACCTTGTCTTGAAGCAGAAATTATCTCCGATTCAACGCTAGTTAAATCCCTGTCTAAACTCTTCGTAGCATCCTTATCCGGAATTGGTTCTAACTTCACGGAGGAATAGGTGTTAGGAAAGTTTAATATCTCGCTAAAAGTCATTCCAAAGTTAGCCCCTCTCGGCAACTCTTGAACATAGAAAGTCCTTGCGTACACGGTTTCTGCACCATCCTGAAACTCGATATGATCGAATGGAGCCGAATTTAAACCCTTAAAAGAAAAAACGTCTTTTAAGTCTCTTGTTTGAAAGATCGACTTGAACTGCTCTTCAGATTCAGCCGATACAACCACGTCTTGAACGCTGTTATCAACGTGTTCTTTTCTTGAAAACAAACCCCTCTTTACTTTCTTTTCCTTATTCTTTTTAACAAGCTTTTCTTTTGCCTGTTTTTCCCTATTAAACAAACCGCTCACTTACAACACCTCCACTCCCTGCCCCAACATCATCTACACCGTAAATATATTCTGTGAAGGCATTAGAACCCATAAACTTATTAAATGTATCATCGCACGTAACAGGATGGCTTAATCTATACGCAACTTGCTTAAGCTGCATATCATCCAACACCTCAGCCTTACTGTAAGCATTGTTTAAATTAGCACGCATACCATCCAGCTCAACCCTTATGCTGTCACCATGCCTTTTAACAATTTCCTCATCTGTCAAATTCTTGTAATCCGCTGTGTTTAAGTCTGACGAAACAAAATAATAATTCTGCTTTAGCACCCCTCTATTAATCTTTGAGGCATAATCCAAGAAACCAATCTGTTCCTTAGCATATTTAAGCAGCTGCTCCGTTACGAACATCCTGTCTAACAAATACTCTCTATCCTCTTTTGCAGCTTGCAACATCTCTTCCGACTTAGCATTTTCAATCTTTGTTTCAATGTCCCTTAAAGAGTACCTGATATTAGACAACCTTTTCTCCAAACCAAGATAAGCACCGCTATGAATTTCTTGAATCTCATCTAACTCAACCTTCTTATTAATAACAAACTTTGTAAACGGTCTCTTGCTCGATGCAAACATATTAATATAACTATTACTCGCATGAACCTGCTCACTATATGTAAGTGTAAAAAAATCACTGTCCTTTGCTAATATTCCACCAGTATAAACGCCCTCGGAAACATACATATTTTCTACAATATCATCTATTAATACCAGCTTCTCCGATGTATCAAGCTTACTCTTTAAACTGTTTTGTTTTTTTAGAACCGGCACTCTCCAATTCATTTTCTGCTTAACGTAATACAGACCGGCAACAATACAAACAACCAATATCGGAAGAACGTAATTAGAAAATATACCTAAATTTCTTAATAACTGACTTTGCATTACTTCATGTTCCATACAAACACTCCTTAACTAAACAACTTATCCAAGAAACTCTTCTTTTCATCTTCCTCATCACGCTCAACGTCGATATAAGGCACATACACTGTTCTTCTATTTGTTAAAATGTAAAAAATTATCATATACACCTTCTGCCCATTCCCGCCAAAGATATTTTTTTCAGGCATGCTAAACAAAGACAATAAATACATTGACAAAGTTACCAATGCCCCAAGTAAATGAGCGACCACACCCGACAATCTACCTATCGTATAAAACAGAAGAACCCATACCATCAGACCAAATAAAACAAAAGGTATCGATGAAAACGAAAAAAAGTTTCCGATAGTATTCTCACCCTTTAAACTTCTGGGAAATTTATAATACATAGCACATTTAGGGACCTATTAAACAATAAGCCCCTTCCTCCTTTAACTTTACCAATTAAGATCCTGAGAATAAGCCATAGAACGACTTTCCAAGCAAGTTAAGTACCGGTACACCTAATGTGTAAACTAAAACTGCAACTATTACAAAAGCAATTTTTTGCTTTGAACTGTCCGCAGACTGTCCACTTTTTGCAAAAATAAGCTTAATCGCTACATACGTAACCACTATAGTAACCAACATTTTAAAAGCATTATTCATAACATACTGAACAGCTAATCCAATACCACTTATTTCTTGTGCTGCACCGGCTATCTCTGTATTCTGCGTCGCTCCTTTATCCCAATCCCCTAAATCTTCCCATTGGTTAGCAAAAACCATTGTAAAGTTTATTGAAACTATTAATACTACTAATAAAACTGCAAATATTCTCTTTTTCATAACTACTCTCCTTATTATCTTTTCTATAATTTGTTTTTTAATCAATCGCAGTATTTCGTGTACTGCCATAAAGCATTTAGTAAAACACCAAGCACCTTATAGCAGTACACGAGGCGAGATTATAAAAATCTCGTCCTCATATATCTGCAGCATATACTCTTTTCTATTCCTCAACCTCCTCTACTGCATCTGTTTGTTCACTTTCTTCCTCCGCAACATCTTCTGTCTTTTCCTCCTGCTCCTTTTCGCCACCTTCTAAACCCTTGTAAAAAGCATTCACTTTATCATTCTTAACTGGCAAGAACAAGCCCACTTTTCGTGAGGAAATTTCATTAAACTCCCCTTCTGATGTGTCATAAGGAACGATCTTGTTGAACATTGAAGTCTTTTCAACCTTGTCATTCATATCGATATGATACTTTTTAAAGAAAACAAATATCTTGTCTTCTTTAAGATGCTGTATCCACTTTATTCTATTTATATCAAAATAGAATAAATGAACATCACCGCCCCTTACCATTGCCTTGCCCATAAGCTCAACCGTCACAGTTTTTTCAGTAGCCTCACAGGTTAGAGTGTGCTTATTATCTTCTTTTCTAAACTCAGCATAGACACCCTCTTTCATACCCTTAAATAAGCTCACACACTTACTTAACTCCTCTTTAGAAATATCAAGCACCACTTCGGATTGCTTGACAATATCCACCAAACTATCTCCAAATTTCAACTGTTCTCTGAAATCACTAAATTTGAAATCTTTCAGCTTAATACTGAACATGTATTCACCATCAGTAGCAAACAGCACCTGGTTGTCTATGTCATACACTCCCTTGTACTCTCCTGCCATTCCTTTAAAAAGCTGAATCTTCTCTTTTGGAATATTCAAAGTGAAGTCCTTATCCGCATCTATGGTCATATAGTCAAAGATACCGGTAACTCCATCTAGCGCCTGTATCTTTGCTTTTTTATCAACCACATTGACAGCCACACAACCCGTAAAAATTGCACTCACTTCGATCGCATTAGAAGCTAAAGATATAGCCTCTACAAACTTATCAGCATCGAGAGTGAGCTTAGCCATGTTTTCGCTTTTAGTTCGTGCAACCTTCTCAATCTCACTCTTATTTGCTTTGAGTGAAATTATCCCGGACTTAATCTGTACTTTATTATCAATAAATTCAAAGTTCACAGATTCTGCATCGGAAAACCCCAAAACATACATCAGCTCGCTTACATCAATAGCGAACGACTCCATACCTTCAAGAGCTTCCACCTTATCCAGCTTCCTCATCGCATAATCAACATCGTTGCGTACTAACAAAGTTAGTACGCCCTTTTCAATAATAAAGCTCACTGTTGAATGGTCTTTATCTTTGAAACCTCCTATTTTTGCTAATGTTTCTTCCAAAACACTTTTTAAAATTTTCATAATCTTCCTCCATTTTCAATTTGTATTTTTTATTTTTAAAACAATGTTAACTGACCTTCTTTATTTTTCTTGCTCTTTGTTTTACGCGTAGTTTCTTCCACTACTATCTTATCAGTTCCTATCTCGCTATTGAACCCTCCTTGAAAGTCGGAAAACAGTTCATCCAAGATATCATAATCCTGAGTACTCTTTTGTTCTTCCTGCTTTTCTTCCAAAGCATCATCAATAGATACCTGAGCTGCTGTACTTATAAAATCCATGAAATCAGAGATGTCTAAGTAAGTTGACTCGTCACTCTGCTCGCTTTTCGCCTTATCCGACTTTTCTTTAACAGTTTTTAAAAATTCTTTATCGGCATCCGACAAAGCAAATGAGTTGTTAGACTTATTAATCTTACCAAACAAATCGTTAATTTCATTTTCATCAATATTACCCGCAAGCTCTCTCGCAAACAATATCCTCTCATCAACACCCTCAGCTAAAGCCGACAAACCTTGTGAAGTCAAACTGCCCTGTATAGTCTGTGTAACGACTTTCTTCAGAGCCATAACCTTCATCCACTCAGCCTGTCTCGTTCCCTGATATGCGTAATAGTACGTCCTGCATTCCTCCGACTGATTAAGTCGATAATGCCTCTTAGATGCCTGCCACATAGTGAATAAACTCATAGGCATTTGGAAAAAATGTATGTCTGGAAAATTGTAAGTCTTTCCAGCCTCCTTAAAGATATAATCCAACCCCGTTTCCACGCATTTAGGATTACATATAAACACTCGAATTCCACTGGCCGCCTTTTTACGTATCCAGTCCATACGCTTTGCTGCCTCCGGGGATGACGAATATAATATCGCCACCTTTCCGCTTAGATCACAACATTTCTCAATAATGTTTTTTAATCGACCGGTGATATCTTTATCGTTACCACCCGTGTACTCGGTGTATACAAAAGCATTTCTGCCCTCAGCCAATCCCTTATTGATATTCTCAACTAGGACCTCTTCTTTCGGCAGTAATTCTTCCGTAAGCTCACAGTTAAAATTAAAAATCAACCTACCGTCTTTCGGATGCAAAAGAGCGTTCTGATCCGGCTTATCCGGATAGCTCATATTGATCTGATTGCATGATGCAAGCAGCTTTCTACCGCCCTGCTTCATAAATAACGGTTTAACCGTTCTTTTGTACTCCTCGTACTCTGCTCTCATATCCGCTCTCATATCAACCATGACAGGATACTCATACAACGGAGGCAAAAACCTTCCCATATCTTCTATTGACAAAAACAAAGTACTACCAAATAAAAACCTTGGGAAAAATTCAGGATTTATACCTGGCTTAACTGCCGGCATCGACATCCTTCTTCCTGAAGACATAGTATTAGCTTCTTCTTCGTTATCAAAATAAAACTTTGTCTCCACCACACCATAATCTTCGGAAAACCTCATCACATCGTTGTAACCATATCCTTCTTTAATGATGTTCTGCGGACATAGCCTAAACAACATATAAAATAAATCACTCGCCACACCACCAACCAACGTTCCGGTTAGTGCTATTACTTTACTTGACGATTTAACAATATGATGCATCGCTATTGCCTGAGCTGAAGCACCCGCTTTATACAAGTGAGCTTCATCAACAATAGCAACATCAAAGAACTTTTTCATTTTTCTTTGAATGTACCTGCTCATTACCGCCCTTCGCAACAACACCGGCTCAACAATTTCATAATCACGTTCCTCAAGGTCTTTGTCCAAAATAAACTCATTTAAAGCACTCTCATGAACCCACTTAATCTGAGTCCCTTTACGTGCTTTGTTTCTAAAGTGCTTTATTCTCTTCCAACCTCTAAGCTTATTCTGTCTGCCAATATTTCTAACAAGCGGCGCCCATAAAGTATTACCACAACTATTACATACACTGTTGCCTTTCTTTTCAGAATCAAAATCAAGAAGTGATAACGGATGAATTTCATACCCATCAAGCTTCTGCTTAGAAACCGTCCCGTCAAATATAAGCTCCTTGCAATAAGGACACAGAGCCCCTCTATAAGCTATATCAGATTCTACAAAATTATATTTCCTATACTCGACTTCCTTTTTACACGAATGACAAACACCATTTCTTTTCTTGAAGTCTGCCACCGAGTACACACTATAACAGTGTTCACACCGATACATTTTCACGCGTTTCTTTCCCTTTTTAAACGGAACAGGAACCTGTGTACACCCTAACTTCGTACTGTCCTTTGGAAATATGAAGAAAAATTTACCCTTGGGCTTTTCTTTGTGATGTTCATGCAATGTAACCAACTCGTCTAAACGCCTTACCACCACAACTGCCGCCCCTACTATTTCCGACTCAATCTCTTCTTTCCACTTCTGCGCTAAATGTCCCGGACACATAACAGCTACTCTATAAGAAATGCTTTCTGTAGCCTCCTGTAAAGATGCTTTCGGATTACTCTTCATGTACTTCTCTAAGTAATAACCTTCAACAGATAATAAACTCATCAAAGTTTTACCGGTTCCCATGTCGCCATTTATTATTACATGGCGACTATTCTTTAAAAACTCAATTGTCCCGTTCACTATCTCAGCCTGCTCCGGAAACGGAACTCTGGTCTTATTAGGTACGGTAACAACGTTATTCCTATCAGAAATCGGATTTATTACTTTTAAAGTATTTACCAAAATATCTTGTCCATACTTAAGAAAGTACTCATCCAAGTCCCTAAACTTCAACGGTTTCTGAGGCCCTTCAGCAATTTTGATAGCCCCACTCTGTAAACCTTCACTAACAATTCTGTCAAACTCTTCCTTTTCAAGCTCTAATTTATAAAACTTGTTATCAGTAAATTGACAGTTATCCTCCATGTAAACAACCAATTCCTCAAGCATAGCCTCACTTTCAAGCTTTTGAATAATGTAATTCATCCACTCGATTTTTATTGGTAGGTCGAAATTGGTTAAAATTTTTTGATATAGAACCTCGCTCAAACTTCGCCTGTCTTCAACTGCGAAATAATAAAGATCCTCATAACAACGTCCCTCCACCTGTCTATTCTTCTTATCTTTAAACAAACGAGAGAACATCATTGAATGATAGACATTAATCTTTCCGCTCTTAACAGCTGTCCTATAGCCTTCAAGAAACCTTCCATAGAAACCCACATCCTTCATTGTAACGCGATTATTTAGCAGCAACCCACTAACAAACGAATTCAACGTTATAGAACTGTAAGAAGCTATTGAAGCACAAACAATTTGATATTGATCCACGACCAAAAAATCAGTCGTTACCTCATCGCAACCAAGTTGCAATTTCATAATCTTCCTCCTTTTTGCTCTTATTAAGACATCATCCTGTGTATCTGACCGTTATTCTCGACTATAACAAAACAAGTCTGTGTATACTCCTTAACAGTCTTTACAACTCCTCCCTTTTCGGTATCTTCGTAATATTCCTTTGTACAAGGAACAATAGTTCCTCTCTGCAGGTGCTTCTGCCCCTCTTCCCCTATCTCACCTTGTGTATAACCGGTGCTTGCTAAAAGCAAGGCATGGTCCTTTTTAGGCGAAATGGGCGGTCTCGGAATATCATAAACCCTGTCCACCCTGTAATTATCAATTTTGCTGTACAACGTACTACCCTTCATGAAATTCAAAACATCCTCTTCCTCAATTACCATGGGAGAAAATATCCTGACATCCTTCTCATTTGCCGGCATAACCTTAATCTTTGAACCTTCATAATTATCAGGTAAAAGCTCAAGACTGTCGCAATCTGAAATAAGTTCGAACATTGTTTTACGCATCTCATCATTGATAATACGCGCTTTTTTCTTAGTACCAAATATCACCATCTGACGATATTTTCTATACTCGCTTTCATGAAACCTAAAAGCTGTAAGAAAATTAAACATTGAAGTAAAGTTATCACAAAACCTTTCATCAGCATGTGGCAAAATCGCTGGTACTATGAATATCAACAACCCGTCCGTCTTTAAATAGTTATAGAGCTTCTTTAAAAACAAACTTTCATACCTTTGCTGCAAATATTCACCATAAGGTGGATTACAAAAGCAACAACTAAACGAATTATTAGATATCCTAACTCCATCAAGGAAGTCTGCATTAATTAAATAATCAACACTTCCCTCCTCATCTAACTTCTCGTAAGCATCTCTGTCAACTTCGACACCGAATAACTTCGCATTACTGTGACCTCCGAGAAAAGCTCTTACAGCACTACCATCACCGATACATGGCTCCAAAACCGTAAACTCCGAGTTTTCTTCCGGAAAATTCACAAATTGAGACATAAGCTCTGCATGATAGGTGTCCGTGTAGTAAGCTCCTTTCTTTGCCTGATTATGCAAAGTTTGAGTAAAGGTACTTACTTTTGAAACTTGATTCATAGTCTTCCTCCTTAATTAGCAAAAAAAAGCTTCGCTCCGCCTAATTATAGGCAAAACAAAGCTATCTTACTTGCTTTTATATTATAGAATAAATTACCATGATTAGATTATAACAATTCTTTACAAAAATTACAACACTTTATTTACAAAATCTATGCAAAATGGGCAATTTACAAGTTCGCTATCCTCAAATCTATAAAAAATCTTATTTTCTAATATATTAACAGCTGAAAAGATATAAGAAGAAGTCACTAAAACAGTCTCTTTTTCATTATTTTCAAAAGCGTCTAATCTATAAAGCAAGTCCTCAACCGAGCCCTCGTCTTCACACACGAACAAAACTTTGAAATTATCATTAGTTCCATCCTGATATTTACTTGGCTGGGATTGAATAATTCTTTTCAAAGCCCGTATCCGCTTATCAGCATATGTAGAATATGAAACAAAATCACCCCTCACAGTTTCGTTGACAAACGTACACTCATCATAACTAACTTTCCAAGGCTCAATTACAATATATTTTTCTACATCATCGACAGTTGCATTAAAAAATCCATACGTAACATGGCTTTCTCTTGTCACCTTATCATAAAAATTCGAATTGACCTTGTACTTAACCCCATCCTTATAATATCGAATCAATGTCGAAATTGCCTTACTTGCCTCAGCATACTTAAGCTTTTCGTATAAGTTATAGAAAGAAAAGTCGGCATCATATCTATTACTGAAAGCTCCGCCGCTTGCGCTGAGCTTGGAATTTTGATGATAAACAAAAGAATTACCGGCCCTAGTAAGGGAGTAAAGCTCTTTATTACCGCCATAGATATCTTTAAAACGATAACAAAAACACAGACCACACTTACATAAATTAATAATCCTTGATTCAAAATCTTTTCCAACCATAACCTTATCATGTACAGCATTCAAGTAATCGCTAATTCGCCTAACGTCAACTATAGAACATATTCCTAATTTAAAGATTATAGTCATCACAACAACGTCCGAAGGCACGATATCATATTTGGTATAAGTCGAATCAGTAATCAAATCAGAAGCATAATTAGCCTCATTGATTACATTAGGCGCTCCATTAACAAACATTGTAACCTTGTCCTTATTAAAACTAAGAGTCCTCTCATCATCAACCCTGTAATCAATATTTCCATGCCACTTTAACTCACTATCTGTGAACAAGGTAACTTTTTTCTTTACATTAACCGCCATAAAGCATATTTCCCCTTTCCCGCAAGCTCTCCACTTCAATAACATTTCTTTCGGCGTCAAGAAAATTCAACCGACACCCTATTTGCTCGCCTATTATTTTAGTTTCTTTCAAATACAAATCAATCGGAACACCATCATACCTTAAAATGCTACCGGTCGAATTACTTCCTACCACCGTAGCAAACACCTCGTTACCAACACAGCTGCCCAATTTATTATAGTCCGGAAGAAAATTCAATGCGGAGGAACAAATAAAAGCCTCTTTTATACGATGGAAGCCTCCTGCTGGATTAAGTAAATTTACTTCTCCATACCCTACAAGTCTTACATCCAACGTCTCCCCAACGTACGACCTTATAGTGCGCGTATCCTTAATTCTGTGCCAGTTTATATAGTTAATCGGCATAATTCCCAAAATGTCTAAGTCTTCAAGCTCTAAATATACATGGTCCTTATCGTTACCAACCACCAAAGCATTTGACACAGGCAAATTTTTAGCAAAAGGTATTAATTTGGACAAATCTCTATAGACCCGCCTACCGTAAACTCTATCAACAAACAAATCTTTAAATCCATTTGCTTTTAAGTAATCTCTGTGAAACCTAACTCTTTCTTTTTTTCTTTCTTTAATGGCGCGTACCCGAGACAGTCTCAACATGCCATTTTTTCCTTCTTTCAATATCTCAACTTCAATAACTTTACCAAGATAAACTTCTTTTTTCGCAATACAGTAGGACCTGGAATAGTGATTCCAAGTTATAATACCTTGCCTGTTAGTTTCTAACATCCTACCAAGATAGTAGGCATTTTTATAAAAACTCTCTACCTGACATTTTTCCATAGCAAGGTTCCTTTCTTAATAATCAAAAATCACTAACGAACGAAAAAACAATTATGAAGATCGTAACTACAAACATAAATTTGACTGCTGTCTTTTGCCTAGCCTTATCATGCCTAAAGAAAACGTACGACAACATTGCAATCAATAATAAAAAGATAAATATAGCCCTCGAATTGCTTATCACTCTCCTTATCACAACCTCATTGAAAAACTCCACTTTATTGCCCATATCATAGATTTTTTCTTCTGTAGTCCTGCCGTCGTTAGGATCTTTTTCATATTCAAAGGCTCCATCCATATATTCTTGACTATCCGACTTATACTCACCTATCAAATTCGCATACCTTTTATTTAAGTCCAGCTCATCACTGACAGGCTCTTCGTCGGCATCGTAAGAACTTTGCACTTCCTCCGGTTCGATAGCACTGTCTAACAAACTTAGCGAACATCCCGTAAAAAGACATATCTCTAATATAAAGACAATACAAAAACTTATACGCTTCATATCAAATCTCCATAAGACTTTTCCCCGACGGGCCATCCATTTTTCTTACGAAGCTGCAAGTAAACCTTCTATCCCTCTCACTAACCTTCTTAACTCTAACTAAATATCTTTCGCCCAAAATAACAGTATTTACATTCCCTTTAACATCATCGTAGTAACACATGATATCGCCCTCAAACAAGCTGTTACGACCCCAGAAGTAATCAGATTCCTTGCTACGACACTCAACCGCTATCATACTATCCTGCGTAAATCTTTTCTCAACCTTGTAAAATATGTCTTCCTCGGGTTCAATAATCTTTGAGCATATAAAATAACTAATCCTGCTTTTATAGCCCTTCGACCCTGTGTAACCCACAACTGCCACTTTGATATTCGTAAATCCCTTTAGTTCCGATACTATATCATCCTCGTCCATATAAGACCAATCCCATAACGACAAGGGAACTCTCCCCCTTATCCCAAGCCCATAAATATCTACCACTACACTGGCAGCCCCTTTTACATAGCCAATCACTCTTGCCTCTACCACCGGGAACTCAACAACCTCCAACAGCTTTTTCATATCATACTTACTTATCTTGCCATCGACTATTGTACCGGTAGTAACAGCACTGTCTACTTCATTTTTTAAAGCTTGAGTTACATCATCAAACTCTCTATCCAGAATTACATTAAGAGTATCCTTAAACACTTCCTTCACTCTGCAAATTAGCCTTCTTCCAATATAACCAGCTGCATCTGCCTTTTCTATTTCTTCTATTTCTACTCGCACAACATCCGCTACCCTTACTAAGCCCGTAAACCTCTTATAGTTTTCAATTGTTACCATAAAATATTTATTGTCGGACGCACTTTTTTTAAAACCGGTCACCGTACAGACAACAAAAGTCTGATCATTTCTCAATCTTTCCAATTCTAAAAACTCATATTGCACGACATCACTTTCTACTACCTCTTTCGCATCATCACTATAAACCTTTTCTAACTCTTTCAATACATCTTTCATACCCTACCTCCATAATAAATTACTCCACATATCCCGCATAAAACAATATCCTATTTTTAAACCTGTTATCTCCTGAAACAAATAACATTTTCATAATCTAAAATATTACAAGTTTAAGTTATCAAATTTAAAATACGCTAATAGCATCACCTCAACATATTATAATTTAAAAATAGGACATACATATATGTCGGCATAATTACAAAAATGTTAAATGTATATTCAATTTTCCCCAGCTATACCAAGGCACACCGTACACTTCTTATACCAAAACAATATCCATCACTGCCTTAATCGCCTTATTCACTATCATACACCACACAACCAACCCACTTCACTATACCCTCCACAACTTCTTCAAAGCTTTTGTCAAAAGGATATTTTTCCACAGACTTATCGGAATTTAAAATTTCATCACCCTGTTTTTCGTTCCAAGCATCCAATAATCCTAAGCTCGCCGCCTTAAAATCAAGGAGTAGCCTATCAATTTCAGCCCTTTCACCCATCATACACACCACCTTATACTGTTTATGAACTATTATACAACATATAAACAAACACAGAGATGTAAACTTTATATAAAAACAAAATAAACTAATTTTTGACAGAAAAGAGGTCTCTGAAATAAATTCAAAGACCTCTTCGCAGTACCTATTCAACACTTATTGAGACAACATTTTTAATACCGTTGTCTTGTAAATAACACTTAATAGCATTGAGATTTTCCTCAAGAAATATACTGCCAAATAAATCTGTATATATACAAATTACGTCATTTTTAACAATAATATTTCCTGCTAATTGCTTTATTGTCGGAGACAAACCATCTAATAACTCCCTGGTTCGGATACCTAAATCATGATCTATATTTTCTTTTTTCGGCTCCGATTCAGACTCTTTCTCCGTAGGAGTAAAGCCTTGATAACAATTAGGTGTATCAGGAATGTCAAAATCTAAGTTAGAAATATCGACAAAATCTTCCGAATCCTCTATCTCGGCATCATCCATACTCTGATAATCTTCGGAAAACTCCATATCAAGACCCTCCTCTTCTGCAATGTCACTTTCCTTTTCAGGAACTTCCTTAGCAGAAGCCTCCATTTTTACATAAGACTTATCATTCTGACACACTTTTATAATAAAATGCATCAAGACACTACGATCACTAAGTCCAGCCCTAATGTTATTTACTGCCAATATACCTTCGCTTAAAATCATCTCATTAGCCACAAGACAGTCCGTATTTGTTAAATTTTCAACAGCTAACTGTGACAACCTTTCAATAACCTCTTGTCCTAAAACGCCGGACTTAAGAAATTTCAAAGCCGACTGTATACCGCCCATCTTATCTGACTTTACCAAACTACTATAAAGCTCTGATATCTTCTCAAAGGATATTAGCCCAAGAGAACTTTCAATATTCTCTTTAGTTACTTCACCGTTAAGGCTTTCCAAGACTGACAAAGCATCTCTTAGGGAGCCACTTGCCTCTTTAGCAAGCAACCTTATACCTTCATCAGTATATTCGAAGCCCTCTTTTTCAATTACAAACTTAGTCCTATCAAAGATATCTTCTTCGTTTATGTTAGTAAAATCTAAAATCTGACACCTGCTTTTTATGGTGGCAGGTACTTTGTTTTTCTCAGTTGTAGCAAATATAAACAAAGTATTTGCCGGAGGCTCCTCAAGCGTTTTTAACATTGCATTAAATGCAGGCATTGACAACATATGGACCTCGTCAATAATATAAACCTTTACCTTATTCAAAGCACTGTAAGAAACGTTCTTAATTAAATCCCTTACATTATCCACGCCATTGTTTGACGCCCCGTCTATTTCTGCTATATCGGGATTAGTATTATCTAAACTTGTCTTACATGATTTACAAACCCCGCAAGGGCTGCCATTAACCGGATTTGAACAATTCACAACCCTTGCTAAAATTTTAGCACATGTAGTTTTTCCTGTCCCTCTTACTCCTGTAAACAAGTAAGCATGACCAACCTTGCCTGCTACTACCTGATTTTTTAAGACTATGGCAGCTTCTTGACCACACACATCATCGAATGTCAGCGGTCTGTATTTGTTATACAACATCTTGACACTACACCTCCTCGCGATACGCTACTGAAATAGCATCGAAGAAATCGAGCCCCATTGATATTAAAATCTGAAACATGCCAAACCCTAATTTCATCAAGCCCTTACCATCACCATAATTACTTAACACGCTTATTTCTTTTCCGTTGCTCCTTATTTTAGCAACTTCTCCTATTTTCACAGTCTTCCTCCTTCAACATTTGATGTAACTTACACACAAAATGCGTAAAATCATTAACCGTACTTATTTTTTTGTAAACTCCGGCAATATACTCAGCTACCTTTGAGAACGCTCCCGTCTTCAAAAATTCGGCAACGAAACGATAGTAAACCATCCCCATAACTCCGGGAATGAACCTCTCGTCAAACTCCTTCGACTTTCCTAGACCAAACAACTCTATGTAATTACAATCTTTAAAAACACCGGAATAAACCTTACAGAAATATTCCTGATTTTCGAGATAGTAATCTATATCATCGGAGTTACTCTCAACAACAGTGTACATCGCATTTGGATTTAGCAACGCGATACCTTTGGACTTTGCGTACTCAATTACATCCTCAACACTTATTTCGCCTACCGGTACTATCACACACCTGCTTTTTATTGTAGGCAATACTAACAGTTTACTGCTTAGGAATATAAACGAGTTAAACCCGCGCCCTTCTTCGATCAACTTCAGTAACTTGTTCTGCATTGCTACAGTTAAGCTGTCAGCTTTCTCTATAACAATGAACCTTTTATCTGTCTCAGGCTTGTAGTCGATTTTATTTACCAACTCTGAGGCAATATTTTGGTCAAATACACTCCCGTCAATATTGACACGTAGATTTACACCTATTATGTCGGAAACAAGCTCTAAAGCTCTAATATATGGTCCACGTAAAATGTAATTACCCATAGTCTTCCTCCTCATTACTAAGGTTGCTGCGAGAAGATTCCCCCTCGCGGGGGCACTAAGCATCCGGCGCCACCCATAATCCAGCTATTTAAAAGAAAGGTATTGCGGTGTTTCTGTGTTGCAATGTTACTTTCTATTTTGTTACTTCCTTGTTGTTCCAAAATACATGTAAAGCTATTACTTTCAATAACTGAATATAACATTTTCTTCCTCCTTAGTAATTTTTTAATTTATATTTATTTGTAGTGCAAGAGAGACCCCCCTCACACTCGTTACCTCCATTCAGTGACACTCATGTTGTTAACTGTATGATTTAGCTCTTCCATGAAAAACCTCAATTCCCTGTCCTCCATTTCTTCACGCTCAATCATTTCCTGCTCAAACTCAGCACAGTCAGCTTCAACCCCGCCCATACATTGATAATAATGTTCTTCTTTAGGCAAAGGTTCAAAGGTTATAGACTTTGTAACCAAAGACTTTGCGCCACACCTAGCACACACTCTTTCGCTAACCGGATACATTTATGCCACCTCCTTCTTAATTCTTTTAAACAAGTCGTTAAAATATCCTTTGATTGCCCCAACAAGCGCCTCGTCTTTAATCGGATAAAACATACCTTCATTAAGTAACTCACTGCTTATAGAATACTTATCACCATAAAGCTCATGGAAATAAATTTCTCCACAGCGTGCAAATACCTCATAAGGATCTTTGTAGTAATCAAGATTATATTTACTACTACCTAACAGCCTTACCCTTAAAGGATTGTCCTTTGCCATTTTATCCAGCGCCTCGTCTAACAGCTTAGTATATAACCTGTGTATAGCTTTAAATTCCGTGAAACTGTGACACCTTACATACTCAGTTCCCTTATTATAATCTATTGCATGAAAGAACTCATGAACAAAACTATCCGGATTTCTAATATCCACACACAAGCAATTAGCATGTGGAAAAAACAATCCTGAAGCCTTATGCTTGCCAAGCTTTCTTAACCTTAGAACCAAACCCTTGATTTCAACATCAAACAGATTATAAAAATATGCAATCTGTTTTTCATATTCACCAAAGAGCTTAAGGTCAACATCGATGTCAATCTCAACCTTCACAAAGTACTTCTTCAGCACAGACCTTTCAGCTGCCTTTAAATACTTGTTGTTAGTCGTCTTCTTATCCTGATAAGATGCAGCATAATCGGATTTTGATATCCTCTCCCTTTCTATCTCGTAAGCCGTACACCTGATAGCCTTGCAATAATCCTCTAAAATAGATTTAAAGACGGGACTTAGCAAATCAACACAACGCACGTTAGCCATCAAAGCGTTACGATTAGATAAATAAAACCTGCCTGTTTCGTAACAATCCTCTGAACTTAAATTATAGCGAGAAATAGGACCAGCTCCGATTCTTACAAACTGCTTTAAAGAATATAGAATATCTATTCCATTAAAGTCGCAATACGGTTTTTTATCCGGATCACTCCAACCATAATCAGAAACCTGTATCTGCTCTATAGCATCTTGTATCATACCATCATACTCTTTTTGAATATCCTTCTCATTATCTAAAAAATCCCTGATAATTTTAAGATACAAGAACATCGGCAGAAAGTCTTTGTACTTTAAAAAGTATTTGTTATAGCCTTCTGCAGCATTCCCAAGATACTTATTAACAAGCTTAGTACCACTATATTGGTCATTTGTATAAACTAGTGCAGTGTATCCCAGACTGTCTTTAAATACAAATCGAAGCCCAATTGGTCTAATTCTCGGTCTTGACCTGCTTAAATTAGCTATCCCATCATCTCTGACAATATCTTCGATGTAGATATACTTATCGCCAACCAATTTTTTAATACTATCAACAGCTTTATTAAACTCATCATCATCCTTGCTGAACAAATCACCATAGTAATTGTTTAAAATAGAACTATTGAGCTTTTTAAATACCTCTTTTTCTACATGCGAGAGGTATTCTCTTTCAAGATCTACTGAACCCAATTTTGCATCGAGACCTATAGTCTGATAGTCAGTATAGCCGCTACCTTCCTTTGCGTCTCGCAATGCCTTTTGTCTTTCAAGACTCAGTATTTTGAAACTGACATCTGGTAAAGCAGGAGACGCTTTCGCGTCCTGTCTACCCATTTCTTCGAACAATTCAAAAATATTTAATTGTCCTTGTTTAATACTCATAGTCTTCCTCCTTCTTATTGAGAACTTAACCAGTTATCGTAAAATCAACTCTGCTAAAATCATCTGCATCCAAGACAATTTCCTCATTCTTGTGCATTTCTTTAACAGTGCCTACAGCATTAGCCGCACCATCAGCCTTAACTGTTACCACCCTTGCCAAAACCTCTTTAATCATTATTTTGTACTCTTTCATAAACTTCCTCCCCTAATAATCTTTCCAACAACAAATTCGATATCTCGAAGAGTTCTTATATTTTTCTTCAAAGAACGCTTTGTCTTCTTCATACTTTTCAATAGGTAAGTGAAAAGTCCCACATGTCGTGTAATGATTTTCAAGAACATACCTTCCGGTCCTGCAATCATATACCTGAATTATAGACCGGTGATTAATACTGCCATCTGCAAGCAACAAAACCGTCTTATAGTCATCAGGGTCGTATCCCTGAGAATGAGCCCATCTTCCAGCCTTAATCACATTTTCAAATGGTGGCACATTTAACAACTTACCCTTATAAAGTATCCCTGCCTTCGTTATCATAACCTTCCTCCCATCCACGCATAATTGTGTTTGTAAATCCATTTACATATTGCCAGTGCCTCATCGTGCTAGCTGTACCTTTATAGGTCTTTTCAGTGTTTTCCAAATAATACGCTATTACTTTCTGCACCAATTCGTTGTCTGATTCGGCTTCAATTACCTCCTGATTTAAAACCTTCAATTCTACATCATCTTCTAAGTCTGTCCAGAAGAGTGCTCCCTGAAATAGCTTTCCATCTTTTCTAAACCGAATCTTTAAAGACTCTTCTTCCAGTATCACATTTCGCACCAACACTTTTTTCGCTAATACTGTCTTCATAACCTTCCTCCTCAAAACATGAATCTAACACGCAGTCAAATTTACTAACTTTGTGTTAGTAAATCCATTCACATACTGCCAAGAACGCATTGTCTTAACTGTATCCTTATTAACATACTTAGCATTTTGCATGTAAAAGTCTACAATCTTTTCTATAAGCTCTTCGTCTGTAGATGCCTGAAGCTTAGTATTTTTGATTTCTTTCAATACAACCTCATCATCACCTACCTCAAAAAACATAGGTGCTCTAAAGACCGTCAAATCCTTTTCAAACCGAATCTGCTCATAAGGCACTTCTGAATCCTCATGTTTTACCAATACCCTTTTCGCCATGACTTCAATTTTCATAATTTTCCTCCTGTTCTGCTATATAAACCAATTACACACCCCAAGGATCAACGCCTCTTCTTTGTAAACCCGCTATGATTCTATTATCTGGATTATTGTAATAACTTTCGTAATATACGATAATTTTTTCTTCCGACCACGGTACATCGATATACATTCTTCTAAAACGAGCATAACCAGCCTCGTTATACACTAAAGCCTGTATAGTTTCCTTCCAGTTACCAACGCGTTGCAAATAATCATCCTTTGAGCCGACGAAAATCATAGAAAGTATATCTGGCTCATTCACTATCGCACGGTCGAATTCTTCAATCCCCAATACTTCTACAGACTCATCAATTGGTTCATAGTCCCAGTCGACATTCTGCCAGTCAACATGACAACTAAACTCATTAGTCAATTTAGCCTTTTCTCTCGCCACTCTGATAGCTTCAGACTCGCTATCAGCTGCTATTAAAATAGCAAACTGCGCTTGTTTACAATCCTCTTTGTAACGCACAAGCACCTTATAAACCTTCATACTGTTATCTTTCATAATCTTCCTCCTTTAACCATTAAGCACAAAAAGCATCAAGACTTTTTGAATTAGTAAACCCGTTTTGATATTGCCACGAAAGTATTATGTCAACAGTCGTACTATCAAACTTCTCAACATTCCATTTATAAAAAGCCAACACCTTTAATAAAAGCTCGTCATTCGATTCTGCATGAATTTCAACTACTTCAAGGTCCTTTAATTCTATATCATCCTTACTAGGTTGAAAAAACAACGGCGCCTCAAACACCTTGCCGCCCTTATCAAAACGTATCCTTATCACGTCTCTTTGCAGAACATGGCTTTTTACCAGCACTTTTTTTGCTTTTACCTTCATAATTCTCCTCCTTAGTAATTTAAACCTAAGCACTCACTCACTGTTGCGTTCAACAACCTCTCAACGAGATCCTTAAAACCTCCACCTTCAATAAAGCAGTGCATCGTGATACTTTCAAAAGCGATCCATTTACCACATTCCTCATCAAACTTTAATGTCCACCATTCGTCCCCGCCATTTATTTGATTGATAAATGCAAGGCCTTCATAGACAACACCTTGCCTTATCGCCCAATTACTCTGACCGAAAAACAATTCTAAAGTTTCGATATCGTTTGCTCTTACAAAAGAGTAAGGCGAATCCGCTTCTAAATATGGATCGTCCTCAAAATCATATCCGCCCCTTTTCAACCAACCATTGCTCTGGCACTTATTTACCAAAGCATCATGTTCAGGCTTCGACAAATTCAACAAGCCCGCTTTCAGCAACTCACGTCTTTCTTCAAAAGACAAAGTATTTGTTATCATAGTCTTCCTCCTCTTCAAACCTCTGCTACTCTGCAATTAATCAGTTTTCTTAATAGCAGCGAATACCATTCTATTCAAATCAATCGATTTTCCACGTATCTCATAATTAACACCCTCATAATGCGTCGGCTCGGTAAACCCTTCCGTTATCGCCTCATCCTCTGTTAATACCTCAGAGATCCTAACCGTCAGAAATCTTGGCGTTTGAACATAATCACCTTTTTTCATAGTCTTCCTCCTTTTAATCCTTCAAACACTTTAGCTCTTAGCACCTTTCAATTTACTATAAAGTTATCAAAAACATATTTGTTTTCATCCGTCAATTTGTTATAAAGACTATCAACTTTATTAAATGTTTCGGCATGGTTCTCCGGGTCCTTTCCGATAGCCACTCTGGTGCTTCTGATGTAGCTAATTAAGTTTTTCATTTCGTTTAATATTTTTTCTTGCATCTGTTACATCTCCTTAAAAACGCAGGCTTATAGAGTATCTAACTCATCTAAGTCATAACGAAACTGATTCTTCAAATCTCTGTGATTACAATTTGGAAAGTCATCAACACTAACCTTAACCGATCCAAACCTATCCGGAGGCTCTAAAACTGTAGCCATCTTTTTATAATGCGGATTCTTTAAATTGTTAGCACAAATCTCTTCCATAATAATCACTTTGTCGCCTTTTTTCACAATCTTCCTCCTTTATTTGCGGCGATTTAGAACAATGTCTAAATCACCGATTTATTTGTTTTAAATTAAAATCTTTTTGATAAACGATGCCAGTCCTTCACCTTTAGCCAAATACGTTAAAATAAGTATTATATAAAGCGAAATTTTTCTGGCTATATCACCAAAATCTTTTTCTACCCTATGACTTAAGCGAAGTGCAATATAAGCAAACATCAAAGTCACAAGTGAATTAGCTATAAAAATAGCTGTAGCTAAGACGATACCTAACGAAATGTTATGCTTAATCACAATAAACGTAACATCTATACATATCAAAATGGCAATTATAACAGCCGCAAAGCCCATATAACACCACACGCACGACCACAACTTACCACTATCAGCCGCCTCTTTTAATCTTTCATAAGTAGTAGGACCAATAGTACCATCCCTTCTTACAACTGACTTACTTTCTTTATTTTTCATAATCTACCTCCTTCTTTCTTTTACGATTGTATGTCGTAAATAAATATTGCCGCAAAGCACAAAGTACCTACAATACCAATTATCAAAGCAAAATAGCCAATGAATATTGTAATCATAAGGTTATTTACCTCTACACCCAACAATATTTTAGATACGATCATGCAACACAAAGCACGTAATAAATTTTTCATACCCTACCTCCGAAATAAAAATATTTTAAATTTCTTCTGCCGGCATTATGCGAAGCATATAGCCATTCAACAAAACGTCGTCAAGCCCTTTTCCCATATACCCATCCCAATAGGCTGAATATATATCAAAACTGCTTTTCTTAAGCTCGTTAAGAAGATTGGTCTGAGCATTCTCTACACCCTCTTTGACGAATTTATCAACATCATAAGCTTCGACAATACGATTAACACCCAGTTTCTTAATTTCGCTTAAATCTTTAATTACATCATCGTAGGCATTAACTCCGGATATTGCTGCAACATTCATATTTAATTTTCTGTTTGCAACAAAAGCCTTCTTACCACCTTCGGTTACCATAAAAAATGGGTTCTTAAGCAAACTATCCTTAGCAAAATAATAACCTGCTCTTGGAGTCGCACTACATCCATTCCTGTAACCATTTTTGATTGTAATCGTACTTGTATCCTCCTCTTTAATTTTATAATACGAAGAGAACGCTTTGTACTTACCTCTCTGTTTCCCCTCTCTCGACACATGATAAGGCTCATCCGCTCTGACATGAAGCCGAACAACCTCACCCTTTATATTTCTTTGAGGAAAACAGAAACCAGGGTCCCCTACAAAAGTCCAACAATCCCCTTTTTTGGTCTTGACTATGCAAAACCCGGGTACACCAGTTAAATCACCTACTTTCTGAACAAGTCTTTCCGTTATCATTTTCCTACCAATAACATAAGTCGATTTATTTACATAATCGACCAACCTCTTGTCGTAGTCAGATAACTCGGAACTGTTCTTTTTAGAAAGAAAGTATGTGCTTTCCGATGAAGGAAGCGACTTCACTCCGAAGTCCCTTATCATGGAATCATCCCACTTCTCTTTATAGAAGTGCTGCCTATGATGGTCTTCAAGATGCAACAGATTTAAAAACTCCGTATACACCTCGTTTAACCTGCTGTCATTAGCCACAGGACTTTCGATGACATTTACCTTCTTAGCCGGCACAATACGAGGTCCATTCTGAGCTCTCTGATAAGACTCCATATGCTCTTTTTTGAAATATGAAAGCCTGCTATAAGAGCTATTAACTTCCTCATATTTATTTACTCCTTTCTGGGTAGTACTAATAAATGTGTAATAATTACCGTCAAATCCAGCAACTTGGCCAGTATTCACCCTTTGACAAAGCACAAACTCAGCATTGTATATTTCGCCGGTTTCATCATTATAATAAACCTGATGTAAAAAACTACACCAGTCCGGCTTGCCACAAATAGGACAAATTCTTGACCTATCTACATACTCTGTTGTAGATGCTGCTAAATCAGCTACCCACTTCATAAACTTCCTCCTTTCTAAAAATTAGGCATAAAAAAAGCCCTGTTTTCGTGCAAATGCACAAAACAAAGCTATATTTCCGCCTTTTCAATATATAAATAACTAATACATGGATAAATAATACTACATTCTGGTAAATTTGTCAAATTAAAAAATGTACATAAAACTACCTAAAGAAAAAGGGCGAGACTGTAAAAACCTCACCCCTTAACATCAGTTGCACTTTTCGCCCTCTTCAATCTCTTCTAAGAACGAGATCCTAAAATTATCAAAGAAGCTGTACTTACTATTGAACGCCTCAACAAATCTAACATCATCAGCGTTTTGTTTTGAAAACGACGACTCTTCTGTAAAATGTTCTGATACATTGTCATAAAGAAAGTACTTACCGTCATAACTAACACTGTATCTAGCACCAAAGTCGCCACAGGAAGTATCATCAATACTTCCTTCTATACCATTAAACTCAAACTCAACAAGAGGCTGCGAACAGCCCCCACCATTATTTGATTTCCCATCATCAAAAAATGGATTTTGCGACACTCTGCTAATTTCTTTTATTTGCATAATTTTCCTCCTGTAATCCAAAGACATTAAACAAAACTTTATTAACTTTATCCCATGCCTTGTATTTAATCACTCTGCTCATTTTTACCTCCTACACACACTCTGCAAGCTTAAGCTGTTCGTTTAGTCTCTGTATATTACATGTAAGCTTGTAGAATTCCCAAAAGAACGCTGCCTTTACATCGCTGGGAAGTTCTTCTTTTATAGGGTAATTCAAAACCCCATAATCCCTAACATTGACCATATTCCTAAAGCCATGCATTAGGCTTTTAGCCTCCACATAAAGAGCCATCTTGTCGTACTCCTCAATAACAACTCTTTGCTCCTCTGAAGGCTGAGGAATATCGTAAGTATCATAGAAAGCCTTTTCAATTTTATCTTCAATCTCTTTGTATCCACTAAGACACTTCTTAAATGTGCTTTGCAAATCGGCGCATACAAACTCACTCACATCATGAGTCAATCCATACATCTGCATCACAGCATCTTCACCATGGTTCCTCATCAACTCTTTAACAGCTATTGAATGCTGGGCAACTGAGTAAAAGTGTTTGCAATGACCATTAAACCTGCAAATATTGGATAAAGAGTGAGCGATATCTATAATTTTAAACTCGCTTCTTTCGGGATAAAAAATAGAAAACTGCTCCCCACTGCTTAACATCACCAATCCTAAGTCCTGTGGCATAACGAATTCCCCTTTCATGTTACCTTTTATTTCTTTTGTGGCATTCATAGTCTTCCTCCTTTAAAAATTAAAATTTAGTCACATAATCAACAAATCTTTGCGGTTCTTCAGCTCCATAGTTAAAACAAGCAAAACCGGCAGCTGTAAATTTACCTGCAACCGATTCATCTTTACGATATTCTTCTCTTAAATATTTAGAGAAAAATTTTATAGAACCAAAGGTGCCGCCCACACTACCTCTGTATTGTTCTTCCGGCTTTACGATAGCCATAACTATGTTACTATCATAATCATAATAGTAATTCCAGTTGGCATAACCTACCATTAAAAGACACATATTTTTAACATTCTTCATACTCTACCTCCAAAAAAGACAATCTCTTTTTAAAATTTCAATTAGAGCTTGTACTTGTTCATCAGTTAAACCTATTAACGCCCTATCATAATCTTCCTCCTTTTAAGCAAAAAAATAGCCCCGTTTCCCGTGCAAACGCACAAAACAAAGCTACAGTATCTGCTCTAATTTATAGATAATATTCCCTATATGACTTGTATTTTATTACAAATTATCGTAGTTGTCAACAAAAATTATACTTTGTTGCAGAATAACGCATTGCAACTCTATACTAACTTTTATAATATATGATATAATATCATGAAAATTCTATTTACATACGACTTTTATAGTCTAAGATACTTTATGTTACATTTTATTATATTGAAACTTATAATTCATGCTCCATGCACTAAACTATAGCCTCATCTATATTATATTGTATATTAGTTTATATAATTTATATTATATTATATTATGATTTAGAACATACTATATACATTATACCATATTCTATGATATATCTTATTTTATAGTTTATTTTATACTCTCGTTTATAACTGACTATATTTTATATACTATTTTATATTATATCCTTTTCTATATTCTATTATACTTTATATATAATCTGACATGTTCATATATATATATGTTTATAACATTTATTTTATAATTTTCTTTACACTTTATTTCATTACATATATTATGTATTATTTTATTATTTATATTATATTTTATTTTATGTATTATAGTCTCCACTACTTTATATTTATTTATATATTTGTCATTATATATTATAGCATGATTTAATTACTTATATATTATATAGTTTCTACTACATAATATATTTTAATATATATTATGTAACTTTTTATACTTTAATTTATGTTATTTTATATAGTATATATTGTGTTATAATTTATAATATGCTATACTTGATCATAATACATTAAAGGAGTTGAGAAGTTTAATGAAAAAAATAGTAATATCTGCCCTAAAAGGCGGGACCGGTAAAACCGTAATCACATTTAATATAGCAGCCTTATTAGCAACAGAATATAATAAAAAAATACTAATAATAGACATCGATCCGCAGCACAATATGTCTAACATCTTCAGACAGGAAGGCGATTATCAAAACACTACCTCAACAACAGAGGATTTATTTGAAAGAGGGATAGAAGCTAGTGAATTAGTTCAAAAAACTCACATACAGAACATTGACACAATAAACACAACCCTGACTTTAACTGCAACAGAGCTAAGAATCGTCGGACTGGCAGGTAGAGAATCTATTCTAAAAAATTGGTTCAATGATAACGAAGAATTTTTAAACAGATATGACTATGTGTTTTTCGACTGCAATCCAACAATGTCAATCCTTAACATAAATGTTTACATAAACGCTGACTCCATAATACTTATAACAGATATCGATATTGACGGAATGCAAGCAGTTTCAACATTTCTTGAACTTTATTATCCAATACAAAAGAGAATCGACTCTAAATCAGAAAATAATGTAAAAGGCATAATAATCAACAAAAGAAATGATTCTACTAAAATAACAAAAGACTTTCTTGAATTCGCATATAGCGACGACTTTGATTACCAAGACATTCTATTTGAGAACAATATTCATAATTCGACAGCTATAAGCGAAACTAAAGTAAACAGAGAGCCGATAAATCCCAAGAGAGATCAACGTTCCCACAACGAACTAATTGACATAATTGAGGAAATGAAAGAAAGAGGTGTATTGTAATGAGCGCAAACATGTTTAAGAAAAACAAAGCAGAAGAACGAAGACAACAGATTATAGACAAAAATCCATCCGTTGCAGACAGAATATTGGGCAAAGCACCGCTAGCTGAAACTGAAGAAAAAAAGACGGAACCAAAGCCTGAGATAGAAGAAAAACCCAAAGTAGAGCCGGCAGTAACCGATAAACCAAAAAATGATAGTAAGCCTGTCAAAGACGAGACGCCAATAGAAGAAGAACTTAAAGAAAAAACGGAATCGGCAGCAGAACCCAAAGCCGAAGAAACCAAACCCCTCAAACTATCATTTTTCAAAAAAGAAAAAATCGCTAAGAGAGGGCAGAACTACTATATAGAGACAGCAATTAACGACATCATAGAAATATTAGCTGTAAAAACAAAAACAAGCAGAAGTGAAATCGCAAATCTCTTCCTTAAAACCTTTATCCTAACAAGTGAAGATTTGCAAGAATTAGCAAAAACGGATAAAGACATACAAAACATATTGGAAAGACTAAAATTAGATAATTAAAAAAGACGGAGACCATTCTTCGTCTTTTTACTAACCTAAGTGCGCCTTATGTTATCTTCATTATCTCAGCTCGCCCTGTAATCCTTGCAAGTGAACTGTAAGCTCCTGACATCCTTATAGGTATTAATTTCCGGAAACCCTAAAAATGTCATATCCGTAGGCTCGCCTTGCTCCTTGTATGCTTCAGCACCATTCCAAAGAATTACACTTACTAAGTTGCCCTTAAATTTAATGTGCTGCTTTTCCTTGCCCATATAAAAGGGCGGTTCCGTTAATTTAAAATCCTTTAACACTATATTTGGCTTGGGATTTCCCTCTCCGTATGGCTCCAAGATCTTTAGCTCTTCACATAATTCAATAAATACTTCATTCGAAGATATTTCATAATCGACCTTATAGGTTTTAACTAAATCTTCTTCTGTTAAACTAATTTCACCTAACTGAACTATTGCCTTTTTAAATTCATTATATCTATCTTTTTTAATACTTAATCCTGCTGCCTTCTCATGACCTCCATGCTTAAGTATTAAATGCTCGATCGTATCAAACTGTTTTTTAATATGAAAACCACCAATACTCCTCGCTGAACCTTTTAAAACATTATCATCACTTTTGGAAAACACTATGACCGGTCTATTATACTTCTCCTTCAATCTACCTGCAATTAATCCAATAAGCCCCTCATGAAAACTCTCGTCGTATAACACGATAACATTTTTTAATTCTTGTTTTCCAACCATATCCTCTGCCTTCTTAGTCTGGCTCTCCGTCATTTGCTTCCTTTTTTCGTTCACTTCCTTAAGAAACATCACACATTCTATCAATTCTGTTTTTTTATTGATTAAAAACAAATCGACAGCCTTGCTTGGTTTTCCTATAATACGACCTATAGCATTTATCATTGGAGCATAAATAAATGCTAAAGTAAAATGAGAATTTACTTCGGTTCTTATTTCCGCCATTTGTTTTAAAATTTTAAACGCAGGGCTTGGTCTTTGATTTATAAGAATTAATCCCTTTTGAACTATAATTCTATTTTCACCAATAAGGGGCACCACATCAGCAACAGTCGCCAATGCGACAATATCGATATGCCAGTACACTTTGTTAATATTAATATTTAATTTTCTATACACTAAAAGCATTAATTTAAACAAAACACCAGCTCCGCACAGCTCCTTAAATGGGTAAGCATCATCTCTTTGCTTAGGATCTATTATTGCATCAGCCGCAGGAATAACATCTCCCGGCTCGTGATGGTCAGTTACAACAACCTTAAGTCCCTTTTTCTTTGCATAATCTATAGCCTCTACAGCAGAAATACCATTATCGCAAGTAATTATAAGTTTTGTGTCAGGATGCAGATTTAATACATTATCTATTACACTGCAGCTGATTCCGTAACCATCCACAAACCTGTCATTTACATAATAATTAACATTCGCACCTATTTTCTTTAGCGTAATCATTCCAAAAGCAGTCGCACAAACACCATCACAGTCATAATCACCAATAATAACTACCTGCTCCTTATTCCTTATAGCAGAAATAATAATATCAGCTCCCTTATTAGCGTCTTTCATAAGAGATGTGTCTAATAAAGCATTAATATTACATAATAAAAACTCTTTCATTTCTTCTTTAGTCTTATATCCTCTACCCATCAATATATTTTGAACACTAACAGGGATACTTTGTACTGCCAATTGATTTCTTACATTTGGATAAATCCATCTACTCAACTGTGTCACACCCTTCTAACAAACTCACATAAACCGCACCTGCGCCCACAACCACTCTTACATTCTTAATTATATTATAAAACATACAAGCAGTCATAACAAGCCCTCTTGTTATGCCCAACTGGCAAGATATCTATTTCTTGGATAAAATAAAAAGAGCGCTTAATGCAAAAGCAAAAAAGCACTCTTCTTATAACTCCTTACTGCCATATTTCATAGTCTAACTCCTTCTTTATTCGTTTTTCAACGAAGCTGATTGTTAAAAAACAATCTTTAAGTAATAGAAAATGTATATATGGCTATATTATAAGCATATAAACAAAAATATTCAACACATATTTAGCATTAATGAGCTAAACTTTGTTAAGGATCTGCAAATATTTGATTACAAAGTAACAACACTTACACATCTTGCCTATATTTACATATAATATCTACGCACAAGACTTAGGTCTACTTTTATCGGTCAACTTATACGAATTTCCGTTAACTTCTACATCCTGGAAGGTTTCCGGAAAATCCAATGCAAATATATCGGTCTGATAATATAATTCTACATTAGTCTCAATCTCATCAAGAATTCTGCCAACGTCAATAATTAAATCAACATACTCACATAAAATTATAGCAGCTCTTTTCCCGCTAATATTATTATCGACATGTTTTACAAAATCTTTAACATCAGCAATATCTTCATTGTGACACCTGACAACCCGGACGTAATACTTCACTGGATCGTCATTATATTCAATTACAGCATCATACAACTCGCCTGTCACAATCCGATAATCTTTTACATCCAAACTGCATATTAAAAATTGCACTAAGGCCATTCTCTTCAAAAGCCCCATTGCATCATTTTTCTCTATTTGCCTCAGAATATACCCGGAATTAACACTTGCCTCCAAGCCAAACTTACCCTTGATATAATCAGCTGCCATTTCAGTTAACATATACATAGTGATGGATCTCTCTCCATTTGGGGAACGAATATAACAAGAATTCACCAAACCATACTTCTCATATTGCTTTTTTTTTCCTTTAAATCCGTAATCAACAAGCCCAGTCTGTCGCTTATACACATCTATAAATTTAGTCGTTACAAGGCCATGCTTGTAAATGAATTTAAGCACTTGAAAGTCATTTTCATCTAACCGATCCATATCTTCTGCCGTATCAAAATTTTTAGCATTTGTTCTATCAACGCAGATATTCATTCCATCTACATACTCAAATATGCTTAAAAATGCCAATTAACTTCAACTCCTATTCTTCTTTAAATTGAGCCTTACCGATAAGCTCCATATTCTTTTTAACCTTTTTATCCTCAGAATTTTCCTCAACTATTGTCTTTTCACTATTAGTAGACTTTTCGTTCTTTACAATGCCTCTTTTCCCTTGAGCCGCTATTTCGTGTTCACTACCCTCTACAACATCCTGTGTTGCACTAAATGGCGACATATCATCAGGAATAACAATGCGCTCTTCCTTCTCCCTTCTCCCTTCTCTTTCTTTTTTTTCTTCCGTTTCTACTATATCAACCCCTTTTTCGTTTTGTGTACCACCCGTAGCCCCCACTTCAGAAACGTCAGCATTATTTACAATTTCAGAAGCACCTACTTCGTCTTCAATATTACCAGACTTACCTTCATCGTAGAATTGCATAAAATCATACTCTACATTTCTTCTTTTATGCAATTCCGACTTTTTCACAAATTCAAGCTTACCCTTAATCACCGGCATAGGATTTCCATCTATTGTATAGAAGTAATGGACTTCCTTAAAATCAGCATACCTTACATCGGTAGCAGAAACCCTATCCGCATCAACAGCAGTAACCCTATCAGAAAAAGTTATATACGGGTTTTCTACCGATAAACTTGAATGAGAAGTTGTTTTTTGGCTCATCGTATCACCGACCTTGCCGGCCAACTTATTAACAAGCTCCATATCTGAAACATTCGCACCGCCAAAGAACACTAAAGATCGACAAGAGTTCAATATAACTCCTTTCATATAAGAAAGATAGGGTGTCCTATTCATCTGGTCGGTAGTCTGCATTGCAATAGTCAAACCAACTCCAAACTTTCTATACAAAGTAAACGCACCTTCAAGCGCCGGAGATGCAAATACAGGAAACTCATCATAGTATAAGAAGTGCGGAATTCTTGTTCTTTCATCGCCTGGTCTACTTAAAACCGCATTATTCATAAGCATTGATATAAACAAGCCCAACGCCGGCGAGTTTACCGAGCCTAACTGTCCCAATTCAATATTTACAACCGTGATATCACCATCCCTTAAAACCTTGTCAAAGTCAATAACTTCATCAGCTGTAAAAAGGTCAGTAATTAAAGTATCGGTAAGAAACTCATTAAGCTGTGTCTTTAGTCCTCTTGAATGCTGTTCAAACACCTTTCTGCCGCCCTCACTTATAAAGTCCCTGTGAATTGCATCACATATAATACCGTACTTATCATTGTTTTTTTCCGATAATTTCCTAAGCCTTTGATAATATGCGCCTATAAGATCGAAGTTGTTCAATAGCCTTTGAACATCAACAGGATTAGGTTGTCGCCCATCTATAATCGGCATTGTAATCATAAGTAACAAAGATATATATGTTGTTCCAACTCTGTTAATAGACGAGAAATAAGGATCGGATTTTCCTTTCATTTCATAAATAAACTGCATTACATCCGCAAATAAGGTAGCTCTCTTAATTCGTTCCCTATCTATCGCCCATTCCGGAGTAGTTTCAGAAACATGAAGTGGATTAACTCCTATGTAACCTTCCTTATATCTTCCATTTTCATCAGGCAGAGGATCAATACGCCTTACATTAAAGTTAAACAATTTAGCCATATCGTAAACCTGGTTCGAAAGAGAATCATCCGGACCTACTACAGTTATTCCACACGGACGCAATTTATTAAGCTTGTCATATACCTTGTTAGCCCTTTTATCCCCCTCTACAGGCAATATTTTAGCCATAGAAAAACTTTTATCGTCAAAAAGCTCTATCACATCGAACAAGCCCTTCTTAACCATTTTAAAGGCTGCTTTCTTGACATAGTTACTATTTTTAAATTTTTTCTTGATATCTTCAAATACAAGAGGCAATATAACTGTAGCAGTTTTACCTGAACCGGTCGCTCCGATAATGCCTAAATGTAGCATACGATCCTTTTCAGGTATCCTTATAAGTTTCCGGCTATCTAAATTTTTAATAAACCCGGAACTATACTCATGTTTACTTATTTTAGGACGAAGCTCCTTACCCAGCTTATAACTCTCGAACCTATCACAAACCGCCTCATACCCCTCCTCAAATATCCTATAAATTAATAGTGCTGCAAGTGCAATAGCAAACCCATTCAAAGCATATCCGAGCATTACTATCCTCTTTTGAGGGAAAGAATTGAATGTATTAACAAATAAGACAATTGAAGAATTAAAGTCAGATACAAAGAAATAAAAGAAACCCAATATTTTAATTACAGCTGAAAACAAACCCAGCTTATAGAACAACATCTTAAAATCTAAATAGTTAAACCTTTCATTCAAAGTAAGAAAATATGCCACAGGCAGCAGAACCGGAATATAAATAATTACATTATCTATATAACTCCTGTCAAAACTATAAAATGCCAATGCAAACTGTTTTATAAAATATACCTCACCTGCGACTGCAATCAATAACAATATCCACATCAACAGCTTGTCCACATTCTCAGCCCACAACTGCTTGCCCCGCTCGACACTCTCCTTAACAATACCATCATCGCCATCATTGCTATAATCATCTAAATCAACAAGAATGGTATCAACATCCTTTTTAATATCAATACCAAGACTTTCGCCGACCATTTTTTCAACCACACGGCGCTCCCCATCAAAATATTGTTTTAAACCGCTCATAACACCACCTCCCTAAAAATCAATCTGTCGAACAAGAACAATAAGCCGCTCGTTCCCCTCATATTCCCCCAATAACCTTAAGTAGTAATCACGGTCCTTCTTATTGTCCGTTATAACAAAAAGGACGAGGCGTTCATTTCCTAAGTTTAGTTCTATTTCATCAGGATTAGCTCCAAAGATATAGCAAATTCTGGCATGATCAGAAATTGATATTGTGGGCATTAATAAAGCAAAACTAAAGGGCACATCAACACCATCATTACCAACTCGAACACCACGTATTAAATTACTAAAACAAAGAGTTTCCCCATCTAACCTATAATACGCTTGCTCCCGCTTTTTGCTTTTATGAAAATCACACCAACCCGTATCATTAACAAGTTTTACAAGCCAATCATCTTCATTATACAAAAATTCATTCATCCATTTATCCACATTGGCTCCCCCACAAAAAAAATTAGTTCTTAAAAGCACCCTTTTGCCTTCAATTTTCTCATACATAGACGCATATGTCGTTTTTCTAGTTATGTCGCTATAAATACTATTCTCGCTAACAAAGTGAAATGGAACAATATCAAACTCTTCAAGCATTTTATTTTTAAAATTTTTCATCTTATTTGTCAAAGTCTTGCTGGTATACTTAACTACTTCATCCCTCTTTAGTTTCTCGTTCTTATACTCATACCCTGATTTAAGAGAAGATAAGTAATTGCAAAATCTATTGCGATTTGCGGTAAAAGTACCACTGGAAAACTTAAAGTCTTCTAAAACAATTTTGTTATCCTTAATAAAAGTTTCCAACTCTATTTCATTTTTACATTCCTTTGCCTTGCTGCGAAGCTCCTTATACTTCTGACACTTTCTTAAATTACTCGCATACTCATCCCGATTTATAGCATTGTCGCGACAAAGCCAAAACTGTTCTTTATAAAGCTTCTTGTCTAACCTAAAAACAAAATAGCAAGCCTCATTTTTGAAGATAGATTTTTTATGAAGACACACATTATAATAATTGGCTAACTTCTCGCTTAAACTTGTCATACCTACTGTATCATTGTCCAATTCTAAATAAATTGTAGACACCACCCCCTTATGTGTAGCACGAATAAAACCATCAGCCAACAGCCTATTCTCTGCAGGATGCTCATCAGAAAACATCCCTTCAGAAACATCTACTTCGTATTCTATTGTCAGTCCAGTGCAATCGCTATTTTTAAAGAGAGACAGATAAAAATCATTTACCTTGCTAAAGTGATTCAATTTAGCAACAGCTTTCGTTTCTCGCATGGTTTCTCTATCTGTATAAAATGCTAAGTAATTATCAGCACGCTTATCAGGCATATAGTACACATTCCCAACATTGCCTACATCAGATTCTATATTTACGAGAAAACTACCCTTCTCAAGCTCATTTAGACGCTTAATAGCCTTATGTATCTCTCTCCGTAACAAATCCGACAACTCTGCTAATTGATCTTTTGTAACTACTCTAAGATATTTTATCAAATATAAATAAACAACACCCTTATTTGGAACTAAATCCTCACATAGTCCGATATTCTTAAGCTTACTGTTAAAATTCTTAATGTTTTCAAAACCTCCATAAGAGAAACCTTTAACATTTGTTTTATAATTCTGTTTGTAATTTCGTATCATAATAACAATACTCCTTTCTAACAAAACTCAATATTTAGAAAAATAAAAAACTTTGCTGACATGCAAAAAATAGTAATGCACGAAAACAAAGCTCAGTTTATTGCTTATATTATTTAGATAATTATCATGTCACTATTTTACATTAAAACTACACACTTTGTCAAGAGAGACTAAAAACAAGGATAGCGTCAATTTACTGTAGGAAAAATTCAAAAAAGATTTCACCTATAAATAAA
>ENA-UOOK01000595-UOOK01000595.1-fermentation-metagenome-genome-assembly--contig:-NODE-595-length-48122-cov-11.946283_pt1 | contig 48122 bp, 45 predicted proteins | sample MGYA00245777_ERZ724023 | MGnify/ENA primary metagenome ERZ724023 (study PRJEB28704, sample SAMN03018312) | fermentation metagenome | biome: anthropogenic terrestrial biome; feature: soil; material...
TCCAGCGCCGTGCGGAGTTCTCCTTTGAGGTAATCCATCATGCGCGGGGTGGAGTAAAGGATCGGGTTAGCCTTGTACCAATTGCGCGACTCGGGAATCTTGAAACCATCTTAAAAACACTTGATGTCCTAGATCTAAAACTGGAAGTTGTACGAAAACAGCAGTAGACAATAACATTCTACAATGTGATATTTGCCTGATACCTGATTATTCATATAATAAGCAGATCGGCTAAGCCGGTCTTTTTTACCATTAGTATTATTAAATATATTTGGCAAGAAAAATACCTCGCCATTTAGTGAAATTTTTAATCCTGCCTTCATTTAAGTACCCACCCATGTAACCGCCCACCAATGCTGTTCTTCCTGAGGTATTAAACATTTAAACAGTAAGCGTCAAATTATCCCCAAACACACAAAAAAGCTTCCGGCAAAAACCCGGAAGCCTTGATTTTACTGGCTTCCTTAGGTTCCGCTATTGGCTGCTCAGGTCGCTGTTTTTCCCTAAAGTACAAATAGAGGACTTTGACTCGAAATCAGTTTGGGAGCAATCCCACGTGGGTTCGAATCCCACCCTCTCCGCCATTTGTGTTTTTGAATGTTTTTGTGGAGAAGTACTCAAGCGGCTGAAGAGGCTCCCCTGCTAAGGGAGTAGGTCCTTCACGGGGCGCGAGGGTTCAAATCCCTCCTTCTCCGCCAAACTAATAGGGGCCTTTAGCTCAGTTGGTTAGAGCGCCCGGCTCATAACCGGTAGGTCCGGGGTTCGAGTCCCTGAAGGCCCACCAATTTCTAAACAGATCTATGATCTGTTTTTTTGCGTGATTTACTTTTACAAATAAGTGTTAAATGGGTGATTAGGTCAAGTATGCAGCCATGTTTGAGATTTATGTCATAAAGGTGTATAATATTATAGGTAAATAAAAATTAGATTGGAGTTTAAATATGAAATACATCAAAGAAATGTTTGACTTTAAGAACAAATACTTAAAAGGATTATTTACCTTTTTTATTTTATTAGTATCAAGTTTTTTAATAATGACATTAACCTTCATATTCGCAAGTCCTGTTTGGAATATTGATATGCCTTTATTTAGAAGTTATTTTACAAGCCCGTTACTAATTCTAATGAATATAATACCTATATTTTTATTTATGACAACTATTTATCTTATCTCGAATAGATTGTGGGTTGGATTTTTATCATCCACTTTGTTTGTTATATTGGCAGTTGTAAATAAATTTAAACTAACCTATAGAGATGATCCTTTTTCCTTTATTGATATAAAGCTTATTAAGGAATCAATGGAAATGACCAATCGTTATGAAATCAGATTTACTCCAAATATGATAGCAATGTTTATAGGACTTATAATTATTACAGTTTTATTAGCATTAATATTTAATTATAAAATAAATTCTAAGAAAATGAGATTTTCACTTCTTACAATTGTAATTATAGGGAGTATCATAACATTTAAAGGACCTTATTTTAACTATGAACTTTATAATAAGATTGGAGACAAGGAATTAATAAACATTTGGTCACAAACACAGCAATTTCAGTCAAAAGGATTTGTATATCCATTTATATACAGCATAACTTCTGCAAAGGATAGAGTGTTAGAGGGATATGATGAAGAGAGGGCAATACAGGAATTAAACAAATATGAATATAAAGATATATCGGCAGATAAGAAAGTAAATATAATTTCTATAATGTTTGAAGCATATAATGATTTTTCAAAATTTGAAAATGTGGAATTTAAAATTGACCCTTATGTAAATTTTCATGAAATTCAAAATGAATCCATACATGGTCATCTAGTTACAAATATATTTGCAGGAGACACGATTCAGACTGAAAGGTCGTTTATTACAGGCTATAACAATCATCCTCAGTATTTTAGTAAGACCAATTCATTTGTTTGGTACCTGAAGGATCAGGGTTATAGAACAGAAGCTATGCACCCAATCTATGGATGGTTTTATAATAGAAGGAATGTAAATCCAGATTTAGGATTTGATTCATTTGATTATTATGAAAATAAATATCAAGCTATCCGGGAAGAGTTTTATGAGGATTTTGATTTCTTTGACTTTATAATTGAAGGCTTTGAGAATAGTAAATCGAACAATGATCCTTATTTCAATTTTACCGTAACATATCAAAATCATGGGCCTTATTCTGATGAAAAGTATTCTGAAAATCAATTTTTGAAGAAGAAAGAAACATATGATGAAAAGACTTACAATATTATTAATAATTATTTAGCTGGAATAAGTAAAACAGATAAGGCAATAAAAAAACTTATTGATTACTTCGAAAATGAAGAGGAACCAACTATAATAGTCTTCTTTGGAGACCATAATCCTTGGCTTGGTAAGGATGCCACTGGATATGAAATGTTAGGTATTGATTTGGATTTGGGAAAGGAAGAGGGCTTCAAAAATTATTATGAAACTCCATATGTTATTTGGGGAAATGATAGTGCTAAAGAGGTTCTTGATAATGATCTAGTAGGGGTTGGTAGAGATGTTAGCCCAAATCTTCTCATGGCAGAATTATTTGAAGTTCTTAGTTGGAAAGGAAATGAATATATGCAGTTTTTAATGGACTACAAAGCTCATATTGATGTAAATAATAAAGTATATTTCAAGGAAGATGGTAAATATACTGACGCACTATCCCCTGATAACCAGGAAAGATATGATAATTTTTTAAATGTTGAGTATTATTTTAGCCACAATTTTAAAGAAAAAGAGTTGGATTAATAGATTCAACTCTTTTTTTAACCAAATTTATCATAAATATAACAGTTGCATAAAAGTAATTGAGATGATATAATCAATGAGAATAAAAACCAAATACTTTAAATCAGTCCTGAGAGGCTGGAAAGGAGAGATTATATGACAGATCATGTATTCAAGAACTCTATAGGGGGTACCTCTGCAGTTCTGCAAGGCGCAAAAAAATCAGTACTAGCGTTACAACATCTTATCGCAATGTTTGGGGCAACAGTATTAGTACCAATTCTAACTGGCCTAGATCCATCAATCGCTCTATTCTGTGCAGGAGCTGGCACACTTATATTCCATGCATGTACAAAAGGAAAAGTTCCCGCATTTCTGGGTTCATCCTTCGCGTTTATTCCAGTAATTTTAACGATAAAAGAATTGTATAATGGTGACTTAGCATATGCTCAAGGCGGCATGGTAGTTGCAGGCTTGATTTATGTTCTTATGTCTTTCTTTATCAAAAAAATAGGTGTAGAAAAAGTTCAAAGAGTATTAGCACCACAAGTAGTAGGACCAATGATAATCGTTATAGGAATGAATCTTATACCGACAGCCTTTGGAATGGCTAAGGAAAATCTTGTAATTGCGGCAATTACCTTGGGAACTGCTTTATTGGTAAACTTTAAAGGTAAAGGACTATTCAAACAACTTTCAATACTAATAGGAGTTCTAGTTGGATATACAATATCATATAGTATAGGTTTAGTTGACATTACTGCAGTATCAAACGCAGCAATCATATCACTTCCTCCATTTAGACTACCTAAATTTGATATAGGAGCAATTGCAATAACAGCACCTATAGTATTGGCAGTATTTATGGAACACTTAGGTGATATAACTACCAATGGTCAGGTAGTAGGTAAGAACTTTATTGAAGACCCAGGCCTAAATAGAACATTGCTTGGAGATGGATTAGCAACAACCTTTGCAGCTCTAATTGGAGGACCTGCAAATACAACATATGGCGAAAATACAGGTGTATTAGCAATCACAAAGAACTATGATCCATCGATACTAAGATTAGCAGCAGTATTCGCTGTAATACTAGCTTTTGTTTCGAAAGTTGGAGCAACTTTAACAACAATTCCAAATGCAGTAATGGGCGGAATAAGCCTTATGCTTTTCAGTATGATTTCCTTAATAGGAGCAAAAACAATAAAAAATAGTGAAGTAAAATTTAATGCTAAAAACATCATCGTAATGGCAACTATATTAGTACTAGGATTATTCAGTTCACAGTTAGAGAGCATATTAGGATTTACAGTAGGAATACCAATAAATGAGACAATAAAAATAACAGGACTAAGCTTTGCAGCATTAGTTGGTATAATCTTAAATACAGTATTAAACTACAAAAATAATAATTAATAATAAAAAATAAGGTAATATCATATGGAGGCCAATGGCCTCTTTTTTGTTATGTGGACATATATTTGAAAAATGGTTAAAATAAAGATAGTAAAAATAAAGATAGTAAAAATAAAGATAGTAAAAATAAAGATAGTAAAAATAAAGGAGTAGTAAGTATGAGTAATAAAATTATAGTAGTTGGTGGGGGAGCAGCTGGGATGATGACTGCTATAGTTGCTAAAAGAAATGGCGCGGATGTTTCATTACTGGAGAGAAATGACAGAGTAGGAAAAAAGCTTTTGGCGACAGGTAATGGTAGATGCAATTATACAAATTTAAACGCTAATATTCATAACTATCATGGCTTAAATAATAAATTTGCAATTCATGCACTTAGTGAATTAAATGTGGATAAAACTATAAATTTTTTTGAAGAGCTGGGGATAACTCCAACAGAAGAGGAAAACGGGAAGGTATATCCACTATCATTTCAAAGCTCATCTATGTTAGATGTTTTAAGGTATGAGCTAGATTATTCAAAAGTTGATTTGATAACTAATGCTTTTGTTTCAGAGATAGAAAAAAAGAAAAATTTTATTGTTAAGCTTAAAGATGGAAGAGTATTTGAAGCTAACAAGGTAATATTGGCAACAGGTGGTATGGCTATGCCTGTTAGCGGTTCAGATGGTAATGGCTATTCAATTGTTAAGAGATTGGGACATTCTGTAACAGATGTTTTTCCTGGACTCGTCCAATTAAAGTTAGAGGGAAGTATTTTTAAACAGGGTAATGGTGTAAAATTCATTGGAACTGCTGGTATATATGATAGAAATAAATTAATAATGGAAGACAAAGGCGATATCTTATTTACTGACTATGGAATATCGGGTCCCCCTATTTTACAAATAAGTAGAAAAGCAATAGAAATGATAAATAAGGGCGTAGACATAGAGTTGAGGATTTCTATTATTCACAGCCAAACATCTGATGAATTATATAAGTATCTAATAAATAGATTTGAAATAATGCATGATAAGACCATAGAAAAGGGATTAATAGGACTTATTAATAAAAAATTAATATTACCTGTTTTAAAAACCCTTAATATTGACAAGAGTATAAATATTAAAGAATTATCATCATCTCAAATTGAAAAAATCTCAAGGCTGTTAACGTCATGGTCGTTTAAAATTATTGGAAATAAAGGATGGGGGCAGGCACAGATAACTGCAGGCGGAGTGAATACTGATGAAGTTGATGAATATACTATGGAATCTAAATTAGTAGAAGGCTTGTACATAGTAGGCGAACTGTTGGATATTGATGGTGATTGTGGAGGGTTTAACTTACAATGGGCATGGTCATCGGGGTATGTAGCAGGGATTAATGCATCTAGATAATAATATATCAATATTATACAAAATTAGGCAAGTATGTTATTATAATATTTGATTAAGCTATATTAAATTTAAAATTAGGAGAAGAATATGTTAGAAATTAATAATAAACTGAAAGAACTTCATGAGAAAAAAACTCCTATAAAAGTATCACTTGTAGGTGCTGGCCTAATGGGCAAAGGTTTAGTAAGTCAGATGATGCTGGTAAAGGGAATGATGCCCTCTCTAGTGGTAAGTCATAAAATTGAAGATGCTATTAAAGCCTATACACTAGCAGGTGTATCAAGAGACGATATAAAAATTGCAGCAAATTTAGAAGATATAAATGTAGCTATGGAGAACAATAAGTTTGTAGTAACCGATGTAACTGATCTTGCTTCAAAACCAAATTTAATAGATGTCGTAGTAGATGCTACTGGAGTGCCTAATACAGGTGCTAAATTAGCCTTTGATTCAATATTAAATAGAAAACATATTGTAATGCTTAATGTCGAAGCAGATGTGGTTGTGGGACCGATTCTAAGTAAACTAGCAAAAAGTGCTGGTGTAGTGTATACTGGCACAGCTGGGGATGAACCTGGAGCAGTTAAAGAAATAGTAGATTTTGCAGAAGCTACGGGATTTGAAATAATGGCTATAGGTAAGGGTAAAAACAATCCAATTGACTATGATGCTACTCCAGAATCTGTTAAGGAACAAGCAATAAAATCAGGGTTAAAACCACTGAGACTAGCTTCTTTTATTGATGGTACGAATACAATGGTAGAAATGGCTGCAATGGCTAATGCTACAGGATTTTTACCAGATGTGAGAGGAGGACATGGTCCTACAACTGATGCAAAAAATTTACCTAAGGTATATAGTCTTAAGGAAAATGGGGGAATACTTAATAAATATAAAATTGTAGATTATGCACATGGTGTTGCTCCCGGAGTATTTGTTATAGTTACAACATCTCTTCCTCAAGTACACCATGAAATGAGATTTTTAAAGATGGGTGATGGACCAAATTACGTATTATATAGACCTTTCCATCTTACGAGTCTTGAGACACCTATATCCATAGCAAGGGCAGCTTTATACAATGAACCAACTATTGTGCCTATATATGATAAGCCTGTGGCTGAGGTAATTACAATGGCTAAGATGGATTTAAAGAAAGGTCAGAGACTTGATGGGATTGGGGAATATACAGTTATAGGAAGTATTGACACATATGAAAAAGCAGCAAAAGAAAATCTGTTGCCAATAGGATTGGTAAATGAAAATACCATTGTAAAACAGGATATTAAAAAGGGTGAGGCTGTAACCTATGATATGGTTGAGCTCGATAAGACTACAATGATATATAAGCTTAGACAACTACAGGAAGCAGCTAATATCTAATAGTTAAGAACTAAGAGTTAAAAACATAAACCCGAGATTCTTCGCTGCTGCTCAGATACTAAATTACGCCTGTCATCCAGAGCGCAGTCGAGAAATCTCCTCTTTTGACTTTAGTTTTAGAACTATTAACTATTAGTTCTTAGTTATTCACTTATTTTTACTTGACAAAACATTATCATTTAAGGTATATTAAAATTTGATATTAATAAAAACATATGCAATGAAAAGGGCAGTAGCAAGGTTGTATTATCTTAGAGAAATAATTAGCTGGTGAAAGATTATTATAATTGACCATGTGAATATCACCTTAGAGCATGATACCTGAAATTAATGACAACTTCTATGTTGCTTGTAGGGTATTACGTGAAGACGTTAAGCTTTTTAAGAGACAAGAGCAATCTTGTAATTTGGGTGGTACCGCGGAAAATTTCGTCCCTAAGTCTTGTGGCTTAGGGTTTAATTTTTATATAAGGAGAGATTAATTTGAAGAGGTTTAATGAATTATCCAACGAACCTGTAAAGGACCGGGAACATAAGGTTTCCGAATACTGGAAGGAAATTGATTTGTTAAAAAGATCCGTTGAAGTAAGAGACTCAGACAATCCATATATATTTTATGAAGGACCTCCTACTGCAAATGGTAAACCTGGAATACACCATGTAATGGCCAGGACACTAAAGGATTTAACATGTAGATATAAAACTATGAAAGGATATCAAGTTAGAAGAAAAGCTGGATGGGATACTCATGGACTACCAGTTGAGATTGAAGTAGAAAAACAACTTCAGCTTAAGGATAAAAAGGATATTGAAGCCTATGGCGTTGAAGAATTCAACAAGAAATGTCGAGAGTCAGTCTTTAAGTATGAAAAACAATGGAGAGAAATGACAGAAAGAATGGCATATTTGATAGACCTTGATCATCCATATATTACTCTAGAAAATGACTATATTGAGTCAGTATGGTGGATTCTAAATAAATTCTTTAAAGAAGGTTATATTTATGAAGGTCATAAGATACTTCCTTATTGTTCCCGTTGTGGTACAGGACTTGCATCCCATGAAGTAGCATTAGGCTATGAAGAAATTAAGACTGAGACAGTCGTAGCTAAGTTTAAATTAAAGGGAAAAGATGAATATTTCTTGGCTTGGACCACTACACCATGGACATTGCCTTCAAACGTTGCATTAACAGTTAACGCAGAAGAGGACTATATAAAGGTTAAGCAAAATGAGGAGATATATTATATTTCAAAAGTTCTAGCAGCAAAAGTATTGGGGGAAGACTATGAAGTATTAGATGAAATGAAGGGCAAAGACCTTGAATATATGGAATATGAGCAATTGCTTCCATTTATAAAGGTTTCAGGAAAAGCATTTTTCGTAACATGTGCAGACTATGTAACAACTGAGGATGGTACTGGAATAGTTCATACTGCTCCTGCTTTTGGGGAAGATGACTACAATACAGGAAGAAGGTACAATTTACCTGTTGTAAATCCAGTGAATGAGGAAGGTAAATTTGAAGAAACTCCATGGGCTGGTAAATTTGTAATGGATGCAGATTCAGACATTATCCAATATTTAAGGGAAAATAACAAGCTATACAAGAAGGAAAGAGTAGCTCATAATTATCCACATTGCTGGAGATGTCATACACCTCTACTATACTATGCAAAACCATCTTGGTATATAGAAATAACTAAGTTAAAAGATAAATTAGTTGAAAACAACAATGGAGTAAATTGGTTCCCACAATTTGTTGGGGAGAAGAGATTTGGAAACTGGTTGGAAAACATTAATGATTGGGCTATATCTAGGAGTAGATATTGGGGAACTCCGCTTCCTATTTGGAGATGTGAATGCGGTCATATAGACAGTGTTGGTTCCAGAAAGGAACTAGTAGAAAGAGCAATTGAAGATATTGATGAAAGTATAGAACTTCACAGACCATATGTAGATGATGTTCATTTGAAATGTCCAAAATGTGGTGGCTCAATGACAAGGGAGAAAGACGTAATAGATGTATGGTTTGATAGTGGGGCAATGCCTTTTGCACAATGGCATTATCCATTTGAAAACAAAGAGAAATTCGATAAGTTGTTTCCTGCAGATTTTATCAATGAAGGTATCGATCAGACAAGAGGTTGGTTCTATTCGCTAATTGCCATATCTACCTTTGTAATGGGTAAATCACCATATAAGAATGTGTTGGTAAATGATCTGATACTTGATAAAGATGGCAAGAAGATGTCAAAATCAAAAGGAAATACAGTAGATCCATTTGAGTTGTTTGATAAATACGGAGCCGATGTTTTAAGATGGTATCTAATCTATGTATCACCACCATGGACACCAACAAAATTCGATGAGGATGGATTAAGAGAGGTTGAATCCAAATTCTTTAGAAGTATAAGAAATGTATACAATTTCTTCTCATTATATGCCAATACAGATGGTATAGATCCAAGGGAATTCGATATTCCTTATGAAGATAGACCGGAAATAGATAAATGGATATTATCTAAATTTAATTCTTTAATTAAGACTTGTACAGCTGACATGGATGTTTTTGAATTAACAAAAGTAGTCAGAGAAATTCAGGAATTTATTATAGAAGATTTATCTAACTGGTATATTAGAAGATGTAGAAGAAGATTTTGGTCAACTGATCTTGATGAAGATAAAAAAGCCGTTTATAATACAACCTATGAAGTATTAGTAGGTATATGTAAGATAATAGCTCCTTTTGTACCATTTATATCAGAAGAACTTTATCGCAATCTGACAGGAGAGGAATCTGTTCATTTAGCTTTGTATCCAGAGGTAAATGATATGCTTATCAATAAAGAAATTGAAGATAGAATGGATTTAGTTAGAAATCTAGTTGGATTAGGAAGAGCTTCTAGAGAGTCCGCTAAGATTAAAGTTCGTCAACCTCTAAGAGAAGTTCTAATAGATGGTAAATATGAAGAAAAAATAAGTGATTTGATACCATTAATAAAGGAAGAATTAAATGTGAAAGAGGTAATATTTGAAAATGATCTTTCACAATTTATGAATTTTTCATTGAAGCCAAATTTTAAAATTGCAGGTTCAATCCTTGGATCTAAGATTAAGTCCTTTGGTAAGGTGTTAAATGAACTTAATGCCAAGGAAACAGTTGAAAAACTTGAAAATGGAGAGACATTGACACTTAATTTAAATGGAGAAGATACAACAATAGAAAAGGATTATGTTCTAGTTACTATATCATCTAAAGAGGGCTTTAATGTTACAATGGAAAACAATTTATTTGTTATTTTAGATACAACATTGACTCCAGATTTAATTAAGGAAGGTTATGCAAGGGAATTTGTATCTAAGATTCAACAAATGAGAAAGAACAATGGATACGAAGTACTGGATAATATCAATATATTCTACAATGGCTCAGATGAAATTAAATCAGCTATAGATGAATTTGAAGAAATCATTAAAAAAGAAACATTGGCTCAATCAATAGAAAGAGTTAATGAAGAAGGTTTAGAAGAACAAGACTTAAACGGTCAAATGACAGGAATTAGATTAGAAAGAATATAGATTTGGTAGAGAGGAGAGATAGCGAAAGCTATCTTTTTTCGTTATAGAGCAAGTTTTGAATAAAAGAAGGATTTGCATTTACTTTGCCAATATATTAAAATCGAAATTAATTATTAAAAAAGGATTATGAATATGATATTTGAAGAAAATGAAAAATATGTCTAGAAATATTATAAAATTATCAAAAAAAGTAAAATATCATTATTAATAAAACAGGCATAATAGCTAAGATTATTGTACCCCTACATTATAATGGAACTTATTTAAAAAATTATGTCGTAAAAATTCAATAGATATTTTAAAAAGAGAGGAAGAGATATGATATGAAACAGGTTAAACTAAAGGATGGAAAAACTATAGTAATCAGAGCAGCTGAAAAATCAGATGCGGCTAATATGCTAGAATACATTGATAAAATAAGTTATGAATCGGACAATTTAACTTTTGGACCTGGTGAATTTGGAATAAATATTGAACAGGAAGAGGAATTTATAGATAATATATCAAGACAAAATAACGCTTTATTTATTATTGCAGAACATGATGGAAAAATAGTAGGCAATTTAAATTTTTCTAGTAGGAAGAGACCTAGAATAATACATACAGGTGAATTTGGCATAAGCATTTTGAAAGATTATTGGGGGGAAGGATTAGGAACAGAGTTAATAAGCTATCTAATTGATTGGAGCAAGAATAGCGGCATAATAAAAAAGATAAACTTGAGAGTTAGAACAGATAATATTCCTGCGATTCATTTATATAAAAAGTTAGGCTTTAAAGTAGAGGGTACTATTTCAAGGGATTTAAGGATAAATGATAAGTTCTATGACACCTTTCATATGGGCTTAGAAATTGATTAAGATAATGAAATAGAATGGAGAAAAATGTCTTAATAAAAATATCTCGTTTTTATTGACTTATAAAAATTATAGTGATATTTTTATAATATAAATGGTATATACAACATATCAATATAACAATAATACTTATCTAACTCACATTTAAGAATCTTTTCTATATTAATTTCATAATTTTTACCAAAGACTAGTTTACCAAACAATGAACAAATAAAACATTATTTGGAGGTGATATTAAAGTTATTAGAGATTTAGGTTAAAAAATTGCAAAGGGGGCAAAAAAGTGGAAGGGTATGGATTTTTTATACCATTAATTCTAGGTGCATGGGCCTATATATCTCAAATTGCTCAGCTAACAGGTCTATGGTGGGCAGAAGCATTAATTAGTGGTGCACTTACCGGTCTTATTGTTGGAGATTTTGAATTAGGTTTACAAATTGGAGCAACCTTAACACTAATGTCATTAGGTATGTGGACATATGGGGGTGCAACTATGCCTGACTTTAATACCGGAGCCATAATTGGAACTGCTATCGGAGCGCTTGGTTCTGGGTTGGAGGGCGGATTAGCAATAGCTATACCAACATCTTTACTAATGACACAATTGGATGTTTTAGGCCGTGCCACTACTACAGTTTTTATTCATGGGGCGGACAGACAATTAGAAACAATGAATTTAAAAGGTGTAACCAAAATGCATTTACTAGGACAGATACCATGGGGATTGAGCAGAGGTATCCCGGTATTTTTAGCTGTATGGCTTGGAGCAGGACCTATCCAGTCCTTAATTGAATGGTTTCCACAATGGTTTATAAATGGTATTCAATTATCGGGTAAAATGTTACCGGCTCTTGGATTTGCTTTATTACTTTCTCAAATAAATGTAAAAAAATATTGGCCATATCTATTGATCGGGTTTGTATTATTTGCTTATTTGAATATGTCTCTAATAGGTATCGCTTTAATAGCACTTGCAGTCTCAATAATTATAATGCATATGGAAGGGAGGTCTTCTAATGCCAGATAGTGAAGTAAAATTAACTCAAGAGGTTGAAAAAGTAAAGCTTGATAAACAAACATTAAAGAAATCATTATTTAGAGATATGTTCACACTTCAGTGGTCTTGGAATTATGAAAGAATGCAGGCACTAGGATTTCTATGGGCTATTCTCCCAGTGCTTCAAAAAGTTTATAAAAAGGAAGATGAACTAAAAGAAGCTATGAAGAGACATTTACAGTTTTACAATACAAATCCAGTTGCATCTCCTTTAATTCTTGGGGCGACCATAGCTTTAGAAGAAGATCGTGCTGGTAAAGCCGCAAGTAGTATAAAGGTTGGATTAATGGGTCCTCTTGCAGGCATAGGAGATACTATACAGGCTGTCTTATTCAGACCTATAATTGCTGTTATTGCTGCTTCTTTGGCTATGAGCGGCAGTGGGATTGGTCCATTACTTATTTTTTTGGCAGGCATATTATGGATGGCAGTAAAAGTTCCTCTATTCTGGCTAGGTTATAACAAGAGCACTGCTTTAATTAGTGATGTTGCTGGGGATGGTCTATTGGATAGCATAACAAACACTGCTACAATTGCTGGAATAACCGTCATTGGTGGTTTTATACCTAGTATTATGAAAGGATTGGTAACACCTTTGCAATTTGCTAGAACCATTACGGTTGATGGGCAGGATGTTGAAAAGGTTATAGAGGTACAGGAGGTACTTAATGGGATTGTACCATATTTGATTCCTGTACTGGTTGTCGGACTTGCATATTATTTAATCAAGAAGAAAGTGTCTCCAGTCAAGATACTCTTAGTTTTAGTTGCATTGGCATTCATAACTAGTTTATTAGGAATTTTATAGAATTTAGTCAAGTAAAAAATAGCAAAGATAGTCTCCTTTTTTACTAATCCTTTTTAAAAAGGAGACTTATCTTTTTATCAATTTATGGAAGGGTGCATGAAATGATTGGAATTGTTCTGGCAAGTCATGGACAATTGGTAAAAGAATTACTTAAATCTTCAGAAATGATTATGGGAATACAAGACAATATAATTGCAATTACCCTTGAGCCAGATGAAGATCCATTTGTACTTAAGGATAAAATATATGAGGCTTGTAAAGAAATTGATGATAGTGATGGTGTTATAGTTCTAGTAGACTTAATGGGAGGTTCACCTGGCAACGCCGCTGCATATGTAGCTATGGATGGATATCCTGTTATAACTGGGGTTAACTTGCCAATGCTACTAGAATTAATTGCAATGAGAAATTTAGAAATTGAAGAGGTTGTAAACCATATCATGATTAAAGGAAAAGAAAGTATTAATGATTTAAGAAATTTGTTGAGGAGGTAGTACTGTGATAGTACACATGAGAATTGATAACAGATTGATACATGGACAGGTAACAGTTACTTGGGTAAGCTCTTTAGGGGCTGATCATCTTATGGTAGTTAATGACGAGGTTGCAGATGATCCAATACAGAAAACCATGCTTCCAATGGCAGCTAGAGGAGTAAAAACATCTGTATTATCTATAGAAGATGCCGTAAGACATTGTAAGGAGGCATTAGACAAGGAAAAGATAATGATCATTGCTAAATTTCCTTCTGATGCATTGGCGTTGTTAGAAAAAGGTATTGAACCAAAGGAGATAAATGTAGGAAACCAAGCACCTCTTCCAGGTACAAAATATAAGATGGTGACAAAATCCATAGCAGTAACACCAGATGACGCTAGAATATATAGAAGAATAAATGAATTGTATCATCTAACATCTCAAATGATACCTTCTGATTCAAAAAAAGATTTTATTAAGCTAATAGAGGATAAAGGATTATAGTTTTCATAGGGGGTATGACATAAAGGTAGGATTTTTAAAGGCAGAGAGGTGAAGAAATGAGTGTGTTGATGCTAAAAGGTAATAGGATTTATACACCACAAAGAATAGTCAAAGGTGCAATTCTTATAGAAGAAAAGAAAATCAAAGAAATTATAACGGAAAATGATAGAGTTGATAATTTCACGGGAGATGTTATTGATGTCCGAAACAATTCTATTATTCCAGGATTAATCGACATTCACATTCATGGAACAGGTGGATGGGGAGTTACAGGTGGAACTACCGAAGATATAAGAGGATTGACAAGATACCTTGCCTCCAAAGGGGTTACTTCTTTTCAGCCAACTATAGGCGGGAATACCTTAGATGTTGTAAAAGACTCTGTAAATAACTTAAGAACTGTTATTGAAGAAGGTCATGAAGGAGCAAAAATATTAGGTATTCATATGGAAGGGCCTTTCCTTAATCCTGAGAAGAAAGGAGCTTTTAAAGTAGAGTATCTGCTTAAACCTTCACTTGAATTGATGGAGGAATTTCTGAAAATAGGTAATGGGCATGTAATTCATGTTTCTATGGCGCCTGAATTAGAAGGTGCTGAAGAAGTTATAAAATACCTTGTCTATAAAAACATATTAGTTTCCGGTGCTCATACTAATGCCAATATAGCACAGACTAAAAAAGGAATTGATTGGGGTATAAGACTTTCAAATCACACTGGAAATGCACAAAGGTCAATTCATCATAGAGAGCCTGGAGCATTGGGTGGATATTTGTTAGATGAAAGAGTTGATTGTGAATTAATATGTGATTTATATCATATTCATCCTGATATGGCTAAATTAATTATTAAAATAAAATCTGTTGATAGGATTTGTTTAATTTCTGATTCTATTGAAGCAACAGGGATTAAACCTGGAGAATATAACTTTTTAGGTAGGATGGCTTTGGTTGATGAAGATGGATGGAGTAAGTTGCCTGATGGAACAATTGCTGGAAGTACTAAGGATATGATATATGGATTTAGAAATCTAGTTAAAGAGCTGAATTTCTCAATGGAAGATGCAATTAAAATGGCATGTGTCAATCCAGCAAGACTTTCCAATGTATTGGATTCAAAAGGCACAATAGAGGTAAATAAAGATGCAGATTTAGTTGTTATTGATGATGAATTTAATGTAATGTATACATTTGTTGAAGGGAAATTGGAATATAGTAAAGATTTTAATTACGATTATTGCAATCCCAAAATTATACCGGTTAGGACTATGAAAGAAGCTAGGGGGGATTATATTGGTCAATGCTGATTTATTCTTTAAAGAGGCATATAAGATAATTGATAAGCTTGAACATACTCAGATGGACAATATTATTGATGCTGGTAAATTGTTGTCGGACTGTATAAAAAACAACGGAGTAATTCATATCTTTGGTTCAGGACATTCTAAAGCTTTTGCCATGGAAATGGTCTATAGGGCAGGGGGATTAGTACCGACACATAGAATTTCTTTAGACGATTTAGCATTGAAAGGATTAATTTCAGGGGATGATTTATCAGCTCCGGAAATAGAAAGAGATCCAGAAAATGCACATAAATTATGGAGCCTTTACAATATAGAACCTCAAGATGCATTTATCATAGTTTCAAATTCGGGTAGAAATGGTGCTATTGTAGAACTTGCATCAATGGTTAAAGAAAGAAATATGCCTTTAATTGTTGTTACCTCTATGAAACATACAAAATCAGTAAGTTCCCGACACGAAAGTGGGAAGAATCTATATGAATTCGGTGATGTTGTAATTGATAATTGTGGACCTATAGGAGATGCACTTCTGCAAGTAGAGAGTCTTTTAATGAAGGTTTGTTCAATATCTTCAATAGCAGGAGCATTTATAGCTCAGGGATTAACTGCTGAGATAATAGGTAATTTAAAAGAAAGTGGTATAACTACACCAGTATTTATCAGTGCTAATGTAGACAATGGAGATGATTATAATAATGCACTTAGAGCTAAATATGAGGGAAGGATTTGATATTAGGTATATAAAAAATTATATAGACATAGACACAATATTGGGGTGAAATTCATGGATAAATTAGATATACTATCTACTGAAAGCGTGAATCCTAACACGTATAATCTGGATACATTAGATGTAGATGAAATTGTTAAGATAATTAATGAAGAGGATAAAAAGGTTGCAATTTCAATTGAAGAGGTAATTCCACAAATATCAGAGGCTGTCAGAAAAATTAAAGAAAGATGGGATAGAGAAGGTAGAATAATATATATAGGGGCAGGGACTAGTGGAAGATTAGGTGTCTTGGACGCAGCAGAGAACCCTTCAACATTTGGAACTGATCCGTCAAGGGTTATTGGCATATTGGCTGGTGGAGATAATGGAATGAAGAAACCCATTGAGGGAGTTGAAGATAGCTTTGAACAAGGATACAAGGATTTGGAGGCTATAAATCTTGATGAAAATGATTCCGTTATAGGAATTGCTGCAAGTGGTAGAACACCTTATGTATTTGGGGCCTTTAAGAAATGTGGTGAAGTAGGTGCCCTAAAAATAGGTATTGCATGTAATAAACAGGCAAAGTTAAAGGACGCAGTGGATATTGCAATATTGCCGGAGCCCGGACCAGAGGTAATCATGGGTTCAACAAGAATGAAAGCTGGTACAGCCCAGAAAATGGTTCTAAACATGATAAGTACCACCTTGATGGTTATATCAGGGAAAGTGTATAAAAATCTTATGGTAGATATGCAACAGGTCAATGAAAAATTAAGATATAGAACTGAGAGAATGGTATCTATAGCATGTAATGTAGATATAGACAAGGCTAAAAAACTATTAGCTGATGCAGATGGAAATGTTAAGATTGCGATATTAATGAATAATGGTTTGACTAAAGAAGAAGCAATAACTGGACTAGAAAAACACAATGATATTATTCATAAGGTGTTGGAGGATATTAATCGAGTTTGACAATAACAATTACTTGTAATATAAATATTTTGAGGTGAACAAAATGAGAAAGGTGCAAAAGAGCAATCCAATTCCTTTGTATTATCAACTTAAGGAAATACTTATGGAACTTATAGATAATGAGGAATTAAAACCAGGAGATGCCATTCCTACAGAAAGAGAACTTTGTGAGATCCACGGTATTAGTAGAATGACTGCAAGAAAGGCTATAGTAGACCTTGCTACTGAAGGTGTAGTTTATAGAGAGCAAGGAAGGGGTACATTTGTAGCTGAACCTAAAATAAAACAGCAGCTTTCTCAACTTAAGAGTTTTACAGAACAAATGAGTGAAAAAGGACTCAATACTTTTACAAATATAGTATCGTTTGTAATAAAGGATGCAACAAAGAAAATTTGTAATCATTTAGAATTAGGTGACAATAAGGCTGTATTTGAAATTAGAAGACTAAGATACGTAGAAGATGAACCTATTGCTTTTGAAACTGTATGGCTGCCCTTCCATATGTGTCCTGAACTCACGAGAGATACACTTGAGGGGGAATCACTCTATAAGATTCTTAGAGAAAAGTTTGGATACAATTTTGATTTTGCTAAACAAAGTATAGAACCAATTGCAATTAATGAATATGAAAGTAAGCTGCTAAAGATTGATCAAAAATCACTTGCACTGCTATTTAGACGTACGACGTATTTAGATGATGGAAGGGCTATAGAATATACTAAAACTATAAACAGAAGTGATAAATATAAGTATGAAGTAGTACTTAAATCCTAGAAAGAATCAAGAATTGATAAAAAACCATACTTGGGGGTGTATGGTTTTTTATTTACAATAATTCATTCTTTAGTATAGTTAGTTTAATATCCTCATAACTAATATCATCGGGGAGCATTTCCTTTATAGGCTTTAACTTTTTCAATCCTACATGATTAATGGCACTTAAGATTTTTTCTTCTTTATCAGGATTATCCATAAAATTATCCCAATTTACAGCTTGTCCCTTTTCTACACATTTTGACAAATGCTCAATTATAGTGTTTACAGTAAATCCTCTTTTTTCGGCAATTTCTTTAAGTGTCAAATTTTGAAGATATAAATTGTAAGTTTGTTGATATCTGTCAACATTGTTTTTTAATTCTAACTTATCTTCTTTCACTTTTTTTATTTCTGGTTTATTATTTTTAGCAGAATATTCATTTATAATTTCAAGAAAAGCCTCTCCATAAGTTTCATATTTTTTTAAACCGACTCCTTTTATTGTAAGCATTGCTTCCTTACTATGAGGGAAATATGATGCCATTTCCTTTAACGTTGAATCATGAAATATCATGAATGGTGCCATCTTTTTTTCTTGTGCTAGATGATATCTTAGCTCTTTTAGCTGATTATATAAATCCATATCAAAACTTTCAGGCAGAGTATTTGATTCACTATTACTTTTTTGAATTACTGATTTGATTTCTAAAAGATGCTTTTTATGATATACCTTTTCTTTGCCTTTTAATACATCTCTTGATTTGGAGGTAAGCTTCAATACAGGAAATTTATCTGTAGTAGCAACAATATATCCCATAGATATCAATGTCATTATTATTTCTCTAATAGTATTTTCACTATAATCCTTCATAATTCCGTAAGTAGATACATTATCTAATCCAAATGATAATACCCTTTTATTCCTTGAACCTCGAAGTACCTGAATAACTACTGATACTCCGAATCTCTCTTTAACCCTATAAATACACGATAAAATTTTCTGCGATTCTATTGTTATATCAACCATCTCTGAATTATCTAGGCAATTTCCACAGTTATTACATTTAACAATCTCGGGAGTTTCCCCGAAGTATTCTAATATCTTATTTCTTAAACAATCATTCGTATTACAATAATCCACTAAATATTGAAGGTTCTCGTATAATACATTTTCTCTCTGCTCAGAGAATGTACTATTTTGTATCAACAGCTTCTGTTTTACTATATCTGAAGGAGAATAAAGTAAAGTGCAATGACTAGGTTCGCCATCTCTTCCTGCTCTGCCTGCTTCTTGATAATAGCTTTCCATGTTCTGAGGCATATTATAATGAATTACGAACCGTACATCAGGTTTATCTATTCCCATACCAAATGCATTGGTTGCAACAATAATTTGAACCTTGTTTAATATAAATGCATCCTGGTTTTTTTGTCTTATATCAGAGTTCATACCCCCGTGATATGCTACTGCTTTAAATCTTTGCTGATTCAATTTTTCAGTTAAAGATTCTACAGTTTTTCTAGTGGCACAATAAATGATACCTGATTCGCCTTGGAAATTATTTTTTAAGTAATCAATTACATATGATAGTTTGTTGCTTACCTTCACTACTTGGTAAAATAGATTAGGTCTATCAAATCCAATTATGGATTCAATAGGGTTTTTAAGACCTAAAAGTTTTTTGATTTCTTTTACAATCAATTTTGTTGCTGTAGCTGTATAAGCAGCCACTACAGGTCTATTAGTCAAAGAATTTATAAATCTGGGAATTTCGGTATATGATGGTCTAAAATCATGCCCCCATTGGCTAATACAATGTGCCTCATCTATTGCAATCATTGAAATTTTAATATCTCTAACTAAATTCATAAATGAATATGAAGGTAGTCTTTCTGGTGCTATATATATTATTTTATATTTACCTTCTCGAATTTCTTGCAGTCTATAGTTAAGTTCATTATCGTCCAATGTACTATTTATAAAAGTACCAGGGATGCCCATTTCATTTAAGGAGTCTACCTGGTCTTTCATTAAGGATATTAAAGGGGATACTACTAAGGTAATCCCATCTAGCAATATGGCAGGTAGTTGATAGCATAGAGATTTGCCACCACCTGTAGGCATGATTCCTAAGACATCCCTTCCATCTAATACTCCTTTAACTAATTTTTCTTGCCCTTCTTTAAATTTGTCATATCCAAAATAGCTTTTCAAAGCATTATATGCATCCAACAAATCACTTCCTATTCGTATTCTATTAGTTGCTATTCACAGTACTTTAAATTGTGTAAAATCGAAAAATGATAAAAATACACACTCACGGTTTCGGAGATGAATAATTCTATAGCTCATTCCAGACAAAAATCCTACATCTTTCAATTCCCTTAGTGGTCTATCTTTAGGGACATGAAAGCTGCTTAACGGATTTTTATCTTCCATTCACTAAGAATTATAGTCACTCCTGCAAATGTTCCCTTAGGATTTTTATCATTTTTCTTTATCTGCTGTGATTAACTGTGAATAGTAACTTCTATTATGGGTTATCATGTTGTTAAATCAATTTTTATTGGGCTTCCAATGACAATTTCATCCCTATTTACAATGGAATCATAAGCTAGTATTTCAACTCCATTTTCACTGGCTAACTTAACAGCTTCTGAAAAATTTTTATCCATTTCCCAATTTAATCTAAAGATTTCAGGTCCTTTCATCTGAATGAGAAAGAATATTGTTCCTCTATAACCTTGTTTTACCGCCTCAATCATTTCTAGCACATGCTTAGCTCCTCTTTCAGTAGGGGCATCTGGGAACCTGGCAATTCCATTTTCTTCGAGAGTTACTCCCTTAACTTCTATAAATCCTTTTTCCTTAGCTGTTTCATAATAGATATCAAATCTTGAATTACCATATTTTGATTCTCTTCTTATATGAGTAAAATCTTGATAGCTTTGTATTTTTCCCTCCTTTAAAGCATCAAACACAACAGCGTTCGGAACTTGAGAATCCATGTTTATCAACAAATCATCTTTAAATACCGCTATTAGTGAATACTTTGTTTTTCTTTTAGGATTATTAGAACAGTCTTCTAAGATTATTTTATTTCCTGGAATTAACAATTCCCTGCATCGTCCAGTATTTTTTACGTGTACAGTCTCTTTCTTACCATCTATTGAAACTTGAGCTATAAACCTGTTTGGTCTTTTAATAAATATTCCTTCTTTTATTTTTATATAATTCATTTTAACTCCTTAGCAAATATATTCTCCTGTCATTTATTGTATCATATGGTATGATTATATTTAAGGAGTGTTTAATATGTATAAAGAAAAACTTAAATCAATAATAGAAAATAGCAACAATATAGTATTTTTTGGAGGGGCTGGGGTTTCTACAGAAAGTGGTATACCTGATTTTAGATCATCAGAGGGTATATATTCAAAAAGAATAGACCAAAAAATTTCACCGGAAGAAATAATTAGCCATAGTTTTTTTAAGAGGAATACTGAAGAATTTTTTAAATTTTATAAGGAAAATATGATTTATACAGATGTTAAGCCTAATACCGCTCACATCGTATTGGCTGAACTAGAAAGGGAAGGTAAATTAAAAGCAATAGTTACTCAAAATATTGATGGACTGCATCAGATGGCAGGATCCAAAAACGTACTTGAACTACATGGTTCTATACATAGGAACTATTGTGAAAATTGTGGTAAAAAATATAGCTTGGATTATATAATAAACTCTGATGGAGTACCTAGATGTACAGAATGTAATGGAATCGTGAGGCCAGATGTTGTTCTATATGAAGAATCTCTTGATATGGAAGTGCTTGAAAGAGCTGTAGACTTTATCCAAAAGGCAGATGTACTAATTGTAGGAGGAACTTCTCTAGTAGTATATCCTGCAGCGGGGTTAATAAGATATTATGGTGGTGATAAGCTGATATTAATCAATAAATCAGAAACCCCATATGATAACAGAGCGTTGCTGACATTTAATGATAGTATCGGTAAGGTTTTAGGGTACCTTAAGGATTGATAAGGAGGGTCTACAACCCTCCTTTAAACATTACGAATATATTTTATCAATTTTTGCTGCTAATATAAAATCATTTTCATGAAGACCTTTTATTTTATAGGTTGTAAGACGAATCCTTACCCATCCCCATGAAAGAGTTATTTCAGGATGATGTCCTTCGGACTCAGCTAGATTGCCTACCTTGTTAGTAAAATCTAGGCCTTCTTTAAAGTCTTTAAATTTGAATGTTTTTTCGATTACTTTATTGTCTAATACCTTCTAACCTTCTTTTAACCCTTTTAGAAAAATCTTTATAAAATCTTCATCCAAAGGATCGGCTCCTATACTACATGGAACACATTTTTTATTGGTTAAATCCTCCATAATCATACCTCCATTCAATGTATTAATACCCATAAAGTCCTAATGTAAATAATATTTTTTACAATGTATTTAGTTATGATATAATCATTATGTTAAGTAAAGAGAGGGTAAAAATTGGTGGACTAGTAATCAGAAGTGCAAAGGAACTATAGTTATAAGATGGAGGGACTTAATGAAAGTATATATTACTAGACATGGTACTACAGAATGGAATATTAAAAGAATACTCCAGGGATGGGGAGATTCGAATTTGACTGAGGATGGCATAATGAGGGCAATAAAATTAGGAGAAAAATTGCAGAATGTAAAGTTTGACATGATATATTCAAGTCCTCAAAATAGAGCTTTGGAGACTGCAAAATTGATACGAGGTAACAGAAATATTAAAATAGAAACAACTGTCAATATTAGAGAACTTGGTTTTGGCATTTGGGAAGGAATGTGTATAGACGATATAGCTAATAAATATCCTGAAGAGTTTTCTATTTACAATAATGACCCAGTAAGATTTGTTCCCATGAAAGGGGAATCCTATGAGGAGTTATTCAAGAGGATTAATATCTTTATAGATGAAATAAAATCTAAGAAATATGAAAATATATTAGTAGTTACTCATGGAGTAACTATTAAGGCATTGATAGCAAATATAAAAGGACTACCACTGGAGGAATTTTCAAAACTTCCTGTTTATACTGGTACAGCGCTGAATATCGTTGAATTGAAAGAAGACAAAATGGAATTTATTGTAGAAAATGATGTATCTCATTTGGATATACAGGAATTTGATTTATATAGGTGGTAATAGGAGTATAATATGAGATTAAAGAGAGACTTTTATGATAGAAATACAATACTGGTAGCTAGAGATTTATTGGGTAAAATTATAGTACATAAGACTGATTCAAGTATCTATAAAGGCATAATAGTTGAAACAGAAGCTTATATAAATTCTAAGGATGAAGGTGCACATTTCAATAAGGGCTTGACAGAAAGGACAAGGATTATTGACGAACCCGGCGGGCATATATATATTTATAATATATATGGAATGTATCAGCTGTTCAATATAGTTACAGAAAAAAAGGGAGTCCACGGGGCAGTATTGCTAAGAGCTTTAGAGCCAATTTCTGACATTGAAGAAATGTATAAAAATAGGTATAATCGGGAATATAATGCTCCATCAAAGAGGGAAATTATAAATATGACTAATGGTCCTGCAAAGTTAGTCATGGCTATGGGTTTGTCTAAAGAAAAATTCTATGGGTCTGATTTAGTTAATGATGATAGAATCTGGGTAGAAGATGCTGCTCAAAAGATCAATGCTGAGGATATTGTTAGAAGCAAGAGAATAAATATAGACTATGCTACCTTTGGAAAGGACTATCTTTTGAGATTTTTTATTAAGGACAATAAATTTGTATCCAAATAGACAGAAAGGAACCATCTATATATGAACTATAAAATCAAACAAAAACAAAAGAAAAATATCTTTAGGGAAATGTTTGAATGGATTATAACTATTGCTATGGCAGTTGTAGTATCATTGTTTATAGTATCTAATATTGTCTCAATGACTACAATTAAAGAGCAATCAATGGAGCCGACACTTCAGGAAAACAATAGGGTTGTTGTAAATAAGATAGGATATCAATTTAATGAACCAAAAAGAGGAGATATCATTATCTTAAATAAAGTTAGTTTAGAAAAAGGTATATTTAAAAATATGTTAAATGAAGGTAAAGATATTTTAGATGGTATAAAATATCGTTTTACAGGTAATATTGAGAAGAATAATCTTATAAAAAGAGTCATAGGTGTATATGGTGATCTTATTGACATACAGGACGGTAAGTTGTATATAAACGGTAAGGTTCAAGAAGAAGAGTATATTAAGGAACCTACTATTGCAGGCTCTATGCTAAAATTCCCAGTTGAGGTTCCTAAGGATAAGGTGTTTGTACTTGGAGATAATAGAGGTAATAGCATGGATAGTAGGGATTTAGGTTTTATAGATATTTCGCAAATAAAAGGAAAGGCTTTTTATAGGATATTTCCTTTCAGCAGTTTTGGAAAGATAAAGTAAATAATTTGTACAAACTATCATATTCTACCCCTTTAATTACTACAATATAAAGAGAAAATTAAAGGGGTGTTTTTATGGATAGGTTATTAAATACTAGATTGATTATCTGGATAATTATTGTAGTCTCTATATTGTTTATAATATACGGAGTTATAGTCAAAATAAATAATAGATCAAGAATTCAACAATCAATAGAGCTAACATATTTTCCAAAAAAAAATATGACAAAAATATTTAAGAACGCTACAGAGAATGCCAGCTTTACTCATATTGTAGATAAAATTGCTAATGGAAAGATTCAACTAAAACAGGTAGATTTATTGACAAGGACTGTGCTTGTATATGATGTTACAGGTGATTCAATCAGACTTGTATATACAGAGGAAGTAGGAAATGATGGATTTGAGAAGGATTATATCTCGAATTTGGTTCCTAATAGGGAAGACACCATATTAAAGTCTCCAGTTGAGGCAGGAACTAAATGGATGGATGATGATGGAGGCCAATATGAGATTATAAAAACCAAAGCATTAGTTGAAACCAATGCAGGAGACTTTGAGACAGTTGTGGTTAGATATACTAACAAGGATTTCACAGTAAAGGAATATTATGCTCAAGATATCGGTTTGGTAAAGATAGTAGTCAATAACTATGGTGAATTCTTATTGGAGCAAATAACATACTAATTTCAATGATTTTCCTCTATTACGATATGCTACAATCAAAATAGTATATATGAGGTACCTTTTCAATGGTTTCCATTTTTAGAGCAAATTTTTCCTTAGGTCGTGTCACATATGTTTGAATTCTCTAGATGCCCAAATAGCTTGAATTTAAAATATTTCTTTAAATAATATTATTTTCATGATATAATCAATTGGTGTAAATAATGTGACTATTGGAAATAATAAGTTATTGTAAAACTGTATAAAAAGGTTTTAAGAATCTTTTAAATATAATGCTAGTTAAGGGGGAAATGAAGGATGAAAGCGTATTCAGCTGACAAAATCAGAAATGTAGCTTTACTAGGACACAGTAGTAGTGGAAAAACAACTTTAACAGAAGCGGTTTTATTTGCATTAGGAATTACCAATAGGCAAGGGAAAGTATCAGACGGAAATACAATGTCTGACTTTGATAAAGAAGAAATAGCTAGAAAAGTATCCATTGGAACATCAGTTATACCTGTTGAATGGAATAACATAAAGTTCAATTTATTAGATACACCAGGATATTTTGATTTTATTGGTGAAATGTATGGTGCTAAAAGAGCCAGTGAAGGATCTGTTCTATTAGTTGATGCTTCCTCTGGTATTGAGGTTGGAACTGAAAAGTCATGGAGAAACTTGGAGAAATATAAGACTCCAAGAATTATTTTCTTGAATAAAATGGACAAAGAAAATATTGATTTCGACAAAGTACTCGAAGACTTAAAAGCTAAATTTGGAGAAAAAATAATACCATTTGCATTGCCGATAGGAGTATCTGATAAGTTTAATGGGTTTACGAACGTTTTAGAGGGCAAATCCTATGAGTACAATGGAAATGTAAGAAAGGAAATACCTGTACCTAATGAGCATGAAGGTTTAGTTGAGGAAATAATAGAAAATATCAATGAAAAGGTTGCTGAAACAGATGAAGAACTAATGGAGAAATATTTTGGAGGGGAACCTTTTACTGCTGAAGAATTGGAAAAAGGAATTAGACTTTCAATTGAAAGTGGTGATTTGACACCTCTATTAGTTGGTTCATGTGAAAAAACTATAGGGGCAGATTTCCTATTAGAAGTTATTGGTAAATATATGCCTTCTCCATTAGATATTGGTTCATATAAAGGATTAGATGATAATGATGATCCTGTAGAGAGAAAGGTAGACGTTAAAGAACCTTTTTCTGCTGTTGTATTCAAGACAATAGTAGACCCATTTGTCGGAAAGATATCTCTATTCAAGGTTTTATCAGGGAAAATTACAAAGGATATGGAGCTATACAATTCAACCAAGGATAAGGCTGAAAAATTAGGAGGGTTATTCTATTTAAGAGGTAGAAATCAGATTGAAACATCAGAAATCGTAGCTGGTGATATAGGTGCTACTTCTAAGCTTAACTATACTCAAACAGGGGATACACTTTGCAATAAAAATAATCAAACTATATATGACAAGATTGAATATCCTAAACCAACATTATACTTAGCAGTTGAAGCAAAAAATAAAGGCGATGAAGAAAAGATTGGTTTATCTTTAAATAAATTGACAGATGAGGATCCATCATTTACAGTTGAAAGAAACTCGGAGACAAAACAGCTTTTAATTGGTGGTCAGGGGAATATGCAGCTTACTGTTATAACAGATAAACTAAAAAACAACTTTGGTGTAGAAGTAAAGTTAGTCAATCCAAAGATTGCATATAGAGAAACAATTAAAGCTACATCATCTGTACAAGGCAAGCATAAGAAACAATCAGGTGGAGCAGGCCAATATGGTGATGTCTACATGAGATTTGAACCATGTGAGGAACCATTTGTATTTGCTGAAGAAATATTTGGAGGGGCCGTTCCAAGAAACTTTTGGCCTGCAGTTGAAAAAGGTATAAGGGAATCTTTAGAGCATGGGGTGCTTGCAGGATATCCAGTAGTAAACATTAAGGCAACATTGTTTGATGGTTCTTACCATGATGTTGACTCCAATGAAATGTCATTTAAGCTTGCAGCAATACTTGCTTTCAAGAAGGGTATGGAAGCGGCTAAGCCAGTATTACTAGAGCCAATAGTAAAGGTTGAAGTATCAATCCCAGACGATTATATGGGTGATGTCATGGGAGATATGAACAAACGTAGAGGTAGAATTTTAGGTATGGAACAACAGGACGATGGAACCCAAAAGATTATAGCAGAAGCTCCACATGCGGAAATGTTCCAATATGCTATAGACTTGAGAGCTATGACTCAGGCAAGGGGAAACTTCAATATGGAATTTGTAAGATATGAAGAAGTTCCAAGTATGATTGCAGATAAAATAATTGCAGGAGCCAAGGCAGAAAAAGAAAACAATTAATAGATGATTAAAAAAAAGCTCAACAAAAGGTTGGGCTTTTTTTACCAAAAAACTTTATTTATTTCGTAAATAATGATATATTATAAGTAGATATATATGTAAGCTATCAAAACGATAAAGGCAAACTTAGGGAAACTTAAGGACGCAAAACTACAGGGCCTGAAATGGCAGCCAGTTTCCGAAAGGAGAGTTTACGTGATTAGAAAGGCAATCAGTATTATTTTTATGTTTGTTTTTTTTAGTGTAAGCATTGGACAAGCTTATGCTGGTTCTTTATATAACATTTCCGTATTAAATAACAATGAGATTAAAGTTGAGAGTACAAGATATGGAAGTGACATGAGAGTTATGGTTGAAAAGGGTAATGACAAATATTATTATAACCTCAATAATTCAGCAGAAGAGATACCAGCACAACTTGGTAAAGGTATATATTTAGTTAAAATATTAGAAAATACAAGTGAAAATAAATATAAGGTAGTTTATAAATCTCATGTCGATATGAATAGCAATTCAATTGATGTATTTCTTTCATCTAGTCAGCCTGTATATTGGGAAAATAAAACTAAGCTCACTGAGCTTGCTGACCAATTGACAAGAAGTTGTAAAACTGATAAAGAAAAAATTGAAGCGGTTTACGATTATATTGTAAATAATATAAAATATGATTTTTTAAAAACAAATTATATTTCAGATGATTATGTCCCTGATATAGAAGCTGTAATTGAAAGTAAAAAAGGTATATGCTATGATTATGCTGCTCTGTTTGCGGGTATATTAAGATCAGAAGGTATTTATACTAAATTAGTGAAGGGTTATAAAAATGATATGAATGCATATCATGCGTGGAATGAAGTGCTGTTAGAGGGTGAATGGGTTTTAATAGATACTACTTATGATGCAGCCCTTAGCGTTTTAAATAATCAGAGTATGATAAAAGCATTTAGTGAATACAATAAAATTAGAGAATATTGAAATAGGCTGAGAAATCAGCTTAATTTTAGTAAAGAAGGACAAAGAAAGTCAAAGTCAAAGGAGCGATATAATGTCCGGATTGAGCAATTTAATAGAAAAGTTCATTATTAGTTTATTAGAGGAGGCAAATGGCAGTGTAGAAATTCAACGAAATGAATTAGCAGAGTATTTTGATTGTGCACCTTCGCAAATTAATTATGTTCTATCTACACGATTTACACCATATAAGGGGTATTATATAGAGAGTAGAAGAGGCGGTGGTGGGTATATTAAAATTGTAAAGGTTAGCTTCGATGAGAATGAGGATATTAATGATATCATAGTAAATACTATAGGGGATTCTATTACAAAAAACAAGGCTTTTGATATTGTAGATAGCTTGAGAGATGAAGATATTGTTACTGATAGAGAATCCAATATTATAAAAGCAGCTATTAGTGACAGTGCAATAAACTGCGATAATAGTCTTAGAAATGTTTTAAGAGCAGATATATTAAAAAATATTTTGTTAATACTTGTTATGTAGGGGGGATATTATGTTGTGTGATATTTGTAAAAAAAGAAATGCAAGTTTACATTATACAAAGATTATCAATGGAAAAATAGAAGAGAAACATTTATGTGAAATATGTGCTTTCGAAAATCAAGATTTCGACATTTATAAACCATTTTCAATTCATAAATTGTTTTCAGGTCTCTTTGATAATTCCAAGATTGATGAAGATACAGAAGTTGATGACATTACCTGTTCTAACTGTGGTTTAACCTTAAGCACATTTCAAAAGACGGGTAAATTGGGATGCGCCAAATGCTACGATGAGTTTTCACAATATATAAAACCTATTATAAATGGAATTCATGGACATTACCATCATAGAGGCAAGGCTCCAAATAGAATTGGACCTGATATTTTGCTGGAAAAGGAAGTTGATGAATTGTCCATGAAGCTAGAAGAGGCAGTAAAAGCAGAAGAGTTTGAACAGGCTGCAGTACTAAGAGATGAAATAAAGAGAATGAAGGAAAAGCTTCAAATGAATAGGGAGTGATATTGTGGCTAGACCGTTAGAAAACACTTCAAAGGATCAAGATGTAGCTGTTAGCACTAGAATTAGAGTAGCTAGAAATTTAAACGAATATAAATTTCCTCTATATATGAGCATTGAAGAATCTGATAAGCTTACAGATTCTATATTAATTACCATGAAGGAAACTTTTAATGACTCAAATTATAGATTTTACCGTATAAGGGATTTAACACAAAATGAAAGGCTTATGTATATAGAACAACATTTGATAAGTCCAGGACTTATCCAGAAGATGGATAAAAGTAGTTTTTTAATAAGAGATGATGAAAAAGCAACAATTATGATAAATGAAGAAGATCACCTAAGAATTCAGACTCTTTTACCTGGGTTGAATTTAGATGAGGCTTGGCTATCGTGCTCAGATATAGATGACAAGCTGGAGTCAAAACTAAATTTTGCATATCATAAGGAACTGGGATATTTAACCTCGTGTCCTACCAACGTAGGAACAGGGTTAAGGGCATCTGTAATGGTTCATTTGCCGTGTCTTACTATGACTGGGAATGCAAATTCCTTATTTGAAGCACTAAGAAAAATAGGGTTAACAGTCAGAGGGATTTATGGGGAAGGTTCAGAAGCCATAGGAAATTTATATCAGATTTCAAATCAGATTACATTAGGTGAGACAGAAGAAGAAATAATAAATAAATTAAATAAGCTTATTTCTCAGGTAGTAACTAAGGAAAGAAATACACGAAAATTTCTACAGAATAAAAAAGGTATTGAGGTGGAAGATAAGGTATTTAGATCATATGGTATATTGTGTAATAGTAGGCTAATATCTTCTAAGGAGGCAATGAAGCACTTATCCAATGTAAAATTAGCATATGATATGGGTTATATAACAGATACAAAATTGGAAGGTATTCTAAAATTGATGGTAGATATCATGCCAGCAAATTTACAGAACATAGTAAATAAAGAAGCGGAAAAAGAAGAGAGAGATAAAGTAAGAGCTAAACTAATTAGAGATTATTTATCAGGTATGGAGGTATAATGTATGGCAATGTTTGGAAGATTTACTGAAAGAGCTCAAAGAGCAATACTATTGGCTCAGGAAGAGGCAAAAGCATTAAAGCATAATTATGTAGGCACTGAGCATATATTGCTGGGAATTATTGCAGAAGGTCAGGGCGTTGGGGCACTGGCTTTGAAAGAATTTGGTATTGGTATAGACAATGCAAGAAAGGAAGTCATAAAAGCTATAGGACAAGGAACTCAAGAATCTGAGCTTTTGGGATTTACGCCTAGAACTAAGAGAATATTTGAATTAAGTTTTCTGGAAGCTAGAAATCTAGGTCATAATTACGTAGGTACTGAGCATTTGTTGTTGGGTCTATTAGCAGAAGGAGAAGGAGTTGCTTCGGCTGTTTTACTAAGACTTGGAGTAAATGTGGAGAAATTGGCTGAAAGAGTTATAGAAATGGTAACAAGTTCATCATCAAAAACGGGAGGTAGTTATGAGTCAGAAAAAAAAGGGTCTCCTAATTTAGAAAAATATAGCATAGATTTAAATAAGTTGGCAATGGAGGGGAAAATTGACCCTGTTATAGGTAGACAGAAGGAAATAGAAAGAGTTATTCAAATTCTTAGCAGAAGAACAAAAAACAATCCTGTATTGATTGGGGAACCAGGTGTTGGTAAAACTGCAATAGCAGAAGGTCTTGCCCAAAAGATAATCGAAGGAAAGATTCCTGAGATAATAAAGGATAAAAGAATAGTAACTCTAGATTTGCCTGGAATGCTTGCCGGAGCTAAATATAGAGGTGAATTTGAAGAAAGACTAAAGTCTGTTATGAATGAATTAAAGGATGCAGGAGATGTTATCCTTTTTATAGATGAACTTCATACAATAGTCGGTGCAGGAGCAGCTGAGGGTGCAATAGATGCTTCAAATATTTTAAAGCCTTCTTTAGCGAGAGGTGAGCTTCAAATTGTAGGAGCTACAACCATAGATGAATATAGAAAGAATATTGAGAAGGATGCAGCATTAGAAAGAAGATTGCAGCCAATAATGGTTGAAGAGCCTACAGTAGATGATACAATAAAGATATTGCAGGGTTTGAGAGATAAATATGAGGCACATCATAAGGTTAAAATTACAGATGAAGCACTTGAAGCTGCGGCTGAGCTTTCAAGCCGATATATTAATGATAGATTTTTACCGGATAAAGCTATAGACCTTATAGATGAAGCAGCATCAAAGATTAGGGTAAATGCATATGTTCAGCCTTCTGAGCTTAAGAGTCTTGAAGAAAAGCTGGAGGAATTACAGCAAGAGAAGGAAGAGGCTATAAACACTCAAAATTATGAAAAGGCAGCAAGCATAAGGGATCAGGAAAGAAAAATTAAAGAAGATATTTCAAACAATAAGATGAAATGGGAAAAGGAAAGACATTCATCCAATATGGTAGTTGGTTATGATGAAATTGCAGACATAGTATCAGACTGGACTGGTGTGCCTGTTAGCAGAATGACAACAGAAGAGAGTGAAAGACTTCTGAATTTAGAAAATTTACTTCACCAAAAGGTCATAGGACAGGATCAGGCAGTAGATGCAGTTGCAAATGCCGTTAGAAGAGCAAGGGTTGGATTGAAGGATCCAAACAAGCCTATTGGAAGCTTTATCTTTGTAGGACCGACAGGTGTTGGAAAGACATATCTGGCAAAGTCTCTTGCAGATGCCATGTTTGGCGATGAAGATGCAATGATAAGAATCGATATGAGTGAATATATGGAAAAGCACTCTATATCAAGATTGATTGGTTCTCCTCCTGGATATGTAGGATATGATGAAGGCGGCCAATTAACGGAAGCTATTAGAAGAAAACCATATTCAGTAATTTTATTTGATGAGATAGAGAAGGCACACCCTGATATTTTCAATATGCTTTTACAAATCTTGGATGATGGTAGATTAACGGATTCTAAAGGGAAAACTGTAGATTTTAAAAATACAGTCATTATAATGACCTCCAATGTAGGTGCAACTTCTATAAAGAAGCAATCAGTATTAGGATTTGCAGTAGCTTCGGAAGAAAAGAAGGAAGAATATGAAAGAATGAAGGAAACTATAACAGAGGAATTGAAACGTACTTTCCGTCCCGAATTTTTAAATAGACTTGATGATGTTATAGTATTCCATTCCTTGAAAGAAGAACAAGTGAAAGAAATTGTTGATATAATGATTTCCGATTTGGAGAAGAGACTTGCTAAAATGGATGTTAAAGTAAAAGTTACGGAAAATACAAAACAGCATATAGCAAAACAAGGCTTTGACCCTTTGTTTGGTGCAAGACCTTTAGAACGTACAATCAGGAAGATGATAGAAGATCAGTTGGCAGAAGAAATTCTGAGGGGAAAAGTTTCAAAGGATGAAGATATAGTTATTGACTATTTAGATGATAAATTAACATTCAGTAAAAGCCTGTAGAAATACAGGCTTTTTAAAGGGGGTATTTTATGAAAAAGGGAATTATATATAAATGCAGTGAATGTGGATATGAGATGGCAGGATATATGGGAAAATGTCCTGAATGCAATGCTTGGGGAACTATGAATGAAAAAGTTGTTTTAAAAAATGATAATAAGACAGATTCAAAAACTGCCTCTAAAATAATAGTTTCTAAAAGACTTCAAGATGTCATTTCGACTAATAGCGACCGAATTGTAACAAATCTTAAGGAATTTAACAGAGTTATGGGTGGAGGTATAGTAAAGGATTCTGTATCAATACTAGCTGCAAGACCAGGCGCAGGAAAATCTACATTGCTATTGCAGGTATCGAATCAGCTGGCTATGATGGGATATAAGGTTTTATATGCTTCTGGTGAGGAATCCGAATCACAAATTAAATCTAGGGCTGACAGAATATTGAAGGAAATTAGTCCGAATCTATGGGTTGTTTCTGATAACAGTATGGATAATATAATTAAGAATACTGAGGTAATTGATCCGGATTTTATCATTATTGATAGTATCCAGACGTTCACTTTGAATGCATTCCCCGGTTCAAGGGCGGGTTCTCCAACTCAGACTATGGAATGTGCCTACGAGCTTGTAAAGATAGCCAAAAATCCTGAAAGACCTCGTGCTGTGTTTATAATCGGACAGATGACAAAAGAGGATGAAATAGCTGGAGTGAGGTCATTGGAACATCTAGTGGATACTGTTTTAATAATTGAAGGTGATAGTTCAGAGGAGCTTCGAAGCCTGCTTGCTACTAAAAACAGATATGGCTCTACTGGAGAATTAGGCTTCTTTAATATGAGCGAGGAAGGTATGCAATCTATTGACAACCCTTCTGAATATTTCATGACCAAAAGAGAAAACAGCAATGTTTCCGGAAGTTCTTTAACTGTAGTTCGTGAAGGGACAAGGCCTATTATATTGGAGATAGAGTCACTTGTGTCAGCCTCTTTTACTCCTTATCCCTCAAGAATAGGAGAATCGATGAAGAGAGAACAGTTAAATACACTTATATCAATTTTGGAGCAAAGGGGAGGCATCAATCTCTTTGATAAGAATGTAGTTATTAAAACAACAGGTGGAATCAGGCTTAAGGAACAGTCGTCAAATTTAGCTGTTATTATGAGCATAGTATCCTCTGTATATCAGAGAGGAATTCCTAACGATTTTGTATTCATATCTGATGTCGGATTGACAGGTGAACTGAAAAAGGTTCCTTCATTGGAGTCTAGATTAAGAGAAGTTGATAGAATGGGATTTAAAAGAGCATATATTTCCGCTGGATATGAAAAGGAATTTAAAACGGATAACTTGGAGATAGTGAAATTAAAAGTATTAAAAGATGTAATAAGCCATGTGTTCAATTAAAAAGCTAAGAGGTTTTCCTATGGGAAACATATTTTTAAACTAATTTGAAGTTCACATATCAAATGTCGAATAGTATGAAAAGAGGTGATGTGCTTTATGCTAATGATATACTTATCTATGCTTGATACAGAGGAAGATAAAGATATATTTATGCAGCTTCATGATGAATATAGCCAAGTAATGTATAAAAAAGCATATGCCATACTAAAAGATTCTTCATTAGCGGAGGATGCTGTGCAGGAGAGCTTTATACGAATTTTAAAAAATTTTGATAAAATTATTAAAAAAAGAAGAAAAAAACTATTACTCTTTTATTAGTAATGATACTAATAGGTGCCTCTATTGTGCCTGCTTTAGCAGATACAATTGTAGGAAAGGATTTGTATGACTTAGAAGCATTACCTACATAAGAAATAGGTATTGACTATAGTGATGCTGAGATTGAAGATGTTTTTAAGTCAATGAATAAACTAGAATCAGATAAGGCTATAGATAAATTAATGGAGATGCTGAACTCTGATGAGATTAGAGATGAACTAATATCTACTCTCAATAATCATAAGACCATATTAAGTAGAAAAGATATACTGAATAATGTCGTAGATGAGTTAAGAGTATCTGGTATTTTGAAAAAAATCAGGATATAGATTTCTCAAAACTTATGATATTTGTCGTTGATGTAAGCTGGAGCTATGCAGATGTAAAATAAACTCAAGAAGAAATATCCCAAATAAAGTAGGATGAGGACAAAAAATCCAGTAAATATCATAAATTTACTGGATTTAATAATTTTTAAAGGTTTACATATTAAGGCTTCATTACCAAATGAAGGTTTGTATTTGTATTGGTCTCCCCCCTTAGCTGTTATTTCAGACTATATATTCCTAGGGTTTTGATTCTATCATATTCCTTATTGATAGATTCCTCTAAATCAATATCTAAGGTATTGCAGAGAGAAGCTAAATAAAATAAATAGGAGCCAATTTCTTCTTCTAAAATATCTCTGCAGCTGTTGCATAAATTACCATGAATATGAGACTCAGCTTTTTCAAACATATTTTCAAAGGATTCTTCTCCGAAATTTTGCTTTTTAGCATCTATTGATATACAGCCACATAGAGTAACTGATTTGGCGACAGCACGATTTATTCTAGCGTTGTATTCATCTAACTTTGTCATTATATCTAAAACACTCTTATGTCTAATTAAGACTTGAGAAACTTGGTTTTGAAAATTTCCGCAAATAACATCATTGACGTTGACTTCTTTCTTACTGTCCATAATTTCCTCCCTAATATTATTTATCTAATAACCATATTATACTTTTACGGACAAGTTGTTGTCAAATATTTCTAACAATTATTTTTGTTACACTTTTTCATGTTTACTATATTGACAACCATGATGGTACGTGATAAAATGTAAACTTTACATATCTTCCAAATTATTGTATAATATTATTGTACTTGTAAAAAAGTATAATAAAAGGGAGGTTATCTGATGTTTTGCATAGGTGATAGAATTGTTTATCCAATGCATGGTGCAGGGATAATTGAAGATATTGAAGAAGTTGAAATATTGGGTGAAAAGAGAAAATATTTCATAATTAAGATGCCCATAGGAGACATGAAGGTTATGGTTCCTGTGGATTCTGCTGAGGAAGTTGGAGTTAGACAGATTGTAGATAGAGTAGATATGGAAAAGGTTATAAGGATACTTAGAGGACATAGATCATCAATGCCTCAGAATTGGAACAGAAGATATAGAGCAAACATGGATAGGATAAAATCAGGGGACGTATTTGAACTTGCAGCAGTAGTGAGAAATCTTATGATGCTAGATAATGAAAAAGGACTATCTACAGGCGAGAGAAAAATGCTTAATGGAGCCAAACAGATGTTGGTTTCAGAGATGGTTCTTGTTTGTGATATGCACATTGATGAATCTGAAAAATTGATAAAAGATGCGGTAGAATATGAAGAGGAAGTAGAATAAATAGAAAAAATGTTTAAATCTTAAATCATATATGTTATATTATTTAATATTATGGAAATAAATATAACTGGGGGTGATATAATGATATATAAAGTGCTTAAAATATTTATTACAGCACTTGGTATCTTTTTGGGATATGGGATTGTGTCTATGCTTAAAACATTTGAGGTCTTAAAAATCCCTTTGAAAGGATGGCCCGAATTAATTATAAGCATTGGTTTTTCTTTAGTAACTGGAATTATATTTTATTTATTATCTTCTAAAATAATTGAAAAAGGGAAAAAATTGACTAGTGTTATTGAAAATGAACTTCAAAAAATTCCTGCTATTGAAATAACACTAAGTACAATTGGTTTGATCTTTGGATTAATAATCTCTTATTTATTAAGTCAACCATTATTAACCATACCATATTTTGGTGTATTTGCTTCAATTATCGTATATGCTTTATTTGGTTATTTAGGAATAAAAATACCACATAAAAAAGGTGATGATTTAGCAAATGTGATAAGCAATATTGGATCCTTAAAGAAATCAGGAAAAGATAAAATAAAAGTAAATTATAAGTCCTGTCCCAAAATACTTGATACAAGTGTAATTATTGATGGAAGAATTGCAGATATTTGTAAAACCGGATTTATTGAAGGACCATTAGTTATTCCGACATTTGTTTTGGAAGAACTTCAACACATAGCAGACTCTTCAGATGGCTTAAAAAGAAATAGAGGACGTAGAGGATTGGATATATTAAATAAGATACAAAAGGAATTATCTGTTGAAATTATTATTCATGAAAAGAAATTTGAAGATATTCAAGAAGTTGACTCTAAGCTACTTAAACTGACTCAACAATTGAAAGGTAAAATTATAACTAATGATTATAATCTCAATAAGGTTGCTGAGGTACAAAATATTGATGTATTAAATATTAATGAGCTTGCAAATGCAGTTAAACCTGTAGTGTTGCCTGGCGAAGAAATGATAGTTCAGGTAGTGCGTGATGGTAAAGAATCTGGCCAAGGGTTGGCATATTTGGACGATGGTACGATGATAGTAGTAGAATCTGGACGTAAATTTATTGGTGAGACAATAGATGTATTGGTTACCAGCGTATTGCAGACATCTGCCGGTAGAATGATATTTGCTAAACCAAAAACACTTGTTGATAAAGCAGTATAGACCCTTGTGGGTCTTCTTTTTTATAACAAACAACTTAATTCTTCACATTTTTATAGGTTATGCTATAATATAAGTCGAGGTGAAATTAATGTACGATAACTACTTTGTGTCTGTTATAGTAGCAGCTGCAGGGATGAGCAATAGAATGGGCAGTAAAATCAATAAGCAATTTATAGCAATTGGCAATAAGCCAATTCTAGCACATACATTGGAGAAATTTGAGAAGTGTAAATATATCGATGAAATTATTGTAGTATCAAAAGAAGAAGAGGTTGAGTACTGTAGAAAAGAGATTATAAAGAAATATGGATTTAAAAAGGTAACAAATATAGTTAGAGGCGGGAAGGAAAGACAGGATTCAGTATATAATGGTATATTGGCTCTAAATGAAAGTACTGATATTGTACTGACACATGATGGTGCAAGACCATTTGTGAGAGTAGAGTCCATTGAGGCTGGTATAAGAGGGGTTATTGAATATGGTGCTTGTGTCATTGGAGTACCAGTTAAGGACACAATGAAGGTCATAGATTCTCTAAATGTTGTCCATCATACTCCTAAGAGAGATTTATTGTGGGCAGCTCAGACACCACAATGTTTCTGGATAGATTTGCTTAAAAAGGGCTATGAAATGGCTAGTGATGAAGGAATAATAGGTACTGATGACAGTTCTTTAGTGGAAAAAATTGGTTATCCTATAAAGATGATAATGGGAAGCTATGACAATATAAAAATAACAACACCTGAAGATTTAATAATCGCTGACTCGTTTGTTAAGGATAAAGATGATATCCTATCTCGTGAAGAAATATTTTATAAAGGAGTATTTAAATGAGAGTAGGTTTTGGATATGACGTTCACCAACTGGTAGAAGATAGGAAGCTGATATTGGGTGGAGTTGAAATACCCTATAAAATGGGATTGTTAGGTCATTCCGATGCAGATGTATTGGTTCATGCAATTATGGATAGTATATTAGGGGCATTGGCTTTAGGGGATATTGGTAAGCACTTCCCGGATACTGACATGGAGTACAAGAACATTGATAGTATGATTCTACTAGGTAGGGTTTACAATATAATGAAAGATAAGGGTTATGAAATAGGAAATCTTGATGCTACTGTAGTGGCTCAGGCTCCAAAGCTTGCTCCTTATATAGATCAAATGAGAGAAAATATATGCAAGGTATTAAACACTGAAATAGAAAATATCAGTGTAAAAGCAACTACTACTGAGTGGTTAGGATTTGAAGGCAGAGAAGAAGGAATTTCATCCTCAAGTGTATGCTTGCTTAAAAAAGTAATTGACAACAATTATTCTCTTTAGTAATATGAGAAATATCAGGTTGAGATAGGAAGTAGTACTTAAAAATGGTCATAGAGAGGAAGTCAAATGGTGGAATGCTTCTGTCCTACTTTTTAACGAACCAGTCCTAGAGTTTTTAGATGGAAATAACAGTACATTTAAACGGTGGTTCCGTTATAGCCTTTGAGTGAACCAATATGGTTTATTGGAGTGGTACCGCGGAACTAAACCTTTCGTCTCTTATTTTGAGATGAAAGGTTTTATTTATATTTTATGAGTTAACTCGATTTGTTGAGTGCTTTTCTTGTGACCTAACCTGACAGAATAATAACTGCAGGAAGTCATCCTGAGCTTTGCGAAGGATCTCGGGTTTAAATTGTGAATTGTGAATTGTGAACTGTGAATTGTGAACTGTGAACTGTGAACTGTGAATTGTGAACTGTGAATTGATATCAAGGAGTGTGATTTTATGAAAATGTCAAAGATGTATATGCCAACTTTAAGAGAAGTACCTGCTGAGGCTGAGATTCCAAGTCATCAGTTGCTACTAAGGGCTGGTATGATGCGAAAGTTGGTAAGTGGGGTATATACTTATCTTCCGTTGGGTTATAAAGTAATTAGAAAAGTAGAGCAAATTTGTAGAGAAGAAATGGATGCTGCTGGTTCTCAGGAATTTTTGTTGTCGGCATTGCAACCAAAAGAATTATGGGAAGCTTCAGGAAGATGGGAGAATTTTGGACCTGAGATGTGGAAGGTTATCGACAGAAATGAAAGGGAGTTTTGCCTAGGACCAACACATGAGGAATATTTCACTTCAGTTATTAAGGATGAAATAAAATCCTATAAACAATTGCCATTAAATATCTATCAGATTCAAACTAAGTATAGAGATGAAAAAAGACCAAGATTTGGACTTATGAGAGGCAGAGAATTCATAATGAAGGATGCCTATAGCTTTGATGTTGATGAAGAAGGGTTGAAAAAGTCATATCAGGTAATGTGGGATGCTTATGATAAGATATTTACAAGATTGAAATTAAGATACAAGGTAGTTCAGGGAGACACAGGAGCAATGGGCGGGAAAGTTTCTCACGAATTTACTGCAATGAGTGAAGTTGGTGAGGGACTAATTGCATATTGTGACCATTGCGATTATGCTGCTACAGACGAAAAAGCAGAAGTGGTATATAGAGTTGAAGAAAATTCTTTAGAAATGTTGGAAATGGAAAAGGTTCATACTCCAGATGTAAAAACCATAGAAGAGCTGAATGAGTTTTTGAGTATGGAAAAATCAGAATTTGGTAAAGCATTAGTATATATGGCTGCTGGTAAACCTGTTGTTGCTATAATCCCTGGAGATAGAGAGTTAAACGAGGTCAAACTTGCAAATTATCTAGGAATTGGAGGTCATGAGCTGGAATTAGCAGATGAGTCAGTAATAAAAGACATTACAGGAGCTAATAAAGGTTTTACAGGTCCAGTTGGGCTAAGTAAAAAAGCTAGACTGTTAGTAGACTCTAGAATTACAAAGATGAAGAACATAGTTGTCGGTGGAAATGAGACAGACTACCATCTAAAGAATGTGAACTATGGAAGAGATTTTAATGGGGAAATTGTAGATGATTTGTTGTTAGTAATGGAAGGAGATATTTGTCCTAAGTGCGATGCATCTCTAAAAATGGATAGAGGAATTGAAGTAGGAAATATATTTCAACTTGGTACAAAATATAGTGATAGCTTGGGTGCTAAGTTCTTAGATGAAAATGGCAAAGAGAAATCATTTGTTATGGGAAGCTATGGCGTAGGAGTTACTAGAAGTGTTGCAGCAATAGTTGAGCAATATCATGATGACAATGGAATTATTTGGCCATTGGTTGTAGCTCCATATCATGTAATCATTACAATAGTTAATATTAAGAACGAAGAACAAATATCATTAGGTGAAAAGTTATATAATGAATTAACAAAGCAAGGTTATGAGGTATTACTTGATGATAGAAATGAAAGAGTAGGGGTTAAATTCAAGGATAGGGACCTAATCGGAATACCAATAAGAGTAACAGTTGGTAAATTAGCAGGAGAGAATATAGTAGAATACTCCTTAAGAAGTTCAGATGATAAGACTGAGATTAATGCTGATACTGTGAAAGATTTAGTGTTAGATGAATTTGTAAAAGCAGGGTTTAAATAAACCAGCTAAGAACTGAGAGTTAAGAGCTAAGAACTAAGAACTAAGAGTTAAGAACTAAGAACTAAGAGTTAAGAGCTAAGAGTTAAGAACTAAGAGTGAAGAATGTCTGCTTTAATTGTAGCAAACCCGAGATCCTTCGGAGGTTAGGTTAATTTTGTCCGTCTCAGGATGACTGTTTCGTTATTCTAAACAAGGTGAAGAATCTGGGGTTTTGTCATGCTGAGCAACGCGAAGCATCTTGAGTTTATAATTGTGAACTGTGAATTGTGAATTGTAAATCGTGAACTGGTATAATATAATATATGGTAAATAACGGAGGTGTATTTTTTTGAGTGACATAAGAGTAAGATTTGCACCTAGTCCTACGGGCTACTTGCATATTGGAGGACTAAGGACAGCGCTATATAATTATCTTTATGCAAAACATAATAATGGGAAGTTCATTTTAAGAATAGAGGATACGGATCAAACTAGATTTGTTGAAGGTGCTATTGAAAATTTAATTCAATCCTTAAAATGGGCTGGTGTTGAATATGATGAAGGTGTATTTGTGGAGGATCATAAGGTTGTACAAAAGGGCGAATATGGACCATATATTCAGTCACAAAGACTAGATATCTACAAAAAATATGTTGAAGAATTAATTGAAAATGGTCATGCCTATTATTGTTTTTGCTCTAAGGAAAGGCTTGATGCAGTACGTGATGAGCAGAAAGTAAAGGGTCTTGTACCTAAATATGATGGTTTTTGCAGAAATATACCGTTAGAAGAAGCAAAACAAAGAGTTGCTAATGGAGAAGAGCATGTAGTAAGACTTAAGTTGCCTCATGATATGGATATTAAATTTCATGATCTTGTTAGGGGAGATATAGTCATAAATACAAATGATATAGACGATCAGGTATTGTTGAAGTCAGACGGATTCCCTACTTATCATATGGCTGTTGTAGTTGACGATCATTTGATGAAAATTACCCATATAGTAAGAGGAGAAGAATGGTTACCTTCTACTCCAAAGCATATATTTCTTTATGAAGCTTTTGGTTGGGAAAAACCAGAATATGTACATTTACCGACAGTACTCAATAAAGATAGAAAGAAATTATCGAAGCGTCAGGGTGATGTTTCAGTAGAGGATTTTAAGGCTAGTGGATATTTGCCAGGTGGATTGATTAATTACCTTGCTTTGGTAGGGTGGAGTCCTGATGACAATGAAGAAATCTTGTCCTTAGATGAAATGGTCGAAAAATTTAGCTTTGACAGGGTTTCAAAAACAGGCGGTATATTTGACAAGGATAAATTAGACTGGGTCAACGGGCACTATATAAGGTCTTCATCTGTTGAAAGAATTACCGAACTCGCTATACCTTATTTAATTGAAGCGAATTATATTGATGAAAAATTTGCTGTAGAAAATAAGGAATGGCTATATTTGTTAATAGATACTGTTAAGGAAAGCATATCTACTATAAAGGAAATAGTTGAAAAGGTTGAATTTATTTTCGATGATGAGATAGAAGTGGTAGATGAAGGTGCGAAGGAGTTACTAAAAGGTGATCAGGTTCCTGCGTTAATGGCTGCAATAGTAGAAGAATTAAATAATGTGGATGAAATAGATATGGAAAATGCAAAAACTTTTATGAAGACCATTCAAAAAGCTACTGGAATAAAAGGAAAGAATCTTTTTATGCCAACTAGGGTTGCTATTACTGGTAGTGAACATGGACCGGAATTAGTTAATATAATTTATTTATTAGGAAAAGATAAACTGATTAAAAGAATTAGCAAAATATTAAATAATTAAGTGTCCTATTGAAAGATATAAAAATATAATGTAAAATAACAATAAAAGTAAACCTTTGAACTGAACCTAATGAATAGGGTAGGTTGAAGTCGTCTCTATTTTTTTAGAGGCGATTTTTTATAGTACATATAATTTACATTGAATATTGACGTATAATTGTGAACTGCGAATTTGTTGTGTGCTCAACAGTGATATTTGACCAAAGGTATCGATTGAAATATATTAGAAAGGATTGATCAAGGTGAAATTATATAACTCATTGACAAGAAGAAAGGAAGAGTTTATACCAATTACAAAAGGCAAGGTAACTATGTACAATTGCGGACCTACAGTTTATAATTTTATACATGTTGGAAATGCCAGACCATTGGTAATATTTGATACTCTCAGAAGATTTTTTATATATAAAGGCTATGATGTTAAATTTGTAGTAAATTTTACTGATATTGATGATAAATTAATAAACAAAGCAAATGACGAAGGAACTACGGTAAAAAGTATTGCTGAAAGGTATATAAAAGAATTTATAACTGATGCAAAGGGATTGAATCTATATGAATATGACACTTTGAATCCAAAGGCTACAGACTATATATCTCAAATGATTGAATTTATAAGCGGACTTGAAAAGAAGGGTGCCGCCTATAACGTAAACGGCAATGTTTACTTTAGTATTGAAAGAGCAGAAGACTATGGGAAGCTTTCTAAAAAGAATATAGATGATTTAATAAGTGGTGCAAGAGTAGATGTTAGTGATGAAAAAAGAAATCCTATGGACTTTGCTCTATGGAAAAGAGAAAAGGAAGGAGAACCATCTTGGGATAGCCCATGGGGAAAGGGTAGGCCAGGTTGGCATATAGAATGTTCAGTAATGGCAAAGACATTGTTGGGTGAAACAATAGATATACACTCGGGTGGAGAGGATTTACAATTTCCACATCACGAAAATGAGATAGCCCAGTCGGAAACCTTAAATGAGAAGCCATTTGCAAATTACTGGCTTCATAATGGAATGATTACTGTTGACAATCAAAAAATGTCAAAGTCCTTGGGAAACTTTTTTACAATTAGGGAAGTAAGCAAGGAATATGATTTAGAGGTACTAAGATTTTTCTTGTTATCAGCTCACTATAGGTCTCCTATCAACTTTAGCAGGGATGTCATGAATCAAAATAAAAATGGGTTGGAAAGATTATATAACTGCAAAAAGAACCTTGAATTTTTGCTAAAGAAAGCAGAAGAGAGAGAATTAAATGAAGAGGAAAAAACCTTAATAAAAGAAGTTGATAAATTTAAGGATAGTTTTGTTTCAAGTATGGAGGATGATATAAATACTGCAGATGCTGTTTCTGCTTTATTCGAATTAACAAAATTTGCAAATAGTAAATTAAATGACTTTATAAGTAAGAATCTAATAGAATATACCTATAATACAATGATTGAGCTTGCAAAAGTTTTAGGTATTTTAAGCAAGAATGACGAAATGTTAGAAGATGAAATAAATGAACTCATAGAAAAGAGAACTGAGGCAAGAAAGAATAAGAATTTCAAATTGGCAGATGAAATCAGAGATAATTTAAAAGAAAAGGGTATTATACTTGAAGATACAACAAGTGGAGTTAAGTGGAAAAGGATTTGAATATGAAAAATATAAATGTTTTTAGAAGTGCCAACTCAAAATTAAGTGGAGAAGACATTATGATGCTTTCTCCACTACAGCTTGCGTATATAGGTGATGCTGTATATGAATTATTGATAAGAACCTATGTGCTTAATAAGAGTTTAAATGTAAATGAGCTACATAAAAATACGACCAAATATGTACGAGCTAAGGCTCAGGCTGATGCTATACATGGTATTGAGGAATTATTAACAGAAGAGGAATTGGGTTATGTGAAGAAAGGCCGCAATACAAAGACAAATTCCTCTCCAAAGAATTCAGAGCTTATTGATTATAAATATGCTACGGGTTTTGAATGCTTGTTAGGGTATTTATATCTTACAAATCAAGATGAAAGAATACGTGAAGTATTTAATTACATTATAGGACTAGAAATTTGAAAGTGGGGATAATATGCTAAAAGTAGAACTACTTAGATATACGCCAGATGGGGAAAGCTTAGTGGCTTCAGCTGCAAAACTGTGTTATTCACCTGTTGGAATTAGTGAAATTGAAGAAGGATTAACTGAAGATAGAATAAATTCATTTTTAAACCATCTGATGGATATGGGCCATGAAAGTCCAATAGAGCATGTTAGTTTTACATTTGGAGTAGAAGGTGTATCCAGAACACTAACTCATCAGCTTGTCAGACACAGAATAGCAAGCTATTCTCAGCAGTCGCAGAGATATGTAAGGCTAAGTCAATTTGAATATATAGTACCGCCTCATATAGAAAAAAACGAAGGAGCTAAAAAGCTTTTTGTAAGGGCAATGGAACAAGATCAAAAGTATTATGATGAAATATCGTCTCTTTTATTTGAAGAGCATTATAATAGATATATTTCTGAGGGCTTGAGTGAAAAGAACGCTAAACAGAAGGCTGAAAAGGAAGCTATTGAGGATGCTAGGTATATTTTCCCTAATGCATGTGAAACTAAAATAGTATTTACTATGAATACCAGATCGTTGTTGAATTTCTTTAGATTGAGATGCTGTAACAGGGCTCAATGGGAAATAAGAGAGTTGGCAATTCAGATGTTAATGGAAGTTAAAAAGGTTTATCCCATATTATTTAAAAATGCAGGCCCAGGCTGTATAAGTGGCCCGTGTCCTGAAGGAAAGATGACATGTGGGAAAATAGTGGAGGTTAGAGAGAAATTTAGGGAAATTTAAGTAGATAATTCACAATTCACAATTTAGAATAAGACAAAAAAACAAAAAGAACCATCCCCAATGTTCACAGGATGTCAATCTGAGCGTAAGTGAAGAATCTCGGTTTTAATCTTTTAATTGTGAACTCTGAACTGTGAACTATGAATTGTGAATTGAAGAGAGGATTGAGTAAATGAACGAGCAATATGTAGTTGGGAGAAATCCTGTTTTGGAATTGCTGAAATCTGACAGGCAAATAGATAAATTATATATTTTAAAGGGTGATCTTCACGGCTCCATCAATAAAATCCTTGGTATGGCTAAAGACAAGAATATAATAGTTCAAGAGGTGGACAAGAAGAAACTTGACTCAATGGCTGGAGGCAATGCTCATCAGGGCGTGGTGGCACTGGTAACTGGCTTTGAATATTCGACATTAGATGATATCCTTAAGCTTGCAAAGAGCAAAGAAGAATCTCCTTTTGTAGTCATTCTCGACGGAATAGAGGATACCCATAATATGGGAGCTATTATCCGTACAGCGGAAAGTGCAGGAGTACATGGAATTGTTATTCCAAAGAGAAGATCTGCCATGGTGAACCAAACTGTCTACAAAGCTTCTGCAGGAGCTGTAGAGCATATGCTGATATCAAATGTGACTAATATTTCTTCTACAATTGAAGAATTAAAGAAACAGGGATTGTGGGTGTATGGAGCTGATATGGATGGAGAAGAATATTATTTTAGTTCATCTCTTAAAGGACCTATAGCATTAGTCATTGGTAATGAAGGAAAGGGAATCTCTAGGCTAGTAAAGGAAAAATGTGATGTTTTAATAAAAATACCTATGATGGGTAAGGTTTCATCATTAAACGCATCTGCTGCGGCGTCAATACTAATATACGAAGTGGTCAGACAGAATTATGAAGATAAAAAATAGACCCAAGGAATATTTATTTGTAGATGGATATAATATTATTAATTCTTGGGAGGGATTAAAAGAAAAATCGAGTTATAGCCTTGAAGAAGCAAGAATAGAGCTTCTTGAGATATTGTCTGAGTACCAGCATTATTCAGGGATTATAATTATTGTTGTTTTCGATGCACATTTGGTAAAAGGCAATTCCGGAGGACAGGAAGTCTATAAAGGAGTTAGAACCGTATACACTAAAGAAGATGAAACTGCCGACAATTTTATAGAAAAAACCCTTAATGATGTTGGAAGAGTAAAAAGGATTCGAGTAGCTACCTCCGACTGGATGGAGCAGCAAATTATTTTGTCCAGAGGAGGTACAAGGATATCTGCAAGGGAGCTTGAAGTAGAAATTATTAATGCAAAAAAGGCTATAAAAAGAAAAAGAAAAGATGTTAATCAAAAAAACAATTTACAGCTTACGAGCCTTGATGAAGAAGCATTAATTAAGTTAAGGGATTGGAATGAATCCAGTGAATAACCTTGACTTAAAATGCTAGATTATTTATAATGATGCTAGGATATTTCATTCACTAAGGTGGATGTTATTGTTGGGTTGGGGGGAAACTTGATGGTTTTTGGATTGCATGAAAATTTTGATACACAAAATTTTAAAACCATGGATGATGAGGTTGTAGTTGAACTTGCCAAGTCCGATAATCCTAGAGCTTTGGAATATATAATTTCTAAATACAAAAGCTTTGTACGCACAAAAGCAAGAGCATATTTCCTAGTAGGAGCCGATAACGATGATATCGTACAGGAGGGTATGATTGGACTCTATAAAGCAATACGGGATTATGATAAGGGAAAACTCACTTCCTTTAGATCTTTTGCAGAAATTTGTATTACTAGGCAGATTATTACTGCTATTAAATCAGCAACAAGGCAAAAACATATTCCTTTAAACTTTTATGTATCACTAAATAAACCTGTTTATGAAGAAGAATCTGAAAGAACACTTGAGGATATGATTTCAGGCAACAAGGCAACAGATCCAATGGAGCTTTTCATAGGTAGGGAAGATATGGATATAATGGAAAGTAAAATAGGTGAAATACTAAGTGAATTGGAAATGGAAGTTTTAATGTCTTATATAGATGGAAAAACTTATCAGGAAATTGCTGAGGATTTAAATAGGGATGTAAAAAGCATTGATAATGCGTTACAAAGGGTAAAAAGGAAGCTGGAAAGGTATTTGACTAAAAACGATTCTAACTGTTGACAGGAGAGTTGTTTAATAGTAAAATATCTTACTGTAAGCCCACGTAGCTCAGCAGGTAGAGCACTTGCATGGTAAGCAAGAGGTCACCGGTTCAAGTCCGGTCGCGGGCTCCATACATACAATCTATAAGGAACACCCGGTAGAGTTTACTAGCGATTAATATATTTAAGGAGGAGAAAAACAGATGTCAAAACAAAAATATGATAGAAGTAAACCACACGTAAATATTGG
>ENA-UOOK01000596-UOOK01000596.1-fermentation-metagenome-genome-assembly--contig:-NODE-596-length-48032-cov-13.838402_pt1 | contig 48032 bp, 42 predicted proteins | sample MGYA00245777_ERZ724023 | MGnify/ENA primary metagenome ERZ724023 (study PRJEB28704, sample SAMN03018312) | fermentation metagenome | biome: anthropogenic terrestrial biome; feature: soil; material...
AAGTGATGCGAAGTATACAAAGTAAGAATCTGAACCTTTGCCAACAAGAAGCTTATCGGCGAAGCCATCCTTTCGTAGGGAACGTGGCTTGTCCCGTTCCGGCGAAAGCCATCTTTACGTAGTGAACGTGGCTCGTCCCGTTCCGGCGAAAGCCATCTTTCCGTAGGGCGAGATGTCTGTACCGGCGAAGCCGTGTATTGGAAGTGTCGAAAATTCCATTTACAAGAGTGTTTCCCACCTCCAATCCGCCGATGTGTGTGGTCATTGTGAATGGCGGATTGAGGGGGAGCAACATTGCCGTCACACCAATCTCACAACCCCCTCAATCTCGCCCTACGAATTTTCACGGGACGGCGTGGCAGCCGTCCCCTACACGTACAGCTGGGGCTCTGCTCCAGCCGCTGTCATCGTTGGGAAAATCTTGGGATATCTCCTGAAACGCTCAGAAGATCGGTACGATCGCACGATCATTGCTCTGCTTATTAACCATTTTCTAATACCGATTTGCTACACTTCAATTGGAACATTTGTTGCAACATATTACATGTTGCTAAGAATAGAAATTAGAGGAAACAAACACAATGATGCGTTTTGATAAATTTTCAGAAAGAGCGCAAGATGCCGCCGCCCGGGCAGCGGAGATTATCCAGCGTTATGGGCATAATCAGATCGATTCTGAACATATCCTGCTGGCGCTGATTGAGCAGCCCCAGGGTTTTGTTACACAAATCATCGAGGCGATGAATGTCGTTCCTGGTGATATCGTCGATCGGCTCGATACCATCCTGCGCACCACGCCCAAGGCAAACATTTTTGGCGGTCCTTCAGGGCAAGTTTTCCTGACTCCCCGCGTAAAAATGGTCGTGGATATGGCTAAGACCGAAGCCAATCGCCTTGGTGACGAATTCATATCCACCGAACACCTTTTCCTGGCGATATTGGCTGAGAAAAACACCCAGCTTGCCCGCATGCTGGAGGAATTCGGTTTCAACCGGGTCAGCGTTTTGGAGGTTATCCAGGAACTGCGCGGGGGTCCCCGCGCTACCCAGCGCGGAAAATTCGAAGGTCGCTATAAGACCCTCGAAAAATATTCGCACAATCTTACACAGGCTGCGCGTGAAGGAAAACTTGATCCGGTCTACGGACGTGAGCTCGAAATCGTTCGCCTGATCCAGATCCTCAGCCGGCGCAGAAAGAACAATCCGGTACTGATCGGTGGGGCAGGGGTTGGCAAGACCGCTATTGTCGAGGGACTTGCCCAAAAAATTGCCAACGACGATGTCCCTGAGATACTGGCGGACAAATTGGTCTATTCCCTCGACCTGGGTGCTATGGTCGCTGGCACGCGCTTCAGGGGTGAATTCGAAGAACGACTAAAAACCTCGATTGAAGAAATCCAGGAATCTGCCGGAGAAGTGATTTTGTTCATTGATGAACTACATAACGTGGTCGGAGCAGGAGCCGCACAGGGTTCGATGGATGCTTCCAACATGCTCAAACCTGCCCTTGCACGGGGTGATTTGCAGTGTATTGGAGCGACCACAATTGACGAATATCACAAGCATATTGAAAAAGATGCTGCCCTCGAGCGCCGGTTTGCTCCAATTTACGTCGAAGAACCTACCATCGAAGATACTGTCAGCATGCTCAGAAGTCTGCGCGACCGCTATGAGGCTCACCACAAGGTAAAACTGTCGGACGAAGCGCTCGAAGCCGCAGCCAACCTTTCGGCACGCTATATGACCGGGCGCAAGCTGCCTGATAAGGCAATCGATTTGATGGATGAAGCCGCCGCGAAATTGCGCGTAGCTTTATATTCTTTGCCCGATGACCTAAAACAGGACCGCAAGGAAATCGATCGGCTCCTGGCGGAGGAAGAAAAAGCCAGCCTCGACCGCGAGTACGAGCACGCAGTCAAGCTCAAGGCTGAAAGGTTAAGACTGGAAGAGTCATTCCAGGAAAAGCAGACCAGGTGGGAAGAGGAAAACAAGCTCGACGACGTTGTCGATGCCGATGATATTGCCGAGGTGATCAACCAATGGACCGGTATTCCGGTGACCCAGCTGCTCGAGTCAGAAACCCAAAAACTCCTCGAGATGGAAGACCGCCTTCACGACCGCATTATCGGGCAGGATGAAGCGATCAACGCGATCTCAGATGCCATCCGCCGGGCTCGCTCGGGTCTCAAAGACCCCAACCGTCCAATTGGTTCGTTTATCTTTATCGGACCTTCCGGTGTTGGTAAGACCGAACTGGCAAAAGCGCTGGCAGAATTTTTGTTTGATGACGAAGACGCAATCGTTCGTCTCGACATGAGCGAGTACCGCGAACAGCATACCGCCTCGCGTCTGTTTGGCGCGCCTCCTGGATACGTTGGCTACGAAGAAGGCGGGCAGCTCACCGAAGCCGTACGCCGCAGACCATATCGTGTCGTCTTGTTTGATGAAATCGAAAAAGCCCATCCTGAAGTCTGGAATGCGCTTCTGCAAATCCTTGATGACGGTCGCCTGACCGACGGTCAGGGCAGAGTGGTCGATTTTAAGAACACCGTCCTGATCATGACCAGTAACCTGGGTACCGAATTCGTTCGCAAGGGCGGAGCGTTGGGCTTTTTGGCTGAAGATGACGATTCTGACGAAGTAAAAGCCTCCCAGGAGAAAATTGAGAAAGCGCTCAAAGAAGCTTTCAGACCAGAATTTCTAAATCGCATCGACGACATCATCACTTTCGCCCCACTTTCAAAGGACGATGTGACCAAAATTGTCGATTTGCAGGTCAAGGAGATCAAAGACCGTGTCATGGAATACGGTGTCGAAATTGTTATCGACGAAAGCGCCCGCGAATGGCTGGCTGACCAGGGCTATGATCCCCTGTTTGGCGCCAGACCGCTAAAGCGTGCCTTGCAAAAGTATGTTGAGAGTAAGCTTGCCATCAAACTGCTGGAAGGTGAGTTTACATCGGGCGACCTTGTTCGCGTTATCAAAAATCCTGATATGGCAGAATTGTCCTTTGTTGCTGAACATAAGGAACCTATTGTTGTAGAAATCGAAGAAAACCAGGCATAAGACGCTGGTCTGGCTTTATGCCGGCGAAGATGGCGAAAGCCAACTTCGCCCGGCAGCCAGGGCTCGCTGTTCAACGTGAAGGCAGGGCTGAGGAAATAGCAAAAATATGACCACAACTAACGAGAGCCTGATCCAGCTGTTGAGAGAAAGCGCCCTCTTCAGCGCGATGGAGGATATTGATCTTCCAGTTATCGCTGAAGTCATGGTGGCTGTAGAACTGCCGGCTGGGGAGGTTCTCTTTGTTACCGATGAGGAACGTGACGGCTTGTTTATCGTTGAGGCTGGCAAATTAATCGGTCGGGAGGCGCAGAAGGGAGCCGAATTACCCTATCAGCGCGGAGATCTGATCGGTCTCGGAAGCTCTGCTTACCCACATACCTGGCAGGAAGATGTCCAGGCACTGTCGGATTCGCAGCTCTGGTTTATCCCCAATGAACAGCTCGCTTCGCTCTGCGATCAGAGCCAGCCGTTCCAGGAGACGCTGACTGTCCTGGCAAGCAGCCAGAATTTGATCCGCACAATCCCCAAACCCTGGCTCGAAGCTGACGAAAAAGTCAGTCTGATTACCAGGAAACATCCGGTATTCCTGCTGTTTGGAGCGATACCCCCCATCGTGGTTTTTTTGTTGATCCTGTTGGGATTGTATTATCTGCAGGCAGTTTACCCAATAGCAGCCCTGTTTGGAATGCTGGCAGCTTTTTTCTTTTGTGCCATTTGGCTGGCATGGAATGTCCACAACTGGTCCAACGATTTTTACCTGATTACCTCCAAACGGATGGTCTGGGTTGAAAAAGTTTCCGGGTTTTACGACAGCCGGCAGGAAGCTCCCCTCGGAACCCTGATTTCCGTCGGAGTCCATACCACCCAACCTGGGGCTATCCTCGGTTATTCTGATGTAATCGTGCGAACGTTTATCGGTGATATCCGCTTCGAACGTGTCGCACATGCGAAGACGATTGGCAAGCTGATCGAAAGCTATTGGGCTAAAAGTAAACACATTGATCTCGAGCTGGACGCCAGGGCAATTCGCAGGGCTCTGCGTCAAAAATTTGGCAAAGCCCCCGAAGAAGTCAGTGCCAAAGAACTTGAACACGAGTATGGGATTGAAAATGAGCTTCCTCAGCAGGAGATGGGCTTCTTTCAGTGGTTATTCAGTGATTTTATGAAGGTTCGCTATGAGGGCGCGGGCGTGGTTACTTATCGTAAGCACTGGTTGATCCTGGTGCAGAAAAACTTGCTGCCTTTGCTTGGTCTGTTGCTGACGGCTGCTCTGATGATCGCGGTGGTCACACGCAATATCACTGGGATCGACTACAAAATGGCACTAACCCTGGGTTCATTTCTGCTGTTTGTTTTCGCCGCGACCATGTTCTACCAATATGTCGACTGGCGCAATGATATCTTTCAACTGACACCCAACCAGGTAATTGATCTCGACAGAAAACCCTTCGGTCAGGAATCGCGCCGGGCTGCCCCACTCGAAAACATCCTCAGCATTGAGTACGAGCGCAGGGGTATCATCCCCATGCTGTTCAATTTTGGCACAGTCTATATCACAGTGGGCAACAGTCAGCTTACCTTTAACGATGTCTGGCATCCATCTGATGTTCAGCGGGATATCTTTGCCCGCATGGGTACAAACATCCAGGATAAAGAACACCGTCAGACCATCCAGGAGCGAGAGCGCATCGCGCAGTGGTTCAAGGTTTTTCAGGAAGAAACCCAGGCTGGTCTGCTCAGCCAGGATATCACTTTTCCTTTGAATCCTCCTCCCGCATAAGGTACAATACATCAGAATTAGGAGCAAGAATGGCTATTTTAGATATTGTCACTTTTCCTGATCCTTCTTTGCGTATTAAGGCAAAGCCGGTCAGGAAATTTGATAAAGAATTACAAACACTGATTGATGATATGTTCGAAACCATGCGCAACGAACCGGGTGTTGGGCTGGCTGCGCCCCAGATTGGGCAATCGCTGCAGCTCGCCGTGATTGAATATGCGGAAGAGCCGGAAAATGAAGACGCGCCGGCTCCCAAACCAAAACGATATGTGCTGGTCAACCCGGAAATCGTCCAACGCTCAGAGGATATGGTCGAAGCAATGGAAGGTTGTCTGTCCGTTCCCGGCTTGATCGGTCTGGTCGATCGACACGAAGCGATTACAGTCAAAGCCTTAACCCGCCATGGCAAGCCCCAGAAAATCAAGGTGGAAGGTTGGATGGCACGAATTTTCCAGCATGAAATGGATCATTTAAACGGCGTGTTGTATATCGACCGTGCCTCCGAGATCTACGAACCCGTCACCGAGGAAGCTATTGAGTCAGAGGATTAATGCATCTGACGCATTTGTCCCTGACCAATTTTCGCATCTTTTCCCGTTTGGAACTTGATTTTCCCAAACGGGTTATTTTGTTTCATGGATCAAACGCACAGGGGAAAACCACCGTCCTGGAGGCGGTTGCTTTTTTAGCACTTTTCACTTCCTTCAGCGCCTCATCAGATCGGCAGATGATCAACTTTAACCTGCCTGAATCTGACCCTGTCAGGGTGGGTCGGATAGTCGCCGATTTTCAACGGGGAAACAAAAAGCAACACCTCGAAACCCGCTTGATCCTGGAACAAAACGGAGGCGACGGAAATCTGCGGCTGCGTAAGGAAGCTCTGTTAAACGGAGTTTCCAGGCGTTTTAGTGAATTATATGGTCAGTTTAATGCGGTCAGTTTTTTGCCCCAGATGTCGAAAATAATCGAGGGAGGTCCTTCTGAGAGACGGCGCTACCTTGACGAAGTGCTTTGCCAGGTCGAGCCGGGCTATTCCCGCCACCTGATACGCTACAACCAGGCAGCCACACGTCGAAACGCGCTTTTGAAACAATTGGCGGAATACGGAGGCAACCCCAACCAGCTGGAACCCTGGGATGTGATGCTCTCGGAACATGGCGCCTTTTTGATCGCAGGCAGAATAAAACTGATCAACCAACTCGAAACACTCGCCCAGCAAAGCCATCACAATCTGACCGGAGGAAAAGAGGTTTTTCGCATCGATTATCAGCCTGCTTTTGACCCATTTGTCGCAGAAAACGGTCAGCTTGGTCTGCCTGTGCATAACCTGGCTGACAGAAGCCCGATCGAGCTGCCCGAAATCCAGAAAAGTTTCCAAACTGGGCTCGAGAAGCGCCACAGGTATGACATCCAGCGCGGCTCTACAAGCATTGGTCCCCACCGGGATGAAATGCGATTGCTCACCAACCAGGTTGACCTGAGTAATTACGGTTCCAGGGGGCAGACCCGTACAGCTTTGCTTTCACTCAAGTTTGCCGAGGTGCACCTGATGCACGCCCGTACCGGCGAGTGGCCTGTTTTGCTGCTGGATGAGGTCATGGCAGAATTGGACCCGTTGCGCAGGCATGCTCTGATGAGTTTACTCGATACGGTAGAGCAGGCTTTCGTAACCACGACCGATCTGGACATGTTCGACCCGGATTTTCTGGGCAACCACGAGATCTGGAAAGTACACCAGGGCATCGTCTCGGAAGCGTAAGCGATGAAAACACCCCAACATCGTCTTTGGGCAGCCAGGTTGTTAATTGTCACGGTCCTGACGATTAACCTGCTGTGCGCGTTTGAGTTTATTCTCAGACCGTCAGTTTACCAGGGGTCTTACGAGCTTGACGGTGAGGTTGGCAAAGCTGTCATCATCGGTTTTGGAATCCTTTTTCTGATGTGGCAGGTGCCGTATTTCTTTGCCCTGGCAAATCCGGTGAAGCACAAGGTTTCGCTGATATCAGCTGTAATCATGCAGGCGATTGGGTTGATCGGTGAAAGCCTGCTGCTGCATACGATCCCGGATGAACATGCACTCTTGCGCGGTTCTGTAATCAGATTTATCATTTTTGATGGCGCAGGGCTGGTGTTGTTATTTGTTGCTCTTTATTTGGTAAGGCTGATGCCCAGCCCAACGACACAGGAGTAGCAGGGTCGGGTTCTCGCGAAGCTGCCTCTCGTGGCTGCGCCGACCATCAGGACAAAAGAAAAGACAAACTGGTTTTCTGCGAAAAGGAGTCTTTATGAAATTTTCGGATTTAGTACGCGCAAATCGCAGCTATCGACGCTTCGATCAATACCAACGCATTCCTCACGAAACCCTGGTTGACCTGGTGAAACTGGCTCGTTTATCTCCCAGTCCCTCAAACCTACAGGGTCTTAAATTCTGGTTGGTCAGCGATGAAGCTGAATGTGAACAAGTTTTTAGAAACCTCAAGTTTGCCGGCTATCTCAAAACCTGGTCTGGACCGCAGGAGGGCGAAAAGCCGAGCGGATACATCATTATTCTCGGCGATACAGAAATTAAGCCCACATTCGAGATCGATGCAGGTATCGTCGCGCAGACGATGCTCTTGGGCGCGTCAGAAGCTGGCTATGGAGGCTGTATGCTCAAAGCCTTCCGTCGTGACGGTCTGCAAGAGATAAGAAACCTCCCTAACAACCTCGAAATAGTGCTTGTAATCGCCTTGGGAAAACCGGCAGAGATAAGTGTGGTGGAAGATTTTGACCCTGAAAAAGGTATCGAGTACTATCGCGATCAAGAGGGCGTCCATCACGTGCCAAAACGCGGTTTGGACGAATTGATTATCGAATAATTTTTTCTGCGGTCAGCTGGAAGGCTATCTCGCGATCTGCTAACCTGCCGGATTTATTCTCCAGGGGTGGCAATTTGGGTGTTATGGCTTGATTCCGTCGGGGTTGGCGTGTCTGTCGGAGTGATCCGGTTTGAATCTGTTGGGGTTGCCGTAAATGTTGGCGTAGGTGTAATCGTGTTGGTCGCTGTCGGCGTGAGGGTATTTGTTGAAGTTGGCGTGGGGGTGTGCGTGTGCGTTGGGGTTAGGGTATAGGTTGGCGTCGGTGGTTGGGTAAGCGTTGGCGTCGGCGTGGGAATGCCGACCAACACAACCAGTTCCGGACCAAATAAAACGTTGGTGTCAGATTGGATCTGCCATACCCCCTGGTGTAGTCCCTGGTAACTTGGTGCGATCAAGCTAAGAGAAAGATCAAAAGTTTCACCAGGTTGAATATCCCGCAAGTTCGTAGGAGATGTGCCCGCCATCCGCGTTCCTCTGATGTAAACCAGGTTGTAGCCTTTCCACGGGCAAGTACCGTTGTTTTGAATGCGCCAGGTCTTGGTGAAGTCTTGCCCGGGTATCAGGAGGGACCCTGGAGGAAATGTGACATCTTGCAGCAAAATGGCAGAGAGTGTACATTGTTCGCTGGTCGGGGTCATCGCGCTTGTTGCAGTTGCAGTCGCGGACGCCAGCGGCGTTGGTGTGGGGGTAAACACAGGTTCTGACAGCTCCTGTACCAAAACGGCAACCTGACTACTCACAGAGTTTTTGCCACTTTCGTCAAAAAGGGTCACTGTGATAATCATCGCTCCTTGCTGGGTTGGTATCCAGGGCTGCTCAATTACCACAGCGCTGGCGGGGTGGTTTTCACGAAGGTCCAGGCGGATCGGCAGATCGTTAACCGAAAGCTCCAGCTTTGACCATTTCGTACCAAATGGGAAAGCCGACCGAACGATCACTTCTTTGTTCAGAGCCAAAACCTGTCCGACAGTTGGATCCAGGATTTCTACTTGCAAGTCAGTTGCGGATGAACCGCGGTTGCAGCCAAACAAAATTCCCACTCCAACGAGGGCTGCGATGAGAAAGCCAGGGGAAATCCACTTTTTCATGATCATTTTTCTCTGTTAATCTGACTTGAATCACCCACAAAAAGTTCCCTCAGGTCAGCCGGTAAGCCGTATTCTGTCATGGGTGCGCATCTATCTTGGCTGATTGTCACCAACCAGCTCGTGCGGTCTACCCGGAGATCAAATGAACCGAGCCGGTTCTCTCTCCTGCTTGACCTTGCACCGGATGGGGGTTGCCTGTCCATCGCTGTTGCCAGCGATGCCGGTGGTCTCTTACACCACCTTTTCACCCTTACTCTTGCGAGCGGTATGTCTCTGTGGCCCGATCCGAAAGCTTGCGCCCTCCCAGGGGTTACCTGGCATCCTGCTCTGTGGTGTACGGACTTTCCTCACTGTTAAGCGCGCGCACCTGGCTGACCTGAGCAATATGATGATACCATTAAGATGTAGGTGAATTGTTAATTATCTACTCTTGACCTTTGCCATTGCGATCAAACGTGGCGACAGGGGAGATATCGGGTAGCGGAGCAGGCGATGACGATTTTTATTGAAAAATCGGAGATTGCGAAAATGTTCGATGAAATTCTGGACAAATGCTAAAATTAGTGTAAAATAGTCGTTTGGAATTATGTAGTATTAGTTTGGAGGAAGAAGTTGGCAAATATTAAGTCACAAATCAAGCGAAACAAACAAAACCGCGTGGCACGCCTTCGCAACCGTGTTTACCGTGGTTCTGCCCGCACCTATATCCGCAAAGCCCAGTCTGCCATCCGCAGTGAAGATACCGAACTGGCTGAAACTGAAGTTTTGAAGGCTATTCGCGCGTTGGACAAGGCTGCCCAGAAAGGCGTTATTCACAAGAACAACGCTGCTCGCAGAAAATCCCGCCTGATGGCACAATATAATTCGATTAAGAATTAGTTAATCCACTGCCTTATACAATTGGCGAGGTCGTCTGATACCTCGCCTTTTTGTCGTTAATCGGACGAATAGACTGGGCTGCTCCCCACTCCCTGATCCCCGCTCCCTGCTCCCCAATCCCCGCTTCCTGTAACGGGGGCTCGCAGTGACGGGTCTGTATTCTGTCATTGCGAGCGAAGCGAAGCATTCTGCCTTTAATCTTTTCCTATCAGAAATTAGTTAACCTGACATTGCAAACGCGGTATTATGTAGGGCAAATTACCGCTCGTGTCGCCTTCCTGGAATTGATGGCGTTATTGATTGGATATTCTCTCACCCCCTTTAATTCCCCCTCTAAAGAGGGGGTCGTGGTTGCGCCCCAACCTGGAGGGGGTCGTGGTTGCATTTCCCGCTCCCAGTTCCCCGCTCCCGGTTCCCTGTTCCCTGTCATCCTAAGAAACGACGAACGCATAGTGCACTTAGTAAAAATCTTCCCGATTAAACGATTTTCGCCCTGTAACCGGTGTTATAATCCAGTCGGTATTACTGAGGAAAGCATGTTTGATGACATAAAAAGCCAAATCGCTTTAAGAATTGACGCTTATTGCCAACAAAACGATTTGCCAACAGGCAAAGTTGAGTTTCGCAGCATCCCTTTTTCAGGTGAGTGGGGCATGGCGGCTCCGCTCTTCCCCCTGGCAGCAGCTGACCCGAATAAAACCGGTCCTGTTCCCCAGCACGCGCAACACCTTGCGGAAAGACTCAAAGACGCCATCGCTTTGCCTGAAGGCTTCACCCGTTCAGAAGCGATTCGGGGTTATCTGAACCTCTATTTTGATACAGCCCTTTACGCAGCCAGCGTCATAGACCAGATCAACCGGGAAGGTGCTCAATTTGGCAATGCTCCTGCGGCTGGTCAGACGGTAATGGTCGAATATTCCAACCCGAATACGCACAAACCCCTGCATGTCGGGCATCTGCGCAACGTTATTTTGGGTGGTTCGGTTTGTAACATCCTTGAAGCCAGCGGCAACAAGGTTATCCGCGCCAACTACATCGGAGACATTGGGCTGCACGTAATCAAATGGATGTGTAACTACGAGTTATATCATGCCGGTGAGCAGCCTGGTGAAGACAAGATGCGCTGGATGGCAGACCTTTACTCCGAAGCCGACCGTCGTTTCCACGAGCAGGAAGGCTTTGAGGAACTCGTCAGGGATTATTTCGCCCGCTGGGATGCCGGAGATGAGCATATCCACGACCTTTGGCTGGAAACCAGACAGTGGTCTATGGAAGGCTTTGAACAAGTTTATGCCCTTCTGGGTGAGCACTTTGACCGCATCTACTTCGAGAGCGATGTTGAAGAGTCGGGCAAGCAGTTGGTCGATCAGCTTATAGAAAGCGGATTGGCGAGTGATGGCCGACCCGAAAAGCCGGTTATTGTCGACCTGGATGCCATTCTGGGCACAAAAGAAGAATTTCGGGTTGCGGTGATCCTTCGCTCCGACAGCACCTCGCTTTATGCCACCAAAGAATTGCCCCTCGCGATCATGAAGTTTGAAGAATATGACCTGGATCAATCCATCTACGTGATCGACGTGCGCCAGAGCCTGCACATGAAACAAATGCAAAAGCTGCTCGAGCTGATGGGCTACCCATGGGCAAAGCGCATCCATCATCTTGCTTATGAAATTGTCAATCTGCCGGGTAATGTGATCATGTCTTCACGAGATGGCACGGTTGTGCTGCTTGATGACCTGGTAAGAGAAGCCACACAGCGTGCTCTCGCCGTTGTGCGTGAGAAGAACCCCGGTATCGACGCGACAACCATGACCGACGTTGCCCTCAAGGTTGCCCTTGGAGCGATCAAATACCCGATGATCTCGCGTGAAAACACCAAAATTGTCACCTTCGACTGGGAAAACGCCCTGGATTTTAACGGGCAATCTGCCCCTTACATCCAATATGCCAACGTAAGAGCGAACAGTATTCTCCGCAGGGCAGACAAACCTGGAGCTCATAAAGCCAGCTTTGGCTATCCCCTGGAACCCAGCGAGGTCAATTTGATCGAACTGCTCTCCAAACTTCCGGACGAGATCTCCAGGTCGGCAAAAGAATTTAAGCCTTCGTCGCTGGCTTCCTATGCCTATGAGCTGGCGAAGGCGTTCAACGATTTTTATAACCAATGCCAGGTGCTTAAAGCCGAAGGTGAAATGCGAGTTTCGCGCCTGTCGCTGGTGCAGGCTTCAAAGGTCTGCCTGGAAAAAACACTCAACTTGTTGGGCATCCAAGCTCCGCAAGTGATGTAGAATAGTAGAACCAAAAGAAAAGGAGTTTTATATGAGTCGAATACGTACAATCATCATGGGAGCCGCCGGTCGTGACTTTCACAACTTCAATACTGTCTATCGTGACAACGAGCAGTATGAAGTCGTAGCTTTCACAGCCACACAGATCCCAAACATCGAAGGGCGTAAATATCCTTCCGCCCTCGCTGGTCATCTGTATCCAGAAGGAATTGGGATTTACCCTGAAAGCGACCTGGAGGAACTGATCAAGAAGTTCGATGTAGATGAGGTTGTTTTCGCGTATAGCGACGTCCCCTATGAATACGTGATGAGCAAATCTGCGTTGGTCAATGCAGCCGGTGCCAGCTTCCGTTTGCTCGGACCTGAGCAAACCCAGGTCAAATCCACCAAACCGCTGATTGGCGTTGTCGCTACCCGAACGGGTGCCGGTAAGAGCCAGACCAGCCGACGTGTTGCCAAAGTTTTGCAGGACCTCGGATACAAAGTTGTCGCGATTCGCCATCCAATGCCTTATGGCGACCTTGTCAAGCAAAAAGTTCAGCGCTTTGCCACCTATGAAGACCTCGATATCCATGAATGCACGATCGAGGAACGTGAAGAATATGAACCTCATATTGATACAGGCGTAATCATTTATTCCGGCGTTGATTATGAGGCAATTTTGCGCGAAGCTGAAAAAGAAGCTGACGTCATCCTGTGGGACGGCGGGAATAACGACTTCGCCTTCTACAAGACCGATCTGCTGATCACAGTAATCGACCCGCATCGTGCCGGTCATGAACTGCGCTACTACCCTGCAGAAGTGAACATGCGCATGGCTGACGTTTTCGTGATCAACAAAGTTGACACCGCCGAACCAGGCGATATCGACATCGTCCGCCAGAGCATTGCCAAGGTCAACCCATCCGCTACCGTGGTTGAAGCCGCTTCTCCGATTTTCGTGGAAAATCCGGATGAGATCAAGGGCAAACGCGTTTTGGCAATTGACGAAGGTCCGACCGTCACTCACGGCGATTTGCCTTACGACTTTGGTTATTTCGCTGCCAAACGTCATGGTGCCGCTGAAATCGTTGATCCGAGACCCTTTGCAGTGGGCGATTTGAAGAAAACCTTCGAAAAGTTCCCGCATCTCGGTCACTGTTTGCCCAGCATGGGTTATGGCGAAAAACAGATTCGTGATCTCGAAGCCACCATTGCGGCATCAGATGTTGACCTGGTTGTTATCGGAACCCCGATCGACATGACTCGTGTGATGACCATCGATAAACCCTCGGTTCGCGTTACCTACGCCCTGCAGGAAATCGGCGCACCGACATTGATGGACGTGATCGAAAAGAAACTCGGTCGAAAAGCGTAAAACATGATTTACAGGAATAAAGACGAAGAGGTTGGCAGCTGCCAGCCTCTTTTTTATCCGGACTCTCGTTGCCATTTTCGCTTTGGCGGGGAAATCAGGAGGGGGCTCGATCGCTGCCTGGCTAATGCTCGTTGTGAAACCTAACCGCATTGTGTTAAACTTCTTCCACTAACAGAAAGAGAAAGCCTATGTTTATTGATTCAGTTCTTATCTACGTCAGCTCGGGTAAAGGCGGCGATGGCATGGTGCATATGCACCGTGAAAAATACCGACCCCGCGGCGGACCCGACGGCGGTGACGGTGGACGGGGTGGAGATGTGATTCTCAAGGTCAACCCGACCCTCAACACCCTCAACCGATTCCACTATAACCAAAAATTCCTTGCCAAACCCGGGAAAAATGGCGGTCCTTCCAACCGAACCGGTCGATCAGCTCCTGACCTCGTGCTCGAAGTCCCGCCCGGTACAATCGTCTATAATGACGAAACCACAGACCTGGTGGGCGATCTGACCGATGGAGACCAAACCCTCGTGGTCGCTAAAGGAGGGCGCGGCGGCAGAGGCAACCAGCATTTTGCCACCAGCCGCAACCAGATGCCTTTGACTGCCGAACGTGGTGAGCCCGGAGAAGAATTCGTGCTCAGGCTCGAACTTAAACTGATCGCAGACGTGGGGTTGGTCGGCTTGCCTAATGCCGGCAAATCGTCGATTTTGGCTGCCACAACCAGAGCTACACCGAAGATAGCCGAATACCCCTTTACCACGCTCGAACCAAACCTGGGGGTAGTGCAGTTGGATCTTGATAACAGCATGGTTATGGCGGATATTCCAGGTTTGATCGAGGGCGCGTCTGAGGGGATTGGGCTCGGGTTCGACTTTCTGCGTCATGTGCAGCGCACACGCATCCTGATTCACGTTCTGGATGGCATGAACGAAGACCCTTACGCAGACTTTGAAACAATCAACAGCGAATTGGATATGTTTGACGAACGGCTGGGTAATCTACCCCAAATCGTGGTGCTGAACAAAATGGACCTGCCAATGGTGGCGGAGAAATTCCCCCGGCTCAATCAGCGCTTTGCCGAAGAGGGGATTGAGCTACTGCCTGTCTCGGCTGTCTCACATATGAACCTCAAGGAATTAATGTGGAGAGCCTGGCAGCGGCTGCAGGAACTGCCGATTGAACCGGTGGAAACCGCCTTGCCGGTGTATCGTGCCGATGTCGACCCAAACGCCTTTGAGATTGAACAGACTGAGGAAGGTTGGTTTGTCAGCGGCAAACGCATCGAACGGGCTGCCGCAATGACTTTTTTCGATCAACCCGGCTCTGTGCGTCGCTTTCAACGTTTTATGGCTGGAATTGGTGTTGATAAAGCCCTGCGAAAAGCGGGTATTCAGGAAGGTGAGAGCGTTTTCATCGGAGACTGGGAACTCACCTGGCAGGATTAAAATAGTTCGCTGACCAGGTGAAGGGGGCACCTGCCCAGCGAACACCGATAGTATACAGCTATCTACTTTATTCGTCAAACCTTTATGAGGTTTTTATTTTTTTGTGCACAGGAACCATAAGTTCCAGGTTTTTTCTCGTTGAAAGGCAGTATTCAATCGCTGAAGCGATTTGTTTAAGGTGATCTGGATTGTTGACAAAGTCGAAAGAAGCGCTGCCAACGGTCAACAACGGGCTGTCGGAATAATGAGGAAGCCACTGCTGGTAATAGGACTCTAAAAGTTGTAAATATCCAGGGTCGATGCTTTCTTCAATTGAGCGAGCGCGTTTTTGGATGCGGTCAACCAATGTCGCAACCGGTGCCTGCAGGTAGATCAGCAGGCTGGGCTTTTGCAGCTTATCCAGAACCAGATGATATAGCTTTAGGTATGCATCAAAATCCCTATCGGAAAGGTTCCCCATTTCATGGAGCGCTCGCACGAAGATCTGGGCGTCTTCGTAAATGCTGCGGTCCATCAGGGAGGATTTGCCCGAGCCGAGCAGCGATTCGATTTCAAGAGCACGGTTTCCCAGGAAATACATCTGCAAATGGAAAGCCCAGGCTTTCATATCGGCATAAAAATCCGGCAGATAGGGATTATTGTCGACGGATTCATAAAAACCCTGCCATCCGAAGCGCTTGCTCAGCAAACGGGTCAGCGAGGTTTTACCGCTGCCAATATTTCCAGCCATAACAATCCAAACAGGATCCGCTATGATTTCTTCCATCTCAACACTCGCTGTAACCGCAGGTGTAACACTTGCTGCAGCCTTCTTCATTGATCAGAGTGGCTTCGCCGCATTCCGGGCAGAGTTCGCCGAGGGGGTGGAAGACGGGTTCAGAACTCAGCGGAAGTGGTGTGAACACTTCTGTCTGAACGGCTGTTTCAGGTTCTTCTTCCTCTTTGTAAAGGTATTCGTCCAACGCCTTCGAGATGCCATCTGGCAGCGAGCGTACCCGGTTGATCCCAAACCCAAACGAACGTCCCCCGCCGATTCCGGCGAGTTGATCGAGGATCACGCGCAGGCGTTCACGCGGTTCGATTGGCGAGGCGATGCGCAGGTTGTAAGAAATTAGCCGACCAATCGCTTCTGAGTGCGCGGCTGTCTCTGAACCTGCTTTGGCAGTATTGATAAAGACTTCAAAAGGCTGCTCTTCTCCATTTTCGTTGATAGTCACAAATGCCTTGCCCAGAGGAGTCTCGATCGAATAGGTGTACCCCTTCAAAGCCCGTGGTCGCGGTTTTTTAGTTTCCTTCCAAAGGAGAAGCTGCTCCTGGATATCCTGTGTTTTCGCGCTGCCGTCCTTTTTCTCCTGGGTTGCCTTGGTTTCCAAAACCACTAATTCTCTTGATCCGGTGATATAAACTGTGATTCCTTTACAGCCGAGTTTCCAGGCTTGCATAAAGACATCAGCGACCTCTTTTTCGGTTGTTCCTTCGGGGAAGTTGATTGTCTTGCTCAGGCTGTTATCAACAAAGCGTTGTAATGCTGCCTGGATATGGATATGTTCGTCCGCGCTTATGTCTGAAGAAACCACGAAAACATTTCGGATATGTTGCGGCAATTGCTCAATATGCTGACAACTGCCTTGTTCGAGCACCTGGTTGATGATGTCCTGTTTGACACTTTCCTGGAGGTCAACTGCATCCAGGGCAGCCTTGAAAAATGGACTGACATAATTGAGGACCAGATCACTACCCTTATCGTTGACATGGCGGACATAAGCGAGCGCGAAGACGGGTTCACAACCGTAGCCTTCAACACCAACAACAGTCCCGATCGTTCCTGTGGGGGCAATTGTCGTCTGGGCAGCATTGCGGATGCCGTGCGCCTTGATCCCATCAGTGATCAGATCCCAGTCGATGAATGGGCGCTGCCAGTTTCGGGTGTAAGGCGTCAATGGGGTGGGAACTTCCCAGACGAGGTTATCAGGATCATAGATACTGCCCTTGATGGCTGGAAAGGCGCCGAATTTCTCAGCCAGCTCAATGCTTGTTTCCATTGCAAAATAGCGAACGTATTCCATCACCTGACCACAAAATTCGAGCGACTCTTCGGAGCCATATCGCACGCCGCAGTGATACATCAGGTCTGCCAGACCCATGATGCCCAAACCAATCCGGCGGGCATTCATGGCAGCTTCGCGAAGTTCAGGGACGGCAGGAACATAGGCGTTTTTGTCAACCACATGGTCGAGGAAGAGCGTGGCAGTCTTGGTGGTCTGACGCAGTTTCTCCCAGTCCACCGTGCCATTTTCTCCGAGATGCTGGGCGAGATTAATCGAACCGAGGCAGCAATTCTCATAAGGTCCGAGCCACTGTTCCCCGCAGGGGTTGGTTGATTCAAGTTCGTAAAGGTGCGGTACGGGGTTATGTCGGTTGGCGACATCAATAAAAAGTGCGCCGGGCTCACCGTTATGATGGGCTTGTTTGACAAATTTATTAAATAAGGTTCGGGCTTTAACCGTTTTATGGGTTTTAATCGGCAGCCCTGCTTTCTCTGCCTGGGTGATCGTGCCTCTGAATTTTTTGTACTCCGGCACGTGAACATCCGGGAAGCGCAGATCCCAGTCAGCATCTTCTTCGACCGCTTTCATGAAGGCATCCGTGATAGCCAGGGAGATGTTAAAATTGGTGATCGCTGTCTCGCTGGTCTTGCAGACGATGAAATCCTCCACATCCGGATGATCCACACGCAAAACGCCCATATTTGCCCCCCGGCGCGTACCGCCCTGGGCGATTTCCCCGAACGCATTGTCGTAGACCTTGAGAAACCCTACCGGACCGGTTGCCTGACCGGCAGAGGCGGTAACAGTCGAGCCAGCCGGACGCAGACGCGAAAAGTTAAAGCCGTTGCCTCCCCCGGTTTGCTGGATGAGTGCCGCATTGCGGAGCGTGCTGAAGATGCCATCAGTCGCCCGACCCATGTCGTCCGAAATCGGCAGCACAAAACAAGCTGCCAACTGTCCCAGGGGTGTCCCGGCACCGGTGAATGTCGGAGAATTGGGAAAGTAAGCTTTGCTGACCATGACGTTGTAGAAACTGCGTGCCAGTTTGTCGTGTTCTTCCGCTCGTTCAGGAGTGTCGGAGACATGCCAGGCAACGCGCCAGAACATCTCATCCACCGTTTCAGCCGGGCTGCCGTCCGGAGCATGTCGCTGGTAACGGCGGGCAAGGATCTGCCTGGAGTTGTCGGCAAGGTCAACCGATGGGAGGTCTTCCGGAATTGGGGGTGTTGGGTACAAGCCCACTGATTTTTGGGTCTGATTATTCATATAAAACCTCTGATTAATTTTCTTCTTCGGTAAGCAAGTGGTTGATCTCGTTACGAATTGTCTGCAGGTCGTCCATTCGCAGGTAAACAATTGCATAACGAATATAAGCGATGTGATCGATTTCTTTGAGACCTTTAACCGCCAGGTCTCCGACAATACGGGAATTAATCTCTGAACGTCCTTTTTTCTGAAGTTCAGATTCAATATCGTTGACTAATTGTTCGACTTGCGCGGCTGGGATTGGTCGTTTGGTGCATGCTTTGCGCAGACCAGCCAGCAGCTTCTCGCGATCAAACTCCTCACGGGTTCCATCACGCTTGATCAGGAGCGGAGTAGTGAGGACGGGGCGTTCATAAGTGCTGAACCGCTGATGGCATGACTTACATTCCCGCCGTCTGCGGATGCCTCCATGAGAATCTTTGGTTGTATCGATCACGCTTGAATCGTGATGCTGGCAATACGGGCACTTCATTGAGAAACTCCTTGAACCCCTACATATTGGGCTGATCGGGATTTTACCCCTATATATGGTGAATGAATTTTAGCACAGATAACAAACGTGCAAGCGCCTTATAGCCCTTGTAAAACCTTAAAATATTCCATTTTTTAACTTTGGGATGATTTTGATGAAAACAATCAGAGTAAATCTATAATGCGGCATAAAACACTGCGATAAGGGCTGGAAGTTGCCGACACAACAGAATTTGTTAACAAATATCTTTTTAGGCAATCGTTGAAAAATCCTAAAGTATGCGTGTAGGCGATAGTCGTTATTTTTCTTCTCCTGAGTGTCTCATTTTAATGCCCGTAAAGTTTCCCAAACGCGTTCCCTACAAAATGAGGGCTTCGCCGGAACGGGTCATACCTTGCTGCGCAGGCACAGGGCCGCGTTCCCTACAATACCATCGTATTGCCCGCACGGGCAGGAACTGCTTGTGAAAACCTGAGGTCGATTGGTCTGTGAAATGAAAGTATCGGTTATTACGTTGAAATTGTGTTTACACAAGGGGTTTTGTTCTCCTCCTCAAGTACAGAGGAGGAGAATTTAAGAGAGAACTGAAGCAAACGATAGCAAATCAGCGGGAATTTCGATTCCGCCGCAGGAAAGCCGGCATGTCCACATCCACATCACTCGTGTAGACATACTGATCCTTCGCAGCTGTTCCAGCTGTTTGTGTTTGTTCCTGCTTTTGCCCAGCCTGTTCAACGATTCCAGGTCGATCTACCTGCCGTGGGCTCGTAGTTTGTCGAAAAAAACTTTGCTCCACCTCCCTGGAAGGGGCGGCACGATCAAATCCTGTTGCGATGACGGTGATGCGAATGTTGTCACCCATGGTTTCGTCGACAACCGCGCCGAAAATCAGGTTGACATCTGAGCTGGCAGTCTCCTTGATGATCGCGGCAGCCTGGTTGACTTCAAAGAGGGACAAATTCGGACCGCCGGTGACATTAAAGAGGATACCTCGAGCGCCGTTGATGGTCACATCCAGGAGCTGGCTGGAAATCGCCTGTTCGGCAGCGAGCCTGGCACGATCTTCGCCGGAAGCCTGCCCAACAGCCATCAGCGCCGCTCCGCCTTCGGACATAATCGTGCGTACATCGGCAAAGTCCAGGTTAATCAAGCCGGGAATAGTGATCAGCTCGGAAATACCCTGGATTCCCTGGCGCAGCACGTCATCTGCCAGTCGAAAGGCATCATTCAAACCGACATTTTTGGTCACAATTTGCAATAACCGGTCGTTGGGGATGACGATCAACGTGTCTGCGTGGTCCTTGAGTGCCAGCGCGCCTTCGTCCGCCGAACGGGCGCGGTGCGAACCTTCAAATGAGAAGGGACGGGTGACGACGCCAATTGTCAGCGCGCCAATTTCTTTGGCAATTTGTGCCACCACGGGTGCGGCGCCAGTTCCGGTGCCACCGCCCATCCCGGCAGTAACAAAGACCATATCACTGCCTTTGAGCACTTCGTACAGGTCTTCGGCAGATTCTTCTGCAGCCGCCTTGCCGATTTTTGGGTCGCCCCCGGCTCCAAGACCGCGTGTGGCTTTGTCACCAATCCGAACGCGCTGCTGCGCCTTTGATTTTAACAATGCCTGGGCATCGGTATTTATTGCTATAAATTCGATACCTTGTAAACCTTCGTCGATCATGCGGTTGACGGCATTGCATCCGCCTCCGCCAACACCAACTACTTTGATTCTTGCGAATGATTCTGGTTGTTTTGCTTCCATTTTATATCTCCTCTGGTCAATGGTAGGTAATTAGGGTAATAAGCGATTCAGCCACTCTCTTAATCCATCCGCTTTGGATCGTGAAGAGGACTGTCTTGACTTTCCAGGTCGCTCTGGAGCGATCTGGTTGGTTTCACTGAATAAAATTCCCCAGTTGAGCAAGCCTACACTGGTCGCATAGGCAGGGGAGCTGATCTGATCGGTAAGCCCGACCATTTTTTCGGGTTTGGCAACCCGCACCGGCAGGTTCAGGATTTTTGTGGCTAAATCACGCATCCCGGGCAGCTGGGCGCCTCCGCCGGTGAGTACAACACCGGCAGGCAGCATGGAGTCATATCCCGAACGTTTGATTTCTTTCTGAACCATCATCATGATTTCTTCCGCGCGTGCCTCAATGATATTGACCAGTTCTGTACGGGCGACTTTCGTGCTTTGTTCGGAGCCGAACGCGACGATATTGAAGTAGTCGTCCTCGGCAATATCATCCAGGAGCGCATAGCCATGATGCAGCTTCACTTCTTCAGCGATATCGAGTGGAAGACGCAGCCCCTGGGCTATGTCTGAGGTGATATAGTTCCCTCCTACGCTCAATACATTGGCATGGAAGACATCACCCTTGATATAAATTGCCACACCGGTTGTACCGGCACCCAGGTCTACAACAGCCGCACCCATTTCACGTTCAGTTTCTGACAAAATTGCTTCGCTGGCGGCTAATGGGTTGAGCACGAACTGGGTCACGTCAATTCCAGCCATCGAAACGCATTGGCGCATGTTTTCCATCGTCGATGCCGCGCTGGTGATGATGTGGGCTTCCACTTCCATACGATAGCCGTGCATGCCAACCGGTTGGCTGATATCTTCCTGACCATCAATGTTAAAACCTCGTTGGATTACGTGTACAATTTCCCGGTTGTGAGGCACAGCGATCGCCTGGGCAGAGTCCAGGGCGCGGTAGACATCCTCCTGGTCGATTACCCGACCAGATATGCCTACGGCTCCTTTGCTGATCGTAGACGACACCTGCGTCCCAGCCAGGTTAACGATCGCGCTGTTGATCTCAAAACCGGAGGTGCGCTCCGCTTTTTCGATCGAACGGGCAATCGACTCTGAAGCAGCGTTTATATCAGTGACCGTGCCCTTTCGCAAACCCTGGGTGGGTTCGATCCCAACTCCAAGAATGCGCAGGTTCGCGCCATTTTCGACCCTGGCTACCAGGGTGCAAACCTTTGAGGTTCCTACATCTAATCCGACTACAATAGTTTCTTCTTCCATGTTAAGGCTCCAAACGATAAAAAGGTGCGTGTAGAAATTCCATGCTGATCAATATTGGTTGCAAGTTCTTTTCCAGAATTGCTTCAACAATATAGTTATATTCATTCAACTTCAGTTCGATATCTTCGGTACTGGTACCAAAGAAAACCTGCCAGCCGTGAGGGTCGGTCCAGCCGAGCCCGTTTTGCTGGTTGTAAACCATCGGTGTGTCAGCTGGCTTAATCGTATTCAGACGCTGGATCACTGAGACGAATTTTGGGTCAATTGGCGGCAGGTCTCTTGCGATTTCCCCCTCTTCTGCCTGCTCGGCTGCTGTCTCAGGATCGACAAAACCAAGTGAGTGGGGGGGGGTTGTGTCTGAATACACGCGGATGGGCAGGTTTGCTTCTCCGCGAACCGTGAACGTGTAACCATCCTGGTCGATCCAATAGAGTTGCTCTTCGTTCTCGAACCATAAAATGGCAGGGATGCGCTCCTCAACAACCACATCCAGACCATTCGGCATGGAAATGTTGACATGGGCGTTCTTGATGTCCGGAAATGTGGCGAGAATCTGCTCTTCGACCTGACTGGGCTGCACGAAAATGATCGATTCGCCGCTAACATTCAGAATCGCCTTCACTTCTTCTGCCGGAACGCGGATGCCGCCACTCAGGTTGACTTCATTGACCCGGAATGTGTCACCATTTCGCATCAAATAAAGCAAGACAACCATTCCGACAGCAATCAAGGCAGAAAGCATGCGCCAGCTAAAACTCAGCTTCGGCAGGGCGGGTAAGCGCACTTCGCTTCCCGGTGTGCCTGTTGCCAGGTAGACCGATTTTCGGCGGTTGGTCGTGGCGCGGCTGCTGGTACTGCGGTAGTTGCCGTGTCGTGAGATGACCCGCGATGCGCTCTGTGCCCCACGAGAGGTTCGGTCCTGGGTTCGTGAGATCGGTTTTCGCTGCACAGGCTGTATCTTCCGGCGCTGCCGAACCTGGTCTGCTCGGGTAAGGTTGTCAGTGTTAGCCATTCTCAACCTCAAATCTCCGGATCGTACGGTCCTGGTCTGCTTTTCGCGCCAGTCCGTATTCGATCAACCGGTCAATGATTTCGGAATATTCCATTCCACTGGACAGGAGCAGTTTGGTGAACATGCTGATTTGCGTAAACCCAGGCATGGTATTAATCTCACTGAACCAGGCTTCCCCAGTGTTTTTGTCCAGCAAAAAATCGACCCTCGCCAGACCTGCGCAGTCGATTGACTGATAAGCAGTAGTTGCCCATGTGCGCAGCTGGTCGCTTAATTGCTTTGATAACGGAGCAGGAATTGCTATCTCAGGGTCTCCGGAAAAATATTTGTCCTTATATGTATAAAATTCATCACCTGGAATAATTTCACCAGGAACTGTAATCCAGGTTCTCTCATTACCGATGATGCTGATTTCAATCTCCCGGGCGTCGATGCCTTTTTCGAACAGCACGCGCCGGTCAAACCTGGCGGCAACAATCAGGGCATCCTTCAATTGAGCGCGGGTCCTCGCTTTTGTGATTCCGACAGAAGAGCCCAAATTGGCTGGTTTAACAAAGACGGGATATGGCAGTTTGTCTTCGATCGACTCCACCACCTCATCTGTGTTGTTCATGATTTCCTTACGGGGAAAGACACCATAGGGAAGTGTGGGAATGCCCGCGTTGCTGATTACCGCTTTACACATGGCTTTATCCATCGCCAGCGACGAAGCCAGCACGCCTGCGCCTACATAAGCGCAGTTTTGTATCTCCAGGAGCCCCTGTATTGTGCCGTCTTCGCCAAAAGTACCATGCAGAGCCGGAAAGACGATGTCAATCGATGTAACCTCAAAAATCTGGCTATCAGTACGCTTATAGAGGTATGGTTGTTCGTCCTGCGAGAGAATGATCGCATCGTCCAGCCCCTCAACCCGCCCGGTTTCGAAGGCTTCCAGCGTTTTAGTGCCATGTACCCAGCGACCTTCTTTTGTAATCCCGACCTGGAAGATTTTGTATTTTTCCTGGTTAATGGCATTCAAAATTGAACGCGCCGACATCAGGGAGACTTCGTGTTCACCCGATCTTCCGCCAAAAAGCAATACGAGGTTGAGCTTATCCGACATCTTCAAACTCTCCCAACAACTCAATTTCGAGGTTTAGGTCGACACCAAATTGTTCCTTCACACGTTTCTGCCCCTCACGGATCAGGCAGTAGTAATCCTGCGCGGTCGCGTCTCCGTGATTGACAATAAAATTGGCATGTACGCTGCTGATCGAAGCGCCTCCGCATTTTACGCCTTTCATCCCGGCTTCTGCCAGCAGTTTGCCGGCAAAATTTCCCGGCGGATTCTTGAAAGTAGACCCAAAGGAGGGTCCGTTGGGCTGCGTTTTCTTGCGCTTTTCAGTCAGCTCATGCAGCAATCTCATGCAATCTTCCGGGTTGGCTTTCTCGCCTATAAAAGTGGCTTCGAGAATCACAACTGGAATCCGCTCACGCTTGAACCTGCTCGATCTGTATTGATATGCCATGTCTTCATTGGTGAGCAGTTGAGCCCCCACATCGCGCGTGAGGATCTTTACCGTGAGTAATTTTTCCGAAATATCAGACCCATGCGCACCGGCGTTGCCATAGACAGCCCCTCCAACCGTGCCGGGGATGCTGTTTGCCCACTCGAAACCACTTACCCCGCGCCTGGATGCAATCTGGGCGAGCTGCCCCAAACCAGCGCCGCTTTCGGCGGTTACCAACGGGGGGGCGGTTTTCGTGTTGACCTTGATGTTATGCGCGCGATTGTGCAAAATAATACCGTCGTAACCACTGTCGCTGATCAACAGGTTGGAACCGCTTCCGAGCAGGTAATAGGGCACATCCAGCTCCCACAGAGTCTTCAATGTGTGTTCCATCTCCTCGGAATTATTGATGGAAATGAAACCCCGCGCCGGACCACCAACCTGGGTAGTAGTGAAAGCGTTCAGGCGAACAAATTCCTGCAGCCGACTGCCAAATATTTCCTGGAGGCTTTGCATTGGTAGATTAGTCATTGAGCCCTTCCTTTTTTACCTTCGAGCAAAGCAATTCCGTGAATTCAGGTCCTCTTCCTGCTGAAAACACGATCACCAGGTCCTTGCCGCTGAGGTTTTCCAAAATGTATCCTGCCGCCTGATCGTATTCCGGCAGATAGCGACAATTTTGCTTGCATATTTCAGCAGCAATGCTCTCAGCTGAAAATGTATCGTCCTCTTCCCGCGCACCGAATAACTTCAGGATCACACTCTGGTCAGCCTCGGCGAGTGCCTGGGCAAACTGATTGCGCATACGTTTTGTCCGGCTGACAGTGTGTGGTTCCCAGACTGCCCAGATTTTGTGATCCGGGTAAAGCTCGCGGGTACCAGCGATCGTTTGTGCAAGCTGGCTTGGGTGGTGTCCGTAATCGTTGAAGATCAATACGTTTTCAGACTGGAAAGCCAGGTCAAAACGTCGGTTGGTTCCTTCGAAGCTGCTGAAGGCATCGCGCAAATTGTTGATTTCAATTCCGAAACGATCAGCGGCAGCCAGCGCAGCCACGGCGTTGGTTACATTAAATCGACCAGGTAGTTTCAACTCGAAAGGATCGGTGATCTTTCCATCTGGCAGGTGTACCTGGAAGCGCTGCCCGGCAGGGTAAGTTTCGTGATTAACCACCTGGTAATCCGCTTCTTCAAAAAAGCCAAAACTGAGCATCTCACGCGGGAGCAATTCGCAGGTCTCAAGCATGTGATGGATACCCAGGTCATCAGCGCAAATCAACAAGGCGCCTTCGGGTTTGGTCTTATTCGCGAAATCGGCGAACGCTTGTGTATAGATTTCGGGCGTATAAAAGAAATCAGGGTGATCGTATTCGATATTCGTGATCACACTAATCAACGGTTCCAGACCTAAAAACATATAATCATATTCATCTGCTTCGATCACAAATGCCAGGCTTTCCCCGGCGTGGGCATTGGTATTCAGCCCCTTGATATCTGCGCCGAGGATGAAGCTGGGGTCCTGACCGGCAGCCCGCAACAGGTGGACAAGCATGGCGGTTGTGGTCGTTTTCCCGTGCGAACCTGCCACGGCAAGTACCTGATGATTTTCCGTCAAAACCGGGAGGAACTCTGATCGCTTTAATACCGGGATATCAGCCTCCAAAGCAGCCTGCACCTCGGGGTCGCTGTCTTTTACCGCCGACGACCGCACGACAAGGTCGGCTTGCAGAACAAGTTCAGGGTGATGACCGAGTCTTGTGCGCGCTCCCAGGGCGGTCACTGCCTGGTAATAAGGCGAAGCCTGCATATCAGTGCCGCTCACCTGCCAGCCTCTTTCCAGCAGCAGGCGGGCGATGGCAGATATGCCCGTACCACCAATCCCAATAAAGTGTACTTTTTTCATCAGAGTATCACCACAATCATCAGCATGACCGCTGCAGCCAGGAGGATATACAACCATGAACCAGTCAGAAAAGCTGGGAAGGCATTTTCGAGCAGCGCGATGGCAGCTTGTCCCATTTTAGTGTTGGCATCCGGAGCCAAAATCCAGCTGAAGGGATAACCAGCCTGGGCAAGATAATACCAGGCGGAACTGAAGAAAATGTATCCGTTGAGCGCGCCAGTGACCCCACCCATAACCAGGTGGACCAGACTGTCGCGTTCAAACCTTGAGGAAATCCGTTGAAAGCCGGGAGTTTGGTATCCAAAGAACGCGGTTACAAAGATCACAGCCAGGTTCACATAAAGCGCGTTGGTTGCATCCAGGGACGCCCACAGCTTCGGTACAACAGTGTCAATGATAAACAGACTCAGGATACCCGCTACGGTCACGACTATTTCTTTCCGAAAACCGCGGATCATCCCAATTATGCCGAAAAGCGCCAGGAAAATGTAGAAGAGAAACTGTAAACTGACCATAATTGCCCTATGCCTCTGCCATTTCGAACAACAGCTCCGCTATCCGTTCAGCAGCCATTGGCTGTGAAAGAGCTCTCATATTTCGACTCATGTGCGCCAGTTGGTCCGGCTGAGCAAGCAGTTCGTGGATGGTATCCAACAGCTGGGTGCGCAAGTCTTCATCACGCAGAAGTACCGCTGCCTCACGGTCGACGAGGTAATCCGCGTTGACTTTTTGATATCTCCAGGCGTATGGATAAGGCACCAGGATCGCTGGTAGTCCAAAATAAGGATATTCGCCCAATGTGGAAGCGCCAGCCCGTGAGACTGCCAGGTCTGCCGCAGCCAAAGCCGCTCCGACCTCGTGCAGGTAAGGAAAAGCATGATAACGTGGACCAGCATCGACGGTGTTTGCTTCAACGGTCTCCCAGTCGAGCAGACCGGTCAGGTGAATCACCTGGTAATCGAGGGTAAGCTGATCGAGGATCGCCATCACTGCCTGGTTGATGGAGCGCGCGCCACTGCTGCCGCCTATAAAAAGGATGGTTGGGATGCCCGGCTCAAGCTTGAAATAAGCCTGGGCTTTCTCCCGGGTCCATTTTTTCAGTTCTTCCCTTAAAGGATATCCAGTAATTGTCATTTTTTTATTTGCCTTAAACCATTTTTTCGTATCATTCACTGTCATCGCTATCCGGTCCGAAAACCGAGCCAGCGTCTTCAGGGCAAGTCCGGGTTCGATGTCCGGCACGTAAAGCAGAGATTTGTATTTCATCCCTGCCAGTGCCATCGGGATTGCCACGTAGCCGCCGGTGAAGAGCATCACGTCGGGTTGGAATGACTTGAGGATTGTTTTCGATTGTCGATAACCGCGCGCGAGGCGTGCCAGGTTTCGAGGCAGGTCTTTAAAGGAAACGCCATGGACGCCGGCAGCCTGGATGGATTGATAATCCAATCCTGTCCGAGTGACGAGGGCTTCTTCCATGCCGCCTTCGCTGCCGACCCAAAGGATCGGATGCTTCGTCTTATCTAACGTTTCCGTAACGGTCAGCGCCGGATACACTCCGCCGCCAGTCCCGCCTGCGCAAATCAACAGTCGCACTGGTTTGACTCCTTTCCTGGATTTTTAACCCTTCACCCTGACGGGCTATATTGATAATGATGCCGACAGCTGCCAGGTTGGTGACGATGCTGGAGCCACCGGAACTGATAAAGGGCAGGGTGTTTCCTGCAAAGGGGAACAAGCCCACAATCACAGCCACGTTCAACAAAGCTTCGATTACGATCCAGCCGACCAGACCAAAAGCCATCAGTGAGCCGAGCTGGTCGGGCGCCTTCTGGGCGATTTTGTATCCACGCCAAATAAGCAGAATATACAACCCAATCAGCAGGAAAGATCCGAAGAGACCGGTTTCCTCGGCAACAACCGCAAATATGCTGTCGGTGTGAGGCAGGGGTAAGCCGGTGAATTTGGTGTTCGCTTTTCCCAAACCAACCCCAAAGAATTTCCCTTTGATCACTGCTTCGAAAGTACGGCGGATATGGTAAGACCCTGCAGTGGGGTCCTGCAAGCCCTGTAAATACTGCGAAACGCGCAGCCGACCGGTCGCGTATACGTTGATCGCGACCAAACCGACAGAGCCAACAATCCCCAGCAGGGCGACAATTTGTTTCCAATTCCCGCCGCCCAGGAAAAACATCATGATGCCCAACCCCAGGACGGTGATCGCGGCGCTGATGTCAGGTTGGAAAAAGATCAGCATGGATATGGAGACCAGGATGATTAACAATGGAATCAGACCCATCATCACGTTGCCAAGGTCTTTGCTGTCTCGTTTTGATAGCCAGACTGAAAGGTACAAAACCACGACCATTTTCGCCAATTCACCAGGTTGAACCGAGCCGTTGAACAACGCCCGGGATGAATTAAACTGGACCTCGTTTCGAACCAGCACAGCAAACAGACCGAACACAACCACAATTAACATGGGAACGACCAGTTTTTCGAAATTATGATAGTCAAAGTAACTCAGAAAAATTGCTGCTGCCAAACCGAGCGCGACCCACATCACCTGCCTTCGGAAAATGTAGCCTGGATTTTCTCCCATGCGTAATGAGGCATCCAGATCAGTCGAGTAGACCATCAGCAGACCGATTACTAACAGGGAGATAATTGCCAGAACGAAGGGAATGTCAATCTGAAAGCCCTTGACCTGGCGGCGTGTTTGTTTAGGTTTTGCCTGGTTAATCATAGTTGGTTTACCCAATCTCTGAAGAACTGACCGCGTTCTTCAAAATCTTTATAAGCGTCATAACTGGTGCAGCCTGGTGAAAGCAGCACCACATTGCCTGGTTCAGCCTGGATCCTGGCTGTTTTCAGCGCTTCTGCCAGGTCTTTGCAAGTCACAACAGACTTCAGGTGTTGTCCTGGTTTGCGAGGTCCGATCGCGTCAGAAATGAGTTGAGCGGCTTCGCCAAAAAGGATCACCCGTTCCACCCTGGAACGAACCAGGCTGGCAAGTTTTTCCCAGGGCAGGTTTTTGTCCCGCCCGCCAAGCAGCAGCACGATCGGCTCACTAAAACTCTCGATGGCTGCGACGGTCCTCTCGGGTGTGGTGGCGATTGCGTCGTTTACCCAGGTGACATCGTCAATTGTTCTGACAATCTCGAGACGGTGGGGCACCCCAGTAAAATCTTCGACCGCACTCTGGATACCAGGAAGTGCCAGCGTGGCGGCTGCGGCAATTGCCGAGGCTGCCAAAAGGTTGTAGACATTGTGCTTCCCGCGCAGCTTACTCCATTCAAGCGGGAACAGTTTCAACTTTTCCCTGCCAATTTGCAGCCAAACTGTATCGCTTTCGAGATAAGTTCCGCTGGTGCGGGTTTCAGGTTTGTTGAAGCCGAAACTGATCAGATCGCCCTTGATTTCCCGAAGCAAATCCCAGGAGCCCTTGTCGTCGCGATTCAGCACGGCGGTATCCTCAGCATGTTGGTACCACAGGATGCGCGATTTGGCATTGATATAGGCTTCCATACTTCCATGACGATCGAGGTGGTTGGGAGTAATGTTCAGGATGGCGGCGATTTGCGGAGCCTTGTTCATCAGTTCCAGCTGAAAACTGGATAGCTCCATAATTGCCAGGTCATCTTCACCCATTTGGTCGAGCTGATCGATCAGCGGATTGCCAATATTGCCGCCAACCCAGGCTTTTTGGCGATTCGATTTCATTTCGAAAGTTTTTTGAGCCATTAAACCGACCAACGCGGTCGTGGTGCTTTTGCCTGCCGAACCGGTTATACCAACCACGGTACATGGGCATTCTTCAAGGAAAATCTCGGAATCGTTGCTCAGTTTGATGTTTCGCACCAGGGCTTCCTGGATAAAGGGAATTGTCAGGGGTACACCACCCGAAACACAAACCAGGCTGGCTCCATCCAGAATTTCTGTATCGTGCCCGCCCAAATCTAGCGAAACAGGCAGCGCGTTCAGGACGGCTAACTCGTCCACGAGCTGATCTTCGCTGCGGGAATCGGTAACAACGACTTCAGCGCCGCGTTTGACAAAAAACCTTGCCAAAGCCTGCCCCTGACGGGCTGCTCCGATTACGATTACTTTTTTATCTTCAAAGTTCTTCATATAATCACCCGATAAAGGTAAGTCCCAGTCCAAGCATGGCTGAAACCAGTTCAATAATCCAAAAGCGGATCACAATTTGGGTTTCCGTCCAACCGATTTCCTCGAAATGATGATGAATCGGTGTGCGTTTGAAAACACGTTTTCCACCGGTTATCTTGAAATAAGAGACCTGGATCATGACACTCAACAATTCTGCGAGCGGGATAATGGCAATCAGGGGCAAAAACAACCAATGCCCGGTCATCAGGCTGACCACTGCAAGCGTACCGCCAAGCGCTTGTGAACCTGTATCACCCATAAACAAACGAGCCGGATTGACGTTGAACCAGAGGAAGCCTGCCAACGCGCCGACGACGCAGAAACAGAATCGACCGAGAAAAACCTGCCCCTGCACCAGGGCAATGATGCCGATAACACCAAAAGCTGTCATCGAGATTATGCTCGCCAGTCCGTCAATCCCATCGGTGAAATTCATCGCGTTGGTCATGCCGACGATAATCAGGGTGGCGATCGGAATATACAGCCAGCCTAAATCAAGGGGGAGCAAGGCGGTCGGCCAGTATAAATGGGGGACGAGCAATACATTTTTCAACACGTAAGCCAGCCCAAGCGCGACGAGAACCTGCAATATGAACTTGGTCCTGGCGCGCATGCCCAGACCTTTCCGTGCTCCGCGGATGCCTTCCCAGTCGTCCAGGGCGCCGATAATAGCATAACTCCACATGGCTGCCAACGGAACCAGGATTGAGGCACCCAATAGCCGGTAGCCAAACAATTCCACCGCGTTCAGAATCACTGTCAACAGCGTGATTGGCACCAGGAACATAAAGCCGCCCATGGTGGGTGTGTTCTGCTTGGACTGGTGGGTCGCTGGCTGATCGTCACGGATCATCTTTCCGATGTTGAACTGGGTTAACAGCCGGATAAAGGGTTCACCCCAAATAATTGAGAGTAAAAATGCGATGCCACTTATGGCAATTGCCAGGGAAAATCCACTTCTCATGAATTTACCTCCAATGCCTCAATGATTTTGTACATTTCCATACCATGCGAGCCTTTCACCAGGGCTGTCTGTCCTTCGTGAAGCGTATGCGACAAATAATCGGAAGCCGTTTCAGCGTCCTCAAACCAGAGGATTTTTTCTCGGGGAAAGTGCCAGAAGACCGCCTGGTCAAGTGTCTTTTTATAGCGTGGTCCAATCAGGACGATGCTTTTAGCTATCAGGGTTGCTTTGTTCAAAACTTGTTGGTGACCTTCTGCTTCATATTGACCCAACTCCAGCATGTCGCCCAAAATGGTGATTTTCTCACCTTCTAACTCATCCAAGAAATCAAGCGCGGCAATTGTGGAAAGCGGGGAAGCATTATAACTGTCATCCACGATCACTGCACCCGCCTTGCTCTTGAACAGGCGCACACGCTGTAAGGCTTCCTGGTTTCGTAATGATTGGTCGATTTCATACCAGCTCATCCCCAGGTGAAGTGCCGCGCCAATTGAACAAAGCAGGTTATAAACCGAGTGCCTGCCCATGCTGGTCGAGCAGAGCGGGTAGGATTTTCCCGCATGGTGAGCTGTGAATTTGATTCCTTCAGCGCCCTGAGATCTGATTTCATCCGCCCACAACTCTGCCTGGTTGGATAAACCGTACGAAAATACTGACGCTTTGGTTTCTTCCGCCATCTCACGCACAAAAGCATCATCCTGGTTCAAAATTGCCACACCTTGTGGGGCAGGGGGCAATGCCTGAACGAGTTCGGCTTTCCCGCGGGCAATCGTCTGCAGGTCGCCGGCACGTTCAGCGTGGACGGTACCGATATTCGTGACAATGCCAATCTGCGGTTGGCTGATATCGCAAAGTAATTTGATTTCGCCGGGGACATAGAAACCCATTTCCAACACTGCTACCTGGTGCTTGTTACTTAACGAAAGCAATGTCAGAGGCAGCCCGATCTCATTATTCCTGTTGCCCTGGTTCTTCAGCACGTTGAACTTGTAGCCAAGCAGGGCAGTCAGGACTTCTTTTGTCGAAGATTTACCGACACTGCCGGTGATACCAACAACCGGGATGTCAAATTCCTTTCTCCATGCGGCAGCAACCTGCTGAAGCGCTTCCAAAGCGTTGGGGACGATGATGCTGAAAGCTGTGTGTGGAAGGTCGGTCACAGGCATGGATAAATCAATGACGGGATTGCTGCTGATAATTGGGCGATCAATCAGCGCGAGCACAGCCCCATTCCCGAATGCCTGGTCCACAAAATTATGACCATCGGTGAATTCTCCCGGCAAGGCGACAAACAGCGAGCCAGGCTCAGCCAAACGGGAATCGATGCAGCCGCCAGTAATCACCTGGTCTTTTTTGAGCGGCATTTCCACTCCGAGTGCTTTGAGAACAAATCCAATCGTCAACATGATCTTTTCGCTTTACTGTCCTACCGTCTGCGGTACAGCCGACAGGCGGATGCTGTCTGGCGGGATATCCATCATCACCACCAGCTTGCCAACTAATTCTGAAAAAATCGGGGCAGCCACTTCGGAACCCCACGGGGAGATAGCTGGTTTTTCCAACCAGACGTAAACCAGGAATTTAGGATCTTCTGCCGGTCCCCAGCCGACAAAAGAGGCATTCGTTTCAGAGGAGGAATAACCCCAGGGTGTGGCGATTTCACCGGTGCCAGTCTTGCCGGCAACGGTGTATCCGTCTACGAGAGCATTGGAAGCTTCGTCTTGAAGCGATTCAACCAGCATGTCGGTAAGATCGTGGGCTGTCTGGGCTTTGATCGGGGTGCCGACAACAACCGGGTCAACATCATATTGCTGCCCGTTGATAATCAGTGATTTGACCACATGAGGCGCCATCATCCTGCCATCATTGGCTAACGCGCCAATCGACATCGCCATTTGAATTGGTGTCAACGAGATACCCTGTCCGAAGCTATTTGTTGCGAGATCAACTTCGTACCATTGATTGTCGCCTGGCAGTTTGAGGGGCCAGTTGGTTTCCCCACCAAGGTCAATTCCAGTTTTCCTGTCCAGCCCGAAATCCTTCAGATAAGTATAGAAGGTATCCGGTCCCATCTCGGTTGCCAGCCAGACCATACAGACGTTAATTGAATATTGCAGGCATTCGGTCATATTGACCATCCCCCAGCCGCCCCGGTTCCAGTTGTAAATTGTCGCTCCACCAATAGTGATGGAACCTGTATCGTTGAACATTGTATCGACCTCGACCGACCCTGAATCCAACGCTGCTGCCATCGTCAGGACTTTGAAAACAGAACCGGGCTCATAGGTTTGGCTGATCGCGGAATTGTATGGGTTTGGATTTGGGAATAGTTCATCATAATCCCAATATTCATTGGGATCCAGCCGTGGGGCAGTAGCCATGGCGATGATGCCGCCATCCTCCGGGTCGTAGACCAGGATGGTTCCGCTGTCGGACCCGGACCATTCAATCGCATCGTCGAGTGTTTGCTCGGTTAGTGCCTGAATTTCGCGGTCGATCGTCAGGATCAGGCTGACACCAGGAGGAACTTCTTCCACCGTGGTCAGACGCTGCGGGTCAAAAGCGATGTACACCTCGCGCGGCGTGCCGGAAAGCTGGCTGTCATATGCCTCTTCCAGCCCGAAGTAACCGAGCCCACCGGTGCGATCCAGGTAGCTGTAGAAACCGAGTATGTTTGAAGCCAGTGTGCCTTCGGGATAGGACCTTTGGGAATGAGGCACCCACATTAATCCAGAGATGCTTGGTATGGTCTCGTTGCCTTTGGCAACCCGGTTTTCGTAATCTTCTTTAATAATTTCCAACTCGACAATTTTATCTTTTTCTACAAAATCGTCCAATACCACATAATAAGGATTCCCATTCCCGGGTTCCATCCGCGCATAGCCCAGTACCTGGGCATAATCCAGCCCCAACACGGACGAAGCGACACTGGCGACTGTTTCGGGCTGATGAACCGAGTTCAAATCAAGTCCAATTTCATAGGTGGTTTCATTACCCGCCATCAGGCGTCCCCTGGAATCATAAATGCTGCCGCGGTCAGGATAGACCAACCTGGTTACACCCTGGTAATTCTCACTTGCCGCCAAAATCTTTTCCGCGCCTTCGATGTTCTGAATGCGGATCATCTGGAAAGCCACAATGCCGGCAACTACAGAACAAATTACACAAATGATCAGAAATCTGTTTTTGATTGGTTCGCTCATGGAGCCACCTCTGTTGCTCTGGCAGGGTCGGGAACAGCCTGCAGTTTTTCCGTGATCCATTCGATAAACGAATCGGTAAACTCGGGTAATAAGATCGGGGTGCGCTCTTCCTGGATGGTGGGAGGGGGCGCGAGGGAGGGTCCGGTTGCCGGAACGTAACCCGGCACTTCGAGATACATGGCTTCATCCACGGTCAGCTGGCGCATGCCCAGGCTGCCGACCCTCTCACTCAAAGCCCGCGAGGAAGAAATTTCCCCGAGCAGCGTTTGCAGGTCATTGTTTTCACGTTGGAGTCTGTTTATATCATCCTCGAGCACCTGGATACGGCGTCCGGTTGCAGCAGAGCGTCCGCTTATTGAAAGATAAAGCCCCGCCACAGCTGCCACCGCAATCACCACCAGCAGGAAAGCGCCCACCCATTGAAGCTGGGCGCGCCAGGGGGCTTGCTTGTAGGCTTGTAGCGTTAAAGTTTCTTTTTTCATGGCAACTGACCAAATCCCTAAACTACTTTTTCTCTACCACCCTCAGCTTCGCGCTGCGGGCTCTCGGGTTTTCTTTTATCTCCTCTTCAGACGCTGTGATTGGTCTGGAGGTGAGAATTTTCACGCTTGCCCTATGCCCGCAGGTACAAATCACCTGTTCGGGTGGGCAAATACAATCGATGCTCTCCCGTTTGAAAGCTTGTTTGACCAGCCTGTCTTCCAAAGAGTGGAAACTGATCACTGCCAGCCGACCTCCCGGGGTTAAAAGCGCTATCAGGTTTGGTATCGCTTCTTCCACGACCCTCAGCTCATCGTTTACAGCGATCCGAATGGCTTGAAAAGTTCGTGTTGCCGGGTCGATTTTGCTGCGACCTCTCCCGACTGCCGAGCGGACAACTTCTGCGAGTTGAAAAGTGGTCTCAATCGGTCGGTTCTCCACGATCTTTCTGGCTATTCGCCTTGATAAGCGCTCTTCGCCATATCTCCAGATGATGTCAGCCAAGTCCTTTTCACTGATCGTGTTTACCAGCTCAGCTGCGCTTTGCCCTGTGGTCGGGTCGAAACGCATATCCAGCGGGGCATCGTACCGAAAGGAGAATCCCCGCTCTTGCTGGTCAAGCTGCATCGAGGAAACACCCAGATCCATCAGGATTCCATCGACACTATCCCAACCTGTTCGTTGCAAGATTCTCGCCGCGTCTGAATAAGAGCCGTGAATCACGATGGCGCGATCTCCAAAAGGCTGCAGCCGCTCCCTGGTCAGTTGTACCGCTGTAGGGTCGAGATCCAAAGCAACTAATTTGCCCCCAGGCGAACTTGCCTGCAGGATCCCTTCAGCATGACCACCGGCACCGGCTGTACAGTCCAGGTAGTACCCGAAATTTTTGGGAGTCAGATATTCGATTGTTTCTTGGTAAAGTACTGGGCGGTGCGGTTCTGAGACCGACGACACCGCGTTCATCATTTTCCTCTACTTGCCGTGATATCCAGGGATGCCCAGGCTTGAGACTGTGCTTCAGGATCGTGATTGGCTTCTTCAAAAGCCTCCAAACGGTCTGACGCCCAGATTTCAAAACTGTCTCCCACCCCTATGATGATCACGCTTTCCTCGATCCCAGCCAACTTCCGCAAGTGTAGCGGGATGAGGATGCGCCCTGCTGTGTCATATGTCAGTTCCGCGGAAGAGCCTAAGATTTCCCGCCTGAAAGATCGCAGGTTTGGGTCGGTGATGGAAATCCTGTTGATTGACTCAGCGATGATATCGAAAGTATCCTTCGCGTAAGCCATCAGGTTGCCGTCCAGACCCTTGGTGACACAAACAACACCGTCCGTGGTTCTATCCCGGAAGGTGGAAGGAACAGTCATCCTGCCCTTTTTGTCGATGTTATGTTCGTATCGCCCGTAAAACATTTGTTCTATTCTCTTCTTTAAGCACCGAAGCGCCTCTTTTGGCGCTCCATTTTCGGTTTTTGTGACACTCTCTGACACTTTATGACAAACTTTCACACATTATAGGTTATTTGCCGCAAAATATCAAGGAATTTTGAATAGCAATTTGGGAATCTGCGCAAATTGGTGTTGTGAGGTTGGTATATATAAGCTTATCGTGCCTGCCCCGTAATTGAGATTGCCTGGGTTCAACCTGACGCCGACATGATTACAATCAGGTGGAGATGAACGAAGGATTTGCATTATAATCACCTCTATGGAAATGCCCAGCCTGCTCAACGACCGCTATCAGCTCCAGGAAACCTCCGGGACGGGAGGGATGGCAGTGGTGTACAAAGCAAAAGACCTGATGCTCGAAAGAAGCGTGGCGGTCAAAGCACTGCGCGAAGATTTCTCAAAAGACCCAGCTTTTCGCGAGCGTTTCAGACAGGAAGCCCGGGCGGCAGCCAACCTCTCACACCCCAACATTGTCACCGTCCACGATTTTGGTCTCGACCAGGGGCATCTCTTCATCGTTATGGAATATATTCCTGGCACAGACCTGAAAACGCTCACCAAGCAAAAAGAGCGTTTCCAGGTTCCCGAAGCGCTGGAATTGATGATCCAGGCTTGCGGCGGCATCGGCTATGCCCACCGGGCTGGCTTGGTGCATTGCGATGTCAAACCCCACAATCTGCTGGTCACACCTGAAGCCCGCCTTAAAGTGACCGATTTTGGCATTGCCAGGGCATTGGCGACCATCTCCCCCGACGAACGCAGCGAAGTCGTCTGGGGCTCACCGCACTACTTCTCCCCCGAACAAGCCGGCGGACGACCCCCTTCGCCAGCTTCGGATGTGTATTCTCTTGGTGTGATTCTTTACGAGATGCTCACCGGCAGATTACCCTTCATTGCCCCGGATTCTGCTGAGCTTGCGCGTATGCATCGCGAAGAAAAGCCGGTTTCACCCAGTTATTACAACCCCAATATCCCCACAGCGTTGGAAGAGATCATCTTGAAAGTGCTCTCCAAAGAACCTTCCCAACGTTATCGCACCGCCGACCAATTGGGGCGCTTGCTCCTGAGGTTGTATGACAGCAGCCCCAATCACGATCAGACCATGTCATTTGTCCGGGATACTTTTCAACGCTCCAGGAACGGGACTTATTCAGGGAATTTTCCCGAACAATCCGGAAATAGTGCTGAGGTCTCCCCCCAGGAACATATCTATGTTTCCAAATCAACCTCAGAGGCTTTCCCTGGTCAAGCTCCTTATCCAACTAATGAAGAAGCTTTTGACACTCCCTATGAACAGCGTGCTGGTCTGCCTGGGTTGTTTCAATCCATAAAAGATTTCTTTAATCGCAACAAACAAACTTTTTCAGATTACGACGATTACCCCGGAGAAGATATTCTGGACAAGCCCCAAAAAATCGACTGGAAGACCTGGATTTTGGGATTTGTCGCCAGTTTGTTGTTGATCGGTTTGATCCCGTTTTGGCTGTACATCTACTGGATATTGCAGCCCTAGAGGAAAATGATGGATGTTTTAATTGCCCCTTCAATTCTTTCTGCTAATCTGACTAATCTTGGCGCTGATCTTCGCGCCTGCGAAGCGGGCGGCGCGGATGCCATTCATATCGATGTCATGGACGGCAGCTACGTCCCCAACATCACCTTTGGTCCCGACATTGTCAGAGCCTGCAAAAGGATAACAGACCTCCCGCTGGATGTACACCTGATGATCGTCGAACCAGAAAGACACATCAAAACTTTTGTTGATGCTGGCGCCGACATCATTACGGTGCATTACGAAACCTGCCCACATATCCACCGCACGCTGCAAACTATCCGCGAGATGGGCGTAAAAGCCGGGTTAACTTTCAATCCGGGTACACCAGTGAATGCGATCAATTACCTGGGAGATCTGATTGACCAGGTCTTGATCATGTCGGTCAACCCGGGGTTTGGAGGGCAGAAATTTATCCCTGCCAGCCTGCGAAAAATTTCGGTCGTTAAGCAGCTTTTATCCGAATGGGATTCCAACGCGATGATCCAGGTCGATGGCGGCATATCTGTTGAGACCATTGCTGAAGTCTTTCAGTCTGGCGCCAGGAACTTTGTAGCCGGTACAGCCGTGTTCGCGCATCCGAATGGAATTGCCGCTGGAATTGCCGCCCTCAGGGCAGCTTTACCTTAAAATCAAAAAAGCCGCTGGGCGACTTTTTGACGATTTGTTTTGGTGAAGAAACTAACGATAAGCCTTGGTCAGGGTTTTGATGCAGCGCGCGCAAAGCACTTTGCGAACTTTCTTTCCGTCTTCATATACGGAAACCCGCTGCAGGTTTGGGCGAAACTTTCGCCGGGTTGCGACGAGTGAGTGACTGCGATTATGACCGAAGGTGGTGGTTTTTCCACACTGACTGCACTTTGCCATCTCAATACCTTTCTTGCATTATAATATCGATTTGCGCGTAACTCCTCACACGCGCAAGCGTTTATACTACCAGAGATTATCGAAATAATCAAGGTTTTTATGGAGAAGAGAGCTAACATGACAACACAAGAAAATCCTATGGGAAGAATTTACATCCTCTCACAAGCGATCAGGACAGTTGCCCGCAATGCTGCCTTACAGTCTTACGGTGTAATCAGCCTGACCCCTGGCACGGTGGGTGAATCTGTCTCCAGGTTTTTCAACCGCGATGCCGATTTTGGAGTGATTGTAAAAAGTGAAGACGACGGGGTCAGTCTGGAACTGAACCTGATCATTGAATATGGCTTGCGCATCAAAACGGTCACCGACCTGGTGGCTGAGAGCGTTAAATATGCTGTAGAAAAAACGATGGCGGTGCCGGTAAAACGTGTGGATGTCCACGTCAGAGGCTTGAGAGTGAGCAATCCGGACTAACCGGCACAGGTGAAAAATGAATCAAAACAAATATATCCTTCCTGACGAAGATGTGCGTCACCAATTATTGCAGTCACCAATCGATGGTGATGGATTGATGCTGCTGTTTGAAGCCGGTTTGATCTGGCTGACTACCAACCAGGCTTATGTCAACTCATTGAATGTTTTTCCGGTCCCCGATGGAGACACGGGAACAAACATGGTCTTGACCATGCAGGCAGCTTTCAATGAAGCCGTTTCCAAACGAACCCAAAACGTCGGTGGCGCTGCAAAGAACTTTGCCCAGGGTGCTCTGATGGGTGCCCGCGGTAACTCCGGAGTGATCCTGTCCCAGATTTGGCGCGGTTTCGCCAGGGCGCTTGATCATTACGAAACCATGGATACCAATTTGCTCGTCCGTGCCATGCAGGAGGCGCGCAATACCGCCTATAAAGGCGTGGTCAAACCGGTCGAGGGCACCATTCTGACTGTTATGAAGGATATGACAACCGGTGCCGAAGACGCCTTCAGGAGCAATGCCAGCTTGAGTGAAATGCTCCTGGCAATTGTTGAAGCTGGTGATGTAAGCGTCCAAAACACCCCCGAATTGCTGCCCGTGCTCAAGCAAGCCGGTGTGGTCGACTCGGGAGGTATGGGGCTCTATTACATTTTTGAAGGCATGCTGCGAATGCTGCAGGGTGAATCACTGGATCCGTCCGGGGCTGTTTTGAAGCCCCTGGCAGAGCTGGACCTGGCAAATGCAATGGAAACCGTTGAAGAAGGGCAGGATTACGAGGTCGTGATCGATTTCGCCCCCCATCAAGGCTTTCTGCTCGAAAAATATTACGAAGATCTCGCTCAAATCGGCACGAGTATCCAGGTCGGTGAAGGTGAAGGCATCTACCGAATGCACATCCATACGGAACTGCACCGCCGGTTTGATCCGATCACCTATACCGAAACCCAGGGAACCGTAAAAAAGGTCATGATGGAAAACCTTCTCGACCAGGTAAATGGGCGCGACAGCAATGAAAAACAGCTTGAGCTTGTCCCGGTCAATCCGGGGGAAATCGCCGTTGTGGCAGTTTCTCCTGGCAAAGGCTTGTCTTCCATTTTTGCCAGTTTGGGCGTCTCGGCGATTGTCGAGGGCGGTCAGACCATGAACCCCAGCGTGGAGGAACTGGTCAGAGCGTTTGAAAATTTGCCTACAGATAAAGTCATTATTTTGCCTAATAATAAAAACATCATCCTGGCTGCACAAAATGCAGCCAAAGTAAGCGTCAAACAAATATCGATTATCCCGACGCGCAACGCCCCCCAGGGCTTCGCTGCCATGCTGCGGCTCAACCCGGAAGGCACACTCGAAGAGAATGAAGAATCGATGAAAGAAGCCATCCAGGAAGTACACACCGGTGAGATCACCGTTGCAACCCGCTCGGTTGAAATTGATGGTGTGGACGTAGAAAAGGGAGAGGTCATTGCCCTTTACGACGGTAAGTTGGTTTCTTCCGCTCAGACCATCGAAGCCGCGATCGGGAATCTGTTGGAGAAAGCGGATATGGACGAAGTTGAGCGGGTCACCTTCTTTTATGGTGAAGGTTTGAACCAGACCCAGGCAAATCAGCTCTCAGACGGTGTTCGCAAGGCTTATCCCGATGTCGAAATCGAAATCCACAACGGCGGTCAACCGCACTACCAGCTGATCATCGCCTTTGAATGACCCAATAACCACCCCCTCAATTGAAGGCGTCATTGTTGTACCCCCTCTTCAGAGGGGGTCGGTGTTGTACCCCCTCTTTAGAGGGGGGCAGGGGGGTGAGAGAATTGGGAATAGCTGTGAATTTGTTGTGGAATCCATTTTTGTTATTTACCACCCCCTCTTTAGAGGGGGGCAGGGGGGTGACAGAATTACAAGATGAAGGCAGGAATCTGGTCACTCCGAGTCGTTTTGCCGTTTTGCCTTGACAATTAGGGTAAATTCCGTACGATAAATAGGCGAAGCAATCTGCAGTTTATCTTTTTGCTTGTACCCACGACAAGAAAATTAAGGCAGGCTGCCGCGCCCCCTTATTGTGTGATTCATAAATTCCTGTCATTCAACTGACGGGGGCTCGCAGTGACGGATCTGTAATTTGTCATTGCGAGCGAAGCGAAGCAATCCGCAGTTTATCTTTTTGCACTAATTATGACAAGAGAATAAAAGCAGGCTGCCGCGCCCCCTTATTGTGATTCATAAGTTCCTGTCATTCAACTGACGGGGGCTCGCAGTGACGGATTTGAGATCTACAATTTCAAAGTTCCCCGCTCCCCGCTTCCAGCTCATCGTTCTTCTCACCCCCTTTAATTCCCCCTCTAAAGAGGGGGTCGTTGTCGCGCACTCGCTCCCCGCTCCCCGCTTCCAGCTCATCGTTCTTCTCACCCCCTTTAATTCCCCCCCAAAGACGGGGTCGATAATCCACGCCTTCGTCGAAAGTGGTCGTTATTCCACAATGTAAACGCCTGTCCGCTTTTTGTCTCAGCCAGTTTGTTGAATTATCGTGATGAATGCGAAAATGGCAGAAATTATTTGAATATGGACAACACATAAGCTATTATTAGTGGAAAGAGTCCATAATGAATTTACAGAAAATCTGACAGACAATCTTTCTGCCATGATTGAATTAACGCGCGATTACTAAATTATTGAGTACAATTCAAGTCCAAATGTTTACGGTTGTTTCACTATCAGAAGCTCAGGAGATTCTCGATCGCCAGTTTGGCAATTTAAGGCTGCCAACCGAATCTGCAAAACCCGAAGACGCAGCCGGTCGGTTCCTGGCAATCGATATCATTTCTGACGAATTTGTTCCGGCTTTCGATCGCTCCACGGTCGACGGTTTTGCTGTGATCAGCAGCGATCTGCGCGGGTGTTCCGAACCGATCCCCGCCATCCTGCATAAAGCCGGCGAAAGCCCGATGGGTACGATTCCCACGCACAGGCTGCAATCTGGCGAGTGTTTCTACGTGCCCACCGGCGCCGCGCTGCCGGCAGGGGCGGACGCGATGGTCATGATTGAATTCGTTGAAGATTTTGGAGCAGGCGATTTTGGTTTTGTTAAAGCGGTCGCCCCTGGTGCGAACATGATTTTAAAAGGTGAAGATTTGCTGCCCGGCGACCTGATTTTGCCTCGTGGTAAACGGCTCAACCCCGCCGATATCGGCACGCTTGCGTTGATGGGCATGACCGAAATCGCAACCTACAAAAAACCTAAAGTAGCGATTATCTCAACCGGAGATGAGCTGGTGTCGGCAGGCAAGGCGCTCGCACCCGGCAGTATCCGCGATGTGAACACACCGATGCTCGCGGCTCTTCTGCATGAAGCCGGAGCGATCGCACAAACGCACGAAATTGTCCCGGATCAGCGCGACCTGCTGCGAACGGCAATGAAACACGCTCTTGTTACCGCCGACATTCTGATTGTTACCGGTGGCACTTCGGTGGGTGAGCAAGACAACCTGCCCAGCCTGGTTGAGGAGCTTGGTCAGATTTTCGTACATGGCATTGCGATTAAACCCGGCAAACCGACCATCATCGGTGAAATCGATGGCAAGCCTTTTTTTGGCTTGCCTGGCAACCCGGTGGCGGCTTTCTTCATGTTCCACGCCCTGGTCAAACCGCTGCTCTGTTCTCTTGCGCACAGCCAAACCGAACAACTCTCAAGTGAAGCGCATCTGACCCGCGCAATTTCATCCAACCATGGGCGGGAAGAGGTGATCCTCGTCCGGCTCGAAGGTGACAAGGCAATCCCGGTTCCATCAAAATCCGGTCTTATCTCCACCGTTTCCAAAGCCAACGGCTACTTCCTGATTCCTCGTGATCGCGAAGGACTGGCTTCTGGTGAGAGGGTCAATATTATCCGATTGTGAGGTTTCATGGCATTTAAATATTTGAGCAATGTTCCCCTTGATGAAGCGCGTGAGAAATTTCTTGCTACTCTAATTTCAAAAGGGCTGCGGTTAGAAACGGAACCGGTAAAAACCATCGACGCCAATCACCGTATCGCTGCTGAAGCGGTCTACGCCCACATCAGTACGCCGCATTACAACTCGTGCGCCATGGACGGTATCGCCCTGGATGCCAGCCTGACTTTTAACGCCACCGATACACGCCCTGTCACCCTCCAGGCAGAACAGTTCCACTGGGTCAACACGGGCGAATCGCTTCCTGACAACTGTGATGCCGTCGTGATGGTTGAAGATGTGATCGACACAGGTGGTGGTGCCATTCAGCTTTTCGGTGCAGCCGTTCCATGGCAGCATGTCCGCCAAATCGGCGAAGATATTGCCCAGGGCGATATGATCATCCCCAGCTACACGGAGATCACCCCCGCGATCCAGGGCGCCTTACTTGCAGCCGGTGTTTTGGAACTTATGGTCATTAAAAAACCGCGCGTTGGTATCATCCCCACGGGCAGCGAATTGGTCTCTCCCCAAACCAACCCCAAGGAAGGCGAGATCATCGAGTTCAATTCCACGATCATCAAAGGTTTGCTCGAGGATTGGGGCTGCGAGCCGTTAATTTACCCCATTGTCCGCGATGACCAGGCACTTGTTGCCACGTCGGTTCGACAGGCGCTGGCACAGTGCAATTTTGTACTGCTCAACGCCGGCTCTTCTGCAGGAAAAAAGGACTATTCTGTCGGCGCGATTGCCGAAAATGGGGAAGTCGTTCTCCACGGGGTTGCAATCAGACCTGGCAAGCCAGTTGTACTTGCATTTGCGCTCGAAGATGAAAAAGTGATACCCTTGGTGGGACTGCCCGGATATCCGGTTTCTGCTATTTTGGTGATGGAAGAACTGGTGCGTCCCGCATTGAACCTTCTGTTGAAGCAAAGTTACGAAAGCAGACCATTGGCAGAAGCTACCGTCTCGCGACGGTTGACTTCCTCTCTGAAATACCATGAATTCATCCGTGCCAGGGTTGGCGGCGTGGACGGTAAGCTTGTGGCAGTTCCGCTTAATCGAGGGGCAGGCGTAGTTAGTTCGTTTGTTAAGGCGGATGGTATTATTGAGGTTCCTCAAAATACCGAAGGATACGAAGCCGATGAGAAAGTGCCGGTAAGATTGGTGAGGAAAATGGAAGATATTAACAAAACATTGGTAATCACGGGCAGTCACGACCCGTTGATTGACGAATTGATCGATTTGATGAAAATTAAGTCACCTGGCAGCAAGGTTGTCTCATCGCATGTTGGCAGCATGGGTGGTCTGATGGCGCTAAAACGGGGCGAATCTCATTTGGGCGGTACCCACCTGATGGATGAAGAAACCGGAGAATACAACAAGAGCTATATCAAGCGTTATTTCCCGGATGGCGGCGTCAGGCTAATCAGTGTGGTCTTCCGCAGTCAGGGGCTGATGGTAGCTAAAGATAATCCTATGCAAATTGAATCGGTAGCGGATCTTACCAGGGTCAGCTATGTCAATCGTCAAAAAGGGTCCGGCACCAGGATTTTATTGGATTATCTTCTCAAGCAAAGCGGATTGGAAACAAGGCAAATCAAAGGCTATGATCGCGAAGAAATCACCCACACAGCCGTAGCAGCTGCCGTTGCCAGCGGCACAGCGGATGCGGGTATGGGCATACTCGCGGCTGCCAAAATCTACGACCTGGGCTTTATTCCTTTAATCTGGGAGCAGTACGACCTGCTGGTGGACGAAAAAACGTTTGAGCACCCGGAGTTCAAGCTCCTGCTCGAAGTGATGCGCAGCGAGAAATTCGCAGAGCGGCTAGGGAAACTGGGCGGATACCAGCTCAACAACCCGGGAGGAGAAGTTTTATGAAGCTAACCCATCTGGATGAAGACGGAAAGGCGATAATGGTGGATATCACCAAAAAGAATCCCACAGAGCGCGTAGCCATCGCCTCCGGAGCTGTGAAAATGAAGCCCGAGACGTTGGAAATGATCCGTACAGGCGAGGTAAAAAAAGGCGATGTACTCGCTGTAGCCCGTGTGGCTGGGATCATGGCTGCCAAAAAGACAGCTGATCTAATCCCCCTTTGCCATCCTTTGCCAATAACATCTGCTAAAATAGAATTTGTATTCTTAGAACAAGATGCCCTGAAAATTATCGCTGAAACCAAAACGACTTACAGCACCGGTGTCGAGATGGAAGCCCTGACCGCGGTTAGTGTAGCTGCGCTGACTATTTATGACATGTGCAAGTCGGTCGACCGCGGAATGGTGATCAGCGAAATCAGACTTGAGAAAAAAGCAGGAGGAAACTCCGGCGTGTTCAACCTGGAGGAGTCGGAAATTTGAAAGATTCATTCGGAAGGGAAATTGACTATTTGCGCCTTTCATTGACAGAGCGCTGCACTTTACGCTGCGTCTACTGCCGTGTGGATGAGGGTTATTGCCCTAAAGCTCAGGAGTTGAGCGCGGAGGAATTTCTCTTGATCGCCAAAGCCGCGGTCGATTTGGGAGTAAAACGTATCCGTTTGACAGGTGGGGAACCTTTGCTGCGCAAAGACCTGCTGCAGATCGTAGGCGGAATCGCGGTATTGCCTGGTCTGGAAGATCTTTCCATGACCACAAATGCACAGATGTTGGCGAAAATTGCCCCCGACCTGAAAGCGGCTGGTTTGAGACGCCTGAATATCAGCATAGACTCTCTGAATCAAGATCTGTTCAAAAAACTTACCGGTGGAAGTCTGCAGAAAGTACTGGATGGGATTGATGCGGCGATTGCGGCAGGTTTTGAGCCGATTAAGATCAACGTCGTGCTCATGCGTGGTGTCAATGACCATGAGATCGACGATTTCATCGCTCTGACCGCCAAGCATAAGATTGATGTACGTTTTATTGAGTATATGCCAATCGGAAATCATACCAGCAGCAGTCAGTTGCGCCTGAACAACCTGGAACTAATCGCGGCACGACCTTGGTTGAAGCCGTTACCTCCCCGACTGCACGGTCAGCCTTCATCCGACTATACCTACGACGGCGCCTTGGGTCGGGTAGGCTTTATCAGCCCGATTTCCCATCGTTTTTGTGCCGACTGTAACCGCATCCGCATTATGAGTGATGGCTGCCTGCGCACCTGCCTGGGGAGGGATGCCGAGGTTTCGCTGCGCGGTGCTCTTGATGAAGGGAAGGACGCTCTAAAACAAATAATGCGCCAGGCGATACTTGAAAAACCAAAACAGCACTGTTTTGACCAGGAAGCTCTTGAATTGCGAAACATGAGCGGGATCGGAGGGTAAATGGCTAAAGTTGTTTCAGTAAATATCAGTCAGAGAAAAGGCACGATTAAACATCCCGTGGAGCAGATCGAATTAAAGGTCGACTGGGGCATTGAAGGCGACGCTCATGGCGGCGACTGGCACAGGCAGATTAGTTTACTGGATTTGAGCAGCTTCGAAAAGATGGACAACAAGGCAACCGTCGATCTGAAGCCTGGTATTTTTGCGGAAAACATCACCACCGAAGGGATTGATCTTTGGGGGCTGCCGGTAGGAACACAGCTTGAAATTGGAAACACCCTTCTTGAGATCACCCAGATTGGCAAAGAATGCCACCGTCACTGCCAGGTTTTCAGACAGGTAGGCGATTGTGTAATGCCGCGGGAAGGGATTTTTGCCAAAGTGCTGCGCGAAGGTACGATAAAGGCAGGAGAAACATTGAAAATAATTCCCACAATTCGCGTAGCCATATTAACCGTTAGCGATAAAAGCTCAGCTGGAGATCGCGTTGATCTTTCCGGTCCGGCATTGGCGGCAACTTTGGAAAACAAGGCACAGGTAATTTTGCAGGAGATTGTTCCTGATGAACTGGAGCAAATCAAGGCAAAACTGATCGAATATGCTCACCAGGGGCTTGACCTTGTTTTTACTACCGGTGGGACTGGTTTCGCGCCAAGAGATGTGACCCCTGAGGCGACATTAGCTGTCGTGGACCGGGCGGCTCCGGGGATTGCCGAGGCTATCCGATCGAAAAGTCTCGAAATCACCGCCTTTGCCATGCTTTCCCGTGCCACAGCCGGGATCAGGGGAAAGACGCTGATCATTAATCTCCCTGGCAGCCCCAAAGCGGCGCTGGAATGCCTCGAAGTTTTTTTACCAGTCATGAGCCACGCTGTCGAGACCCTTCGCGGAGAGGCTTACGAATGCGCCCAACCCGGCGCGAGATAACGTATGTATTCCTGGGCGTTTGTTCCTGTCATTCCGGGCATATATTGCTTTCATCCTGATCATTGATTCCTGTCATCCTGATCATTGATTCCTGTCATCCTGAGCCTCTTTTGCGAAGGATCAGGGCAGTAAGAAGTATGGTCCTGTTACTTGATGAGCAACGAGCAGGACTTGCCCTTTCGTCACCAATTAATGCGCATAGCCAATATGGAGGTGGGCTGCCGTTGATGTGGAAGGTTTGGGGTTTACATACGGCTTGGTTGTGTGGATAGTATGGTCTAATCCGTCAACCTAATCAATTATTCCTGCCAACCTGATCAATTATTCCTGTCATCCTGATTATTGATTCCTGCCAACCTGAATATATATTCCTGTCATCCTGAGCCTCTTTTGCGAAGGATCTTGACGTTCCAACCACAATGACCGTTCAATGTGAAGCGTTAAGATCCTTCACTTCGTTCAGGATGACAGTCCAATTATCATCCTAAACATTATTTCCTGTCATCCTGAGCATCGATTCCTGTCATCCTGAGCCTTTTTTGCGAAGGATCTTGACGTTCCAACCACAATGACCGTTCAATGTGAGGCGTTAAGATCCTTCACTTCGTTCAGGATGACAGTCCGCTTGTCATCCTAATCATTGATTTCTGTCATCCTGAGCATCGATTCCTGTCATCCTGAGCCGCTTTTGCGAAGGATCTTGTCAATCGGAACGGTAAGACCCTTATGAATTACATTTA